>Ga0137334_1000114_pt1 | contig 12243 bp, 15 predicted proteins | sample EasRivERMLT262_2_FD_104776 | JGI IMG/M metagenome (GOLD analysis project Ga0137334, IMG submission 104776) | Soil microbial communities from meander-bound floodplain in the East River, Colorado, USA - East River MetaG ERMLT262_2 | ecosystem: Environmental > Terrestrial > Soil > Floodplain ...
TGCCATGACCCTTAATATTCCCCTTATAAAAGCCCTGTGCTTCGATGTCGACGGCACCCTAAGCGACACCGACGATCTCTACGCCCAAAAAGTTATCCGCTTTTTTCCAAAATTTCTATTCCGTAACCCCGATCACGCCGCCCGCCGCTTTGTGATGTGGGCAGAAGCCCCCGGCAACGCTCTGCTGGGACTCACCGACACCATTGGTCTGGATGATGAGATCGTCGCGCTCATTGACTGGTTATCACGTCATCGCAAACTGTCATCGAAAAAGTTTCTGCTCATCCCCGGCGTGGATGCAATGCTGGCACAACTAAAGGGTAAATATCCCATGGCAGTGGTCAGCGCCCGCGATGAAAAAGGGACCACGCGTTTCCTGCAACAGTTCGATCTGGCAAAATATTTTGATGTGGTTGTCACGGGTCAATCTGCCGAACACACCAAACCTTATCCTGACCCGATCCTATTCGCCGCAAAACAGATGAACGTGAAACCGGAGGAATGTCTCATGATCGGAGACACCACTGTGGATATGCGGGCGGGCAAATCCGCAGGCGCGCAGACGGTGGGCGTCTTGTGCGGGTTCGGGGAAGAGCCCGAGTTGCTCAAAATGGGCGCGGGGCTGATCTTAAAGAATACAGGTGAATTGGCAGATGTGCTTATCAAAACTCCGAAGCCGTAGGGCTTCGGAGTTTTACTTTATTTCTTACTGCGAACGAATCACTGATGTATTCCGTTTTTCAGCAACAGATTCCAGTTTTCTTCTATATTCCGTAATGGCATGATCTCCAACCCATGGACCGAATAGCCGGAATATGGCTGCGAGGAAAAGCAATATTCGTAAAAAGATCGGGACGCGGCGAGTAAAATCTCCAGGTTTACGTCCCAAAAAGCGCACATCGCCAATATGAACATATCCCATGACGAGCAGAGGCACAACCGTAACAATATCAGTTGTGTTCACCATGCGGTAAATTGGAGCTTTGAAATTTTTATCATATTGGGTGTTACCAACCCGCGGACTTCCAAATGTGTAACATGCTGCGATGCGACCTCTGATGCCGGGATTATTTTCAAGTTCCTGGGATGCAACGGTCGCAAGCGCCGCGCCCAAGGAATGGCCGGTAATATATAAAGGAATTTTATCCATTCCCAAAAGACTCTTCTCAATTTTCTGCTTGACACTATCATAGGCTGCGCGAAACCCGCCATGCACCCGGCCCTCAATATCAACGACGCGTTTTGCCTTCGCATCGGTCAGGATATCCTTACGGGAGGTGACCTCAGTCCCGCGAAACGCTAGAACGGCATAATCACCGCTTGCCGCCAGAAATGCCTGCGTATCAGTTTCAGGCGAGTCAAAGATCTCAAGCAATTTAAAGCCGCCGCCCTTGAGTTTGGCTGTAAATAATTCAAGGGCTTTCGGATTCTTTTCATCCTCAAACCGGTCATAAGCTAAATGCGACATCGACGCAAGTATCCACGCCATGCGATCTGAATAGGCCGCCCGCATGATGGGCGGATGAAGCAAAGTTTCATTCACCTTGAAATACTCCCTGGCTTGGGAAAGCTCCAGATCACTACTTAAGGATGTTGCCGGTTGGTTCGTTTTGATTTCAGCCATTTTTTCTCCTCTCAGAACTGATTATGAATACTATACGTCTGATGTGAAATAGGATTGACGGAAAAAGGGAATGCCCTCAAGATAAGGTTAGTAGACAATTTCCTGAGGAGACACTCCCATGACAAGTATATCCATAACTGACCTTTTGACAATCATTTATGTATTGGTGGACGATTGGTATCAAGCCTACGGGAACAAGCTTCTGAACGGTAAAGTTGGCAAGAAACCTGTGTTCAAAGATAGTGAAGTAATGACGTTGATGTTGGCGCACGATTCTATTCCGTATCCAGGTGAGACCCAATATGTGGAGTTTATCCGAGCAAACTATCTGACTTTGTTTCCGAAGTTGGTTGATCAGAGTCAATTCAATCGTCGAGCGCGTGCCTTACGGTTATTGGTGGAGCAATTTCGACGGTTCTGGATTGTACAGAAAGGCTGGCACTTGCATACGAACTACTTGTTGGACACCAAACCTGTGCCAGTGCTTGGTTACAAACGCCAGCAAAGCCACAGTGACTTTGCTGGCAAGGCTGAGTATGGACGGTGTGTCAGTCGCAATCTGAACTACTTTGGCTATAAGCTGGTTGTGTTTTCAACGCTCAACGGTATTCCGGTGGCTTACGACTTGGTGCCAGCAAATCTCGACGAACGGCTGGCGGCAGAAACCGTGATTGATTACCTTGCCGGTTGCGATATTTTTGCAGATAAAGGTTTTCTTGGACATGAGTGGCAAACCAGTATCTTTGCTCAAACCACTAATCTAATCTGGACACCCAAACGCAAGAATCAAGCTGTGCAAAACTCAAAGGCACTTGACCGTTGGCTTTCGAGTGTGAGAGAACGGATCGAAGGTGTTTTTCATGAAATCCAAAACACCGGACGTAATCTGGAACGCCTGCTGGCAAAAACAGTGGTTGGTTTATGTTCTCGGGTTATTACCAAAATGACCAGTCACCTTTTGCGACACTTGCTACTCGTTGATTTTGGTATCAACGTTCAGACTTTTCAATTCATTAATTGATTTCACATCAGACGTAAATAATTATGCAATTGGATTTTTAGGGATTGCGACTTTATCCTTTATATTTTCGATAATTGCGATCAGAGGCGCATCTCGTTTTTACCAATGGTTTTATCGAGATATTTTCAGAATGTCAGCAATTCATGGAAGCACTTATCAAGAAGTCGTCAAAAAATTTCGAGAAGAATTGACACCAAAAAAAGGTAAAAGTTGACCTGTGCAGCATTATATAGATGGTGGTTTGTCCTCTATCGGAGACGTTTCGCAGAAAGTGAGGGACAACGCGCTGCGAGAGCTACAGTCCACTACGGGTGAGGAGTTGTCCGCGTTGATGCCGTCCGTGCTGGATAGGGCGTTCAAAGGAAGATTACTGAGAGAAAGGAAATAAGGAAAAATGAACATACCTACAATTGGTGGAGCAAGAGGCATCTTTGAGTTCTTTGTACCAGGGGTATTTTTGCTTCTTAATCTTGGATTTGCTACATACAGCTTCCCGTTTACTGATGCTGAGACCAAAAATGGGATCGCGGCGGCGGCTTCGAGCCCCGCATTGATCTTGATCATTGGTATCAGCTTTGGTTATCTGGTCGGAGTGGTTCTTCGGCTCTTCCAGACTGATCTACCAGATCGTCTATCGGCGGCATGGCTTAGAAGATTCCACCGCCGAGCTCGTCAGGAAGATCGCAAATTCAAATTGTGGGCAATTGAACAGTTTCCCTATTTTGGATGGATTGAACAAACCTGCAAGTTGTATTTACCCACCGAAGCTCTGGATTTCTATCAGAATACTTGGGGGAAACGAAAGCAGGGCGAGCAGAACAAACAATTTTTCACATTTATCAAGACTATGATTAATTCAGATGATGCAAGAGCAGCAGATGAGATGTATGCTGCCGAATCTCTATGCCGTTACATCGCAGGAATGTTCTATGCCCTGTGCTTTGCTTGTCTTTCTCTACTGTTCCCCATAGTTGTTTCTTACCTCATGGTTGGTCAGGTCCTGATCGGCCTGATAATTGTTCTGGCTGTCTACCTCTTTATGATTGTCGAAATCCTGGCACATTTCCGCTTTCTCCGAATAAAGGAGGTCGAGATTGTTTTCGCAGCTAGCTATAAAAACAGGGACCTCTTTGAAAAAACTACGTCCAAAAACAAAGGTACAACCACGCGCTCTTTAAAGAAGTGATCCAGCAAGTAAAAACCTAACCGCTACAGTCCGCTACGGGGGAGGAGTTGTCCGCGCTGCTACCGTCCGTGCTGGATAGGGCGTTTAAGGGAGAGTTGTAAAATGTTGTTCGTGTGGATATTATAGGAGTAATTATGGCGCTTCTTGCTGAAGAACTTGTAGAGGAATGGCTTAATAGAAATGGTTACTTCACTATTCGGGGGATTAAGCTTGGCGTTCATGAAATCGACTTGGTAGCCATACGGGTAAATGGGACAAAAATAGAAGCACGCCATGTCGAAGTTCAGGCTTCAGTTCATCCGATAAGTTACTTGAGCCCCTTGCCCAAGGAAATTCGAAAAAGCACTGGTCGCGGAAGTGCTAGTACTAAGACGCGATCAGAACAAGAACTAAAAGATGGTATTAAGGAATGGGTAAATAAAAAGTTCTATTTGGAAATAAAAGAGAAAACCAGACAAAAACTCTTTCGCGGAATCTGGAGTTTTGAGTTGGTTGTTCATCAGGTGAAATTTCCACAAGAACTTGATTTGCTGAGAGAAAAAGGTATATTGATTCATAATTTGGATGAAATAGTTGCAAGTTTATCCAATGGTCAGGCTACTATGATTCCAAGTGCATCTGGCTCGGATTTATTTGAATTGGTCATGCTTGGAAGAGAATAATAATAATGAAAACAGTTTATCGACATCCCTTGCTCGATGAACAGCAGCGTATCGTGGCGTATCCCGATAGCGTCCAAGCGCGGCTGAGGTCGCTGCGGGAGTTACAGTCCGCTACGGGGGAGGAATTGCGCCGTAGGTGGACGTTGCTACCGTCCGCCGAAGGTGCGACCATTGGGAGGGCGTTTAAGGGAGAGTTATGAAGCAAGATAACGGCGATACTCATGGCGTTTTTGCGGTAGTGACACGCGCGCTTCATCGGGCGCGGATTGCAATCCTAACTGTTGCTATCACGTATCTGGTTTCAGTGAGTGTTGGCATGATCATGGTCCATACGGGAAATGAATGGGCGATTGCCCGTAGAGATCATATCGTCTCCGAGGCGCAATCCAGCTCGAGCATTATTGCCCTGGATCAAAACAAGCGCTTGCGCGCCGCCGTTCTTGATTTTGGTGGTAATCTTCGCGGCGCCATCGTAGATACACTTGGAGGCTTGGGAGTTGTATTTCCATTGCCTCTCATTGCCTATCGAGGCTGGGTTGGTGGAATCGTCTCCATTGACGGTTCGCATGTCAGCCGCTTCGCTGATCCAAATGAAGCCGCCTATTACCTGATTACATTGACCCTACAGCTCATCCCTTATGTGCTGGCGGGCGGAGCAGGTGTAAATACGGGTCTGACTTTATACAGACCAAGATCCTTTTATCAAGGTGAAAAATGGCTGGGCATTCCGAAGGAAGCATTACGGGACATGTATCGAATATATCTGCTCGTAGTTCCATTGTTTCTGCTGGCATCCTTATGGGAATTCTTTGAGCGCTGAAAAATCGTATTGGACAAAGCATTCAAAGGTCAATGTGGTGCAGTAGAAGTGTGTAAAACCATAGCCTTCAGGAATATTCGATGAATACAGAGAAGTTCTCATGAAACAAGTTGGGATTAACCTTTTGGTCATGGCGGCGCTTGGTCTAATTGTTATGTCCTTTCGGTTGCAGGGTACTTTTTGGGAGGCACTGTTTATCCTGGTATTGATGGGGTCATCTGCGTTCATCCCTCAATTCAAACAGGTTTTAGTATGGAAATTACACTGGCGCCTGGCGCTAGTCGTTGCCGTGGTCTGTACATTCATCATCCTCTGGCAGGTCATGGATCGTTTCATGGGAAATTATCAACAATATTCACTGCCCGCGACGTTAATTGTATTAAGCCTCTTGGCATTCTTGTTCCATTATTTGGATCGTCGAGATGCATAAAGAAGTGAAGTAGATGCAAACGGATCACAACTACCCAAATAGGAACGGATGCCTGCTGGTGAAGGTCAATACGCTGCGAGAGGTACTGTCCGCGTTGCTACTGAGTGTATTAGCTAAGGCTTTCAAGGGTAAACTATGAAGACCCTAAGGGTTTCTTCCGTGAACCGTTGTCATGTCAAGCAGGAGAGTCTTGCCTGCGGGATTGCGAGTCAGTCAAGGAAACCCTTAGAGTCTCGGATGATGGAGGAAACATGTCTTGGACTGAAATAAATAAACAATTACAAGAACTTTCTCCTGATCATTTCATTGAATTGCTCAAAGGATTGCATGATCTGTCCGCGCAAAACAAGGTTTGGTTAAGTGCGAAATTATTGCCGATTGTCCAAGTTACGAAATATCTTGAGGATTGCCGCAATAAGATTGTTCGCTTTGTTTACAAAGAAACCAAGGGTATCCCTCACATGCCTCGTTTCAGTGATGCAAAGAAGATCATCAGCGAATACCGAAAATCCACTGGTGATTTACGCGGCACGCTTGACCTGATGCTCACGTATGTCGAACGCGGGCATGCCTTTACGAATGATTTTGGCGATATAGACGAACCATTTTACGATAAACTGATCAACATGTTGGAACACTTTTCAGTAGAACTGCGCCGAAGTCCTGCAAAATATGAATTGTACGAACTGTTCAGGTCACGGTTGATGAAGATGAGAAGGACTTCGGACATCGGTTGGGGATATGGTGATTTTGTTCAGGAGACAGTAGATGAATTGGAAGGATTATTCTCAACGAAATGAATTATCACTGCTGGCATCGCTGCGGCGGTTACAGTCCGCTATGGGGGAGGAATTGGATGCGTTGAAAAAGAATAATACAAACATCGTCGTGTAGGTCATTAGCCAGAATAAGGAGTAAACATGGAAAACTCATACGCCAGCCTTGTTTTATGTTTGATTGGAGCTTTGTTTTTTGGGGGAATAATCATCCTTTCGTTCAGCATAAAAATTGTGCCGGAGGGTATGCGCTTGTCGGTATATCGCCTGGGACGCTATCTGGGAGATAAGGGTCCTGGTGTCGTAGTTCTCATACCGTTCATCGACCGTGGCGTTCGAAAAAAACTGGACGAGGTGGAAAGAATTCCCAAAGACAAAATATAAAATCTGTGAATGATTTGAGGATGGAACAATGATGGCAATGATCACAGTGATGCGGGAGCGGTGGTTGAGCGTCGTCCTGAGCCTGTCGAAGGGTAGCCCTGAATGCTCTTCCCTGGCACCGCCCGTGATTTGCTTGGCAAATCAGGCAGGTGTGATGGGCGTATACTTGCACCCTACGCAAGTACAGATGTCGAAACCACAGTCCGCAGGCGAGGCAAATTTGAAAAATCCCCACATCATATATGGGGGGTACCTCTGCAAAAGTCATTGTAAGGGTAGTAATAAAGCAGTAGTAGACACTGTAAAGGCACCCCGCGACGGGCGCTTTTTTTCACCCAATTCATACCCCCATATATGGCAACCGCATTTTCCCAACAACCCCTAAAAACCTACCCATCCACACCCACCACTTGACACCTGAAACCTGACACATCACACTTGACACTTTCCTCCCGCGTGCTACACTGAGATTGAACCAGTTTCTCAAAAGGAGGCAACCATGGTCGTCAAATCATATGTGGACCTGCGGGAACACGAAAACATGCGCGCGCATGCAGGCGAACCGATGTGGGTTCTGCTCACGCATATCCGCGCTGAAAAACGCGTCGTATTCGAGCACTTTCTCGATGCGATCCTCATGCCCGCTGTAGCACACACCCACCCGGAAGTGTTCAGCAAAACCCGCGTCCTCTACCCGTCCGTGCCCAACGAGGATGGCACCTACACCTACATCTTCCTGATGGATCCGCTCGTGGATACCGGCGAATACAACGTCAGTCACATTCTGAACGATTTTTACAAACCCGAGCTGGCAGATGCCTATCTCAAGATCTGGGAAGCAGCGCAAGCCAGCGCACAGGTTGAGTATGATGTAGTCCAGTCCGCGTGGTAGTGAGGATGATTGGTGGTCGAGTAGTCCCGCGTGCTGTTCGCGGGACGTATCGAGACCAACCCGACGAAGCAATGACGGAATGACGGGTGGGGATACGTTATACTCGCGCCCATGTCCATTCCAAAACCACCGCTCGACCCACTCATTTCCGCGCCAGATAGCAACGAATACTTTAACGCCATCAGCCATCTCATCGGCGCGATCCTGTCCATTTCAGCGCTCGCAGTACTGGTCACTCTGGCGGCGCTCGCCGCGAAACCCGCGCACGTCATCGGCTTTGCCATCTATGGGACGAGTCTCTTCCTGTCCTTTCTGTTCAGTTGTCTTCTGCATTTCTTTCTACTCTTCAACAAATACCTGCGCGTCTTTGGCATACTCGACCACGATGCCATCTATATCCTGATCGCCGGTACATACACGCCCTTCTGTCTAACCATCCTCAGCGGTGCCACTGGCTGGGTCCTATTTGGGATCATCTGGAGTCTGGCAGTATTCTTCATCACGCTCAAATCCATCTTCTTCACAAAGATTCCCGTATGGATGTCGAACGCGTCATTCCTCCTGATGGGCTGGATCATTGTTTTCTTGATCGGTCCCATCTACCGACAGCTTGGTACGGGCGCCATGTCCCTGCTCATTGCAGGCGGTCTCTTCTACACGGTCGGCGCATTGATCTTTGCCAACGGGAGACCCAATCCCTTCCCGCCACATTTTGGCAACCACGAGATCTGGCATCTCTGCGTCTTGGCAGGCAACACTTTCATGTTTTTGGTGATGTTGTTTTATGTTCTGCCGTATCCCTTGAAATAGTATATTCACCATCTCGCTGCCCTATAAATGTCGTTGCGAGGCGTTCTATGCCGAAGCAATCTCCTGTTTTATGAGCATTACAACTCAAAAGTGAGATTGCTTCGACCCTAACGGGGTCTCGCAACGACATCTACTTTTAGGTGAGTGGCTATAATCCATTCTTCACAAAAAACTCATACCATCTTCATCATAACCAAATAACCAGCAGATATACTCCATTCAATATTTACGAATGGAGAAAACAAATGAACCGAAAAAACACCTTTAACATTATCGTTGCCATCAGCATGATCGCCCTGGCTGCCTGCGCATCCGCGACCCCGACACCAACAGAGAATACGGACAACGCCATACCACCCACCGCAGTCAACAACCCAGATTCCACTGCAACCACGACCAGCAGCACAGATGCAAATCCAACCGCTGCACCAACTGCATCCAGCGCCACGAGCGTCAGCATGAACCCAAGCCTCGCCTGCAGCGGCGGCAAAACCACCGCCAGCACCACGCTCGAATTAACCGAGGGTCCATATTACACCGCGGACACCCCCGAACGCGCAAACTTATATGAAGAAGGCATGCCCGGCACCAAGCTGGTCGTCACAGGTTATGTCTACGATACCAACTGTCAGCCCGTGGCGAATGCCTGGTTGGATTTCTGGCAGGCAGATGCCAATGGCGAATATGACAATAGTGGCTATACGCTCCGCGGGCACCAATTCACTGATGCCAATGGCTACTACACGCTGACTACCGTTGTCCCTGGCATTTACCCGGGGCGCACCGAACATATCCACTTTAAGGTACAAGCCCCCAACGGACAGATCATCACCTCGCAGTTATTCTTCCCCGGCGTGGCACAGAACGAGTCCGATGGCATCTTCGATGAGAGCCTGCTCCTCCCCATTCAGGAAACGAGTGATGGCTTAGTGGCACAGTTCAACTTTGTTGTAGCGGCTCCGTAATCTGCATTCGTCATCTCGAAAATAACGATCAAGCAGCGTCCCGACACTTGCACCTGGCGCAAGTGTCGGGACGTTCCCCATTTCTTAATCACAAAACGCCCCTCAACCACTTCCATCAAACTGCGTTCACACTATGCTTTAGGCAAAATGCGGTTCGAGCGATTCTTCTACGACCCGGTAGACCATATCGTGCTCATGTACCGGCTCAATGACCTTGATCGCCACATCGTCACCGGGTTTCACCCACACCACGGTATGATGATTGACCTCCATGGAGGCAACTCTTTGGGTGAAATCAGTCGAATGCCCAATGATGTGGATCTTGTCACCGAGTTTCAAGGTCTCGGTGAGTTTCATCACCGCAACATTGAGATGATTGTAGTAGTGTGTGATCCTGCCAATTTCGACTTCCATAGGTCTACTCCTTTCAAACCACTAGGAAGCATGTACTGCTCTACAATATTACTGTAGCACAAACGGAAGTTAAAAACTAGACCCTCTGCGATCACAACACATGAACCAGTTCTGGAAAATTATATTCGCACATTTGCCTAATTGAAACACTTGCCTTTAATGCTATACTTTGTTAAAAATAGATGAGTTGGTATCTTTTCCGCAGTCTCCAGTGCTTTATGATCGCAAGGTTATAAGAAAAGGAACTTAATATGAGTAGAATAATCGCCGTCATTGTCCTGTTGCTCATCGCTGTAGTAGTACTATACGCTTGCGGCATTCTCTCCCCTAACGACCCCACTCCCGATCCGATAAACCCTATCGTTGGCGATACACCCGCCGTGAGTCTCGAAGTCCAGGCGCAAAGTGGCACTTACAACGCGGCTGGGCTACCGATCCCCTACACCTATCGGGTGACGAACATTGGAAACCCGGCGCTCGCGGGACCCATAACCATCACCGATAGCAACAAAGCTGCCACCTGTCCCGCCGTCAACACTGTTGGCAATCTGGATAACAATCTCGATACACTAGAGGCCGTCACTTGTAATTCTGTCTACACCACCACCCAAACCGACCTGAACACAGGTTCGGTAACCAGTACCGCCCTCGCCACAGTCGGCGGGACAAACTCAAACACTGTCACCACGGTTGTTCCAATGACCCTGAACAAAGTGTTGACCCTCACCTACGCCGCCACCCCTGCAACCTATAATCAGGCAGGGCAAACGATCAACTTTACTTATTCCATTAAAAATACGGGCACCACTGTTTTAGGTCCGGCGCAATTTATTGTCAAAGATGACCACCTGGGAACCATCAACTGCCTAAACGCGGCAACCATTCTTGCGCCCAACGAATCGGTCACCTGCCCAGGCAGCTATGTGACCACTGCCAATGATACGACCGTTAATCAAATAACCTTCAACGGCACTGCCACCGGTGGCGGTGCAGAGACCATTCAACCCGCCAGCATTAACATCGCAAACACGGGTGTACCAGGACCAGGCGGCTCAACAACCCTAACACGCGGTAGCACGATCAAGCATACAGTCATAGAAGGCGAATGGATGCTTCAGATCGCACGTTGTTACGGCGCCGACTTTAATGCAGTGCGAGACGCAAATCGACAGGTGGTTGATCCCAACAAGATCTGGCCCATCGTAGACACCCTGACCGTTCCCAACATCGGGAGCAATGGGACAATCTACGGTCCGCCCTGTATCGGGTTTTATACTGCTCAATCCGGCGATACCTGGAATTCGATCGCGCAAAAATTCAATGCCGATATCGCTGTTCTGCAAGAGGCAAATCAAAATATCACTGTAACCAACGGGGCGTGCATACGCTTGCCACTCAATTCCGCAGGCGGAGCAACTGTCTTACCACTGACGATTGTGCCCTGCAAAGTTAGCTCAACTCCGCTGCCTACGTCTTCCCCAATCCGCATCAATATTCCCGCCGGATCGACGAGCACAACCGTCCCCGGCAGCGTGACAGCCTCCGGTAAAGTGCGGTATGTGTTCAGTGCAACACAAGGCCAATTGTTGAGCGTCAAGCTCAATGCGCCCGCCAATGAAGTTTCACTTGGGATCACAGCTGCGAATGGCAGCATATTGAAAACGCAGGATACAACCCTCACTTTTACCGGAACAATCCCTGCCACCGGAGATTCCTACATCGATATCTTCGGTGTATCTGGCGCCTTGAGCAAATCCTTTACGTTGGAAATTTCCATCACCACCCCGCAAACTCCATCCGCCTTTGAACGAGTTGCCGATATCAACTCTGGCGCCGGTGACTCCAGTCCAGCTTATCTGTCCGTGTTCAATGGAGCACTGTATTTCAAAGCCACTGGCAGCAACAATGCGGGCGCTGAATTATGGCGGTATGATCTGGGTCTGAATGCTGTAAGTCTTGCGCAGGATATTAACCCCGGCGCACCCAGCTCTGACCCCAGCTTCCTAACTCCGTATAACAGTGCGCTGTACTTCAGTGCGAATAACAACGATGGTGCGGGCGTTGAACTCTTCCGCTTCAATGGCAGTGCTGTCGGACGCACGGGCGATATCAATAGCGCCGGGAATGGAAACCCAGCGCACATGGCTGTCTACAACAACCTCCTGTATTTTAGCGCCAATGGAAATGACGGCGCCGGTGTGGAGTTATGGAAGACAGATGGCACAGCCATCACCCGCGCCGCAGATATCCATCCGGGAA
>Ga0137334_1000115_pt1 | contig 12169 bp, 8 predicted proteins | sample EasRivERMLT262_2_FD_104776 | JGI IMG/M metagenome (GOLD analysis project Ga0137334, IMG submission 104776) | Soil microbial communities from meander-bound floodplain in the East River, Colorado, USA - East River MetaG ERMLT262_2 | ecosystem: Environmental > Terrestrial > Soil > Floodplain ...
AGATCTGCAAATAATCGTCGTATGAGCGATAGAGATCGGGCAGGTCGATGGCGGGTGGATTCGGGAAAGTGAGGTTGCGAATCGAATCATGTTCGGTGAGGACGACGACAGCGCGTCCACCACTGACTTGAGCCTGCAACGGCGTGGACGCAGCGGTCGCAATAAACAGACTCGCAAACGCACGCAGGAGGCGTGTGGCGGTGATATAGAATTCAGATTTGAAATCATCGAGGTGCTTATCGCCGCGCTCGGTTGTGGAGAGATGCATGAAGTCCCACGCGAAGAGCGGATCGGGCAATGAGAGGTTGCTGTGAATTCCGGCGGTGGCAAGCGTATCGCCGTAGAGGTCAACGCACTTTTCGAGATAGCGGCGCTTGGCGATGCTCCAATTGCCGGGCAGGGAATGATGCCCGATATCGGTGAGGAACAAAAGATTGCCATGCCAGTAATGCAGGCGTTCGCCGAAATTCACACCGGCGCGATGCAGTGCGTTGATGAGCGAAGCTTCCATGAGACGCGCTTCATAGATCGTGCCGCACGGACTGTAATAGGGACGCGTCGCCCATTCGACCATCCAGTGAAAGACTTCGAGCTGGCTGAACTGCGCCTGCCACGGTGGGATACATTCAGCGCGGAGGTAATCTACGAAGGAATGTTGGCTGGGTCCCGCACCCACCGTGAGCAGTGGACGCAGTTCTTCATCGAGCAGATTCCATTCCTGCTCGAAGCCGTTGAGTCCGCCTTGCGGTTTTTCCTTGGCGGCTTGTTCGGTTGCTAAGAGATATTTGTCGGCGAATTGTTGAGGGGACATGAGAGGTTCCTAAGGCGTGAGGTATGTGAAGTAACGAAAGAGGAAAGAAGAAAGTAGTGAGTGAGTTATTCGTTTAGTGGCTGGTACCAATTCGCCACTTCGACAGCCCATCCTTCAGTACCATCTTGTGCTTGGATTTTCCACCAGTAGTAATCATCAGCATCCACAAATCCTTCAAGAATTGTAACGACTTCTCCAGCCGGTAGTTTAGTGAGTATCTTCCCGTTTAGCGAAGGTTCTGTTCTTAAATTTAGGAATGCTCCTAATTCGGTAATTGTATATTGGTCGCCTATTTGCAAATTTGGGACTGGGGCCCAGGCAACAAAAGGGCGGTTACCAGCATTCAAAATAATCTTTTGCTCTTCCCGTGAAGCATTAGTGACAAACACTTCCCAAGGACCATCCTTAATCCCACCACTACACGGATAGACAGACCTTGAGAAAGCTATATGTTTTCCATCGGGCGACCAAGATGGGGAGACTTCGTCATAAATTGAATCCGTTAAATTTACAATTACACCAGTATTAATATAAGCTATAAAAATATCGCCTCGACATCGTTCCTCACCAGGGTAATAAGGGTAAGCTGAAAAGGCAATTTGATCGCCATTAGGAGACCAAGACATATCACTTATACGCAGTTTTTCAGACAGAAGGTCTACAGTCTCCTTGACCTCAGTAGAAATGTTTAAAATTGTAAATTCCAAATCACTCCCGAATGCAATTTTTTCGCCATCCGGGGACCACACCGCATCGTAGTAATAGTAACCTCCACTAAAAGTCAGCCTCTTAACTATCTCGCCGTCTTTTGAATTCGCAAGATATAAGTCTGAAGTATTATCCAACCCCATAGCAACAAGGATGTATTGACCATCGGGTGACCATGATAGAGAATACTTCTTGTAATTAGGGATATGAGTTAATCGAAATAATTCAGTACCATCTGCTTTAGAAACATATACATCATAATAACTCGACTCTTTATCCGTTCCAACGAAAGCAAACTGATGTCCGTCTGGCGACCAAGCCATAACTGGGTAATCCAAAGTGATCTGCCGACCATCCATTTCCAAATTTCTCTCTACAACTGAAACAACCCCATTGTCTTTTAGACTCAACATATTTATTCCGAAATAATTAAGCCTTTCATTCATACCAACACCAGCAAATAAAACTCTCCCATCAAAGCCCGACAACGGCATTTCAGTGGGAGCAAGGATTATTGTTGATGAAATTGCTGTTGGTGTGGGCGTGTAAGTTGTAGTTGCATTTTCCGATGATGATGTATTTCCTGGAGATGGCGTATTTGACAAAGGTGTAGATAATTCGATCATGTTAGGTTTTTCTGCACAAGAAATAAGAGACAGTAATGCCACAATGGAAAACACAAATAACGCACGTCTATTTCGGTATTGCATATCCTGTCTCTTTCCTTCTAAATTTCTACTTTCTATTTCTTCAAACTCTCCAACCCTTCCATCAGCCTCTTGAACGCGCCTTCGGTTCGTTCGGCGGGGGTGGCATAGGAGAAGCGGACCCAGTCATTGCCGAAGGGTGAGAAGAAAGCGCCGGGGACGATGGCGACACCATGATTTTCTGCGAGATATTGTCCGAGTGGTTCGCTGTCTGTCCAGCCTTTGGCTTGGATAAATTCGCCGACATTCATAAAGGCATAATAACCTTTGCCGATGATGTGTTGCATGCCGCTTTCGGCGAGCAGTTTCTTCAAGACCACGCGGCTGGCATTGGTCGGTTCGATGATGGTCTTGGCGGCTTCAGTGAAGCCCATTTCGTAGGCAGCCATCGCAACCGCTAAAGAATAAAAGGAGGGAATGACGCCATGTGAAGCGCGTGCAGTGATGAACTTGATGACGGCTTCATCCGCGATCAAGTGGCAGTTGCGGATGTTGGAACCACCGAGTGATTTTGTGATGCCATCGAGGAACATGATGCGCTTGCGTTCTTCGGGCGTGAAGAACTTGAGGAAGGAGTTCAAGTTCATGGGGGATTCGTCAGTGACGTAGTGATACATCCAATCGAAGAGCACGAACGCGACACCTGCTTCCAACGCGGCTTTGGCGAGTGAGACTTGTTTCTCAACCGCAATGGTCAAGCCGGTGGGATTATCGGGATTGGTGATGACAATGCCTGCGATCTTACGTCCCTTTGATTCGGCAAACTTCACGCTGTCACGAATCGCATCTTCGGAATATGCCCATCCTTGCGCGGGGTCACCGGGCGCCCAAAGAACATTCGCACCCACGCCGTACGGTCCCCAGTTGTAGGAAATCCACGGGACGCGCGAGACCATGATGAGGTCGCCCTGACGTCCATGCCCCAGTGCAAGCATGGCTTGATAAGCTTTGACGAGAGCATCGCGTCCGCCCGCGGTGCCGAGCACGTTAGCAGGTCCCCAACCGGAGGAAGAGTCCAACTTCCAATATTGTTCGACGACGGCTTTGCGATAGGCGTCAGTACCGAACGGCATATCGTAAGCCGTACCATGCTCGATCTGAAGTTGCGAGGCGCGTTCCAAAATCGCTCGCGGAGTTCCCGGCAGAGATGCGCCGCCGTCGCCTTGCGAGGCATCGAAAGTCTTCCCACCGGGATTCTTTTCCACGTAAACTTTCAACGACTTATTGATGAGGAACATGCGCGAAGGCGGGATGTCCGCTAGTTGACGAAGATGGTCACTGACGGGAACAAGATTCTTTTCATCAACAGCGAAGACGGGTGTGGTGTTTGAGATCATAAGGACTCCTTTAGTTTCGGTTTAGACCCTAAAGGTTTTTAAAACCTTTAGGGTCGCTTGGGTTAAGAAAAACGCCCCGAATGTCGGGGCGTTTGGTTTTACTATCTATGATGAATGGACTGCTTCATGTTCACCTGATAAATACCAACGCCCCGTCACTGTAAGAGTGCAGGTGCTACGATCAGTATTATTATCAGTATGATTTGCAAATTGTCTGAACATTGCGCGCAAGGATACCACCATGAATGAGGTGCGTCAAGCAATCACTTTCTTTCAAACGGTATAATGTTCATCCATCAATGTACTTCAGAGAGAAAACATGAAACGACAACTTATCCTATCACTCGTTATCTTTGGCAGCTTATTCACCGCGTGCGGAACTCCACCTGCAGTGGTATCAACCAATACCAGCAGCATTTACACTGAGGCAACTGCCTTGCCTACATCGACCCCTGATCCCTGCGCACCGGATAATCTGGAAGCCTCGATCAAAGCAGTCAATGATCTGATGCGTGAGTTTGACGATTCGTCCCAACTCGCCTCGAATCTATCCAAAGAACAGGTGCCTGATTCCATTTCAGAGATGCAACGGATTCGACGCGCCGCTGAGGATCAAATTGTTCCCGCCTGTTTGGTGACCCTGAAAAAATATCAGGTTGCACACATGAACAGTGTGATCAATACCATGCTGGCTTTTGTAGGCGGCGCAGACAGCAACACGCTCAACAGCGGGCTGGCGCAGGCACGCAAGGAACACGATCTATATACACTGGAGATCGTCAAGCTGCTCGGAATCACCCCGAAGTCAGTTAACACTACCACCCCATAAAGAGCAAAAGTATTATACGCTGGCAGTCACTGGAACTGCACGCCGCACGTCTTTTCTCAGGAACAAAACAAAGCCGATCAATCTTAATCCAGCACTCAACCACAACGCACCACTCAAACCAATGTAATTTGCCAACCAGGTCCCCAATAACGGCGCCAGGATCATGGAAAAATATTGCATCGATTGTGCCAGCGACACAAAAGTCGCGCTATATTCAGCCGGCACAGTTTTCATCAACTCATCGAAGAAGACCAGATCCAACCCGCCTTGAAAGAGCCCGGCGAGACCTGCAAACAGAATTACAAATTCAACGCGCGTAGTTGCAGCATTTAATGCCGGGTGAAAGATCATGCCGAAGGTGGTGGCAAGCAACACGAACCGTCCGCCAAATTTAGCAGAAAGCCGGGGCCACATAAAGTAGCCGACCAGCATCACCAAGTTCATGGTCATACTGATCGAACCGATCTGGCTATCCGTGGCGTGGATCTCGCGCACATAATACAACGGCATAACTGGGAGACTCAACATCAATGCAGAGAAATAGACGAAGCGTTTGGATGCAAACGAAACGAAGGCGGGATTCGCACGCAAAAGCGCGAGGTAATTTTTTAATCCACTCGTGGATGTGCTGGTTTGGGAAATCACTGATTGAGTTTGATCAGGGATCTGGATCTGGTTCGAGAAGTAGTAACTAAGAAAACCACCCAGTGACAAAACCATGAACATGATCGCATAATTCAGCGGGAAGTCGAGCAAGTCAATGACGCGTGTAACAATGAAAGTACCAACCACACCCGTAATTCCAAAGATCGCCCAACGCCGGCTCAACAAGGCATAACGCCCAGCTGGTCCCGCCACCGCATTCATCACCACAGAGAACGCCACTGCCAGCGCAGTCTGCGGCAGCGTGGCAAACGCCCAGATCGCCAGCGTGGCGATGATGACATATTCGCGCGCCAGCAACAAAGTCAATATACCGGTTAAGGCGTAGCACAAGATCACCAGCAAACGCGAAAGCCCATACCACGGGACAACATTTTTTCGAGTCTGTAAGAACCGCCCTACGATGATCGCCAGAAATAGCCCGGTCACCCCTGGCATGGAAGAAAGCAAACCGACTTGAAAGTTGGAAGCACCAAGGCGGGTCAGAAACACCGGCAGATACGGCGCCGAAACATTGGAAATGCTCACCCCGACGCCATCAATTTGTACATTACGAAAATTACGTTTTTGGATTTGAAGTTCTGCTTCAGTAGTTGGATTCATGAATGGATGCCCAGTTCGCAAATTGATTATAAACCCTGAGGTAAAATCAGCGGATGAGTGAAATCCGCCGCATCAAACCGGACGAATGGGCTGCTGCTAAACGAGTGGTCTATCGCGTCGCTCATGCCATTTTCAACGACTCGCGCCCATTGGAAGAGTCGATTGCATATCATGAGTCACGCAACGAACTCAAAGACATGAACGATATTCAAAAGAATTATTTCGAGAACGGTGGAATATTTCTGGTCATGGCCGAAAACGACGAAGTCATTTGCACTGGCGCGATCCGTCAACTTGAAGATGGCATTTGTGAACTCAAAAGATTGTGGCTGTTGACGGAATATCATGGGCAAGGTTTGGGTTATCGCATGTTGCAGGCATGTCTTAGTTTCGCCAGAGAAAAAGGCTACAAACGCATTCGACTCGAGACCGATCCTGTAGCGCAAAACCGTGCTGTGGAGTTTTATAAGAAGTTGGGGTTTTATGAGATTCCGAGTTATACAGGTCGAGGCGATGAAGTGTCACTGGAGATGATGTTATAAACCTTGCTTCATCCGGGGCTAAGCCCCGGATGAAGCAGTTATTTAATTGCCTTCAACCATTCTGGAAGTTGATCGACCAACTGCTTCATGATCGCTTTGGCACGTTCATTGAAGATCTCAATATTATCGTAGGCTTCTCCACCCTCTTCACTCACCAGATCGCTTACCATGCGCAGGATCAACAAGCGCGTGTTATTTTTCCGCGCCACCCAGGCGAGTGCCGCAGATTCCCAATCAGCGACAATTGCGCCATTTGATCTGAGGAAAGAAATCTTATGCGGTGGCAGGTCACTATCAGCAGAGGCGATGATTCCGCGTCGGGTGGGGAAAGGCTCGGGGTCAGCGAGCCAGCTTAGATCGAGGGTTGAAGCGTAGTAGTCCGAAATATCCAGATCGCTCATCAGCTCAACAATATCGTACATAAAAGTCTGTTCGACGAGAATCAAATCTCCTTGATTGACAACACCTGCGAAGCCGCCACAAGTCCCAAGGTTAATAACAAGCTCAGGGTTATATTTATCAATAATGTGTTGAAGCGCACCAGCCGAGGCAGTCTTTCCCCAACCAGTATGAAAAAATGTAATCGGCAATTCGTTGAGGGTTGCTTCGAAACATTCGCCGTATGGATAACGTTCGATCTTTGCAGAGGAGAATAGAGGCAGAACACCATTCCATTCAGCATTGGCAGAGATGATTACGACAGTTTTCACAAAGAGGCTTTCTACCTTTCATAAAAAATACATATCAGATTGAATTCGTCTAATTCCTGATGTATAATCTTCGCATGCCTGAGTGGATTGGCAAGACCATTGGTAGGGTTCGAATTGACAAATACCTGGCACGCGGGGGAATGGCTGAGGTTTATCTTGGCTCGCATCTTTCATTGGATCGTCAAGTCGCCGTCAAAGTATTACATAGTTATATTGAAGAGGATCCTGGTTTAATGGCGCGCTTTCAACGCGAGGCGAAAGTGGTTGCGGCATTGCGGCATCCCAACATTGTGCAGATCTTTGATTTCGATGCCACTGAGGGACATCCCTACATTGTAATGGAATATTTGAAGGGACCAACGCTCTCGACGTACCTGCGCGGTCTGCATGATCGCAACGAGCGGATCCCAGCCCATCAGGTGGCGCGTTTGCTCAAGGCTTTGACTTCGGCACTTGATTACGCTCATGAACAAGGTGTCATCCATCGCGACATCAAACCGGGCAATATTATGTTGCATGGCAAAGCAGATGAGATTGCACTCGATAAACCCCTAACCAGCGATGTTGAAGCCGTTATAACCGACTTCGGATTGGTGCGCATCGAACACGCCGCTTCACAGACTGCCTCAGGCATGGTCAGTGGTACACCGTCTTATATGTCGCCTGAACAAGCGCGTGGGGATAAGACCGATCATCGCACCGATATATATTCGGTTGGCGTTGTGTTATATGAAATGCTGGCGGGGCGGGTCCCATTCGAGGCGGATAGCACAATGTCGGTGATGTATATGCAGATCAATGAGCCGCCTCCGCCGATCCCGGGAGTATCTCCGGCAATGCAGGCGGTCATGAATCGCGCGCTTGCTAAAAACCCAAATGATCGTTATCAAACCTGCCGCGAGATGGCGCTTGATTTCTTCCTTGCACTGGGTATGACAGCCGAGGCTGAAACCATCATCGAAAGCTTACCTGCTGATAATCCCAGGCGCACTGGGAATGCGATCAAACCCCCGGCAAAGGAAACACCGCCTGCAAAAATATCCAAACGAACTTCATTATGGATTGGTGCGGGGATTTTTGTTGTAGTTTGTCTGCTGGCAGTTGGCTTCGGCGCGTTTCGAATGTTATCCAATCGTTCGGCTACCCCAGATCCAAATGAAACTGCGGACCCGGTCAATACAGAGCCGGTCAGCGCTTCAACACCCTCTGAAATTAGCAACCTACCCAATACTGCTGATATGGTGGAAATTACAGCAGGTACATATGAAGTTGGATTGAATCCAGCTGATGAGTGGCATAGTGTACCCACGAACGTCACACTGGATAATTTCTGGATCGATAAGTATCAAGTTACAAACTCGAAGTATCAACAATATATCGACGCCCAGGGCGTTCAAGCACCCGAGATCTGGCCCGATGAAGGCAATCACCCGGTTCGCGGGGTTACCTGGGACCAGGCAGTTGCATATTGCAGTTGGCTGAATAAGCGTTTGCCAACCGAGGCTGAGTGGGAGGCGGCAGGCCGCGGACCTGGTGCCAGTCCTCAGTTATATCCCTGGGGCAACGATGCAACTGCCGAAGGAGAGATCAACACCATACCCAACCAGGATACCTACGCAGTGGGATCGCTCGCGTTTAACGAGAGTATTTTTGGATTATTTGATATGGTTGGAAATGTATGGGAATGGGTCGGGGAACCATATGCCAGTGTGCCGTCAGGGAGCCAAATTATACGCGGCGGCCGGTTTGGAAACCCACAGGACTTAGCGTATCGATTGCCGGTCGCACCCAATGACGCCCGCTACGTTAAGTTTTCCGGCTTTCGCTGTGCAACTGACTAGGCTAGATAAAGGAGAAAGACCATGAGAAACCAACGCATCTTCCGTTTTCATTGGGTATTATCCGTACTTCTGATCGTTTCTGTACTTGCAGGATGCGCTGGCGGCAATGCGACTGAACCCGCAACAGCACCACCGGCAATCCCTGAAGCTACAACCACAGTTGTAGAAGCTACAGAAGTTCCAGCGACGCCCATACAAGCGCAGGTTGTTGATGAAAACGTTTTGTATGAGGACGGTTTCGCAAACCCTGCCAGCGGCTGGCCCGAAGAGCAGTTTGATAATTATTTTATTGGCTATCATGAACCTGAGTATTATCATGTCGAAATCACCAGCCCGAATTACAAGACCACGGTTTTTGAACCTACAAAACAAAGTTTCAGCGATGTAACTATCGAAGTAAACGTGTTCACAAACTCAAAAAAGACAGCTGTGACTGGCGACTTTAGCTACGGTCTGGTTTTCCGCCGCTCGGGCGATCAGTATTACGCCTTCACGATCTCGCCGCGCGCCAAGAAATGGTTCCTGCTCAAAAGCTCCTCCAATGCTCTGACGGTTCTGGCAGAAGGTGCGGATGAGAATATCCATGATCTGGATGTTGAGGATATTCTACATGTGGATGCACAGGGATCGAATTTCGCCCTCTACATTAACAACCAGCAGATCGGGCAGGGGTCTGACCCTGACTATGCCAACGGCGAAATCGGCTTTTATGTTCAGACCTTCGACGCCCCCAACGTTCACATCCATTTCGAGGCGATCTCGATCAGAAAACTGGAAGCATCACAAACTGCCGAGGTGGGGCTGAGCTACCAGGATAATTTCGCCAATCCCGCCAGTGGCTGGGCGGAAAAGCAGTTTGATAATTACTTTATTGGTTATCATGAACCTGAGTATTATCATATCGAAATTACCAGCCCGAATTACAAGACCACAGTTTTTGAACCTACAAAACAAAATATTGGCGATGCCACCATTGAAACCAAAGTTTTCACAAACTCAAAAAAGACGGCTGCGACTGGTGACTTTATTTACGGGTCCGTCTTCCGCCGCTCCGGCGATCAGTATTACGCCTTCACAATCTCGCCACGCGCCAAGCAATGGTTCCTGCTCAAAAGCTCCCCCAATGCTGTGGTGATTCTGGCTGAGGGCACAGAAGCAGGCATCAACGAACTGGATATTGTAGACGCCCTGCGCGTCGATGCTGAGGGCCCTGAATTCTCACTGCATATCAACGACAAGTTGGTTGGTCAGGTAACAGACCCGGATTACGCGAGCGGTGAAGTCGGCTTTTACGTCCAAACCTTCGATGCCGCCAACGTCCATATTCACTACGAATCCATCGCCATCAAAAGTTTCGATGCCCCGCTGGCTTGTGATGTTAATGCATTGGCATTAAACGTCCGCAGTGGACCCGGGACAAGCTTCGGGTCGTTTACTGTCCTATATAAAGGTAACACCTTCATCCCCTCGGCACGCAGCTCAGACAATAAGTGGCTTAAACTTGGTTTGGAGGACACAAATGATCAAGGCTGGGTTGCCAACTCACCAGACTACATTGCCTGCACCGGAGCTATCGATTCCCTGCCGGTTGCCACGCAATAAGCCATACAGCAAATAGCATCTTCAAAGGACATCAAATGCATGTGCATTTGATGTCCTTTGGTAAATCAGCTAAAACGTTTATTTTCGTACCATTTCAAAACACAACTCTTTATATTCGTACTGTATAATTTCCCCATGCCAAACCTCACTGGACAATTGCTCGGCAAAGTACGCGTGGATATGTTCCTCGCGCGCGGCGGCATGGCAGAAGTATTTATTGGAACTCACACCACCCTGCATCGCGCAGTGGCAATCAAATTTCTAAAAGGCGACCTGCAAGACGACCCCGAACTGCGCGAACGCTTTGAACGCGAAGCGCGTGTGATCGCCATGCTGAGACACCCGAACATCGTCCAGGTGTACGATTTTGACACGTACGAAAATCAGCCTTATCTCGTGATGGAATATGTCGCCGGCGCATCGCTGGGGACATATCTGCGTGAACTGCATAAGAACAATGGGCGGCTTGATATCAGCCAGATCAACAATCTACTGGGCAAACTGGCAAGCGCCTTGAAATACGCCCACGATAACGATGTGATCCATCGCGACATCAAACCGGCAAACATTCTGCTGACCTCACGCACGCATCCGATCTCGGCTGGTAAACCACTCGCCGAAGATACTGAACCCATCATCACAGATTTCGGGTTGGTGCGGTTTACCCAATCCAATAAACAGACCAGCACAGGTGTCATCACCGGCACCCCCGTTTACATGAGTCCAGAGCAGGCGCGCGGCGACCGCGTGGATGCCCGTACCGACGTTTACTCTTTAGGCGTAACTGTTTATGAAATGCTGGCAGGCCGGGTGCCTTTCGATTCAGATTCAACCCTGAGCCTGCTCCACAAACAGATCTTTGACCCACCGCCACCGATCGAGGGGATCTCAGCCGATCTGCAGGATGTGATGGATCGCGCCCTCGCAAAGAATCCGGATGAGCGCTTCGCGACTCCCATCGAATTTGCTGAGGCGTTTCAAACCGCCATCATCGGGACAACAGAAGCCGCCACGATGCAATTCCCAGGTTCGCTGATTCACTCCAGCACACGTCCACGCCTAACGGCAATACCTACTGCAAAAAACGCACGAACAAGCCTTTTCTTTTTTGTCGGAGTCATTGGCGTTGTTGTGATCGCATTTAGCGCTTTTTTTCAATCACGCTCACCAGCGTCTTCCACTGCGGTGCCCACAAACGCAGAGACCCAACACACCGAGATAACCAGCGCACCGATCTCTGGAACTTCCGTAGTCATCCCGCCAGAACCAGAAGCAGATCCGGTTGGTCTATTGCGTTTTCAAGACGGAGCCGCAACTGCCGATCAAATCACATTGACCACCTTTGACATGGCGTTGCCCCCGGAAGGCAGTCAATATCAAGCCTGGCTGGTTCAGGATGACGGCGAACAACGTGTCAGCATTGGCATCCTCCAATTTGATTCAGAAAACAAAAGCACGTTGACCTTCGTAGATCCGGAAGGCAAAAACCTGATCGGTTTATATCATTCGCTTGAGGTCACACTCGAATCCAATCCGGATAACAGCCCCAACCCGTCCAATGAAATCGCTTTTTCAGCCGCCCTGCCAGCAGAAGGTTTTATGCACGTACGTCATCTCCTGTCATCCTATTACGATACTCCCGCTGAAGTTGGTTTCATCATCGGGCTGGATGCTACAACAAAATTGGTCAGCGACTCAGCGAATGCAATGTTGACTGCATTTGAAGCCGGGGATCGCGTCGGTGTGCTTGCTCAGGCTGAAACCATGTTGAACGTAATCGCAGGCACTCAAAGCCCCGATCACAAGGACTGGAACA
>Ga0137334_1000116_pt1 | contig 12162 bp, 14 predicted proteins | sample EasRivERMLT262_2_FD_104776 | JGI IMG/M metagenome (GOLD analysis project Ga0137334, IMG submission 104776) | Soil microbial communities from meander-bound floodplain in the East River, Colorado, USA - East River MetaG ERMLT262_2 | ecosystem: Environmental > Terrestrial > Soil > Floodplain ...
AAAGCCCCCGTCTATATAGGGAAGATTAGTTATACGAATCTCTCCAAAAGCCGTCGAGTGTGTGAACGAAGTAGTCTCCAGGGTGAATTGAATATCCACCGTATCCCCTTCCTTTCTTGACTTCCCCTGAGCAAAACCCAGTGTAAAACTAAAATCACCTAGAACAGCAAAAGTCAATGAAGGGGTCCAATCCAGATCAACCCCCTGCGAATATATGTTCTTAGCAGTTTTCAATATCGGACTCGGCTGTAACAGAATTGCCATCAGTGTTTTCCGTTAGTCAGTTCCGGCACGAAAGCCTGAAGCCTCAAGGCCGCGTTATTCGTGTACGTGAATCTATGGGCTCTTTCATAGAACGAACCCAGCCGGTAGAGTCTTTTCACGGGCTGAGACATGTCTATATTTCGAGCGGTGTTGAAAGTCGTGAAATCGTCATCCGAAGTGGAAACAGTCAGACTCCCAGTAGTGGTGTCGCCAATGACGGAGAGGGACTGTTCAAACTTCCTCTCTTGAGAACCGTGGTTGCTTCTGTTGGTCGTGATTCTCACCGGGAAGTCAGTACCGCTGTCCTGAAAGGTAGTAGCAGGAAACGTGTAGATTCTTCCGTTGGCTACATCCTGTACGACCGTGGCACCAGCGGTAGAGGTGGCAGCGATACCAGGAAACTTCACATCTCCGCTGGTATCTGCCCACTCGCACCATAATCTGGTATCGACCGAATAAACGAGGGTTCTTTCAGCGCTGTCCAGATTTATGACGTACACCAGTTGCCCGGCAACAACCTCCATCCATGCTGAGGCCGTCGAAATACTCGATCCTTCTGCGTTCAGCAAACGATTTATTACGGGGTTGGAAATCTCGTTAACCTTGCTCAAGGAGGAAATCTGAAATATTGCTCTTGTACCTCCACCGTCGTTCGCTTTGACTCCAACGAATATGCAGGTCTCTCCGTGAAAGGCAAGCGTTTCTTTCGCTGCGAGTCCTATGCCCAGAGTATTCTGGTCGATCCTCAATAGGACCGAACCGCTTGGGTTTCCGTTGTTGAAGAAGAACTCTATACGGGTCTTGGTAAAAGCAAGGATCTGGTTTTTCTGAATATGGATGGCTTCTAAAAAGCCGCCGTGCGTGTCTACAGAAAGGAAATTCCCGGCAGTCCAGGAAACCAGTGAATTCAAGTCCGACTGCCAGATTTGCCCGTTGGAGAGAGCTTGAAACAAATACCCATCCAGAAAAACAACAGGACCAAGATTGCTTGCCGGGTACTGTGCGTCATCTGTAGTATCTATCTGGGTGATGGCGTCAGCCGTCGTGATGTTGTAGTTATCTGCGCCATCACTCAATACCAGTTGATGAGCACCGGAAGAAACAGGTATCTCTGTCCACCAAACCCTGCCAGTAGAACCAGCAAGTGTTACCCCAAGGTCAGTGGTCCCTGAATAGACCTTGTTCGCAAAAACACTGTATAGCTGTGAACCGGCCGCCTTGGTCCAGAGATACATCCCACGTCCAGCAGCAGCGCCTCCTGGCGGTTGAGTGTTATTCGCCAGCCCCGGTCTTTTAACGACATAGACCTTCTGCTCTTCGGTCACAGGGTTTACCTGTATCTCAAAGAGAACATTCACACACCGGGAATCCAGTATCCCCGTCCCCCGCTGTCCGGGTACGTTAAGAAAGGAGATTGGTTTACCCATCAGCTGGTAGTGGCCGAAATCGGCCCGCCTCCAAAACCTTCGTCCTTGTCCTGCTGGTTTGCAAAATTCAGTACCTGCTGATACTTCGACTCCCACAGGTTTATCCGGTCGTCGCGTCCGATGAAGGATTCGCACTCTGAAAGAGCGGCGAAGAAATACACCTCGGGAAAAGCCGTAAAAAGACTGTTTATAGTCGCAGTCATCGCCGTCGGAGAAGCGTAGTAGATTCCCTTCACTATCCTTCCCGGAGTACCAGCATCTCCGAAGATGAAACTAGAACCTTCCCGGGCGATGAACGATTCCTGGCCCAAGGCTCTGCTGGGGTATTTCTCGTAAATCCATTCAGGCGCTTTCCGTTCAAGCTTCCGAATGGGGGAGGTGTTGACATAGGCATACTTCAAGTCGAGATACCCCGTAGGAACGGCAGAAGTCCCATCCGCTGCGATGGTGGAAGCCAAAGCACTTTCCATGTCCCTTACCCTGAGCTTTTTCACAACCTTGTTTTCGGCAAAACGGATTACATCATCCAATTGAGTATTGGAAATCGCTGAACCAATATCCAGCCGCTCGGTAATCGCCAGTTTCAGATTCGCTAAAGTGTCTAGTGCCATTACGCCCTCGCCAGTTTTGGTACTGAGTATCGAAGCTTCAACACTCTTGCAGCTTCATCAATCGGCCAGCGCTTGTTTGAGTCCTGTCTCCAGACGGTCATGGACTTGTACCAGGGGATTGTTTCCTCAACCCCTCCGTATCTCCACTGCGAGAGGTTGTTCACAAACACCCACGTAGGAATTCCCAACGCAGCAGCCAAGTGACCAACTGACGTCTGCATGCAGATCACCATGTCGCAGGCTGAAACAAGCCCTGCGGTTTCGTCATAGTTCTTGTGCTGAGTCACAAAGGGATAGTCGTGGATCTGAGCCCCTTTGAAGTCTCTGATTTCCTCAGAAGCATCTTTGTACTGAAGGCTCACCCAGTGAGCGTCTACCGAATCGAACAGGGGTTGCAGCTCTTCAAGCTTCCACCGTCTGAAGCGTTCTGCTGTCCATGAAAGACCTCCAGACCAGGCTATTCCGATGATGGGTTTACGCTTGGTTTTAAAGTACTCGTTCCACATGATGTGCCGTTCGTACGGGGGAACCAGGTAAGTTTCACCCCTGAAGTCCTCGGCCTTGTTTCTCAGTATCTTTCCCAACTGCCCGATAGACATTGAGTAGTCCGGCTTCTGATCCTCATCGGCCCAGACGGCCTGTTTCTCCCAACGAGTCCCGTACACCTTTGCTTGTGGAAAGCTCCGTCTGAACAGGGTTTCCAGACGCGAATCGCAGTCGAGAATCAGCTTCGAGCAGAGCTTCAAAGCGTCAGGAATCATGGAAGCAAAGGAAATTTCGTCTCCTAAACCCTGCTCTCCATACACAACCACCGTCTTACCAGGAGTCCCGTCCCACTCCGGCTCGTCCCGGTACTTCATGATCTTTCGATACTCACTCCCGAGAATGAATCCGTAGTTAACCCAACCCTCTTGCCATTTCTTCTGAGCAAGTTGGGCTATTCCCAGGTTTCCATGCGCTTTCTGATTGTCGGGTTCTATTTCCAGAGTCGCTAAAGCAATCCTTTCCGCTTCTTTAGAGTTGCCTACCGTGTTGTAGTAAGAGGACAGGTTGTTCAGATTCATCGCCAGTACCCGGGGTTTTCTGGATAGCTGCATGGCCTTCTTGTAACAGCGTTCAGCGTCATCAAGCTGGTACAACTCCTCGGACAACCGTCCCAGGTTCTGCCATGAAGAAGAATCGAGAGGTGCCACTGACACCGCTCGCTGGGCAAATTGGTACGCAGCCGGCCACCTCCGGGCTTTGTCCAGAATGTGGGTAGCCATGATCAAGGCTTTTGAGTGATTGGGGTCGATCATCAACACCTGGTTGATGAGATCCATCGCATCGTCCCACTCCTTGATCGAAGTGAGATAAGCAGCCCGTTTTAGTGTGGTCTCCATGCCTTCATTTCAGTCGTTTTGAATTTCGGGTAGTTCGTTTCCATTTCCCTGAAAAACTTCTGCCAGTCCGACTCCTGGGGATTCATCATGTTGATACCCTTCTTGTAGAGTTCCAGCATGATTGACGCCGGCAGGTAGCAGTAATGCCTGATATGTCCTGCAATGCCTTTTTCATCCCTCAATCCGTGATCCCGCTCGATCTTTGCAAGCTCGATCACAGGTTCAACGTCCTGTTCACTTCGGATAGTCGTCGAGTCCTCTACCTGCTCGGTGTAGTAGGTAAGTCCACTCGACTCATCGACTCCAAAAAACTCTTTCATCCGCAGAAGGCGGGGGGTTATTAGCCCCCCGCCTGTCCTTGTTACGTCAGCCCTGAGACCTTGCCCGAAGAATCCGGGTTACGTGCAACCAGCGTCCATTCGCAGATGATCATGCGTTTCTCGCCGTCGCCCGTTTTCGCCAGACTCTCGATTGCCGGTCTACGGAGCCAAGCTGTAGCCCAGTAGTCCGGGTCGATCGCCAGTACTACCCCCGGCGCGGTGTTCCGAACGTAGCGGCTCAAAACAACCATGTGCTTCCCGAAGTCCGAGACGTAAACATTGGCCGCAGTCAGGATCGGCATTTCTCCTGCTTTGTCCACGTCAACGAACCGGGTTGCCTGGGAGGTGAAGTTGTCAATTGCCGCTTTGTATACCGCGTTCGTCAGAATCACTCTCGGGTCTCCACCGTCCGTCCAGGCGTCATTCAGCATCTGGTTAAACGAGGTTTGCGAGAGTCCACCGAGCGAAGCGCCATCGGTCGGGGCCGAGACCGTCCCCGAGGAGTAACCGATGGTCGAACCGGCGTTCGTGGTTGTTCCCCGCTGACCGTTACCGCCGTGGTCAGTTGAGGCAATCCACGATTCCATGCCAGCAGACATGCGGCCGATCGTCTGCGAACCGGCACACGCAGCCTGGTTCCCGACGATGGCTTTTTCTATGTCGCGCTTCAAATGCTTCATCTGCTTCATCGCCTGGCGGGCGATTTCAGACTTCCGGCCGGCAAGAGTCACCGCTTCGAGCGAGCCTGAAATCAGGAACGTCTTACGGGTAATCTGGAGGTCGTTGTCGTAGCGCAGTGGAGCCACTACGGTTGCATAGCTTGCGTCATCCCCGTCAACCTGCGCGTTGAGCGTCGCAGCTTCAAGAGAATCCGCCAGCCAGTTGTGGCTTGTGGCGATGGCCTTAACCTTGTCTAGGTTGGTTAAAGCCCAGGTCAGCATTGTTATCGCAGCTATTATTAAAGCTGCTTCTATGAGTTTCTTCATAGCTCAGACTATCTCTTCAACCATCTTGTTTTGCTTTCGCGCATTGGCGCTGGCAGTAATGATTTGTAGATTGCTTTCGACGTGAAGCCCGCACACTTTCTTACCTAGCAGGGGATAGAAATGATCCACCTGATAGTCAATCCCAGTGTCCAACCTCATCCTTTGAGCCGCCAGATACGCGCCGCTTATGGCGTTCCTGTTGGCCCATTTCGGAGTCGCACGAACCTCTGCCGCCCTGCGTTTGGCCACTGCTTCGTTGTGTCTGGCCAATACCACTGGATCGGCTCTCCGCTCGCGCTTTCGCCTGATAATCTCTGCCGCGTTTTGTGCGTGATACCTCGCAAAATCAGCCAAGTGCTTCTCACGGTTTTTCAGGTAATACACTTTCTTCTTGAGCAACAGCTCGTCCCTGTTGTTCTTGCGATACTCGGCAAGGTAAGCATTGAGCTTGTCCCTGTTTTTCTCGCGGTATTTCCTGTTGTAGATGCTCTTGGCATTGGTTGCACCGCGCTCGTGTCGCTTCATAGGCCGTTCTGGCCCGTATGCGTTAGTCGTTGAACCTTCCGCCGATTCCTCGGTGGCTTGGCTGCTGATTGCCCAATCCATGTCCTTTTCGGCCATCACGTTTTCCGTTACCAGATGCGTTGTGGCGTCCATGTCTCTAAGGGGTTTCCAGCAATTCACGGTGTTTGAAATGGACTATTTAAAATCCATTGGAAAGAGATCCCAAATGGTATCTTCGAGATCCTCGCGGATACTCGTCGATAGATCGTACGTTTCAGTTGTTCCTGCAATCGCAGTCATGTTTTCCTTTCAGCTATCCGAGCTTTTGCTCCAGGAGTCGCTGTATGTTCTTTGCCTTGTCCGTGTCGGTCTTGGCAGATCGGATGTCGCGTTTGATTTCCGCGATACGGGTTGATTTCCCGTCCCGTCCGTCGGACGCATTGGGACGCAGCGTTTTGGAAGGTACTTTTACTTCAGCCTTCGGCTTTGCAGCCTGGAAAGCGTGCCATTCGTTGGCATCGTTCACCAGTTGCATCACGCGCGGGTCAGTCCACTGAGAGACTTCGTTATCCGAAAACCCGTAGGTCTTGGTAGCGAAGTCGGACAGAGCCTTTGACTTTTCCGGGTTCCAGCCCTTCACCTTCTGGGTGAGGATTTTGTCGCCCTCGGTCTTCAACTTCTGGCGGGTTTCGTTCAACTTCTGAACGTGATCGTTGGCGGCTTTGTGCATGTCGCCCTCGATACCCGCTTTTCTGTCTTTCAGTTGCTGATACGCCATAAAGTGCTTTTGCGCTTCTTGTGCATCACTGTTGGTCAACTGGTTCCAGTCAACTTGCTGGTACAGTTTCAATTGCTTGTTGACTACGATCAGTTCCTCCAGGTGAGGCTCCAGCGCCTGACGCAGTGCCATTTGTGTATTGGCTTGTTGCATCATGAGTTCCGCAGACCGTCGCATCTCGGCGGTTTCCTGCGTTTTCTTCGTGTAGTCCTGTTGTCTTTGGTATCCTTCGTGCAGTTCCTTCAGTTCCGGCGGTACTTGATACTTGGCACCGTTGAACTCGAATTCGTAATGTTCCGGTTCCTTTGCCGGCTCGGTCTTTGCTGTTTCCGAGGCCGCATCGGTAGCCACTTCGGTGGTGGTTTCAGCCGCTTCCTCCGTCTGTCCCTCAGGAGGAGCCTCGCGCTTGACGTAGGTCTCGTCCTGCGTTCTCAGGGGCTGTTTAATCACGTTATCAATATGCTTCATCAGTCTGTCTTCAATAGACAACTGACCCGCTGCCGGGGCGTTTGAGGGACTGTTCTGTGCGATTTCCATTGTCATCTCCTGAATGCGTGAATAGCGGATTTAGCTCGTTCCTTCAAAGACCTTTCTTCCTCGATCTGCTTTGCGGCCATCTTTCCCGTCGTGGCTATTTCACGGATATTTCCCTCGATGTCATCAAGACACTTCAGCATCAGCCTCAATTCGTGCTGCCCGTCCTTGTCACCCACGGGAGAGGTTGCGAACTTTTCATAGATGCCTTGACGAACCTTTTCCACGCATTCGACGTACAGAGCATTCCTGAGCAAATGCTCTGCTTTTGCCCCTCTGTCGAGTTCCAGTTGCAGGTTCACAGCAGAATCCATACGTCCTCTTCCTCGTCCTCTAGTTGACGCATCGCTGAATTAATCCGCGCCCAGTAAAATCGTTCCATTTCCCTGATTCGGTCTTCGATAACCGACCTAACTTCTGCCGGCGCACTGACAACCTCGATCCGGTCTTCCTTTTTGACCGTGCCAAGCTTGACGCCACGCAGTACGATGTCCTGCGCTTTTTCTCTGGCGAGGTCGGGTATTTCCTTCTTGGCCTCTTTGATAATCTCAAGCACAGCCTCCAGGGAGTTGGCTTCGACTTCTTCTCCGTTGATACGGAAGATGATGCGAAGCCGTTTACGCTTACCCCTGCCCCTACCGGCTCCGGTGTCCTGGGTCTGGGTTGGGGTGGGAGTTGGAGGGGCAACTCCAGAAGTTCCATACCCGAGCGTGATAACAAAGCCAGTCGTCCCGAAAGACCCATACCCAAGAGTAATGACGGTTGAGATAGACACATCAAGTCGCCCTCGTTATCGAGCTGGGGGTGGTTGCGTCGTCCAGCGTGAAAGTCTCAGCCGCTGTTACGTGGTCGAACTTGCTGATGGTCTTGGTCGTCCCTGAAATAGCGGATTCTCCAAGATGAGCAATCACTTCGGACATGAACTGAGCTAGAGTAGGAGCCGCACCGTTTGCCCGGTAGGATTCGGTTATAGCCGTCGTCAGAACAGCGGCAACCTGTGCAGCGGTTGAAGGTGTTACACCGGCTACCGTACCAGTCACGTTTCCGTCTACGTTTCCAGCTACCGAACCAACAGCCCCGGTGACGCTTCCAACCGCTCCAGTGACACTTCCCACGCTCCCCGAGAGGTTCCCGGTGATATTCCCGGTAACGTTCATCGTCTGGTCTGGGAGATTGATCGCTGTCAACCCAGCGCCTGCTACGCCAATATCATCGGTATCATCAAGAATCGCCGCTGTTTCAGCCTTGACCGCGATGATGTCAGCCGCAACAGTCGCTCCGGCAGCTCCTGTTACAACAGCTCCGTAGATCGTGTTCGTGTCCGCTACCGGGTCTCCAATCGCTTGTCCGAAAGTCCCCCCGGTCTGATGTCCCGTAGCGTCTTCGTCCCATACCGCATCGGCAATACCTGCTTCAGTAAGAGCAGAGCCTCCAGCGTTGTCAGCAATCTCCTTGACGACCGACCCCGCAACAGCGGATGCGTAGGCGGTTCCGGAATCGGTATCGAAGAAGTCAGCCAGCCCCGCCGCTGAAAGCGTGTATCCGGTCTTGCTTGCTGCTGCTACCACTACACCGTCAGTGCCGGTATCTGCCAGAATCGCCGGGATGCTTGTCACCGCTGCGGTGTTCAACGCCGAAGCGTCTATCCTCGTAGCATCGTCTACGATGTAGGAGAGGATTTCAGCGTCTACGTCTGCTGCGAAAGTCGCGGCGTCTATCGCTCCTGCTGCAATAGCAGCAGCGTCAATCGCTCCCGCGGCAAATGTGGCCGCATCAATCGCCCCGTTGGCTATCGCCGCAGCATTGATAGCTCCAGCCGCGAACGTTGCTGCATCAATAGTCCCGTCTGCTACGGTAGATGCTGTAATCGCCCCATCAGCAATGGCTGAAGCTCTGGCTTGTGGAGTGCCTGAAACAGTCTCTACCGCCAGAAGCCTGAACGTTCCAGCTACGAAGTTAACCGTCTGTGCGTCAATCGTCACCGCTGAAACGACAACGGTAAAAAACGAGCCTACGGTGTAGAAACCTGCATCAGTATTATCTCCAGTGTCTATACTGAAACCATGAATCCCGGTAACGCCATCGAGGTCGATTCCGTCCGTGTCGAGTAAGACTACCCCGGCGTCAGAGGACCTCTGAGTCATCGACGTTCCCTTGTAAATCTCAACGTCAGTAATGGCGAGTCCGGTGAGTGTTATAGAAGCTCCAGTTCCGCCGTCGTACGAATCGAACATGAACGGCAAAACTGCGCCTGATGGAACCGAGCCCCAGCTAATCACAACACACCCCCTGTAAGGAGCCCGCCCCGAATCAATTTACCGCCAACGAGACGGCCTTCAGGGTCTCCACCACCCCCCGCTGCGGTCTTGTAAGCAGCGATTGCCATCGTCCAATTGTTGGAAGTGTCGTCATTGAACGTAGGGGTTACGAGAGCCGCAGTACCCTGATCGACGATATGCTCCCCGTAGGCATAGGCGCTTATCTGTCCGTTAAGAGCAAAAGTCTCAGTCCACCCGGAATCTGCGGTTTGGTCTCCTGCGTACGCAGTACCACAAGCGAACAGGGAACAGTTATTCGTGCCTGGCGTAAGCGCAACCGCTCTTTGGCTGTTATTTCCACTGGCGGTGTTGGAACCATCCAAAGCAGCAGAAGTGTCTGCACCCGTCAACTCGAATACTTTAAGTAACCCATAGGCAGCAGCCCCCAGGGTTGCGGTGATCGTCGCCGTTAAGGTAGACGTGTTCTGTTTCGAGTAAATCCCGGCCGTTCCACCACCAGGGTTTCCGGTTGTTTGCACAAGAGCATCAGCGGCATAGTTACCGGCGTTTCGATCATCTGAAATTGTTACCGTTGGCGCGGCAGATTCCGCGAAAATCTCAGCAATATATAGACTGGGGTTTGTTCCACCGGATGCGAATACTTTGGCAACGCCCGTGGCGTTGCTGTATGTTTGAACCGTTGGATTTTGTGCGAGGGTGTTAGACACGATCCCTCTCCGCTACGCGATCAATGGATTCCGTCATCGCCGTCTGCAATTCAGCGCCGTTCCTCAACCTCGCGGTAGTGCGCACCCTGTAATCCGGGTTTTTGTTTCCACCGATAATTCCGACTCCAGCACCGCACGGCTTCCCGGTGATTTCCTCTCCCCGCGTTACCGTGACAAAGCCGTGAACCCGCCAGGTCTCCCCGGCATCCTCTGATACTTCGGTTGTGAAAGTCACCACCGAACCCAGCGGCAAAGAACTGATGTCTATCTCGTGTGAGATCGAACGGGTATCGAGTGGGAGTCGCTCAGAGGTTCTCATCAGCGCCTCAGCCTGTCGAACTTGACTGCCGCCTCGATTGAAGTGTTGGCTTCAATCCGGTTACAAATGCGTTCCATATGCGTGCTGATGGCGCTTCTGGTAATTCCGAGATTGGATGCAACTTCACGATGCCTCATACCAGAAATGAGTTGTTCCATAATCTGTGTTTGTCTCGGTGTCAGCATTCAGCAACCGCTCCCGGCCCATGCGCTACCAGTCCAGCATTGATAAGTACCGTTGCTGTTCAGCGAGCGAATCGTGCTGGCGGGGGAGACGTAGAGATACTGTATTCCGGGCGAATAGGGATTGTTTGTATTGGCTCCATTTCTCAACGCCTGTCCGGAAACAAGCGTCCAGATTGCTCCGTCAGTTGCAACGAGTTGTGAAAGCGGAGGGGCTTTCGAGTCCGGCGCACTCACTCCCGTTGTTGGAGGAGGAGGAGGCGGTGGGATCACAACCGGGCCCGGAACCACGGTTCCAATCGCGCAAATCAGCGCGCCAAAGCCGATCAAGGGCATATCGTAGCGACAAGTCATTTTCTCACCCGGAGGAACCAGCAACGGTTCATGAAACAGCCAGTTGATTGCGTGCTCAGGCATGGACATGCTCAAAGCAGACATTTCGTGGTAGGCGCGAATTCCAACTACCCTGAATCCGGTGGTGCTGCTCAGCGCCGGACCTTTGAACGTCACGGATACCGAGGATTGCTGGAACTTGAGTTCTCCAATAGCCACGCGCTGCCCGCTGATGGCGGTGAGGTTACCGACGCTGTTCAACTGCAACGGAACCGCAGCAAACGTGTGCTTTACTCCAGAGCCGAAGACGGTCCACGGCGAGTCAACCGTGAGCGTCACAACCTGAGCAAAGCAAGGGAACGATAGCAGCGCAAGAGCGATGAATTTTTTCATGAGTTTAACGTCCCCGCTGGAACTCGTTTCTTACCAAGAGCCCTCCCGTCCTTACCCCGGACGAGTATTTCATCTGAAGTCATAGCTTCAGCTATCGTCTGCGCTGCATTAGCCATCGCATTGGCAGCCTGAGTCATTACATCCGTTGCTTGAGTGATACGATCGGCGGACTCCTTCATCAGTTGAACCTGTATTACAGACTCCTTGCTCATATCGGATTCATCCTGTTTGGATTTCAATTCACGATCTTTCTGAGAGAGAACCATTGCAGCTTTATCCAGATCGGTCTGACGACTGATCGCCGCTTTGTCGAGGTCGGTCTGTCTCTGGATACCAGCTTTGTCCATTTCTTTCTTGTATTCAAGCTGCGGGTTGTCTCCAGGTTTCATAGCCGCCATTCTGTGAGTCTCGGCCTCGAAAGCCTTTACCTTCAGTTCCCCAATCTTGATGGGGTCTGGAGGCGGCGGTTGTTGCGGTTGAAGCTTCTCAGCATCGGGCCAGAAAGCCTCAACATCCTTGAATCCTGCTGCTTGGGTGAACTTCGCTGCGGTGTGTCTTATCGTCTTGGGGTTCGCCAGCATCAACGGAAGCAGGTTCATCTGCATCCCCATGATTCGCTCCAGCATCATCATTCGCTGTTCTGCGTTTCCCGTTCCAAGACCCACAGAAATCGTCATGTCAGTGCGGGTTTTCCACTCCCTTGGATTGACCGCTACCCATTTGTTCCTGAGTTTGACCACGTCCTGTTGGGTTGAGTGCTTCAAAGTAAGAGCATGGATCATCCGGAAAAGACTCTTAACCCCGGTCTCTGCAAACACCCTTGCAATCAACTCCACAATCGCCTGCTGTGCAGTTTGGAGTTGAGCTATAGCTATCCCTGAAGGAAGCTTTGCCAGAGAGTCCGGGCTTATCTGCTGCGCGTTCTTGCTCGAACCAGTACGCTCCTGGCGTACCATGTCGAAGTACTGGATTCCCTGTAGAACCGCTCCGAAGTCGCCCGAGTTCGTCAGTTGCATGATCGCGTCGTGCGGGTTTCCGTCTACTCGTTTAATACCTTGAGGGCGGGACGTCATCATGTCGTCCAGATTCACCTTGTTCTTATCAACCGCTTTTTCTCCGTTGATGGCGAAATAGAGGTTGTCC
>Ga0137334_1000117_pt1 | contig 12142 bp, 4 predicted proteins | sample EasRivERMLT262_2_FD_104776 | JGI IMG/M metagenome (GOLD analysis project Ga0137334, IMG submission 104776) | Soil microbial communities from meander-bound floodplain in the East River, Colorado, USA - East River MetaG ERMLT262_2 | ecosystem: Environmental > Terrestrial > Soil > Floodplain ...
AAAATATGCGAGACCTTTGGCATACGGCGTGACATCAAAAGACTCAGTGGAACACACACCTGAAAACGGACAGGCTGTCACATTGCGCACGGAGTTGCCACAGGCTTCACGTGTCGTGATGCCTACTGCGGCGAGACGGCGCATCAACGCGGGTGTATCATCCACATGAACGAAGTGCAGTTGAAAATCCTGCCGTGTGGTGACATGTGCAATGCCGTCGGAATATTCTTCTGCCAGTTCAGCCATCACTTCCAATTGTTCGGGATTCATCCCACCAAATGGGACTTTGATACGCTGCATGCCGGGCGCATCCCAAACCGTGTTGGTGCCTTTGGTCAATTCAGTTTTGCTGGATGGGAATGGAAGCGTTTGCGTTTCTTTGCCATCCCAGCGTTGACCATTGTCATAGCGCTGACCGTACGCGCCGCGCCGTAACCGTGTTTCAGCAAATAATTTCTCATCCATCTTGCCCTGTTTGCGCAATTCAATTTCGGTTTCATAGATTTCAATTTCACGCACTAACTCAGGGAACGGACTTTCAATCGGTTGTTCGCGCCATAAACTGTTACTAGCTTTCATTAGGTCACCTCTCAGTAAGTTGATAACAAAAAAGCCCGGGAGTATCCCGGACTTTGATAAAAAAATTACCGGTGAACTCTTCTTGTTGTAGAAGAACTGTTCACCGGCTTTGGTCTATCAGGTATATGTTTAGCGGCAGCCTGCGATGGCGTGTTGAACAGCTCTCTGTGTTGTCATACAACACATACACATACAGACGCAGAGCAATCCAATAGTTATCATAGGCTTTAGATTAATTGGAGCGATTATATCCATAATAATTGGGTTGTCAATACTAATATGGGTACTCTTCCCTCTCTAAGTGGGTAATCTTATGCCGATAAACTTGGAATGAAGTGTTATCCAATGACTGAGAACTTCATGCGGAACCATTCAGGTTAAACTCAACTTTGTAAAATTTGAAATATCCTTCTCAGATAACATACCTGGCATATATGTGTTGCCAGAAATTAGTTACGAAATTTTGGATGAAAATGGTGCCGGCAAAATAATGATTTGCCCGGGGGTCAATTGCGCATCCAGTTTCAATTGATTAACTCCGGCGATACTTTCAGGGGAAACCTTCCAATCAAACCCAATGGTTTCAAGCGTGTCGCCCCAACGGACTGTGTATTGGATGGGCTGATCATTGACGTGATACGTGATCCAATTCCAGCGGAATACATCGAAACCAGTTGTACCAGTTTGGCCAAAGCCGGAGCCATTCCATTCGTGGTTGATGACGCCGTTTTCACGGTCACCGGGTGCATAGAGTGAAACTTCTGCAATGGAACAATCGGCGTTAGGTGAGTTGCGTACCATGTTCGAGATGCTCAAGCGGGCATTGTTTGCATCCACACCAGCGACTAAAAAGATGTGGTCAAAATGTCCCGGTGTGACGTAGAGAGTGGCAAATGAGTAAACTACGTCACCGGGATACAAGTTGCCATATTGTGCGAAATCGTAGCCGGGCAGGGGGGTGTCAGTGTGCATTAAGGTAAATGTTTCAGGATCAAACGTCCCCCAAGGTTGACCGTTCCATTTGGGGTTGGCGGCGGTGAATGTGCTGGCGTTAGCTGTCCAGCTTCCGATCCGATATGGGAAGCCATTGGCATCGCGCATGATCGTCCATGCGAGCGGACCGCACATGGAAGAGGCGTCCCAATATCCAATTTTTTCTTGAGAAACACGGTTGGCTTCTTCACAGGTGCTGGCAAGGTATTGACGGCCTGCACTGAGATAATCAGGAATCTGCCAGTCAAGTTTGAACATCTGTTGCAGGGTATCGTTGGCGACATAGCCCGCATCCACCGCCCAATGGCAGGGTAATTTTTTCATAACCGGGTAAATGTATGTGTCATTGGGCTGACCATTTGCCTGCCAATACGCAGTGACATATTCCACCCAAGATGAATTAAAAACTCCGGATGCCATGGGGATGGCTGTTAAGCGGAAGTTGCCATCGTAGTTTCGCAGCCACACTACAAATCCGTTATTCAGGAAGGTGGTCACGACCGGGTCAGCGCGATAGGTGAATGGATGTTGAAAGTTGCTAAATGTAAATTCATAGATATATAGATCCTGAGTTACATCCATATAGGTGCCCAGCGGACCATTCCAAACATAGTATTGGCGCAGCGCTGCAAGATCATAACTGTTGCCTAGAGCAGACTGAACATTTGCCAACATTTGATTGGGAGAAAGATCAGGAGATACGGTTTCGGCACAACCGGCGGGATTGCCAAAGGCATAGGCTGAGGTCTGTTCAACATTGACCGCCAGAACCACATCCGAGACAACCCGGGTTGGAATGAGTGACATTTCGTTGATGGATGTTTCAGACACGGGAGTTGTAATAGGCGCATCCACAATGATGGGTTGTGTTTCGATCACAGCCGGTGTTGCAGAAAATGATACGTTGTTTTGCAAGCGTATCAAGCCTTGTGAAATGACAAGTGCTACACTGACAAAGATGAGGAACAACAACTTCATGCCGATATCCTTTTTGCTCCGAAAAGCTATCAGCATTATTTCATTCAAGGACTTATTCAATCAGCCGTATTCCCACCTATTCGCGGGGTGATTTGCCCCCAATTGCTGGCAGGGAAAACCATGGCATGCACAAATATTTCCATGTAGTTAAAAGGTAGGGAATCCCCCCATTTGCAGGGTTGTGAACGCGCCTGAAAATATTATATTAATGATAAAAGTTTTATTTCACTTGAGGCATGGTCTGCCATGAATAATGATTCGCGCTCGTCTGTTATTTCAAGCCGAAACCGGGGTGCTTTTGAAATCGCCTTGTTATATTTTTTGACTGGGGGATTGTGGATCTTATTTTCAGATCGACTTGCCGCGCAAATAGCCCCTAATCAGGCTGTTTTGACTACGATCAGCATATACAAAGGCTGGGGTTTTGTTTTCGTTACTGCGCTGGGGCTCTACTGGTTGATACGCCGTAACAGCAATGGGCGCAAACAGACCGAAGAAGCATTGAGGAAAAGTCAGGCACAACTTCATTTATTTATAGAACAGGCGCCGCTCAGCATCGCGATGTTTGATCGCCATATGAATTATCTTGCGGCCAGCCAACGCTGGGTGGCAGACTATGGCAGAGGTTATACCGATTTGATCGGGCATAACCATTACGAGATTCATCCTGATGTGCCTGATTATTGGAAGGATGTCCATCAAAAAGGTTTGGCGGGCATCGCAATGAAAAACGATGATGACCTTTGGACTCAGGCAGACGGGAGCAGGCAGTGGCTGCGCTGGGCGGTTAATCCATGGACACAAGAGAATGGAAAAATTGGCGGTATCATTATTTCGGCTGAAGATATCACCCAGCGCAAAGAGGCGGAAGAGTCGTTACGCAAGAGCGAGGAACGGTTGAACGGTATTATCGTCTCTGCGATGGATGCGATCATCTCCGTTGACGCAGAACAGATCGTTGTGCTCTTCAACGCGGCGGCGGAGAAGATGTTCGGCTATACGGCTTCTGAGGCGATAGGCGGACCGCTGGAACGCTTCATCCCGGAGCGCTTCCGCAACGTGTATCGCGCGCATATCAGCAACTTTGGCAAGACCGGGGTTACCAATCGCGCCATGAATGCCTTGGGCGTTATCCTCGGCCAGCGTGCGAGTGGCGAGGAATTTCCCATCGAGACTTCGATCTCGCAGATCGAGATTGAAGGAAAAAAACTATATACTGTCATTTTGCGCGATATTACCGAACGCAAACGAGCTGAGGAAGAACTCAAACGATCCAATGCCGAACTCGAGCAATTTGCCTATGTGGCTTCGCATGACCTGCAAGAGCCATTGCGCGCAGTGGCTGGCATGGTACAACTTCTACAACAACGTTATCAGGGCAGGTTGGATGAACGGGCTGATGAATATATTGGCCATGCCGTGGATGCCTCCACCCGTATGCAAAACCTGATCAACGACCTTTTGGAGTATTCGCGGGTGGCACGGTTTGGCAAACCCCTGGCAGAGACCGATCTCGAAAGTTGCTTGAAAAACTCACTTACCAATCTGCAGGTATCCATACAGGAAAGTAATGCCCAGATCACACACGAGCCCCTGCCAGTGGTCGGGGCTGATGCCGCTCAACTGACCCAGGTGTTGCAAAATTTAATTGGTAACGCCATCAAGTTCCGGGGCGAAAGCCCGTTGCACATCCACATTGGCGCCAAAAAGATCGAGCAAGCCTGGCAGTTTGAAGTACGCGATAATGGCATCGGCATCGAACCGAATTATTTTGAACGCATCTTCCTCGTTTTTCAGCGCCTGCACACCCGGCGCGAATATCCCGGCACAGGCATTGGGCTTTCGCTGTGCAAGAAGATCATTGAACGGCACGGCGGCCGGATCTGGGTGGAGTCACAATTGGGGCAAGGCTCCATATTTTATTTCACAATTCCCAAGAGGTAGCTATGGCGGTCAAAATGATAAACCATGTTGATATTTTATTAGTAGAAGACAGCCCGGCGGATGTGTTGATCACGCGCGAGGCATTTGCAGAGTTCAGGATTCTCAACACTCTGCATGTAGTGGAGGACGGAGTGGAAGCCCTGGCATTTTTAAATCAGGATGGGAAATACGCTTCGGTCCCGCGTCCGGACCTGATCCTGCTCAATCTAAATTTGCCACGCAAAAACGGACGTGAAGTACTGGCAGAGATCAAAGCCGATCCAAGAATTAAATCCATCCCGGTTGTGGTACTAACCACCTCACATTCCGAACAGGATGTACTGCAAGCATATGACCAGCACGCCAATTGTTATATCGTCAAACCGGTTGGGTTTGATAATTTCGTTGAAGCTATAAAAACCATCCGCCAGTTCTGGTTTAGTGTTGTAACACTCCCCCCCGAGGAAGCCCATGGACAAAATTCGAACCCTGCTGATTGAAGATAACCCCGTAGATGTTCTTCTTTTACGCGAAGCGCTGGGGCAGGATGCGCTCAACTCCTTCGATTTAACCGCGGTCGAGCGGCTTCATTCAGCTATCGAGACTCTTCAAAAAAATGAATTCGATGTCATCCTGCTCGATCTGGGTTTGCCAGATAGCCAGGGATTCGAGGCCTTCACCCGCATTCATCAACTCGTTCCTGAAATACCCAAAGTAATTCTTTCCGGCTTGACTGATGAAGCCCTGGCATTGCGGGCAGTGCATATGGGTGCGCAGGATTATATCGTGAAGGGCACGGCTGGCTTTTCTGCCGCTGCACGCGCGATCCGTTATGCGATCGAACGTAATAAAGGGCAGCAGCAACTGCGTGAAAGTGAGGAACGTTTTCGTTATCTGTTTGAGAACAACCCACACCCTATGTGGGCTTATGATTTAAAGACGCTGGAGTTTCTGGCAGTCAACGATGCAGCGGTTGACAAGTACGGATATACCCGTGACGAATTTCTCCGCATGACCATTACTGATATCCGCCCAAACGAAGATGTGGAACGTTTAAAGAAGCACCTCGAACTACCGCGCCCAAGTTTGCAACATTCCGGCGAGTGGCGGCACAAGTTGAAAGACGGCACACTCATCGATGTGGATATCTCATCGCACACCCTAAATCTATCTGGGCGTGAAACAGCCCTGGTCGTGGCGCAAGATATTACAGAACGCAGGCGCGCAGAAGCGGCTGTGCGCGCCAGCGAAGAACGTTTCCGCGCCATGATCGAGAACGGGTTGGATGATATTTCCTTACTGGATATTAATGGCAACCTGCTTTGGGAGAGCCCGGCGGTTGTTCGTAATTTGGGATATCCAGAAAACGCGTTCGTGGGTCAGAATATTTTCGAGATCGTCCACCCGGAAGACAAAGCATGGACGAGTGCTTTATACGCCAGGCTTATCGAGGTGCCGGGCAGTCGTCAGGAGGCAAGTTCCGTTTACAGCGTTCTGATGGCACGTGGCGTTGGGTCGAAGCGATCGTCACCAATATGTTGGATAACCCCAGTGTGCAGGCAATTGTCGTCAATTACCGCGATATCACCGAGCGCAAGCAAGCCGAGGAAAATTATCAATCCATTTTCGAGAGGTCAGCGGAAGGTATCTTCCAATCCTCACCCGAGGGCCGCTACATTAACGTCAATCCGGCTATGGCGCGCATTTATGGCTATGCTTCACCCCAGGAGATGATCGAATCCATTGATGATATCGCCGAGCAAATCTACCTGGAACCGCAAGATCGCACCGAATTTACCAGATTGTTCAACGTGACAGGTTCGGTGGAAAATTTTGAAATGAAAAACAAGCGCAGGGATGGAAGTATCATCTGGACTTCCACCACGGCACGGGCCATCTCAGCTGCTGACGGAAAACTTCTGTACTATGAGGGCTTTTTGCAGGATATCACCGAGCGTAAACAAGCTGAAGCGACAATTCGCAGCCTTGCAAAATTCCCGGAGGAAAACCCCGATCCCATAATCAGGATCGGAAAAGATGGGCAGATTATCTATGCTAATACAGCCAGTCACCAATGGCTTGCGGCATGGGGAGTATCTTTGAATGATCCGTTACCCGATGAGTGGCAGGTGTTGGTCGCAGATGCCTATCAGCGCGATACCAAACAGGCGCTTGATATATCCATCCAGGATCGTGTTTATGCCATATTGATCGTGCCTTTTCCTGGAGAAGGTTATACAAATATTTACGGGCAGGATGTCACCGAGAGTAAACGCGCAGAAGACAAACTTAGATATCAGGCGAACCTGCTGGCGAATATCAACGATGCCGTGGTCGCGGTGGATGATCAATACCGCATCACCAACTGGAACCATGCGGCTGAGGTCATCTATGGCTGGCGTGCCGAAGAAGTGCTTGGGCGTAATGGCAAGGAAATCATTCGGACAAATTACAGTGTTGAGCAGCTGCAAGCCCAGATGGAGATCTTGATCGCAACCGGCGAACTTCACGTCGAATCCGTTAACTACCGAAAAGATAATGAATTGATCTGGGTGGATACCCGGTCATCGCTATTACGTGGGGCTGACGGAACTTTTGAAGGTCTTGTCAGTGTGAATCGCGATATCACCGAGCGCAAACGGATCGAAGAAGCGCTCAAAGAAACCAGTGAACAATTTCGCACGTTGTTCGAAGCCTCACCCGAAGCGATCATGATCGTTGATCCACACGGTGACTGGCCCATTCTGGACTGCAACGCCACTGGCTGTGCCATGAACGGTTATACACGCGCTGAATTAATTGGGCAGCCTGTAGATATATTCAACATGACGCCGGGAAAGCCAACCGAACGTTCCGAGTATCTTGAGCACGTTCGAAAAGCAGGTATCCTGCGTTATGAAACTTCCCATCGGCATAAGGATGGCACGGTGTTCCCAGTTGAGGTTTCCACATCCCTGATCACACTGGGTGGGCGCGAGGTGGTTTTGGGAATCGATCGCGACATCACTGAGCGCAAACGCGCTGAGGAGTCCCTAAGAGAATCAGAGGCGCTTTACCGGCAAGCCATTGAGGTGGCTGGCGCCGTGCCTTATCGTGAATCTTATTCCGATAATGGGAACTCAATTAAATATGAATTCATTGGCGAGGGCATCCGTCAGATCACCGGTTACGGGCCCGAGGAGTTCAGTGCAAAGTTGTGGGATTCGTTGGTTGATGAAGTTAATCTGGTGGAAGACCTGTCAGGTTACTCCTTGGATGAGGGCATTCAACGCGTCCGCTCAGGCGAAACCCTTGTCTGGAAATGCGAGCATCGCATCCGGGACCGGGCTGGAAAAATCCACTGGGTTTTCGAAGCAGCTGTGGAAGTACGTGATGAACATGGGGTCGCGTATGGCTCCATTGGCACGTATCAGGATATTACAACGCGCAAACAAGCGGAAGGCGCACTGCGTGAAAGCGAGCAACGCTATCGGGCATTATTTGAAGAAATGCCTGTTGCGATCTGGGAGGAGGATTTCTCTGAGATCAAAAAATATCTAAACTCTCTTAAAGTTCAGGGCATCACAGATTTTCAGGCATATTTTGAATCCAATCCCGATGCGGCGCTGGAATGTGCCAACAAAATCAGGATTTTGGATGTAAACAATACGGCGGTGAAGATGTTCCGTGGAGAGAGCAGGGAGCAATTGCTCAACATTGCAGAACAAGAAGTAAGCAGAGGGGAAAGAGAGCATCTTGTTGAGTTCATCACAGACATCGCGGAAGGAAAGACCAGCAATCATTGGGAAGGCGAAGACGAAACCTTTACAGGAGATCCCATTGAAATAGGCCTGAATTGGTCGGTTGTCCCAGGTTACGAAAATGATTATTCCAAAGTCATTGTTACAACAACTGATATCACCGAGCGCAAGCAGGCGGAAGAAAAACTGCACGCCAGCGAAGTGCGCTATCGCGCCCTGTTCGAAAACGCCCCGGATGGAATTTTTATCGCCAACCCTGATGGAAACTACATCGACGTGAATCAAAGCGCCGCGCACATGCTCGGTTATACCCGCGCTGAACTGATCGGGATGAGCATTTCAGATATCGTCCTGGAGACGGAAACGCCGCGCATCGAACCGGAACTGGTGGAGATAAAAACAAACCGCTCCTACCAACGTGAATGGCAGTTCAAGCGCAAGGATGGTTCGGTCTTCATTGGGGAGGTGGTTGGCACGCTCATGCCCGACGGCAGTCTACTGGGTTTCGGGCGCGATATTAACGAGCGCAAACAAGCCGAAGAGAAATTACGCGAAAGTGAAGCGCGGTTTGCGTCCATCTTTCATACCAACCCCACCCGGGTTTGCATCACCAGTTTTGAAGACGGCCGCTTTCTCGATGTCAACGAATCGTTCCTGAAGTCCACTGGTTATAGCCGCGAAGAAGTGCTCGGCCATACATCGCTTGAATTTAATGACTGGGTACACCCCCAGGACCGCGTCCGTTTACGGACACTGCTTGAAAAACAGGGCAATGTCCAAAATTTTGAAACGCAGCTCCGTAAAAAATCAGGCGAGATCCTTGATATACTCATTTCGGCAGAACTGGTCGACCTCTTCGGTCAACGTTGTATTCTGAGTGTGGGGCTTGATATCACGGAGCGTAAACGGGATGAACAAAAATTGCAGGAATCAAATGAACGCTTCGAACAATTGGCAAATAATATCGAAGAGGCGTTTTGGATTACTGCCAGCACAGGGGAGGAGGTCTATCTAAGCCCCGCTACAGAGAAGATCTGGGGTAAACCGGTGAATGCGCTTATGTCTCCCAATGCGTTCCTTGAATATGTTCATCCAGAGGATCGGCAGGCTGTGGAGGTTGCTCTCGATAAACAGGGCCAGGGTGAAAAGACAGCTTTGGAGTATCGCATCCTGCAGCCCGATGGGTCGGTGCGTTGGGTCTGGGATCGAGCCTTCCCGATCTTCGATGAGTCAGGCCGGGTAGTGCGCCTGGCTGGCATGGCGGCTGATGTCACCGAACGCAAGCAATCTGAGAAAGCCTTGCGCGAAAGCGAAGTGCGCTTGCGACAGGTTATTGATTTGGTGCCCCATTTCATTTTTGCCAAAGATATGGAGGGCAGGTTCATCCTCGCAAATCAAGCCGTGGCAGAAGCTTATGGCACGACCGTAGATAAGTTGATCAACAAACTGGATGCTGATTTTGCAAAATCAGATGAAGAGGCAAGGCGCTTTCGCAGTGCTGATCTGGATGTGATCAATTCTGGTCAAGCCAGGTTCATCCCGGAAGAAAACATTACAGATGCCAACGGCAATACTAGAATACTCTCCACCACCAAAATCCCGTTCACTTTTTCCGGCAGTTCAGCGTTGGCTATATTGGGTGTTTCCATTGATATCACCGAACGCAAGCTGGCAGAAAAAGCCCTGCGTGAAAGTGAGGTGCGTTTTGCGGGTGTGGTCAACTCAGCCATGGATGCCGTTATCAGCATGGACTCTGAACAGCGCATCGTTTTGTTCAACCCCGCTGCTGAGCAGATGTTTGGATGTAAAGCCAGCGAGGCTATCGGAGGACTCCTCGAACGCTTCATTCCCGCACGGTACCGGACTCAGCACAAGGAGCATATCATCCGCTTTGGGCAGACGGGCGATACCAGTCGCTCGATGGGACATTTGATCGCCCTCAGCGGTCTGCGGAGTGATGGCACAGAGTTTCCCATTGAAGCCTCCATCTCTCACATTGAAACAGGTGGAGAGCATCTCTACACGGTTATCCTCCGCGATATCACCGAGTATAAGAAGGCTGAGACTGAAACTCTCCGGCATGTTGCCGAGCTACAAGCTCTGTATGAAAACGGACTGGCAGTTGGACGGCTATTGCAACCAAAAGAAATTGGCGAGCGCATCATCACAACTTTTGCAAAATACCTTTCGTGGCACCATGTCGCGATCCGTCTCAAAGAGCCCGAAGGCAATAATTTGCACTTGATCGCGTTTAACCAGGGTGGGCTGAATGTACCGGAAATAAATGACATTCAATCTCTTTTGAATTCCTCGATCAGCAATATAGATCAGGGTTTAAGCGGTTGGGTTGTACAAACCGGGCAACCGCTCCGCACGGGCAATGTGCATACACAACCCCGCTATGTAGATACCTATCCAAATATTCAATCTGGCTTATACATGCCGCTCAAAATTGGCGAAACTGTCATTGGTGTGATCAGCGTCGAGAGTGATGATCCCGATGCCTTTACAGAACAGGATGAACGCCTGCTCGCCACCCTGGCAAACCAGACTGCCATTGCCTTTGAAAACGCGCGGCTATATCAATCTACCCAGCAAGAGTTGCAGGAACGCAAACGCATGGAAGCCGCCTTGCGCACCAGTGAAACCCACTATCGTGAACTGGCTGACAGTATCACTGATATCTTTTTTGAGTTGGATCAAAACTTGTGCTATTCGCACTGGAATAAAGCCTCTGAAAAATTAACCGGCATCCCTGAAGCGGAAGCCATTGGCAAATCAATGTACGAAATATTGGGAGTATCTCAGGAGCAAATCCGAATCGAAAGGATCTACGAAAGTGTTCTTTTAAGTCAGCACGCCACAACCTTCGAGACCCATTTTAATTTCGATAATCAGGTGCGCACTTTTGAAGTGAATGCCTATCCTTCCACGAACGGCGTCTCGGTGGTTGCCAAGGATGTGACCGAACGTAAACGCTCCGAAACCATCATGCAGAAGCGTTTTGAGTTGATGGAGTATGCGGCCCAGCACACCTTGGAAGAGACCATGCAAAAGACAATCGATGAGGTCATTAATTTTACTGACAGCACCATTGGCTTTTTCCAGCTCATGGAAATAGATCAAACTACTCCAGGCTTGCAGATCTGGTCTACGAATACGTTCAAGTTATTCAATGTCGCTGCTAGCGAGGGTCAACACCAGTCCGTGGAGCAGGCTGGGGTGTGGGCTGATGCGGTCCGTCAACGGCGGGCAATCATCCACAATGATTACGAATCCCTGCCCAATAAAAAGGCACTGCCAACCGGTCACGCATCGATCACACGTGAGATGGTCATCCCCATCATCCGCAATGAAAGGATTTTGGCGGTGATGGGTATTGGCAACAAATCCGGGGACTATATCCAACAGGATCTTGATATCGCCGAACGGTTCGCCGATTATGCCTGGGATATCACCGAACGCAAACAAATGGAAGTGGCGCTGGCGGATGAACGCAACCAGCTATCCATACGGGTGGAGGAACGCACCGCCGATCTCAGCCGTGCCAATGCTAATCTGGGGCGCGCCCTGCGCGTGAAGGATGAATTCCTGGCGAACATGAGTCACGAACTGCGCACCCCGCTCAATGCCATTCTCGGGCTTTCAGAGAGTCTTGCGGAGCAGACGGCTGGTCCGCTGAACGAAAAACAACAACGCTACATTACCACGGTCAGTGAAAGTGGCCATCACCTGCTGTCCTTGATCAACGACATTTTGGATCTCGCCAAGATCGAAGCCGGTCAGATCGAATTGGATGTCAACAAGGTGGATATTCAATCAGTCTGTGATGCCAGTATGCGCATGATCAAACAACTGGCACGGAAGAAGAATCAGGATATGGTAGTGGAGATCGACGGCAAGCTGGGCTTGATGTGGGCTGATGAACG
>Ga0137334_1000118_pt1 | contig 12075 bp, 10 predicted proteins | sample EasRivERMLT262_2_FD_104776 | JGI IMG/M metagenome (GOLD analysis project Ga0137334, IMG submission 104776) | Soil microbial communities from meander-bound floodplain in the East River, Colorado, USA - East River MetaG ERMLT262_2 | ecosystem: Environmental > Terrestrial > Soil > Floodplain ...
CCCGGAAGTTGCCGGTGGTCACGGTGGTGAACCGCTTGTTGGTGTCGTCCCAGTTGACTTGCTGGCCCTCGGTCCACGCCTGCGCGGCCAGCTTGGCGTGTTCCACGACGCCAAGCCGGAGCCCCGTGAACGGCTGCCCGGTGGCCGCGGTGAGCGTGGCGATGACCAGGGCGTCCCCGATCTTCTGCCCGGTGCCCGACACGGCCCCGGGCGCGATCGCCGTGAACTCCAGGACCTCGCCCGGCTGAACGTAAGTCTTCATGCTCGTCTCCTTTGAGCGTCAGCTCGCCTTAGACGCCGGGGTTCTTCCAGGCGCCGCGCCAGTCGATGACCTTGGCCGCGACGTCGTGGCGCGCCTTGATCTCCAGTCCGTCGATGTCGAAGCCGATGCGCGACTCGACCATGGGGCCGCCCTCGCCCTCGAGGGTCGCCATCTCGATCAGGTCGAAGCCGGAGGCGAACAGGTACCACGCGGTGACGCTGCTCGCGTCGAGCCGGGGCTCCACGATCGGCTCGAGCACCCCCGCGAAGGGGTTGACGTTGGAGGGCTGGGCCGGCGTGATCTGGACCAGGAACGTGGCGGCCGTGGTCTCCAGGGCCGCCGGCAGCCCCAGGAACTTCGGGTTCACGTTCAGGACCGTGGTGCCGTCGAGGCCCTTCTGGATGCGCATGGCCGCGCGGCCCTTGCCCAGCGAAGCGACGCTGATGACCGAGGCCACGGCGTCCAGGTTGCCGTGCGTCGCGTGGAAGAGCACCACGCCGTCGCCCATGACCGGATTGCTGGTGATCTGCGCCCAGGCCAGGTCGGACTCCAGGGTCCGGGCGCTCCGCCCGAACATCGTGGCCACGCGGCTGAAGGCGTCCGTGTCGTCGTTCACGAGCGCCTGCCGCGTGATCGCGAACACGCGGCCGAACGTCTTGAGCTGCAGGGTCTCCTTGCCCTCGGCGATCGTGCCGCGGGTGAACTCTCCGTGCTCCTTGACCTCCAGGAGGGCCGGGGCGTCACCGATCTGCAGCCGGGCGCTCGGCTTGAAGTCGGTGAGGGTGACCCGGCGGGTGATCGGGGCGAACGTCTGCGGTGCCTCCGCGTAGGCCTCGCGCAGCGTCTTGGACGCCACGTCGGCCAGGAGGAGGGCGAAGTCGGAGGTGGTGTGCATGCCACCGCGGCTGGTGAGGCCCAGGGCGTGCCCGGCCAGCTCCATCTTGGAGATGTCGGTGGTCCGGATGCCCCGGGCCTGCAGGTACACGCGCGCGATGTCGAGCATGCTCATGCCGCGGTACTTGCGACCCTGCTCGGTCAGCGGAAACGCGAGCGTGCCGTCGGGTTTCTTGATGTCGTGAGCCACCCGATGCAGGAGGGCGTTCTCGATGCCCTTGCGCAGGTGGACGAGCGGGTCGTCTCCGACGATGGGGCCGGCGCCTCCTCCGCTGGGCACGCGGCCAGGCCCGACGCCGTCGTCGCCCCGCTTCTGGAGCTCGACGAAGATCTGGGTCTGGGCCTTGACCAGCGGGGTGCCCTCCGCGATTAGCTTGTCCGCGAACAACTGCGGAAGCCGCGCAGCCCGGGAAGCGAGCAGGATGCCCTGCGCGCGCTCGCGCTCGGCCGAGACGCCCTGGTCCCTTTCGTTGGGCTCGGTCGCGGGTGCGGGGGTGGTGGTGGGAGCTGGCGGAAGCGGATCCGCGACGATGGTCTCCGAGAGCTGTTCACCGTTTTCCATCTTGTTCTCCTCGAGCTTTCTCGTGACGATCTGGCAAGGATTGAAGTCGACCTTCGGCCGCTCTTTCCCGCGCACCATGGCCCCCGCATCCGCGGGGATAGGGACCATGGAGACCTCGAAGGGCTCCCAGTCCGTGCACAGGCGCACAGGCATTGCGTTGTTCTTGCTGGGGGGCGTCTCCTCGAAGCGGTAGGTCCGGTATCCCACGCTGACCGAGCGGATGATCCCGTCCTTGACGTCCTGCCAGATGGGCTCCACCGCTTCGCGCTTGGAGAAGCGCACCGTGCACCGCGCCTGCTTCTTGGCCAGCGACACCGAACCCGGCACGACCGTGCCCAGGATGTCGGCCAAGGACCAGTCGCTGTGCGCGTCCAGCAGTGGCCCCCCGGCATTGAGCCGGTCGATGCGGACGTGGGCGGGGTCCAGCGAGAGCGTCTCGAGATACGACGTGTCGTTCATCCAGTCGTAGCGCTCGACGCCGGCGCCGGTGCTGAAGATCAGCTCCACCGTGCGCGCGGCGTCGTCGACGCTCTGGGCCGACACCTCGGCGCGGAACGAGAGAGGCGGCATCGGCACGACGCGGGCCTTCACGCCGACACCATCTACTTTTTCCAGACCGTTTGGGAGTTGCTGTTTTGTCAAGGGGTCGTGCCGGGGCATGGGTCGTGCCGGAACCGCTGGTGAGCCGGACGCCCGGAGATAGCCCAACTCATTGAGCCGGATGAAGTAATCGCCGACACGCTGCCTCGTGATCGATAGCTTCTCCGCGACGTAGGCCGCCGGCGCCGGCCTGCCCACCGACTCGTAGTAGTGGCAGACGGCGGCGAAGACGGTGGCCTGTTGCGGTGTGAGCTCGGCCAACTAGGCCCCCTCGATGGCCCGTACTGCCGCCCGCCACCCGCGCGAGAAGCAGTCCCCGCAGTGCGGGGCGTCGTCCTTCGAAAGGGGCGCCGCCGCCTTGGCCGCCGCTACGCGCTCGTGTAGGGCCTTCAGCTTCGCCAGGTCCGTGGCGGAGACGCGCTCGGTGGGTTCGGCGCCATCCTTCGCCCCACGTGGCGCCCGGTTGACGAGGTGCATGTCACTCTCCGGGTTCTCTAGCTCGCTGCCCTTCACCATGGCTTATCTCCTCTTCCTGGATCTCTTCGGGCGGGGCCGGCGGGCCCTTTCCTCATCCGCGGGATCGTCTTCTGGCGGCGGCGGCGGGGCCTCGGGCTGCTCTACAGGCGGCTCCGGCGCCAGCGGGGCGGCCTGCTGCTGCGCTTCCCGGGGTTGGCCGGCCTGGGTGGTGGTGCGGGGGTCGGAGTCCAGCACCAGGCCGAGCTTGTCCAGGGCCTCGTTGTCGGCGGCCATCTCGGCCATCACCGTCTCCGGGTCATACCCTCGCTCGCGGATCGCCTCCGACAGCGTCATGATCCCCGTCCGGATGTTCCGCTGGTACGCGAGCCCCTCGTTCGCCGGGTCCACCATCGGCGCCGGCGGGGCCGTCCACTCGGCCTGGGCGGGAGCGTCCTTCAGGCCGAAGATGCCCGCCACTTGCATGGCCCACTCCCACACCGGAACGCAGAGCCGCGGCACGATGATCCGCCACCGCCAGTCCTCGACGCGGTCCCAGTGCCGGATCCGCGACATGCGCGCGGCCGAGAAGGGCATTCCCGTGTTGTGGGAGCAGAGCCCTTCGGTGATCACCGTGTGCGTGGTCGTCTCAAGGGTCACGACGGGCCCAACTCCTTCGGCCTCGGCCGAAATAACCACGGCGTGCGTCTGCGCGCCCTTCTTTCCCTTCCCGCCAGACATCGCGATCCCGGAGTAGAGATAAGCCGCCTTCGTCAGCAGCCTCGTCGGCCTGACCTCTCCAAGGAATCGAAGGCACTGCGCCACCCCCAGCAGCTCCCACTCCCTTACGACGCCTTGTCCATTGGCGCGGCGTAGCGTGGCCTTGAACCCGCAGCCATGGAGAGTCGCGCCGATCTCGTCGCAGACGGCGCCCGCCTTCTGGGAGATTCCAATCTGAGCGCTGTTCTTGTCTACACAACCTTCGCCGTCCGCTATACCTTTCAGATAGCCATGAAGATGAGAGGTCCCGTCCTCCCACGGCTCGGCCAAGAAGGCGATCCTGTCGCCAGGCACTAATCGATCTGCCCGGACCCAGAGGTGTCCGTAGCCCTTTTTGCGGTCCACCGCGGATTCTTCGGAACGGGCCATGACCCCGTATCCCTTTTGGCCGACGCAAAGGAACATGTGCTCACTGCTCACCGTCACCGCGGCCCTATCCGTGACCACGCGCACCCGAGGCAGGTCTCTCCGTCCCGCGCGAACCACCGAAGACTGGCGCCACTTTCGCCGCTGGCCCTTGCCCTTCGGCCGATCCTCGTCGAAAGCAACGAGTGAATCGCCCTCCTTCAGTTCGTCGGCCCTGACCCATCGGAGGTCGGCACGGAGCACGCGCGTCTCGGGCGCCATGCAGTAGTCCCCGGTCAAGTCCTCGTAGGTGATCCCGAGCCCGGTGGCGATCGCGCGAAGCGACGTCTTCGAGTAGTCGGAGTATTCCCGAACGGCCGGGGGCTGCACCACCTCGATCGACCGACCAGGCGGCACCTGCAGGATCATCCCGGGCTCGAGGCTGTCGACCAGTGGGTCTTGGGAGTCGACCGCACCCAGGCCGGGCGAGGTCCCGTCCACGTCGCTCGTGATGACGGCCAGGCAGGCCGCGATCTTCTGTTTCATGAGCGTCGCGTCCTCGTACTCGTCGAAGTCCTTGAAGCGAAGTAGGACGGGCGCGAACCAGGAAGCCCCACGAACCTGGCCCGGGCGCATCTGGTTGAACACGTGGAGGATGTTCTCGGCCCTCACACGGACCGACGTGGTCCTGGTGGACATCTCCCCACCCGGGTGCTCGCCGAACAGCCAGTAGGCCACCCGCTGCCCGATCGCGTTGAACTCCACCCCGTGGACGATCCTGCCTCCCCCTGGGACGGCCTCCCCGGTCTTCAGGGTGTCCAGGTAGTCGGGGTCGAGGACCTGCAGCTGCAGCGCGATCGGCAGCCCGTCTTCGGGCCGGCGGAACCGGCGCCGGACCAGGACCTCGCCGGACTCGACCACCGTGCGCATAACGAGCTTCTGCAGGCCGGCGAAGTCGTTCATCCCGTCGGAGTCGCACGCGGTCGTCTCCGCCCACTGCTCCCACAGGTCGGAGGCCTTGGCGTTCTTCTTCTTGGGCTTCGCGACGATCCCCCATCCGACGACGTGGTCCTGGATGGTGGTGAGCGCGCTTTCGGCGTAGCCGTTGTTCCTCACCAGATCGCGGGCCACGTCACGCAGTCGAGAGAGCGCAGGGCCCACGACCGCGTTGGCGTCGCCGGAAGAGCGGTTCCATCCTTGCGTGCGACGCCCCGCCGCCGCGGCCTCGTAGTGGCGCTTGAGGAACTCCGCGGCGACGCGCGCGCGCATGCGCCGGAGTCCGACCTGGGGGGCGAGAAAGCCGATGGCGCGGTCGAGCCACGAAGATCGCGTCATCGGGCTCATGGTCAAACCCCCTTGCTGGTGGCCGCGAGCCGATAGCTGGTCGAGGTGCCCGCGTCCACCATGAGGGCCTGTACCATGGCGGCCCGGAGCTTCAGCATCTCGGCGAGGTCACGGAACTCGTAGGTCTGGTCGGCGAAGGTCAGGCTCTTGACCATGCCCCCGTCGGCGAGGGCGCGGTCGAGAGCGTCGAGGTCGGCTTGGGTCCAGGCGGCCATCTACGTGCCGGAGATCGGATCCGGGTCCTGAACCGGAGCCGACGGCTGCGGCGCCGTATAGATTCGGGGCAGGCCGTCGCTGCCAACGTCGACGACGTAGTCCACCTCCCGATCCTCCAGGGCCAAGCGGATGTGGACCCGCTCTTCGCGGGTGATGCTGATCTCCTTAGGTGCCTTGGGCTTCGCCATTCGTTCCTCCTTCTTGCGACGCTTCGCCTGCCTACGTCCCCGAGTTGGGGTCCGGATCCTGCACCGCGGGCGGCGGCGCCGGGTCGTCGATGCTGTGGGCCTTCTCGGCCTGCTCCACACCCAGGGGCGCCGGAGAGGACGACGCCGGTTCGTCGGTGTAGCCCACCGGGGCGGGGATGCCAGCAGAGGCGCCCTTCGGCGTAGCCGGCTGGTCCGCTCCTGGCTTGAGGCGGGGGTACCGAGTCCGGTTTTTCCTGACCTTCGCCGTGGCCTTGACGCCCCTGCGCTTGCCCTCGAGGGCCTTGTCGGCCTTGTTGCGGGCCGTCGCGCGCTTGGCCGCCCTCTTCTCGGCCCCTTTGTTCTGTCGCGACCACTTGAACTTCTTTTCCGTCTTCGCCATTCGTTCCTCCTTCATCGCAGCCATCCACCCCGGCGTGGACCAAGCCAGCGCGGCCGGTCCGGCTTCGGCGGCGGCGCCGGCTTCTCCGGGTCAAGAAGTCGCTGCGCGAGCAGCGTCAAGTCCGGGTGCAGCAACCGGAGCGCCGCAAGCGCGTACACGGCGCAGTCCAGGGCCTCGTTACGAGCCCGAGCCTTCTTCCACACCTGGGCGGGCACGCCCCGGGTGAATCTCGTCACGAGCCTCTCGCTCGTGAGCTGCTCGGCCAGCTCCTCATCCGCCCAGTCGGCGTGGGGGATGTGGACGTAACCGGGCCCGCGCTCGCTCAGCTTCAGCCTCGAGACGATCAGGGCCTTCGCCGCGTCGACGCCGATGGTGTAGAGGGGCACCTGGCGCTGCTGCCGGCCCCACTTCCGCTGTGAAGGAGAGGAGACGAGTGGGCGCTGACCGTCGCGACCGATCACGGCGAACACGCGGCGCGCCGCCTGGCGCGCGGCGTAGTCGTAGACCATCGTGGTCCGGTGGCCAGCGGAGTCGATGCACGTGGCCTGGATGGGCAGCTGCTGGGTACTGGCGTGCAAATACTGGTGATCGAGGACCTGGTCGAGGGCCTTCCAGGGGTCCGCCCCCCCGGTGTCCCCGTAGAGGACCTGACGGTCGACGAGCCACGACTCCTCCCCCGGGCCCCAGCCCACCACGAGCAGCTCGAGGCGATCGTCCTGGACGTCGACGCCCATGGTCACGCAGCACGCACCGGCCGGCAGCTCGTGCTCGCCGTAGTCCTCGCGGCGCATCAGGATGACGTGGGGCTCGGCTCCGTCGCCGGCGTCTGGCTCGATCGGCTCTCCGAGGGTGGTGTTTTGCCAGGTGTGCATCTCGCTCGCGTCTCCGGCCTTCTGCAGCTTCCGGGCGCGGAGGAAGCCCGCGACGATGTCGGAGAGAGACGAGAACGGCGAGTAGCCCTCCCAGAGGTGGAAGGAGACGATGCTCGCCTCGTGGCATTTGCCCGCGGGCTGCCATTCGCCCTTTGCGAGTATCGCCAGGCGTTCGGCGTCACCCATCGCGTGATCGCACGCCGGGCAGTGGAGGCGCGCCGTGTTCGGGTCATCGGCCGTCCACTTCACGTTCTTCCATTCGAAGGCGTGCATGTGGTCGCAGGACGGGCACGGGACAAAGTAGCGGCGCTGGTCGCCGCGCTGGTACCAGGTATCGATGGTCCCGCCCTTCAGGGTCGGGGAGGAGAGGATGAGGATCCGCCGACGATGCCGATACGAGGAGGTGCGCTTGATGGCGATCGACATGGTGCTGCCTTCGCCGGGCAGCTCCGCGGGGTAGCGGTCCACCTCGTCCAGGACCAGGAGCCGGGTCGACCGGGCCGCCAGCGAGGCGGCCGAGTTAGCACCGCCGATCGCGATCGAGCCGCCGCGAAAGGCCTTCTGGAGGATGGTGTTGCTCGAGTCCTTTGCCCGCTTCTTGCTGACCACGTCTCGGAGTCGGGGGCTCGCCGCGATCACGGGCTCGAGCCGGTTCCGCGCGAAGTCCTTCGCCATCGGGTCGACCGTGGGCTCGACGACGAGGATGGGGCACGGGTCGTGCCCGATGTGGTACGCCACAATGTTGACGGCGCAGGCCGTCTTGCCCCATTGCGAGGAGCCCATGACCACCACGGTCTCGACGCCAGGCTCGTGGAAGGCGTCGAGGATGCCTCTCTGATAGGGGGCGAAGGACGTCTGCCAGTGGGTGCCCGCCAGCGGCCCGGTGGTGACCACGAGCTCGCGGTCGGAGAACTCCGAAACGGTGAACTCGGGCGGAGGGGCAAAGCCGGCACGGACGCGAACCGCAGTCGCGTCGGTCCTGGTCTGGCGCAAGGCCGCAGCGGTCCTCATGCCGCGCGCCTCTTTCGGCGCTTCACGGGCACCTTCATCTCGCCGGCGAGCTCGCGCAGGACCTCGCGCACGGCGTCGTGGAGAACGCGCTCGACGCCTGGCTCGCCATCGAGGGCGCCGGCACGGTGGACCCTGGAGGCGAGCGTCTGGGGCAACGCGAGCAGGCGCGCCCGGACCGCGGCGACCTCGAGGCCCCAGACCTTCGCCACCTCGTCGGCGGGCAGCAGCTTGCCCGCGCGAACCTGGTGCGTCTGCTCGGCGAGCATCGCCTGCCAGTGCTCCTTCCGGCAGCGGGCCATGACCAGGTCGAGGGTCTCCGGGCCCTTTGCCGCCTCGTCTCTGGCCTGGAGCCAGGTGCGAACGTCCGCCTCCTTGTAGAGCGACGGCTTTCCCTTCCGTCCGCGCTTCGCAACCGGCAGACCCTCGCGCTCCCACTTCGTGATGGTCTGCATGTGCACGGGCCCGACCTGGCCCGGGAGATCCGGCAGGGCGGCGAGCTCGCGTCGCGTTACCAGCGCAATAGCCATTAGCCCCTAATGACCTTTGGAGACTGAAGAAAGTCGGCGCAGGGTGAAACCCGCCGGAATAAATCGGCCGGAAGAACCTATGCCGCGTAGGGGGGTGGGGGTGCCCATGCTCAGCTCTGCCCGATGTCCGCGATGATGCGCAACGTGTCGTAGCCCCCGTTGGGGAACGTGAGGCGGGCGGAACCGGCGCCGACCACCTCGTACTCCATGCGGTGTTCCCTGGTGCCCACGACAAGAGGGAGGGAAGGACCGGCCACGAGTCCGCCAACCTGAAAGGAGCCGTTCGCGTCCGGCGCCGCGGCCGCGTCCCAGTCCGTGGTGGCCCAGGTGTACCGGAGGATGCCCAGGGGCAGGGTCGCGTCCGGGGTCATGGTGCGCACCACCTTCACGCCGCCCTCGAGGTGGATATGGAGCTTCCAGCCAGAGGAGCCTGTAAGGTCGTGCACGGGGCCCAGCGTGCCCGGGGCCGAGCCCATAGGGGCCGGATCGTGGAGCTCTACCTCGAGGGTAGGGCGGGTGTCGCGAAGCTTGAGGACGAAGACGCCCATGGCTCCCTACGACGCCTCTGTGGTGCTTGCGCGGAGCACCGTGCTGTTCCCGCCCGAGGGCCTGGCGACGGGGGCCCACGTCGCAATCGGAGGAGCCGCGTCCCCGTCCCCCAGGAACCACCACCACAAACGGCGCATCTATTGAGGCGCCCTCCTCACTTCACCACCAGGAGGTCCACTGTGCTCGAGGCCAACACAACATCCGCACTCGTCTGCCACTGAACCATGAAGAACCATTTTCCTGCGGGCAAGGTCAAGTACACCTGACAGGCCGCGCTGCAAGACACGTTCTGAATGCTGAATGGGGAGCTCAGAGCTGCGTTGTCGTCGTAGTACACCGTTGCTCGTGCTGCTGTCGGGTGAACTGGCGACGGGAACAAGTCAATTCGCACGACCCGATCAGGCCCGGTCGGGGTCGGATCGGTAGTGAAGGTCGCCTGAGAGACAAAGGCGTAGCCGTCGCACGATGCTGTCATGACGTAGGTCGTAGAGGGAGTAAGGCTTAACGTGAATGCTCGCCGGGCTGGACCCTCGGTTGTGACGACTGTCTGATTGCCGATGCGAACGATGCAGTCTGTCTCGTAGGCCAACCCAGCACCGCCGAAATCGCCAGTGACGAAGGTCGAGCCTACGTCTCGAATCCGCAATACGAGCCCGTCCGAAATGGCGAACAAAGACCGAATGTTGTAGTCCTGGTCGTCGAAGGCGGCAACGGAATCGGTCGCTCGGACGGTGGTGGAAGTAAACTCATCAGGCACCGTGCACGTGCCCGTGAGGGTCCGATCGGCGTTGAGGATCAGGCCGGTTGGGAATGAGCCACTGCCTGGAGCCAAGGCCGTCGTATAGGGTCCGGTTCCTCCGCTGACGGCAATCGTCTGCGTGGGATAGACAACGTCCACGGTGCAATCCGGCAGAAAGGTGGTTTCGATCAGAACTGGGTTAGTGGCTGCGTCCACAGTGAGATCGAATGCGCGGCTGGCCGTGTCCGGGGTTCCCTGGGAATCAGTGACCAGCAGGGTGAAGTTGGACAGGCCGGTGCCTGAAGGAGTGCCGGCCACACAGCCCGTGCTCGCGGTCAAGGTCAGGCCGGTTGGGAAGGTGCCGGCAGACTTGGTCCAGGTGTAGGGAAGCTGTCCGCCCGTCGCTGTGGCGCAATGGCTGTATGCAACTCCCTGGGTTCCATTCGGAAATGGACTCGTGGTAGAGACAGCGAGATCGGCGACCCCCGTGGTGGACACGGCGATGGTGACCGCTCCCGTCTGTGTCAAGGCGATAGTTCCAACCCCAGCGGCGGTGGGCGTGAGCCCCACTGAGCCGCCACCGTTGATCTGGTAACTCCAGGTCTTGCTGGTGTCGAGATCCGCAATGGTGACTTTCGTGGTGGTCCCACCTGCGAATGTGGGGACGACCGTGAAGCCGGTCACCCGCTTCCGCACGTTGTCGAGGATCGCAGGAACCCCGGCAGTGTAGTAACCAAACTGTCCGACCAGCGTGCGGTTGGGAATGTCCGGACCCTGCAAAGCATTGAAACACGCCAGGCGATTTGTCGTGCCAGAAGCTAGTAGGGCGCAGTCCACCTTGTTCGAGGTGTCCTGCACGAGCGCGCAGGCGACTGGAGTGCCAGCGTCGTAATCCCAGCAGTTTAGAAAGGTGTCCCACTGCTGCGTTGTGGTGGGCGAAATGCGGACGTGATAATCTTTTTCGGCGGCAGAAGGCCAGTAGCCTAAGAAGAAAAATGGAGGGATCAACCCTTCAACCCACGCAGTGGCTTCATTCACGATTGTCCGGTTGACTGAAGCAGGAAGGAGATGATTCACCCGCACTTGAGTTCCTGAAGCGAGGGTCCATCCGACGTACCCGCTCTGAAGACTTGGCAGGAATTGAGAATGTACGTTCAGGTACTTCAGTGCGGGAATGGCCTCCATGTACACTCTGAGCGCAGCGGAATACCCCTCCATGCCCCCCAACGCAACCGGATCCTTCGCGTTGGCACGGTCGTAAGTGATGATCGTGTCCTTGTCTGGGAACCACATGAAAGACCGCGTGTCCTCCATGAGGAAAGTCGGTGGCATCAGGTACTGAGCGGTCTTGTAAAGCTGCCCTCCCATCGTGGCTGCAAAGTAGGTGTAGCCTTCGGTCTCGTTATTCTCCCAAACCGGAGTGCCGCGATACTCACGCGGCCCAAACAGGCTCGCGGCTGGATGCCCAGCAAGACAGACGGTATTCGATCCTCGACAATCCATCGAGGGGATACCGTAGCCTTGAGGATGCGTCAGCTTAAACTCGCCCTCACCCCAGATTTCAAACTGTCCCCAAGCCGCAGGGGCGTGGTCCATCTTGGTGACCGCCGGGGCTGGCGTTGCATTCGGCCACGTTGCGAAATGTGCCCACAAGACATGGTCGTTCGCAGTCCATCCAGTCCGGGCTGTCAGATGTCCAGAGCCAATAGTGAAGTTGGCCTTTGTAGTGGTCGTGTGATCGCCCCTCGTAGCGTAGGGATTGAAGAGATACCACCAGCGATGAGCAACTGAAGGGGGATTAAGGGCACCCGCATCCATCCAATCCATTGTGAAGTCTTGAATCCTTGGACCCGCTGCCATTCCTTGACATGCGCCCGCTAGCATGGCTGCCAGTCGCCAGGTGTAGTGAGTCTCTAGAAGTCGTGGCTTTTCAGTATCCGACCAGGTATGTATTTGACTCGCAGGACTGATGCCGGGAGAAAACTCGTGCAGATACGTCTCGCAGGCGCTATTGATCCACGCCGTGATCTCGGGGTAGTCATCACCACCCCGCGCGCTCCGGACCGCCTCTGCGCCCATGAGCATGTAGTGGACTGTGCCCTGGTTGTACTCTTGGGATTCCGGCCACAGGCCTCCGACCGCCGTCGTTTCGAGTACGGCTCGGAGCGCATTACGGCGAGTCGTCTTATCGGAGCCCGTCGAGGTGAAGAACCCGATCTGACGTGTCGCGTTTTCGGCCGTCCAGTATTGGTCGATAGTCGAGTCGGCTGGGAAGGCGGTCTTCAGCGTCGCGATGCCAAAGTAGTCGCTGATGGGTTGGTCGCCGTCCTCGG
>Ga0137334_1000119_pt1 | contig 12074 bp, 10 predicted proteins | sample EasRivERMLT262_2_FD_104776 | JGI IMG/M metagenome (GOLD analysis project Ga0137334, IMG submission 104776) | Soil microbial communities from meander-bound floodplain in the East River, Colorado, USA - East River MetaG ERMLT262_2 | ecosystem: Environmental > Terrestrial > Soil > Floodplain ...
CCGCAGATGTTGCACCGTCGGCGTAGAGTTGGCACCTAACCCACTCGGGTAAACAAGCGGAACAGGGTAAGCCCATTGCGCTCCCTTTGGGTAGGACGGTCGCAAGACCCACCGATGGCGCAGCGGGTAAAGGATGCTGGAGAAAGCGAAGGCAACGCTGTAATGGCGTTGATACGGGTTCAGAATTTGCCCGGCGTGAAAACGAGCAGACTTCCAGCAGGTGTCTCGTCACGAGGAAATCGGAGAAACAACTTTTATCTGGGAAAGCAAATGACGGCAGGTTCTACCTGCTGGTGCGCCCAGAGACGGAAACGTTTGGTTGCTCCCCGGTCGGGATCGTGAAGTCAGCGATGCGCTGGTGGGTCTCCCTGTCAAGGAGTGCCTTTGAGATGCTTGAGCGGTATGCGGTGAAAGTCGCACGTACCGTTCTGAGGAGAGGGAGTGGCAGCAATGCCACTCCCTTATCCGACCAGCAACTGTCTTGAATGTCAAGGCGGTTGCTGTTTTTTATTCAGTTAGAAATGCAAGACAGGCAAGTGCTAACAGCGGAAAGGTTGCTGGTCACGCACCATGGCGTTGAGGATGGTGAGGAACTTTCTCATGCAAGCCGTGAGTGCGACTTTCTTCTCTTTGCCGCGTTTCAATAATTGCTGGTAGTGAGGCTGGATCACGGGGTTATAACGAGTTGCGACGAGGGTGGACATGTAGAGCACACTGCGGACGTTGGCTCTGCCTCCTTTGGTCTTGCGGTAGCCGCATCTCTTGCCACTGTCATAGTTCATGGGTGCCACACCCACGAGGGCCGCGATCTTCTTGCGGTCCAGTTTGCCCAGCTCAGGTAATTCTGCCAGAAGCGTAGCCGTTGTCACCGTGCCCACACCAGGGGCACTAGTCAGGATCTGCGTTTGTTCATGCCAGGCTTTCTGCTCGTTCAGGAACTGCTCGATCTGCTCATCCAACCGTTTCTTTTCTTCTTTCAAGACCACAATGATCCGCTCTAGCGAGCTTCGCAAGCTCGGGAAGATGCCGCGCAAGCGGTTTTGCTCGGCTTTTAGCATCTCCTCCACTTGCTTACGTCTCACCAGCAGGGCACTCAATTGCTTCTCTGCTTCACTTTTGCCTGCATACTGCCTGGGCTGCACTCTCTGTCCGAACACCGCCAAGACCTGAGCATCCAATTTATCTGTCTTCGCCAGAAGACCACAGGCACGGGCAAATTGCCTGACTCGCGCAGGGTTCACCACCGCTACCGCCAAGCCTGCCCGGAACAACATATCCACTACTGCCCGTTGGTAGCCACCCGTCGCTTCCACCACAATCAGTTCGGGTTGCAAGTCCACCATTTGTTTCACGAGCTGTGCAATTCCATCCTTTATGTTGCTGACCCGCTTTTCCTGCTTCTCCCCCAACACTGCCACATCCAGCCAGTCCTTTGACACATCGATCCCAACATAGCTACTAGTTGCCATCTGTTCCTCCTCTCTGTATAATGAGAGTATGCCCGCGCTAGTATGCGGTCTTCTAGACCTTTCAACTGTTCGGGCTGCTGAAGTATGGACATGGCGATCCTGCTGCACGACGGTCTCTGTTGGACCTACCCGACATCGATCTGCCATGTCCTCCTTTCATGATACTAGCAACTGTCTTCAAATCAAGGCAGTTGCTGTTTTTAACTACCGCGCCTACAACGTAAGCGAAACTTCTAAATATCATAGTAGAATTTCCCAAAGCCTATGCCACCCTTCAATGCAGACCGAGTGTACTTCCCCAACCTCAACGGGTTGAGATTTATCGCCGCACTGGCAGTGATCATCCACCACATTGAACAGCAAAAATCAGATTTTCAGTTACCCAACATATATGGGGCACCCGCCATCCAACTCTTTGGTGAGCTTGGGGTCATCTTATTCTTCGTCCTCAGCGGATTCTTGATCACGTATTTGCTGCTGGAAGAGGAAAGAACCACCAGCACCATCCACATCCGAAACTTTTACGTCCGCCGTATTTTACGTATCTGGCCCCTGTATTTTCTGATTGTCATTCTGGGCTTGCTGGTGCTCCCCAACATCCACTTGTTTGATGTACCCAACTACGACAAAGCCCGGGTCTATCAAAACCTATTCACGAAAATTCTTTTCTACGTTTTCTTCCTGCCCAATCTGGTTTCGCCCCTGTTGGGGACCGTGCCGTATGCCGCGCATACCTGGTCCATTGGAACGGAGGAACAGTTCTACCTGACCTGGCCCGTGATCCTGAAATCCGTCAAAAAGCACAGACTCCTGCTGATGTTTATCATCATTGCCGTGTATTTGTTGTTCGCCCGCGCCTTATACTCCAGCCGCACCGACTTCCTCCCCATCAAGGACGCGCTCTACGCGTTCTGGCCCACCTTCAACATTGACTGCATGGCGATCGGCGGATTCTTCGCCATGTTGTTGCATGCCAAACATCCGCTGTTGAAGTTTTTTCAGAACAAGCATCTTTTCTATTTCGCGCTGGTGTTCACGACCTTCCTGATCTATACCGGTTCCCTTTTCCCAAGCCTGACCGTGAACGATGTCAAATTCCCATATATGTATAAAGAGTTCTACTCGCTGTGGTTTGGGATCATCATTTTGAATTTTGCCTCCAACCCTGAGATCGGTATCAGCCTGGAGGCAAAGCCCTTTAGATATCTTGGCAAGATCTCGTATGGTTTGTATATGTATCAACCCATCGGCATCGCCCTGGCATTCCAAATTGCCCTGCTGTTCGGGCAGGCGTTCAATTGGGTGCTTTACCCGTTAAGCATGGCGCTCACGATCGGGATGTCAGCGCTATCCTATAAATATTTTGAAGCATACTTCCTGAAATTCAAAGGGAAATTTTCCACCCTGGTCAGCGGGGAAGGCAATTGATAATATTTTATCTGTCCACAGTGGATTGGAAATGGCGAGCATCAGCACCCTCAGCACGCTGGCAGGATATAATGCATCCAAGCAGGAAAATTAGAAATGACCAAAGAAAAAGAACACTCACATCTTAGGCTAAATCGATGGTGGTTTGTTCTTTTGATTCCTATCTGTCTCATCTTGACGCTTTTAGGGATATATCAAATTCTGCCTTCAATGATAGGGGTAGCTGATTGTATATGGGATGCGACCGCTCAAGCATGGGTGGACGTAAATCGCAACGGTATTAGAGATCCAAGCGACCCGCCGCTTCCCGGAGTAACGTTCCATGTCAATGACACGCTTAATGACTATCCCGATGTAGGCGATAGTAGACCATCCAATTGGAAGGGCGAAGCAGAATTATCTGTGTGGCTACCTGGTTGCCCAAAAGCGGAGTTCGAAGTGTATGCCGATACGCTACCTGGCTATCGTGCCCTCTCCGATGCAAGACAGCCTGCGGATGCAAAATCATCCGATCAGGTGTTTGAGTTCGGTTTTTTTCAACTTCCCGGCATACCAACGATCACACCTCGACCACAAACCTTTTCCTGCATAACCTATCATCTTGGGTGGGCAAACCACTATGATATTACCGACATTGATATCGCAGTAGATGGAACAGTCTGGGTTGCCACCTATAACGATGGGCTACGCAAACTTCCGCCGGGTAGTTCGGAATGGGTGTATATCAAAACGGGTGATGGTCTTGCCAATAATCAGGTAAGGTCAATCACTCCTGTCGCAGATGGAAGCATCTGGTTCGGGACGGAAGGTGGAGCGGCACGTTGGAGTCAGGAGACTGGTTGGACTTCCTACACCAGCGCCGATGGATTAATCAATGATAGTGTTTATGGAATTGCATTATCATCAAATGGTGATATTTGGTTTGCAACAGCGGGAGGGGTTTCACAGCTTAATGCTCAAACGTTGACTTGGAGAAGTGTCGAATTTGAAATAGTCAGTGCGATTGCAGTTTCTCCGGATGGTATAACTTGGGCGGCGCCATTTCTGGATGACCAGGTTCGAGTGGTGGAACATAACTCTGCCGGGTTGCAATTTGCAAGTGGTTTTGATTACAGTTATGCCAACCAATTGCTATTTTCCTCCGATGGCAAACTATGGATTGCGGGATCCCATGGTGTCGGTCAATATGATCCCGCCACAGGAAACTTGAACATTTTTACTGAAGCATCGGCAACTAATGCGCTGGATTTTGCCCCCGATGGCTCGCTCTGGATCGCCGCATCTACCCACACCCCGGTTGTCTATCACTTCATCCCCTGGCTAGATAACACCTCAGCCAGCGCCTGGGAATTTTATGATCAACGTGATGGACTTCCCACACTTCCATCTTCTGCTACAAACAATGATACGGTACAAGCCATTGCAGTAGCTCCATCGGGCGATATATGGATAGCAACCACTGAACATGCTACTCGTTGCCGCTTTGAAAATTAGTGACACACTATACTCGGCTTTTTATTTATCCTTCCAGATCGTAAAATCCTTCAAGATCGAACCTCCCAGAAATTCCCGCACGATCGAAGTCTCTGGTACACGGTTGATATTCAGCGGCAAAAACCATTCCAGGAACGCCAGCAACCTTTTGGCTTCGATATATTCAGGCGTGCCGTGTTGCACCTGCCTCAATAACGGCTCAGCCAATGGCTTGAGCGCGGCAAGTTCGTACACCAACGCAGAGTTAAACATCACATCGGCATTCTCCTGATACGGGAAGATATGGCGTTTCTCACCGCGCCGCACCGATTCCCAGCGCGAGATCGTCTGCACGGCGTTGTAGCCGCGTTCGCGCGCATCGCGCACGATGCGCCGGATGAGGCGCGTATCAGTGGTGGAAACGCGGTTGTGGCGATCCAGGTTCAACTGAGTCAGAGCCGAGACGTAGATCCGAAAAACTTCATTGCTCAACGCGTCAGGGATCAGGCGTGGATTTAATCCGTGGATGCCTTCCAGGATGATGGGCTGTCCGGGCTGCAACTGGATCTCGTCGCCCGCTTCGCTCAACCCGGACCTGAAGTTGTATCGTGGCAATTGAACTTTTTCTCCCTGGATCAATTTCTGCAAATGCTCCGCCAGCAAGGCCAAGTCCAACGCTTCAAGCGCTTCAAAATCTGGTTTGCCATCTTCATCAAGTGGAGTGCGATCGCGCGGCAAAAAATAATTATCGAGTTCCAGGGGGAATGGCGAAATGCCGCGCGCCAGTAATTGCACGGCCAGCCTGCGTGAGGTTGTCGTTTTACCAGATGAAGAGGGACCCGCGATCAAAATGATGCGCGACCGCTCTATCCGCCCGGCAATTTCTCTGGCAATTTCGGTGAGATGTTGTTCATGAAATGCTTCAGAGACCAAAATGATCTGATCGCTGCGCCCGGACTGGATGGCATCATTTAATGAGCCGACATTTTCAATGCCAAGTTTGTTTAACCATTCACCATATTGTAAAAACGCGGAGAGCAGTTTTGGGTATTGAGGCAGAGGCAGCAATTCGTTGGGATTGTGTCTGCGCGGGAAATGCAAAATGAATCCGCCCAGTGTGCCCATGAGATCATACCAAGGCAAATAACCCGTGGAAGGGACCATGTAACCATGTAGATAATCCATTTGTTCGCCGAGACGATACAACGTGAGATAATCTTTGCTACGATATTTAAGTAGCTTGACCTTATCCTCAATGCCCCGCGCTTGAAAATATTCAATCGCCTGCTGCAACGGAAGTTCGACTCTTTCAAAGGGCAGATCAGCTTCGATCAATTCCTGCATATGCCTTTTGAGTAAGTTGATTTCAGCTTCAGACAACGCCTCGCGCCCAGCCACCTGACAGTAATATCCACCTGAAGCAACAGAGTGATCGACGAACAAGGTCGCAGTGGGGAATAGATCTGCAAACGCCATCTCAAGCAGGAAGGTGAGCGAACGACGATAAATGCGCGCACCGTCAGGCGACTCCATCAAAAGAGGCTGGACGTAAGATTCGATTTCAATAGGAAATGTCAATTCACGCAAGTCGCTATTGATGATTGCAGCGACCAGCTGTGACTCATGTTCGATCGCCGCCAGGAAGTCCCCCACCTGTGCCCCACGCGGACCGGATAACACACGTCCATCCGGGAGATGGATTTCAACTTCTTTGCGAGGGGCAACGATTTTTATGTCTTTCATTTTTGGTTTTGTAGGGGCGGGGTCTCCCCGCCCATTTATCAAATCATCAACCTGGGGCGAGATAACCTCGCCCCTACGAATACAATTATAATTTCTTCAATAGCTTTTCAGGTTTATGCGCGAATTCTTCCAATGGAATTTCCTTGTTTGTCAGTGCCAATAGTGTTTCTGTCAGCACTTTATTCACCGGGGTCGGAACTTTAAACTTCTCACCAGCACGTACGACCGCACCGTGCAGATACTCCACTTCGCTTTTGCCGCGACCGGAATATAAGTCAATGTGGAAGGACGGCATCTTTGCGCCGCGTCCTGCGCCCGCCGCACGCCCAAGCAGAGGCTTTGAGAGCCAAAGCGGTAATGTTGTTGCAAATGCCAAAGCACGCACCGGTGTGCCGGGCAGGTCAACAACTGCAAAGCCCTGTGCCTGCATGACTGCGAGACATTCCTTCAACATATCAATTTCAAGTTTATATAAGTCTTTGTTCGCAAACACTTCACCTGCGGTCATATCCAAAATCGCGGAAGTTGGATTCGCGATAAGGTTGGTCAACATCTTCGACCATTTCATGCTCGCGGCATCTTCAAACAAGCGTGAGTTGAGATACGCAGCATCCAACGCAGCATGAACTTTCTCCGAGAGTACATGTCCCTTGGCGACGCCGACACCGCGCAATTTTTCAAGGACAATGTCGCCCGCGCCGCGCCGACCGATGGCGGCGGTCACCGTGCCATAGATCACTTTATCTTTGCCCAATGCTTCAGCGATGGCGGGTTCGTTTGATACACCGTTCGATAAACACAGCAAGGGTGGTAGTTTATCGGCGAAAGGCAGCATCCCATCCAACGCGGCTTGGGTGTCGAAAGATTTCAGGGCAAACAGAGCCAGATCAAAGGGTCCGTATCGAAGCGCTTCATCCAGTGATGAGACGATCACAAATACAGATGAATTAATAACGGAGGCATCCTTCGTCTTGCGGCGTTCATCCAAAGTGAGGTCAAGGCGCAGTCCGCGCTCGCGGAGTTCATCCACTACTTTTTGTTGCTCCACAAAAACAACTTGATGCCCGGCGAGCACCAGACTGCCGCCAATATAGGTACCAATGGCACCGGCACCAAAACTTAAGATTTTCATTTTGCCATTGATATGGCTGGCTGTTTCAGATAAGGTCATGACTACTCGTTTTTCAGGGATTTTAGCGCTTGCCTTCAAAACTCAATATTTTTAGGGAGTTTACAAAAATATATTGTTACTTTGGTTTAGTAAATTATGCGATACCACGTAAATGGGCACGGTCATTGACCGCGTCGATCGCCCAGCGATGCCGGTGCGGGAAATAGATCACCCGCGCAAAGGCTGTATTTTCAAAGTGAAAGCGCACACCGGATGGGTCAGGTTGATGCGCAATACCGACAATGGCATGCATCAATTGATTCAACATGCCGCCATGGGAAACTACCAGATAACTTCCGGCGGGTCTGCGCAGCAATCCATGCAGGGCTTTGCCTGCACGCAGATATAATTCCCAATCTCCTTCACCGTTGCCACCGATCGAATTGTAGGGCGTAACGTACGCTGGCTGTGGCTTTTGACGGACTTCTTCCACAGTCAAGCCTTCCATCTCGCCGATATCGCGCTCCAGCCAGATCGGGTCAAATTCAACTTTCATATTCAGAGCAGCAGCAATGATCTCAGCCGTTTCCTTGGCGCGCCCCAATGGACTGGCAATGACAAGATCGAACTTCATCGCTTCTGACTGCCAGCGCTCCGCCAGGGCGCGCGCCTGGGCACGCCCGCGTTCGGTCAACGGATAATCGGACTGTCCCTGCCAGCGGGCTTGGGCGTTCCCCACGGATTCACCGTGCCGCAGGAATGTGAAGTGATAAATGGGTTTATCCATTGCGCTCATTCTCCGTATCCCTCTTGATCAAATAGACAGGTCGATTTTTGACCTCATGAAAAATATAACCCACATAGACACCGATGAAACCTAACAGCACCATGATCATTCCGCTGACGGTCAGGATAATGAACATGAGCGAACTCCAGCCGGGCGCTAGGGTGGAGATATCACCCTTGATCCAGAATGAAAGCACATAGGTCATTTCAATGACGGCAAAACAAAAGAACATCACACCCGCGCTCAAGCCGACATACAGCGGCATCAATGAAAAGGAAAAGATGGCATCCATCGCCAGGCGGAACATTTTGCCCAGTGAGTATTTGGATTTCCCCGCCATGCGACTGGTTTCGTGGTAGGGCAGGATCACGCTTTTATATCCCAGCCATGAGACCATGCCACGCAGAAAGCGATGATATTCAGGCATTGCCTTTAACGCATCCACAGCCTGACGACTCATGCCGCGGAAATCCGCTGCGCCGGGTACCATCTGTGTTCCGCTGATACGATTGATCAGGGCATAAAACCCCAGGGAGGTGATTTGCTTGAACGAAAAAGAGCGTGTGTCTTCAGCGCGTTGCCCCTGGACGATGTCATAGCCCTGCTGAAGCAGTTCAAACATTTGCGTGCTCATTTCGGGGGGATGCTGTCCATCGCCATCCAACGAGATGACAAAATCGCCTTGTGAGGCATCCAGCCCGGCGGTCAGTGCAGCCTGGTGACCAAAGTTACGGCTGAGGGTGAGCACGGTGACGCGCGGATTTGAAGCCATGATGGCTCGCAGCGCATCAGCCGTCCCGTCGGTAGAGCCGTCATCCACGAAAAAGATGTGGATTGTGGCGGGCAATACGGCTAATACAGCGGAGATTTGTTCATAAAACTTCTCGATCACCCCTGCTTCGTTAAAAACAGGGATAACGAGGTCGACTTTTGGTTTGCGCTTGGGAGACATTGGAAAGATTCTACCATGCCCCTTGAGATACGTTTTGCCCAGCCTCGGGTCTATTTTCGGACCAAAATGGTGAAATCATACAGGTTGTAATCATGCAGAAGGGCAACATTTCGCGAAAAATTTCGTTTGCAGTAGTCAAAGAAAAAGCTGGGGTCAGCATAGTAAAGATCGGGACGCATGCGGTCTGCATCAGAATACTTGGTCAACATATTGAAAGCGATGCCTTTGGAAGCATGTGCGTTCATCTGGTGTAGGGCTTCGATCACGACCTGGGTCCAGGCATCGAAATCGGCATCCAGTTTCATGTTAAAGGTCCCGCTAACGACAGCATAATCCAATACGGGGACTTCATCGATGTTGCTTGTGAACCAGCAATCCGGATTATCCGGGTGCAGTTCACGTCCCTTGGCGATCATGGGTTCCGCAATATCATAGCCCACATAATGCAGTTGATGCCCGAGGCGGATAAGATAATCGTACATGCCGCCATAACCGCTGCCAAAATCGAGTAATGAATATTTGGAACTGGTATCCATCACTTTAAGCAGTTGAAAGAAACGGGCTTCCTGCGATTCGGTGGAGTTATAGTCCACGCCCCGATGCGTGGCACCGTGTTCATTAAGTTTTTCGGTGAAATAATTTTTGATCTTATTCAATTCGGAAGATTCAGACATTGTGCCTCTCGCTATTTTCAGCAAACATTAAAAATACTTGATCGCGTCTTTTCCGGTCATGAATAACAGATCCAGACTGGACACGAACTGGTCATAGGGTGGATGCAACTGCGGATATTCGGGATAGTGATATTGCATATATTCGAACGAGATCCCGGCTACAGCGAACTTTTCAGGTTCCATGTATGAACTGGCAGAGGGTCCACACAAGTAATGCGTCGCACCGACTTGCTTAAGCACGTTGATGACACGGTCCGTCTTTTGCCCATCAACATTCGAAAGCTCGGAGGAACGCATGAAACGGGTGGAGGTAAAACCCAACTCACGTGCCAACAGGATGGAAGTCTCAATGGTGAAATCGGCGAGCGTCTCATCCTTGCGTTCAAACATGGATTCCAGCAACGGCAGATAACTCTTGAAGTACGGCGACTTCGAATAAGAAATGGTTAGCGATTTGAGGTGGCTCTTCGCCCACGGCTTGGACCAATCGATCCGCACGTCCTTGATGGGAATCCCACTGGTCACTCCTTTGCTGTTTACAGGAATGGTCAGCCATTGTTTGCCTTGGTGGGTCTTGATCTGGTTGCGATTGCGCCAGCCATGCTTGTCGTATTGAACATCATCGTAAAAGATGAAAAGGTCCGCGCGACGGATCTGGTCAAAGTAGCCGCGCCAGGGAATATACGAGGGCTGCAGGATGACTACGTTCATGATTTTCCCACTGTCTGATGGATGATATAGGCAGGTCGATCCATACTGCGGTCGAACATACGCGCAAGATATTCTCCAAAAATGCCCAGCGCAAAAAGTTGGGCGCCGCTAAACAAGGCAATGATGGATGCCAAAAATGGAAAGCCGGGTAAACTACCAACCGTGAAGTAAATGACCATCACATAGATAAATACACCCAACCCAAAAAGGGTCATGATAAAACCGATCCAACTTGCCAGACGCAAAGGTTTGGTACTAAAGCCGATCAAGATCAACAAAGCAGCTTTCACCAGTGCGGCAAAATTGTAGTTTGAGGAACCCGCCTCTGCAATATTCACCGGAACTGACGTGAAGCGAGTGGTACCCCAGGAAAGCAAAACGTCAACGATCATGGCCGGGCTTTGAAAATTTTCGAAGGCTGAGCGTAAATGGGTGCGGAAGGCACGGAAGGCGGAAATATTCTTTACCGATGGAAGCCCCATGATATTGGCAAGGATGTTCTTAATGTTCGCAGTCAGGAGATTGCGAATGAAACCTTGGGGTAGTTTCTTCGGTGCGCCATAGACCACATCAAAACCTTTTTCAAGTTCTGCCAGCAAAAGGGGGATTTCTTCAGGTGGGTGTTGCAGGTCCTGGTCCATCGTTACAACAACTTCGTACTGCGCCAGGCGCACACCGCATAGCGTGGCATTATGCTGACCATAGTTTCGCATCAAGCGAATGCCCCTCACCCACTTATATTTTTTCGCCAGTTGTTCAATGACTTCCCAACTACCATCGGGACTGCCATCATTCACCAGAATGATCTCATATTTTTTTGTAAAAGTGGGCAACGCCTTGCTTAAACGTACAATCAAAGGCTCGACAAGCATCTCGCCTCGATACACTGGAACAACAATGGATAGATTCATAGGGCGCTATTTTACCTTACCCGCCTCAAAGCTCAAGCCCGTGCCTGTCTGCCAAAATGGACAGTGTTCGCGCCACTTCAGCCTGTTTCTGCTCCGCGTCCCAGCCAAGGACATTGCTAAAGACGCCCGCCAACTCTTCGACTGTTTCGCGTGTGACCCGTCCCAACATTGCCAGGAGCGAACGCCTGAGGAGAAAGTCATCCAGATGATGGATCTTTTCGTGCTGGATGAGGAACGTGATCTCGCGGCGTGAATAATCAGCGATGGTTCCAAGCACAAAATCCGTGCCGCCATTCATGAAGGTAGCAATCGCTTCGGCACGGCTGCCATAACGTTCGAACAATATCTTTAGCTTTTCCTTGGTGACGCCCGTCCATGCTGCGAGGCTTTCGACCTGGCGTTTGAGTTCATCTTCGTCACGCGGATAGCCGTGCCCGCCGCCGATAGGCAGTGTATGGGTATCTTTTTTGCGCGCCTGCCCAAAGTGGGTAAGCACTTTATCGGTCACCTGTTCAGCGAACGCGCGGAAGGAAGTCCACTTGCCGCCGACGAGCGAGTAAACCGGAAAGGCAAGATTCGTCCAATCGCCGCTGAGCACTTCGATACTATGATCGCGCGAGATCTGTCCGGTCGTTTTGGCGCCCGAATGAGGGAGCGGACGAACGCCCGAGAATTGAAAAACTACATCGGAGCGAGACAGCTCAATGGTTGGAAAGATGCGGAGCACCAAATCCAAAAAATAATTGATCTCATCGTTCGTGCAGCGCACCTCATCAGGATTATCAACCGGGATATCCGAAGTGCCGATGAGCACC
>Ga0137334_1000122_pt1 | contig 11867 bp, 11 predicted proteins | sample EasRivERMLT262_2_FD_104776 | JGI IMG/M metagenome (GOLD analysis project Ga0137334, IMG submission 104776) | Soil microbial communities from meander-bound floodplain in the East River, Colorado, USA - East River MetaG ERMLT262_2 | ecosystem: Environmental > Terrestrial > Soil > Floodplain ...
CACGCTGGGACTCGTCAACGAAGCGGGCGAAGTGGCGGGCAAGATCAAGAAGGTGTTCCGCGATAAGGATGGTGAGATCAACGCCGAAACACGCGAGGCACTCAAAGCCGAACTTGGCGACGTGTTGTGGTATATGGCGCAAGTCGCCACCGAGTTGGATTTAACGCTGGACGAGATCGCTGAATACAATATCGAGAAACTTTATAGTCGTTTGGAAAGAGGCAAGATCAAAGGCGATGGGGATAATCGATAACCCTATGAACAAACGCCTACTTAACGTTGGGCTTATCGTCCTCATCGATATGCTCGGCTTCGCACTGATTGTGCCATTGCTGGCGTTCTTCGCCGATTCCTTCGGCGCAACGGCTTTCCAGACAGGCTTGCTCGTCGCCTCCTATGCCGCTATGCAGATGATCAGCGCGCCGATTCTGGGTCGCATCTCAGACCGCTTTGGGCGCAGACCCGTCTTCCTCATCAGCATTTTGGGAACCTTCATCGGGTTTCTGATTCTTGGTTTTGCCAATTCCCTATGGATGTTGTTCGCCAGCCGCATCCTTTCTGGTCTCACGGCTGGGAATATTTCTGTAGCCCAAGCCTATATCGCTGATGTGACCGATGAAAAGAATCGCGCGCGCGGCATGGGCATGCTCGGCGCAGCGTTCGGGATCGGTTTTATCCTGGGTCCTGCGCTCGGCGGTACATTGAGCGTGTATGGTTTTGCAGTGCCTGCTTTTGTTTCAGCAGTTCTCTGCTTTATCAACCTGCTGACGGTATTTTTCTGGCTGCCTGAATCGCTCACCCCCGAAAGGCGTGTCGCATTAATAGCGCAAAAGAAAGCGGATGTATCCTTCGGTGCCCTGCTTGCTGCCCTGCAACACCCGCTGGCAGGTCCCTTACTCTGGGTACGTTTTGGTTTTGCGATTGCCTTCAACTCATTTCAAAGTGTGTTTTCTCTTTATACGCTTAACAAGTTCGCTCTGACCGCCCAACAAACCGGTTATATCCTCGCCTATATTGGCATTGTGCTGGTCATCATGCAAGGCGGACTCATTGGTCCGCTTTCGGCGCGTTTCAGGGAATCTCGGCTGTTATTTACATTTGCCATTTTTGCGACCATTGGGTTGTTCGGTTGGGCAATTGCCCCAAGCATCTTATGGTTGTTGGTCGCCATGTTCCCGCTGGCGATTGGCGCAGGTTCGTTTAATGCGGTTATCAATTCTGCGATCAGCAAGACGGTCAACCCTGAAGAAGTAGGTGGTATCCTGGGTTTTGCTGCCGGGCTGGAAAGTTCGACGCGCGTCGTTATGCCAGCTCTCGCGAGCTATTTGCTCGGCAGGTATGGACCGTCCACGCCTGGTTATATGGCGTCAGTTGTGATGGTGGTAGTGCTCATTTTTACATATTGGCGGCTTATTGCAAACCCTGATGTAGTGAGTGCCTGATGAGATTTGGCAGCTATTCCCCTGCAACCGCATTCTGAATTATTTCAAGGGTTAGTCAAGGTGAATGCGTGTTAAGGCTTGAACGGATTTCGCAAAGCAGGTACACTCGAAACGTTTGATGTTTTTCATTAGAGTGTCCGTTGGAAGCATTCGTGCAGGCATGTTGAAGGTGAGAAAAATCGTATACAGGATCTGAACATGTATAACTCAACAAAAGCAGTCGTTTGGAAGGTCGTCATCATTTGGTTGGTCTTTGCATTTTTGCATTATGCAAACGCCTTATTTCCAAATCCTGTATTTGTATTTCTTGGTGAAGCTGAGGGGCAGGAGAGTATCTTTGGCCATTCAAAGATGAATTTCTTTACATACATGCTTGTGACGATTGGCGAGTTTTTCATCTTCCGTAAAAAGATCTCGGACATGAGCCAGTTCTGGTACACGCGCATGTTAAGCGCCGTGATCTATCCCTGGTTTTCGCTCACCTTCTGGATGACAGGCTCTGCATTGAACGGTGGTGCAGAACTCGCCCGCCCGGTCGAATTGACCTTCGCGATCCTCTCGAATATGTTTGGCGCATATCTGGCTGTGCGTCTTGAGCAGGTATTTGATTCTGTGAAATTTCGCAAGTCGACCCAATGGACGATCCTGTTCTTCTTTCTGATTTCACTCATACAATATATTTCATTCGAATTGCAAGCGCCATGGTGGAATTACTTTGGGAGCAATTAACCAGTTTTATAGTTAGATGCAAAGTCCCGACCAGTTTTGGCGGGACTTGTGATTCATGAACCGGAGTGAATTGTTTCCTGCATGGCAATTCACCTTCCGCTTGTGTCAAAGTGCTTCCGGTGGATGAATGCTGTTGTCTGCTCAACCACCGAATAATCAAAAAGGAACTTGACTCCAAAATGAAAGCCCTACACGGAATCAGAATCATTGACCTTACTCACATGCTCAGCGGTCCGTATGGGGCGATGATGCTTGCGGATATGGGTGCAGAGACGATCAAGGTCGAGCCGCCGAAAACAGGTGAGGCGACACGTCGGCTTTTGGAACGGGACCCAGCCAACAGTTTGAAAGGATTCGGTGCTTTTTATCTCACGCTGAATCGCAACAAGAAAAGTGTCACGCTTGATCTCAAATCTGAAAAAGGCCTGGAAATCTTTTACGAGTTGGTGAAGACCGCTGATGTAGTCATTACCAATTTCAGCGCGGGCGTGACCGAACGACTCAAGATCGATTATGCATCTTTATCACAGATCAATCCGCGCATCGTCACATGCACCATCACCGGCTTTGGCGAAACCGGTCCCGGCAAAGACCGCACCGCGTTTGATATGGTCGCACAGGCGATGGGCGGAGGCATGAGCATTACGGGTCAACCCGGCAATCCACCCACACGTCCGGGCATCCCTTTCGGCGATCTGGCAGGCGGACTCATGGCGGTCATCGGTGTGCTGGCCGCGCTCAATGCGCGGCACGTTACCGGGCGCGGTCAACATGTGGATATCTCGATGCTCGATGCCCAGATCAGTTTGTTGAGTTATATCGCGACGATGCACTTTCTTTCCGGTGTTATTCCCGAAAGACTCGGCAACGGTCATTTCGTGCATGTGCCTTATGATGCGTATCAATGTTTGGATGGATTCTTTATTATCGCCATCATCGCCGATAATTTTTGGGAGGCGTTATTGAATGTCATTCCTGCCGCTGACTTGAACACGGAGGAAAATAAATATCAGCCGGGACGATTGAAGAACAAGGCACAGATCAATCGCCGTCTCAACGAAATATTTTCTACGAACACACAGAAGCACTGGCTGGATAAATTGCAGGCGGCGCGTATCCCGTGTGCGCCGGTCAACGACCTGCAACAAGCCTTGAACGATGAACAGGTTCTGTTCCGTAACATGGTTGTGGATGTGGAACATCCGCTCGGCGGCTCGACGAAGGTGCCGGGCAATCCCATCAAATTATCGGATACATACGAGGACACGTTCACTCCGCCGCCATTGCTGGGTCAGCATAACGAGGAAGTTTTTTCAACGCTGTTGAAGCTGAGCGCCGAAGAAATATCCGAATTGCAGAATCAAGGTATCATTTGAAATATCATGTTCATTCAACCTAATAAAACCAAAGCCAAACTCAAGCAGGGGTTGCCCGTCTACGGCGTCCTCTCTACTTCTGATGACCCGCAACTCGCCGAGTTGTGTGGCATCGCGGGCTTCGACTTTTATATGCTGGACGCCGAACACGGGCTGCTGGACCCGGCGCAAGCTGTCAATGTGATCCGCGCTTGTGAACGGACGGATATCACACCCCTGATCCGTATCGGTTCGAAGGACCCAAAGCTGGTCCTGCAATATCTCGATGCCGGTATGATGGGGATCATGATGCCGGGACTAGAAACTGTTGAAGAAGTGAAGATGCTTGTGGATTCTGTCAAATACTTTCCGCTTGGCAAACGCGGCATGGGGATTTCGCGCGCCTCCAGTTACACAGCCTACGCGGGTGCAGACGCGCCAGAATATATCAGACTCTCGAATGAAGAGACGCTGGTCATTATCCAGTTTGAAGATGCCAAACTGCTGGAGATATTCCCGGCTTTGTGTTCTGTGCCGGGCTTGGATATTTGTGTTGTGGGTCCGCGCGACCTCTCATTGAATATGGGTTTCCCCGATGGACCCAATCATCCCGAGGTGCAAACTGTGATCGATCAAGTCATTGCCGTGATGAAGAATGCAAATATCATCGCAGGGATTACCGCGGGCACCCGCGCAGATGCGGCAAAACAAGTCGCACGTGGCGCAACGATGATCCTTGCCGCTTCACAAGCGCTTATCCTGTAAGGCCCGAAGGAATTTTTACCGGAATAATATGGCCATAAACTCTTTTCTAAAATTGGTTCCCTCCTATCGTGATTACGTCTGGGGCGGGGAGAAATTGCGCCCGGGACATTACCCTACTGCTGAAGCTTGGGTGGTCTGGGAAGATGACATTATTGAATCAGGCGAACTGGCGGGCAAGACGCTGGGCGAAGTTGCCGCACAATTCGGCGATGCATTTCTCGGTGCCAAAGCAATGTCTCGCACGGGGATAAGATTTCCGCTGCTCATCAAACTCCTCGATTGCGCACAGTGGTTATCTTTACAGGTACATCCCAATGACAAACAAGCTGTTGACCTGGAAGGTGCAAATCAATTTGGGAAAACCGAAGCTTGGCATATACTTGATTCAGCGCCTGATGCAAAATTGGTCGCAGGAGTAAAACCAAACACATCTCCTGATGTCCTCGCCGAATCGATCCGCAACGGGACAATTATGGATCATGTGCAATACGCAAATATCAAACAAGGTGACACGATCTTCATGCCCGCAGGGACCTTGCATGCTCTTGGACCGGGTCTGCTTGTGTATGAGGTGCAGCAAACCTCCGATTGGACATATCGGGTCTATGATTGGGGTCGCCCGGCGACGGAGAAACGTCCGTTGCATATCGAAAAGTCCATTCGTGTGACTCGAGCGGACTTCACGGCTCCTGTCACGCCGATGCCTGAAGCTGGCGATGGTACACGGCATACGTTGGCGCAGTGCGAGTACTTCACACTTGAAATGTTATCGGCTGAATCAAATGTGATTGAGTTGGATACGAAAAGCGAGATCTTCCATGCGATCACAGTCATCGAAGGCAGGGCAGTGTTACAGACCGAAACCGTCAGCGTGGAATTGGACCGGTTCCAGACGGCAGTTGTCCCGGCGGAGATGAGGCGGTATCAATTCCAGCCACTGACGAATTGTCGCGCGTTGAAGTCCAGCGTGTGAGTTGTGAAAACAAAAGCGCTTGTAGAAAATTAATAAACTTGTGGTTGAATAACGTTATCAACGTAAAGGAGAAATAAGCAATGCCAACTGTACGTAATGATTTTTTCAAACTGGGTGAGAAGTTCGTTACCGTGATCGGTGATGATGTCAAAGTCGGGGACATGGCTCCTGAATTTACCTCTGCCGCGCAGGATTGGAAACCGGTTAATCCTGTCGCTGAATCGAAAGGCAAAGTTGCCATCTTGAGCGCAGTGCCTTCGCTAGATACGGAAACCTGTGATCGCGAGACGCGCCGCTTCAACGAAGAAGCCGCCAAACTCGGCGATGAAATTATCGTATGGACCATCAGCACCGACTTTCCATTCGCGCAAAAACGTTGGTGCGGCGCGGCAGGCATCGATAAAATAAAAGTTGTCTCAGATGTGTTGGAAGCGGAGATGGGCGAAAAATATGGCCTGTTGGTTAAAGAACGCCGTTATTTGCGCCGCGCAGTTTTTGTTGTTGACCGCGAAGGCAAATTGACCTACGTGGCATACATGCAACATAATGGTCTTGAACCCAATTATGATGAAGTGATCGCCGAAGCCAAGAAAGCACTCGGATAAAATATATAGCCCTCGCAACTGCGAGGGCTATATATCATAAGAGCATTGGTGGTCGAGTAGTGCGAAGCACGTATCGAGACCACTACTAAGCAAAGACTTCCTGTTATGAAAATATTATTGATAATCTGCTGGTCTCGATATGGGCGAGACGAACACTCGCCCTACTCGACCAGCAGATTTTTTAGATTATATGGTTATAATGCGGAAATTTTATCGTAGGAAAATTTCATGGATCTCAATCAGCAATTTGAACTTATTCGTCAATCCGCAACTGTGGCGATGTTTGATCGTATCACCGCACTCAAGGCCAGCGGACGTCCGCTCGTGGGGCTGCAAGTGGGCGACCCGGATTTTGGAACAGCGCCTGCCATCATTGATGTGGCATTCAAGGCGATGCAATCCGGCTTGACGCACTACGGTCCATCAATGGGCACGGTGGAGTTGCGCAATGCAATTGCCGCAAAACTTTTGCGTGACGAAGGTGTGACTTATGACCCCGCCTCCGAGATCCTCGTCACACATGGCGGCATCCATGCCTACTATCTGGCGCTGCAATCCATTTTGAATCCCGGTGATGACGTGTTGATTCCCGATCCATCGTGGGCGACACATTCCAACATGGCGATCATGCTGCGCGGAAATGTGATCCGCGTCCCGGCTCCAGCCGACAATGGCTTCATCCCTCATTTCGATTCGTGGCTGAAAGCTTTGACCGCGAAAACCAAAGTCATCGTATTGAACTATCCCTCGAACCCGACCGGCGCATATCCTACGCGTGAATACTTGCAACAACTTCAAGACTTCGCTAAAGAACATAACTTATGGATCGTCAGTGATGAAGTGTATGGAAGTTTATATTACGGTGAAAAACCCACCTCTGCCGCGGCATTCGAGGGTGTAAAAGAAAGAACCATCCTCGTTAATAGTTTGTCGAAGTCTTACGCGATGACAGGCTGGCGGGTTGGTTTCCTCGCCGCACCTGCGCGCGTGATCGAGAATGCGATTAAAGCAGGTCAGAACTCCATCACATGTGTTGCACCCTTCATTCAAAAAGCCGCTGCCTTTGCTCTCACTGACCCTGCGATTCAAAATGTTACAGCGAACATGCGCGCCGCATATGCACGTCGTCGTGAATTAGTCTTACGCCTAGCGCACGAATTGGAATGTGACAAAGTCCTCGTCACACCGCCGCAAGGCGCTTTCTATTTCTTCCTTGATTTCCGTCCGTTGAACATGACCTCCGTCGAGATCTGCGAACGGATTCTCGAAGAGGCTGGCGTGGGACTGGTTCCCGGTTCAGCGTTCGGTGACGAGGGTGAAGGCTTCGTCCGCATGACGATCGCAGCTTCAGATGAAGAAGTCGAAGCGGGTTTCCGCAAGATCGTGGCGTGGGCGGAGAAGCAGTAATTAATCGGTGGTCGAGTAGGGCGTAGCCCGTATCGAGACCACCAATAAGCATAATTATTATAGTAACAAAAATATTTGGCTTACCTGTTGGTTTCGACTGCTTGCGCTCAACCAACGGAGTAATCCTGAATTGAGGAGTCTATGAAAGTCGCTTTCCAAGGTGAACCCGGCGCGTACAGTGAACAGGCAGTGTTTAACTATTTCGGCGATGTTGAGACATTGCCCTGCGAATCGTTTGATGCTGTCTTTGATGCCGTCAATGCAGGAGCATGTGATGCGGGTTTGATTCCCATTGAAAATTCGTTGGCGGGGAGTATTCATCAGAATTATGATCTGTTATTGCGCAATCAATTGCATATTGTTGGTGAATATTTGTGGTGTGTGCGGCATTGTTTGATCGTCATGCCTGATGTAAAAAAAGAAGATATCAAAAAAGCCATCAGTCATCCGCAGGCGTTGGGGCAGTGTGCAGGTTACTTGCGTGCGCGCGGTATCAAAGCAGAGCAGGTCTACGACACGGCGGGCAGTGTGAAGATGCTCAAAGAGTCGGGTGCGCGCGATACGGCAGCGATCGCATCACGGCGTGCGGCTGAGTTGTATGGCATGAGTATTCTCGAAGAAGGCATTGAAGATAACGCCGAAAATTACACGCGCTTCCTTGCCATTCAACACGAAGCAGTTGTCCCTAAGGATGAAGCGAAGACATCCATCGTTTTCACGTTGAAGAATCAACCCGGCGCCTTATTCAAAGCGATGTCCGTGTTTGCGTTGCGCGATATCGATCTCACCAAAATCGAATCGCGTCCGTTGCAGGGCAAGCCGTGGGAATATCTTTTTTATATTGATTTCATCGGCGCGGCACACGAAGAAACTATCAAACGCGCGCTCGATCATTTGGGGGAATACGCGGTTACATTGCGTGTGCTTGGTTCTTACGAAAGGTTTGCCGGAGAGAGATCCAAATGATGATTGGGGATTGGTTAATCACCGTAACCGGCGATGTGTATTCATGGATTAAGCAACGGGACAGTAAGATTTGGGCAAAGCTTCTTCTTGTATTGTTTCATGCAGTCAATTTTATTGTTTTTCAACTCGTCAACCTCGTTGCACAGCTTCGTTGGCCATTCTCGGCAATTGTGCGCTTTATTAACTCGTTCCGCCCCATCCCTTCAGGTTATCCCATCCCCGCAAACGAAACTAACCTGCAAAAATTGATGGACCAGAATCAGGTGGTGCTTGTTGATTTCTGGACGGAATGGTGTGGTCCTTGTCTATTAATGGAAGGTTCATTGAAAGAGTTCGCCAAGCATTATGAAGGAAAGATTATTGTTGCCAAGGTGGATGCCACGATCAATCCTAAATTGACCAAAAAATATAATGTTATGGGTTACCCGACCCTGATGTTATTCTTTGAGGGAAAGGAAATTGGACGTACAGTGGGGTCGTTAAACTATAAAATGTTGATCAGGTTCATTGACTATTACCTGGATGATGTGTAAATTCTTTATGTTGAATTCACCCGACGATACTGAGCTTCAATATCAGGAGAAAAAACATGCATGAACTTTCTGCTCGTCAGGTGCGCATCAACGATTCGTTTTGGTCGCCGCGGCTTGCTGTCAACGCACACAACGCCATCTTTCATCAATGGCAACAACTCGAAGACACGCATTGCATTGATAACTTTCGCATTATCGTTGGGGAACTCGATGGCTTTCGCGAGGGCTGGTACTTTGCGGACTCGGACGCCTACAAATGGTTGGACGCCGCCTCACGAATTCTCGCGCTTCATTCCGACCCCAAACTTGCTGCGCTGACTGATACATTGATCTCGCTGATCGCCCGCGCGCAAACGGACGATGGTTATATTTTTTCCTATAATCAAATTCATTTCTCGAATCAGCGCTGGGTCAATTTGCAGATCGAACACGAACTCTATTGCATCGGTCATCTCATCGAAGCGGGCGTTTCCCATTACGAAGCCACGAGTCACAGAGACTTGCTCGACGTTTGCACCAAAGCCGCGGATTTGCTTGTACGTGACTTCCTGAATAAGTCCAACGACAAAACCTGTGGACATGAAGAGATCGAACTCGCGCTCATCCGTTTATATCGAGTCACTCACAATGAAAATTATCTCGAACTCGCACGTCAATTCATCGAACGCCGTGGACGGACTCCGCTGTATGGTCTTCAATGGTGGTCACAACGTAATAATTTCCTGAAACGCAAAGCGTACATAGATCAATTGCGGCAGAGTTATATCGCAAAGCATCCCGATTATGCGTCCTTTCGTTTGCCCGGCGATAATTATTCCAAGATGCCGCGCTTTAGCAAACTGCTTCATCGCCTCAACGCCCTGCGCGGATTCTATACCCAGCAACATACCTCCATCCGCAAGCAGACTGTGCCTGTTGGTCATTCAGTTCGCTTCGGATATTTGGAAACTGCGGTCGCGATGTTGTGCCGTGAAGACCAAAACCTTTCACCACGAAGTACACAAAGTGCACAATGGGGAAAGACTCCTGAGTCTAGCAGCTCCTCAACCTTGGTGTCCGTAGTGCCCTTTGTGTTTAAAAAAGATTCGACTGCAACACTTCTCGCTGCCATGGAACAAGCCTGGGAGCGGATGGTCACGCGTCGCATGTACATTACCGGTGGATTGGGTTCAGCTCCCCACATCGAAGGTTTTGGCGACGATTACGAACTTGACCCTGAATATGCTTACAACGAAACATGCGCCTCGCTGGCAAGTCTCTTTTGGAATTGGGAGATGGCTCTCATCACCAAAAACGCCCGTTACAGCGACTTGTTCGAATGGCAACTCTACAACGCCACGAATGTCGGCATGGGACAAAACGGAGATACCTATCTCTACAATAACCCACTGACAGTACATCATGGCGTGACTCGTCAAGGCTGGTATGTGGTTCCATGTTGCCCATCGAATCTCTCGCGGACATTTGCTGGCTTGGGTAAATATATCTACTCGCATGATGAAAAGGATATTTGGATTCACCAATATGTCAGCAGTGAAACGACTGTGGGTGATGTGAAGATCAAGGTCGAATCTGAATTACCATGGAGGGGAAAAGTAAAAATCCATGCGAAACCCGAAACGCAAAAGGAATTCACGCTCCACTTGCGCAAGCCTTCATGGACTACAGTTTCTCTCAAAGCATCAACTGCTTCAGGCTATGACCCCCGTATCTCTGATTATGAATCCATCACTCGTGTTTGGTCTGCTGGAGGTGGCGAAACGCTGGAATTCAACTTTGACATGTCCATCCAACTGCGCCGCGCTCACCCCAAAGTGCAGGGACACGCTGGCAAAATCACCGTCACGCGCGGACCGCTTGTTTACTGCCTCGAAAGCGTGGATAACCCGAATGTAGATATCTTCACCGCCCAACTTGATCCTGCATCTTTGCGCGATGAATTCATCCCTGATCTCTTAAGTGGGTGCGTTGTCATCCACGGCAAAACCATCGATGGCAAGTCGCTGAAATTTGTTCCGTACTTCTTGTGGGCGAATCGCGGTGAGTCTCAGATGACGGTGTGGGTGAATTCAAAATAATTGTCGTTTGGTATGGTCTTGCCCAGCAATTTACACTACTTGCTTTTTGATTTTTTGAATGCATAGCGCATGATCGGACGCGGTGGGACACGTCGAGCCACGATCTTGAACCCTGCCTGCTTGAAAGTGGAGACATAACCCGTGGATGACGTGCTCGGCGTTAACTTCGCATCAAGCGGATACGCTTCGAGAGCTGGCGCTCCTGCGCGTTTTGCCGTTTTAATCGCTGCTTCAATCAGCGCAGACGTAACCCCTTTTTTGCGATAACCCTTACGAATGTAAAAGCAGGAGATTGACCAGACTGGCACATCGTCGACACGTTTGAGCCGCCACGTGCGATCAAGCCAGGGCAAGTCCGCGCGCGGTGTCAGTTGACACCAGCCCACTGCCAGATCGCCATCGAAGGCGAGCAAGCCGGGCGGCGGGCCGCTCTTTACCAAGTCACAAAAATCAGCCTTGTTCTCAGCGCTGGGTCGCTTGCGATAGTCGTTGCCGATGCGCCAATACATGCACCAACAGCCGCCAACGGGCCAATTCTCACCGAAGAGGTCTTCGAGCGCAGGCAAGAGATCGGGTGTGAGGGGGTGGATGGCTAGTTTCATGGCTACCTCCTTCCATCTTTGTGTGATTGCTCAAGCCAATCAAGAATCTTGATCGCAGTCTCCTTTGGAGATAGTAGACCTGTATCAACTTGCTGGTGAACAGACTGACGTAAAGTGTGGGCATCGGCAATCGCTTCCGCGATCATCGCCTCTGTCCAATTGGGACGCTGACCAAGTCGTTCTCGTCGGGTTTGATCATCACAGTCTAGTAACAACCATTGGATACCGCTACACCAGGCGGGTTGACCGTATCGCTGCATGTCAAGTGGATCATTGGGGGTGAAGAATACCGGTGTTTGACCATTCTTATAAACCGCATGCAAAACTTCAAACCATAACAAACCGTAGGGCTTCCAGGTTGACGGGTTCGAATAGATATCTTTATCACCTAAATTAGATGCAGCTTCAGCCA
>Ga0137334_1000123_pt1 | contig 11752 bp, 6 predicted proteins | sample EasRivERMLT262_2_FD_104776 | JGI IMG/M metagenome (GOLD analysis project Ga0137334, IMG submission 104776) | Soil microbial communities from meander-bound floodplain in the East River, Colorado, USA - East River MetaG ERMLT262_2 | ecosystem: Environmental > Terrestrial > Soil > Floodplain ...
CAAGGGGCTGGGACTCGAAGCGGCGGGTGTCAAAGTCAGTGACCGCGGCATGATCGATGTCAACGAGAAGATGCAGACGAACGTCCCTGGTATCTGGGCGATCGGCGATGTGACGGGTAAGTTGATGCTGGCGCATGTTGGCTCGGCGATGGGCATTATCTGCGCAGAAAACATTGCAGGCGCGGAAACGACCACGCTGGATTATGACATGATGCCGCGCGCGACGTATTGTCATCCGCAGGTGGCATCATTCGGACTCACCGAAGCGCAGGCAAAGGAACGCGGCTTTAATATCAAGATCGGGCGTTTCCCGTTCCAGGCGAATGGCAAGGCGCTGGGACTCGGTGATTATGCCGGGTTCGTAAAGATCGTGATGGATGAAAAGTATGGTGAGATTTTGGGCGCACATATGATCGGTCCTGAAGTGACCGAGTTGCTCCCCGAATTGACGCTCGCGCGCATGATGGAATTGACGCCGCATGAGATCGCGCGCAACGTCCATGCGCACCCAACGCTTTCAGAAGTTTTGATGGAGGCCGCGCATGGGGCTGAGGGAAGTCCAATCCATATTTAGGTTGATCAAACCTCCGAGTTCTTTAGAACTCGGAGGTTTTTGATTCAGTATAGATCAGGCTCGTTGGACAGCAGCAGGCTGAATTGGTGCATGAAACGGGAACCTTGTTGAGTAGAATTCTGTCTTATGGGTATAATACTTAATATCCCTTTAATGTGACCGATTCTTTATTGTCACTCTGAGGACAGGAGGCTTTATGAATCATTCGTCCGATAATCACCCGCCTACGCAACCGCGTAACGGGCATAAGGTTTCGCAGAGGGGTCTGTTAAGCATTGCCATGTTGATATTAAGCATGGGAGCTTTTGGAATTGCCGCGCTGGCTGCCACAAAAATGATTTTTGAGGTTTTCGGCGATCAGCCAACGGGTTCAGCCATGGTCGTAACAGTGCAGACGCTCGTGATCGGGCTGGCGTACGTTGTTGGCTGGGTCACAGCCCTGGTGGCGATCAGGGTGTATGGCAATTTGATTTTGCCAATATTGATCAAATGGTGTATATGGGGATGTCTGCTGGCGGTATGCTATCTATATCTTGCGATCCTGAAACGTATGTACGCCCAGCCTGATGATTTTGGAAGATTTTTCAAATATCTGGTTGTGATGGCAGGCGGATTGGGCGCGATGGTGGGGTTCCACCTGCTCATTGAAGATCATGACCTGCGGCCTTTTTCCGTGCCGCTGCTGCTCATCAGCCTGAGTCAATTGGGAATGATCGTGTTTCGGTATGTTTTTGATACTACTGATGTCAAGGTGGGCTTTTTATGGAAGGACCTGGCGTTCTTCTTTATGATGACCACTGTCTCAGTTTCGATGCTGGCACATTGGGGGTTGCTTGCACCTTTGCGCAGGCAGTTGACAAGTTATTTTGATCACAGAAGTAACCCCATCCGTCCACATGACTGAGCGGCTCGCTTTGCTTTAACTGCGGAGATTGATATGGGGAAATATCTCCGCAGTGTTTCCTACTACTTTCCTAACCAAATATTTAGCAAACAAGGGTATGATGCACAGAATTCATAAGGAGACCCTTTAGCATGGAAACCAATCAAAATTCATCTTCATCCGTTCCCAAGATCGTCGGTGGCATTGTGGCTGTTTTGGTCTGTTGCGCCTGTGTGGTGATCCTCGCCGCCGGCGGGCTTTTTTATTATGGATATCGCAATGTGCCCACGCTGGACCCGGCTTCCAGCCCGCCTGTTTTTGAGGAAACGAACACGCCTCTTCCGCCTGTCGAGCTGACCCGGCCTCCAATCGACTCGGTCACCGCCGATACGCTTCAGGCACTCATCACAACCGATGTCCCTGAGAACGACCCGTATGAGCTGGCTTGCCGCCTGAAAAATGTCTGTGATGTTTCAAAGACGGTGCCAGGCAAAACCTACAAAGTTGGTGACAAGGAAAAGTTCTGGGTTACCAATGGTGATACAGCCGAAAACCGAGAGATTACTGCTGAATTGCTCTATGTGACGCCGCACTCTTATTTTTGGGCGGAGGCAGGTGCAAGTGTAGATCAGGGTGACATGAAAAAATTAATGGACACCTTTGAAAACGATATCTATCCCACTGACCGTGAATTCTTTGGCAGTGAATCAACGCCGGGCATCGATGGTGACCCGCATATTTTCGTGATCTATACCAGCGGACTCGGCGCGAATATTGCCGGTTATTTCAATTCATCTGACGCTTTCAATCCCCTGGTTCAGGAATATTCCAATGCCCATGAGACGTATATGCTCAGTACCACGCAAGACCTGGCAGATGAATACACCTACGCCGTGCTGGCGCATGAATTTGTGCATATGATCCAGTTCGCGTCTGATCGTAACGATGTGTCGTGGCTCGGTGAAGGTTTTGCAGAGGTGGGGGCATTCCTCAATGGATATTACGCTGGTTCGTTTGATTGGCTGTATGTATTGGAGCCGGACCTGCAATTAACCACCTGGGGCGATGGCTCAGATGATAATGGACCTCATTACGGTCAATCATTTCTCTATCTTACCTACTTCCTTGATCGCTTTGGCGAGGAAGCCACCAAGGCGCTCACCAATAACCCTGAAAACTCGATCTCCAGTGTGGATGATACGCTTGCACAACTAGGTATTACTGACCCACTTACCGGTCAGACCATCACTGCTGATGATGTTTTTATGGATTGGGCTGCGGCGCTATTCCTAAAAGATAAAAGTGTGGGTGATGGACGTTACACATACAACAATTATCCCAGCGTGCCTCAGACCGAAACAACTGAAACCATCGCCACTTGTCCGCAAGCTGCATCGGGTTATTCGGTTAACCAGTATGGTGTTGATTACATCCAGATCGAATGTGCGGGTGATTTCACCCTGCACTTCAGCGGATCCACAGCAATCGGACTCCTACCCACAACGGTCAGCTCCGGCAAATATGCCTTCTGGTCGAACAAAGGCGATGAATCGGACATGACGCTCACGCGCGAGTTTGATCTCACAGGTGTGAGTGGTCCCGTTGAAATGAGTTATTGGACCTGGTATGATATTGAAGAAGATTGGGATTATGCCTTTGTGGAAGCTTCTGCCGATGGGGAAACATGGGAGATCCTCACCACCCCCTCTGGCACAGATAGTGACCCCTCTGGCAATTCGTATGGCTGGGGCTACACCGGCGCCACTGGGGATTGGATCCAGGAAAGTGTTGATCTTTCAAAATTCGCCGGCCAGAAGGTGCAAATTCGCTTTGAGTATGTCACCGATGCCGCAGTGAACGGTGAAGGTATGTTGCTGGATGACATTGCCATTGACGCAATTAACTACCAGTCTGATTTTGAAACGGACGATGGCAGCTGGGTTGCGCAAGGATTTGTGCGTGTTGAAAACGTCCTGCCGCAAACGTACCGGTTGAGTCTGATCATCAAGGGTGACACCACAACCGTGACGCCCATTGAGTTGAATGCTGACCAAACAGCCGACATTCCGTTTTCATTGAAAGCTGGTGAACAGGCTGTGTTGATCGTGACAGGCACAACCCGTTTCACGACGATCCCGGCTGCGTATCAGATCGAAGTAAAATAAAAGTTGGATGGGATCTTCCACTCTACATAAAATGGAGACAACATGTCAACCGCCCCAAAATCAGAAGTTTTGAAGATGGCAGAGTTGGTGGCTTATCAGGATGGCTCGGTCGTCAGCCGCCAGATCACCAAAGCGGACGCGGGTAACGTCACACTCTTTGCTTTTGATAAGGATCAGGAACTAAGCGAACACACCGCGCCTTTCGATGCCCTTGCGCATGTGTTGGATGGTGAAGCCGAGATAAAAATTTCAAGCAAACCATACCATCTTAAAGCCGGTGATGCCATCATCATGCCGGCTGATGAACCGCATGCCCTGCGCGCAACACAAAGATTCAAAATGTTGTTGACGATGATCAGAAAATAAACTACAGATCCTAACAAAAAATCCCGCAGATTTGTTCTGCGGGATTTTTTGTTTCTATAGGTAAGATGGTGTAATGGATTGGATGTAGTATTTAATCTGCACCACTGACCACGATTGATCTGTTTCTTTGCCAGATCCATGCCATCACGAAGGGAATGATCGCCACAGCTGCAGCGATCAACGCCATGGCGTTATAACCAAGCGCGCTGAAGATAAATCCGCTGCTTAAACTGCCAGCCGCCGAGGCAAGCCCTACCAATAGATCATTAAAGCCTTGTGTACGGGCGCGTTCAACCGGCGAGAGTTGATCTGCAAGCAAGGTCGAGCCACCTACATAACAGAAATTCCAACCCAAGCCAAGCAAAAAGAGCGCAATGCCCAGGGGCAATACATCAGGGGAAAGTGTTGCGGCAACACAGGCTAATACTAATGTGAACGAGCCGAATAGAATCACAGGTCCACGCCCAAATCGATCTGCCAGGCGACCCGAAAGAATAGAGAAGGCAAACATGCCAAAGGTGTGTGCAGAGAGGACCGCAGAAATATCCCCCAACATATGCTGATGGTCCTTCATATACAACGAAGTGATGACCATCACCAACACCATTACCATTTGTCCCAATAACATGGAAACCAGCGCGACCAAGGCCGCAGGCTGACGAAAGATCATGAAAAAACTGCGTGCCTGACCTTGATTTGCATCTGCTTCAGGAAACTGCTCTGCCACTTCGCGTCCCAAATCGCGCGGGTCCGGGCGCAATCCCATAAAAACTACAACTGCGCCGATACAAAATAATATCAGGCTGATCGCATATGCGCCTGCCAATTCATCTCCGGCAATTGGCTTGAAAAATGCGCCCGCGGGTCCTGCCACAAAAGGTCCCACCACCGAACCAACCGTCCCGCCGATCACGACATTTGAAATAGCCCTGCCGCGATGTTCAGGTTTATTCACCTCAGCGGCTGCAAAGCGGCCCAACTGCACTGCAGCATTTGCAATACCCATCAATACCATGCCTCCGAGGAAAAGTGTAAAAGAGTGCAGGGCAACTGCGTAAAATGCAATGCCAGAACCAAGCGCGCCTAATAAAAGCCCGGTCACCAAGCCATTGCGGCGGCCCATCGAATCAAATAAATAACCCCAGCCGAAAGCTGCGAACGCACCTGCCAGCAAATAAATTGCGGTTGGTACACCGGCCCAGCCTGTGTGATTACCGAGCGCCGCACCCACGATGGAGTTCAATGTAGCGGCAGCAATGAACCCAGCGGAGGCAAGGCTTTGATTTGCGAACAACACCCACGTGATCTTACGAGCCAGTTTGGAAAAGTCTGTCATGAAATTGTCCTCTTGAGTCTGCCGATTATACGCCGGATGCGGGTAGAATCAGAAAATGACATTGGATATAAGACCCGCTTCAGACTACCCTCTGCCTGATCTCACTCAATTGCTGAATCTCAGCTTTGAGAATTATCCTGTTCCCGTCACCTTCAACCTGCTTCAGTTCCTGACGATGATCCGTAAAGACAGCGTCGACCTCGCCGCCAGCCGCGTGCTGCTTGCGGATGAACAACTGGCTGGCATCGCGCTCATCGCACGCCGCGGTTGGACCAGTCGGCTTGCGGCGATGGGTATTGTGCAGAGCATGCGCAGCAAAGGCACGGGTTCCTGGTTTATGGAAAAATTGATCCGTGAAGCGCGTGAACGTAATGACCGTGATATGGTGCTCGAAGTGATCGAGCAAAATGAATACGCTGTGAAGCTATATCAGAAGTGCGGCTTTCACAGTGTGCGCCGCTTGATCGGTTTGATCCGCAAGGATGCCAGGGAGCAGGCGAAAAACTCCCTCACAGAGATCGATCTGCGTGAAGCGGGCAGTTTGATCGCACAGTATGGTTTATCAGACCTGCCCTGGCAACTGGCAGGCGAGACGATCGCACATTTGAATCCGCCGGCGCGTGCTTACCGCAACGGATCGGCTATGGTGGTCATATCCAATCCCAATGTTGAGCATGTGGTGATCTGGTCGCTGTTGGTTGAAGCGCAGGTGCGTGGTCAACAGTTGAGTATCGATATGTTAAAGAGCCTCATCGCGCATCATCCTGGGAAGACCTGGCATGTGCCTGCGATATTCCCTGAAGAGTTTGGAAAGATATTTGACCGCGCCGGTTTTGCGAAGGAAGAATTAACGCAATGGCAGATGCGGTTGGTTCTCGCGTAATATCACTTCGCTTCTTCGGGGGCTTAGCCCTGAAGAAGCATGCATAAGAAAAGATGCGACTCAGAATCTCGTAACAGAAGCAATTACCGGTTGAGCGAGATGCGGATTTCCGTCATATAAGAATCAAGGATATAATCCCAATATCCCATTAGAAGGACGCCAGGCATGTCATTTCCAACAAAGCCAGCTTCGAATAGAAAAACGATCGGTGTGTTTGCCTCGCAAGTCGGGCGCGCCTGGGGCGCTGAATTTATCTCCGGGATCACTGCCGCTGCTGAAGCGAATAATGTAAATCTTGTGCATTTCATTGGGGGGAGATTAACACCCCATGTTTCAACGGATAAACCCAACCCTTCTTTTGGATTGTATGATCTTGCCAAGCCCGACCAGTTCGATGGCTTGATATTGACATCGGATATTGCCTACGGTGCGAGCCCCGCCGAATTAAAGGTTTTTTCGGAATTGTATGGCAACATGCCCATCGTTACGCAATCGGTGGAAATGAGCGGCGCGACCATGTTCGTGCCTGATAATACCGAGGGCATACGGGCGGTGGTACGGCACTTGATCGAAGAGCATGGTTATAAGCGCATTGCATTCATTTGCGGCATTCCAGGACAGGTGGATGCCGAACAACGTCTGCAAGCCTATAAAGATGAACTCAAAGCGCATGACCTGCGTTATGACGAAGACTTTGTCGTGGATGGCGATTACACCGCCGAGAGCGGCAGAGACGCGATCCACACATTGTTGGCTGAACGTAAGCTGCGTTTTCAAGCAGTGGTGGCGGCGAATGACCGTATGGCGTTTGGCGCATTGGATGCGTTACAACAGCATGGCATGCGTGTGCCGGAAGACGTGGCTGTGACCGGTTTTGATGACCTGCGTGAAGCCCAGACGACCGGTGTGCCCCTGACCACGGTGCGTCAATCATTCTACACAGCCGGCAAACACGCACTTGAGACTTTGCTCAAAAGAATCAGCGGGGATACAGTTCCGCACACGGTCGTAACGCCAACTCAATTACTTGTACGCTGGTCTTGTGGTTGTCTGCCGGAGAACGTTCGCCAGGCGGCGGTATTGCCGCGCGATGTGGCGAAGACCGGCAAATTGGAAAATAAACGGGAAGCTGCGTTACGCGCGCTGTTAAATTCAGCCGGCGTCACCGAACAGGACCCGGCGCATGCACAATTCAAAGATGCGTTCGGCCGCGCCTGGGATGGTTTCCTGTTGGCATTGAATGACCGAACCACAGACGATGAATATTTGAAGACCATCAATGCCATGATCGAGCTTTTGCAGAAACACGAGCTGGCGACCTCGGTATGGCATAACGTGATCTCGATGATGCGGCGTTATGCGCTGGGCGGCATTACCAGCCACACCTCCATGTTGAAAGCGGAAAACCTATTCCAACAGACGCGTTTGCTAGTGGGCGAACTTTCACAGCGTTCACAGGCATATCGCCGGTTGGTGCTTGAACAGCAGGAAAGTGTATTACAAGGTTTTAGTTTTTCCATGGCACCCGCCATGACTTTGGAAGATATCGGGAGTGCGATCACGGAACACTTCCCGGATATGGGTATCGAGCGTTGGTATGTGATGTTCTACAGCGATGTGACCTCACCGCAATCCGTTTCTGCGCCCGCGCCTGAGGGCTATCGTTTGTTGTTCCAATATGAGGGCGCCAGGTTCGAGATCCCGCGTAAACAAGCTTATATAGGCACTGTTCAATTGGTACCGCGCGGCAAAACACCGGAGGACCATCGCTATACCGCAGTCGTTATGCCGTTGACGCTGGCAAAAAACCGTTTCGGTTTCATGTGGGTTGAGATGGGTCCGCGCGATTGGGAAGTATACGTGCGTATCCGCAACCTGGTCAGTAGCGCGTTATTGCGTACCATGCTCGTGCAACAAAAAGAACAGGTGCAACAAGAAGTGGAGCGCTTATTGGCAGACGCGCGCGACCGCACCGTGGAACTGGGAATCGCCAAGGAGTTCGCTGAAAGAACCGCAGCGGAGAATGCCAACCTCTATTCCAACGAGCAGTTCCGGCGGCGTGCAGCCGAGGCGCTGGCAAGATCGTCGCGTCAGCTTTCTTCGTTGGGCACCGTGGCGGAGGTCCCACAGCAGATCGTGGCACAGTTATCCCAGGTGGTCGCGAATGAACGTTGTGCCTTATTTATCGAGGACGTGAACGGGGTTCCGCGTTTGCGCGCGCATCAGGGTTTTGCTGAAGGCACGCCGATGGATGGGCTGAATTACAGCGTGAAGGGTGTGAATGCTTATCACTCCATCGCGAAGCAGGCTGAACCAATGGTGATCGGCGATACTGAGAATATGCAGAGTTGGGAACAACCCGCCTGGCATCCGCATGATCGTTCGTGGCTGGGTGTGCCCTTGTATGCGAAGAATAAGGTCATTGGCATGTTGGCTTTGACCAGGACGAATCCCGCAACCTTCAACCAGGATGATGTATTGCTTGCCAGTACCTTTGCGGTGCAAGCCTCCATCTCATTGGAAAACGCCCGTTTGTATGATGATCTCAATCGTTTTAATCAAATGATGGAACGCATGGTGGAACAACGCGTGAACGAATTAAGCACTGCCCATAACACCCTGCAAAAACTGGATAAGAACAAGAGCGATTTCATTCAAGTTGCTGCGCACGAACTACGTACGCCGCTCACGGTCATTAAAGGCTACATGGGCATGATCAAAGCCGCGCCGCCAGTGAAGGATAACCCCTCGCTGAACCAAGCCATGGATGGGGTGATCCAGGGCACCGACCGCCTGCATCAGATCGTCAACAGTATGTTGGACGTGGCACGCCTTGAGACCCAGGTAACAACTCCGCACCTCGAAGCCATGACGTTGGGACCGACCCTGCGCCTGATCCAAAAAGATTATGCAGAGGACTTGAAAGCGCGTCAACTCACGCTGGAGCTTGATCCTAATATTAATGCGACTCCGCCCCTGTTGGCTGATTCTGAACTCATGAAAAAAGTGTTGGACAACGTGATCGTCAACGCCATCAAGTTCACGCCCGATGGCGGCAGGATCACCGTCAGCGCACATAAGGTTGATGTGCCCGGGCGCGGCGAAGTTTGCGAGATCCGTGTCAAAGACAGCGGCATCGGTATTGACGAAGAAAATCACATTATCATCTTCGAGAAGTTGTACCAGATCGGCAAGGTGGAATTACATTCCTCCGGGCGCACCAAATTCAAAGGTGGCGGACCCGGCTTGGGGCTGGCGATCGCGGCCGGTATTATCAAAGCGCACCAGGGTAAGATCTGGGTGGAAAGCAAAGGTTATGATGAAGTGAATCTGCCCGGCAGTACATTCTTCATCCAATTGCCATTCGCGAAATAAAACAGCCCAGCGTGCTGAGCGTAGCGCAGTCGCAGCACGACACAAGCAAAAGAAAAAAAAGGAACCTCAGTCGTTTTGGACTGAGGTTCCTTTTGATTCATTGTTTACGCATCTGCGTGTTGTTTATTTTTTTTCTTTGTTGCGGCGGAGGTTTGAAAGACGATCTTGTTATTCGCTTCATCCACATCCACGTGGACGATGGCGCCGTCCTTGAATTTGCCGCCAAGCAGTTCCATCGAAAGCGGACTCTCGACATTCTTCTGGATGGCGCGGCGTAGCGGACGCGCACCGAAGGCCGGATCGTAGCCAGCCTTGGCAAGCCATTTGCGCGCGCCGTCGGTCAACTCGACGGTGATATTGTGTTCATTCAAACGATCCTGCACTTCCTTCATTTGCAGCACAACGATCTCTTCCATCTGTTCGATGGATAGCGGCGAGAACATGATGATCTCGTCGATGCGGTTGATGAACTCGGGACGGAACGCGCCTTTGAGCGCCTTCTCGATCTTGTCATGCGACTCGCGTTCTTCATCACTCGCCCTGTTCGGCAGAAAGCCCAACGTGCCACCCTTGCGCACATATTCTGTGCCCAGGTTCGAGGTCATGATCAACACCGTATTGCGGAAATCCACCACGTTGCCCTGACCATCGGTCATGCGGCCGTCATCCAGGATCTGCAATAACGCATTCCAAACTTCCGGATGGGCCTTCTCGATCTCATCGAACAACAACACGCGGTACGGACGTCTGCGGACTGCTTCGGTTAATTGACCGCCTTCTTCATAGCCAACGTATCCGGGCGGTGCGCCGAAGAGCCGTGACACCGTATGTTGTTCACGATACTCTGACATATCAATACGTACCAAAGCTTCTTCATCGTCGAACATGAACCAGGCAAGCGCCTTCGCCAATTCGGTTTTACCAACACCGGATGGGCCGATGAAGATGAAGGAACCGATCGGGCGCGACGGATCAGACAACCCTGAGCGTGAACGGCGGATCGCATCCGAAATCGCATGGATGGCTTCCTCCTGTCCGATGATACGTTCATGTAAACGCGCTTCCATATGCAATAGTTTATCTGACTCGGTCTCCAGCATTTGCGTAACCGGAATGCCTGTCCATTGATGCACAACCGAGGCAATATCATCCACGTCCACCACTTCATCAAGCTGGTGTTCTGATTCCCATTTATCGCGCTTCTCGTGATATTCCTCTTCAAGGCGCAGTCTTTCAGATTTCTTCTGCGCCGCGCGTTCGTAATCACGATTCAAACCAGCCTGTTCTTCCTCAGCCAGCATCTTATCCAATTCGGTCTTCATCACTTTGAGATCGGGCGGCATGGAATACAAAGCCACGCGCAACTTCGCGGCAGCTTCATCCATCAGGTCAATGGCTTTATCGGGCAGGCGCCGATCAGTGACATAACGACTGGCAAGGCGTGCCGCGGCAACCAGTGCATCATCCGAATAGCGGACCTTGTGATGCGCTTCATAGCGGTCGCGCAAGCCCATCAACATTTTGATCGTGTCTTCAACACTTGGTTCTTCGACATAGATCGGCGCAAAGCGCCGTTCGAGCGCGGCGTCTTTTTCAATATATTTATGGAATTCATCCAACGTGGTCGCGCCGATGGTTTGCAGCTCACCGCGCGCGAGCGCTGGCTTGAGCATGTTGGACGCGTCCATCGCACCCTGAGCTGCTCCTGCTCCGACGACCGTGTGCAACTCGTCGATCATCATGATGATTTCACCCTGTGACCGTTGGACTTCCTCGATCACGGCTTTGAGTCTTTCCTCGAACTCACCGCGGAAGCGTGAGCCGGCGATCATCGAACCGAGATCAAGTGCCACCACACGTTTGCCTGAAAGGATCTCAGGCACATCGTTGTTGGCGATCTTCTGCGCGAGACCTTCGGCGATAGCGGTCTTACCAACACCGGCTTCACCGATCAGCACAGGATTGTTTTTGGTGCGGCGCGAGAGGATTTGGATGAGACGTAAAATTTCGTTATCGCGTCCAATGACGGGATCAAGCTTACCCTCACGCGCCATTTGGGTTAAATCGCGGGAGTATTTCTCAAGCGTCCGGTAACGGGACTCAGCTTGCGGGTCGGTGACGCGCTGCCCGCCGCGCAGATCCTGAATCGCAGAATAGACGCGGTCACGAG
>Ga0137334_1000124_pt1 | contig 11731 bp, 9 predicted proteins | sample EasRivERMLT262_2_FD_104776 | JGI IMG/M metagenome (GOLD analysis project Ga0137334, IMG submission 104776) | Soil microbial communities from meander-bound floodplain in the East River, Colorado, USA - East River MetaG ERMLT262_2 | ecosystem: Environmental > Terrestrial > Soil > Floodplain ...
ATTCCACGGTGGGAGCGCCCGCCAGCATTTTGATATTATCGGCTTTCAACATGCCGCCGCAGTTCTTGCAGTTCATGGATTCGATCTTGGTTTGTGCGGGGAGATCCACTTTGAGAGTCACGTTGGTTGTATCCCCTGTGGTTGAAGCCGGCTTGCGGCTGGCGAACCAGATCAAGCCGAAGCCGAACAAAACGCTCAACGCCCCGCCGCAGACCCAGGTCCAGCCGCCACCTTGATTGCCGCCTGCGCCCCAAACGAACAACACGCCAAAGAAGATCAGAATTGCTGCTGCGATATAAGCAATGATTTTCATACAGAGCCTCCAGCTAGGTATACGATTAGTCTAGCATTTTCGTTGTTGTGGGGCAATTGACATTCGTCTTGATTTTGCATTATTTCAGGGTGATTCGAAGAGGGGATGTTACGCGCTGTTTGGCGTGTCACATGTCCTACTAACTTAAAGTGGACAAGCTTTATACTTGGCAAGCCTGTCATGCAAAAAACATTGCCCATTTTCATTGCGCTCCTGATTTCCCTGACAACCCTGTTTGTATTGTGGTCGTTGCCCGCCAATATCTGGGCAGCTTGGAAACCCGCAACGTGCCTCACGACAGGCTGCTTCTGTGAATCTGCCACGCTACATAGCCCGATCCGGCAGATTGCCAACACCATTTCATCGTTGGCATTTGTGTTTAGCGGAATGCTGGTGATGATTCGGCGCAAGCATACAAATCGCCTGCCATATGTTTACGCTGTGATCATGGGACTTGCCTGCATCCTGATTGGCGTAGGGAGCGCGTTCTATCATGCGTCCCTGACGTTCATCGGGCAATTCTTCGATGTGTTTGGGATGTTCCTACTCGCGGCATTGACGCTGGTCTACGCCTGGGAGCGGATCTGGAACCTGCGCCTCATTACGACCCTGAGCCTGTATCTCGCCCTCAATCTTTTTCTCAGCTGGTTGCAGATCGTCATCCCCGATACACGCCGGTATGCGTTTGCGGTCGTGTTGATGTTGGCTTTGGCATTCGAATATCATTTTCGCCTGAAGCAGAAGCCGCAGATCGAAGTGCGCTGGCTATGGATCGGAACAGGCTTGCTCGGCAGCGCATATATAATATGGATATTGGATAACACGCGCCTGGTATGTTTTGAGAATAGTTTGTTTCAAGGTCATGCCATCTGGCATATCCTGGGCGCGATCGCGGTGTTATTTTTGCATCGGTATTATATGAGTGAAGTTACAAAAGAATAAACACGAAGGACACAACGGTCACAAAGGTTTAAAGACCTTTACGACTTTTATTCTTCCTTCGTGATCTTGGTGCCCTTCGTGGTAAAAAAGGTTTTCACTATGACAATCAACGATCAATACAACAAATGGAAAGAATCTACACTCAAGAAATCTTTGGATAAGTTCAAGGAGCGGAAAGAGCGCTTCGAGACCTCGGCAGGCGTCGAGGTCCCGCGTGTGGCGTTGCCTGCGGACGGCGGTGGTCTCGATACGCCCCGCGACGAACATGCGGGGCTACTCGACCAGCAATATATCCAGAAATTAGGCTTCCCAGGTGAATATCCATACACGCGCGGAGTCCAGCCGACGATGTATCGTTCGCGCTTTTGGACAATGCGTCAGTATGCGGGCTTCTCCACAGCGGAGGAGTCCAATAAGCGCTATCGCTATTTGCTCGCGCAAGGTCAAACGGGGCTGAGCGTCGCTTTCGACCTCCCAACTCAAATTGGGTATGATGCGGACGATCCCATCGCGGCGGGGGAGGTGGGGAAGGTAGGCGTGTCGATCTCGTCCATTCACGACATGATGCAGTTGTACGACCAGATCCCGCTCGATAAGGTTTCGACTTCGATGACCATCAACGCGCCCGCGGGTGTTTTGCTGGCGATGTACATTGCGGTGGCGAAGCGTCAGGGCGCGGACATGCGCGGACTGCGCGGCACGATCCAAAATGACATTCTCAAAGAGTACGTGGCACGCGGCACGTATATTTTCCCGCCTGAGCCTTCGATGCGCCTGATCACCGATATCTTTTCATTTTGTGCCCGGGAAGTTCCGAATTGGAATACGATCTCGGTTTCCGGGTATCACATCCGTGAAGCGGGTTCGACCTCGGTGCAGGAAGTAGCGTTCACGCTCGCCAATGGAATCGCTTATGTGGAAGCCGCGCTTGCGGCTGGTCTTCAAATCGATGATTTCGCGGGACAGCTTTCGTTCTTCTTCAACGCGCATAACAACCTGCTTGAAGAAGTTGCCAAGTTCCGCGCGGCGCGCCGTATGTGGGCACGGATCATGCGCGAACGTTTCATGGCGCAGAAGCCAGCCAGTTGGCAATTGCGTTTTCACACGCAGACCGCTGGCTCCACGCTCACCGCGCAGCAACCTGAGAATAACGTGGTGCGTGTGACTCTGCAAGCTCTTTCCGCCGTCCTCGGCGGAACGCAATCTCTGCATACCAATCCCATGGACGAAGCGCTATGGTTGCCCACCGAAAAAGCCGTGCGCGTGGCGCTGCGCACACAACAGATTATCGCCTACGAATCAGGTGTCGCGGATTCGGTCGATCCGCTGGCGGGTTCGTATCTGATCGAACAACTGACCGACGAGATCGAAAAAGGCGCGCTTGACTACATCGCCAAAATTGACGAGATGGGCGGCGCACTGCAATCCATTGAGCGCGGATTTATGCAGAACGAGATCCAAAACGCCGCGTATGCCGCGCAGCAGGCAATTGAAAGGAAAGCGGATATCGTGGTGGGCGTCAATCAATTCCAGGTGAACGAAGAGATGACGTTGGAACGCCTGAAGGTTGACCCAGCCATTGAGTTGGGACAACGGGAACGGTTGAAGAAGTTACGGGAATCGAGAAATCGGGAATCGGTAGATGGGTTACTTGGTAGATTAGTAGATGCCGCGAAAGGCACCGAGAATTTGATGCCGTTGTTTATTGAATGCGTAGAGAACGACATCACGCTCGGTGAGATCTGCAATACACTGAGAGGTGTGTGGGGCGAGTATGTGGCGGAAGGGTTTTAGGGTGATTGAGTAAATCGAATGACGGCTAAGAATCCGTCATTTTAATTGTTTACGTGTATACTCCCAATGCAATGTTTGTCGTTTTCATCAAAACACTTTATATTCCTGCTCCTTATTTGTATTCTAGCGCATTTCTGTATAATCAAAGTGTTTATGCTAATGTGGAGATAAGATATGATAAAAAAAGTATATGTTGAAAATTTCAAATCTTTTGATAAACCAACAATTGCCGACTTGAGTCAATTAACTATAATTGCAGGTGCAAATAGTTGTGGAAAAAGCAGTTTAATTCAAATTCTACTTTTACTTTCACAGACTTTAGAAAATCCTCGATCAGAGATCTCATTAGATTTAGGGGGGCGTTATATACAATTTTCAGAGTTCCGCGAGGCAGTATTTGAGCGACCAAAAAATAATGAAGCTAGTTTTTCGGTCGGTTTCGATGTTGATTTAGAAGAGCTAGATATTCGCAATATCCAAACTTTTGTTCTGCAAAGTGCTAGCAGACTCACTAGAGCACGTTACCTTAATCAAAACGAGAATTTATCCCAAGTTGTTAATCAAGGGAAGGTAAGATTTGATTTCCGTGTAAGTCAATCGGGTAGACCATTCATTTCTCGCTTCCTTTACAAAAAAGATATTATAGGAGTTGGGGAATATAAATGCGAACTTCTAAGACAAAAAAAGAATTACAAAATCGATTATCAATTCACTCCTTATACAAAAAAACGAGATGGTGATGCAGAATTGGTTAAAAAGTCAATAGATAATATCTTAGAGTATATTGCCAGTTCTTATACCAACACTAGCAATAAAAAGAGGAGATTGGAAATCAATAAACTTCTTCAGGATAACTCGACATCGCATTTCGATGAAATTTTCCGCTCTCTAAGCACAGAATTTCTCAGGTCTTCTAATGTGTCAAAAACACCCCGATTATTTTTGGAACTTGCTTCTGAATTCGAAAATATTCAGCAGGCTATCTTTACAACACCTGTAAATAGATCGACAACCATACAAACACAATTTGAGCATTTTCTCTTCTATCCTATTCGATTCCCAACGTTGGATATTCAAGAGAATTATTTTTACGAAAAGTTAAATGAACAATTTCGTGGCATAGACAGTGAAACAAAAAAATTTCTTCGTAACATTCATTATGTTGGGCCACTACGTGCAAAACCAGAACGGGCGTATTTGTCTACAGGCACTCCTATTGAGATAGGAAATTCTGGTGAAAATGCTATACCCATATTGTGGGCAAATCAAAATGAAAAAGTATTTAACAAAACTAAAATCGGAGGTAACTCAAAAGAGCAAAAATTATCAGTGGCAGTTCAATCATGGTTAAACGAATTTGGTATTGCTACGTCTTTTCATATTACTAAGCCTAAACGGGTTATTTATCAAGCTGAAATGGAAAGCAACTCGGGTTCTAAGTTGATGGTCACAATCGCAGATGTTGGTTTTGGCGTAAGCCAATTATTGCCTGTTATAGTTGCTGGCTTGCAATCTAGAAAAGGCGCCACTATTATTCTTGAACAGCCAGAGATACATCTTCACCCAAGGCTACAGGCAAAGCTTGCAGACTTTTTGATTTGCATGGCAGAGCTAGGAAAAAATATCATCGTTGAAACGCATAGTGAACATCTCATAAATATGATTCGACTTCGGATAATTGAAGACAAAACAGGGGTGCTCCAGGAACAGATTGGCATTTTGTTTGTTAAACGATCAAATGAGCGAGAGTCGAAACAAGGTTCCATAGTAGAGAATCTTAAAGTTGATCAATATGGAAAGATTATTAATTGGCCCGCTGATTTTTTTCAAGAAGCAGGAGATTTAAACGAAAAAATCCTCCGTGCTATGCTCGAAAAATCTACAAAGAGGGGTTGATGATTCTTCACTGTAATATAAACCCTGGATTATTGGTGCTGAAAGAACTTCAACCTCATCAATTGAGTGAAGCCCAACAAATATTAGATTCGTTATCTGTTCATCGTCAAAACATTGTTGATCATAGTATGCAGATCCCTGTAACGGACACATATCTTGAGCATATTATGGAGTCGTTGTATCATATAAAAATCAAAGACCCACCAATTGAAAGACCTCTTAAAGGACTGCTGTTTGAGTTGCTTGGAAGGACAGTAACTCCTGGATTGCCTCCAGCAAATATCACAGATGTGAATACTGTGCCGGATATTTTTCCAAGCTGGGTGAACGAAGAGACAAAGTTATTGTGGCTAGATTGTTTGATTTCAGCCGTGTTTCAGAAAATTTCTAATGGAGGTGTTGAAGAGGCGCAATTGCACAATGTAATTGCAACTCTTAAATCAGAAAATAAAGGTGTAACAAAAATTACTAGCCAAGAATTTAATGCAATACTTGGTAGAGCGCAAGAATTGAGCCTGCCAACAGTAGCGACAAATGTTGAATGGGCAGGATATATATCTTTATTGGAACCTTGGCCGAGCGGTGTAGACTGCTCGCGAATAGAGCTATTTGGATTTCATCATCTCAATGTCCCACTAGAAGTAATTTCTAGCCATCGCCGAATATTTTTCGAACCATCCTGTATTCGTGATATATCTCAAGAAGAAGATTTAGATTTAAGATCTGCCATTGTTGAAGTACTTGCCTGTAGAGCATATGATCAATTAAGACCTGAACATCGTGATGAAACGATTAAAAACAAACCCGGTATTCGACGGGTCACTGTTAAGAAGATGACCCCTGCTGTCCGCCTTCACTATTCATTTGATGGCAACAATATAATATTCAATCTCTATTCAAATGGCAAACATAACAAAGGGTTGAAATAGCAGATTATTTATTCAGTGTATATTTAAATAAAGAAAATAGACTTTGATCAAAGTTTCATTTTGACAGGATCGCGATCCAACCCCGTATATTCGAGATTTAAGTCCTAAACAAAACTAAATATGGTTGTGAAAGCTCGCAGCTAGGATGGCAGGAATGGCGGGAAAGCCCTCAAATGGAATTACTCGTATTCAATATTATGGTTTGCCAAACTGTCGAAAGAAAATCCCAATTAATAAATCCCCCTCGTTACGTTTCGCGCGTTTTAGAAACATTATCAACAATTGTTTTTTCATCTGCAGGCATAAAAAAGCAGCTACTCCATAAAATTAATTATTTACTATTGAGGTCGAACATTGATAATATCGTTCGGCAACAAGGGCGGTGCAAGAACGTCCAAAAGAGGTTGTTGCGCATACGGTAATTTAGACGGCAAAGAGATATTATATTGCGTCAAGAGGCTGGTTAAGGTTGCCGATTGAGCCTCAATGCGTGAGTTATCGTTTGGATTACGGAGAGTCATTGACATAACAGCACCGCTATAAACAAAATAGTTTAATGCGATCGAATCTTGAGGCGTCACTATCAAAGTGATAATGTCTGGTGCCATCTCTTGTTGATTTTGCGCAGGTGACAGGGTAGTGTTTGGGTCCGCAGCCACAGGAACTTGCAATTGGAAATTTCCAAGATTCATAACAACCACATCTTGCAAAATCATTTGACATACTAAACGAGGCCGTTGAACCTCGGAAGGAACCGTATAAATTGGCTTCTGGAAAGTAGGATCGAGCTCTACGCGTCCTTGCCGAGAAGGCAATTCAAGAGTTGTAGGCTCAATAGAAATATAGGGGCGGTCCGCACCCTCTGGCGAGGAAAATATATCACGCATTGCAGACACATAATTCGGGAGAACGCTTTGCCATGCCGGATCAACATCCACAAATGTCATACATATAGTAACATTCACATGAGCGCCATCGTTTACGCCATACGCGGCTGTTGCCAAACGATTAGTAGGAATCGCTACAGCGACCATTCCAGATGGCACCTGAACGGCCCATGCTGGTCCGGGAAGTTCGCCTGGATCTGCTCCAACCATCGAGGAGGTGATCAACGTTCCTTGATCCAGGGTAAATCGGGCAGTTTGCCCAACCAGGTTTGCCTCTTCACCCAGAGTAAACATAACCTCTGCCGCATTGTCCTGTGGAATTGCAAATGTATCCAACATTTCCTGGGTAATTGTTGTACCCTGTGGGATATTTTGAGACGCATAATAAACTTGTCTTTCAATTGCTTGGGTGGGTGCTACTGTTTGAGTAATGCTAATAAACTGAGCGATTGCCAAAAACACCACGACAAAACTGGTTGTGAAGACTATTTTTTTTCGAGCTAAGGATATTTGTCTAAGCAGTCTAGATTGTAAAAGTAGACTATTATTTGTTGGTAACCAAATCCAAGCCAAAACTAATCCCAAAACCACATAAACAATATATATTCCCAAACGCTGTAACAATTGTGGGGTCACATTTGAAGTTGAATGATTCGTGACAGGGAAGTCAAATAGAACTAAAAACGCGAATGCCACAATAACAGAAGTAAGAAAACTAATTGATATTTTATTTTCCCCAACGAATGTGGCTAAAACTTGCCAAATACGCCTCAATTCTGTCTTTACGCCACTAATGCCAACCTGCGGTATTTCTCTTTCCAGCATAAACCCCAAAGTAGTCGGTCTTTCTCCAAGAGATTCTGCTAAGGCATATAGCCATCTAGTGGGAATATTTTCTGAAAAAAAGATACCCTTTTCCAAGGCGACAAGCTGTGCCTCAGAAAGTCCCGATTGACCAGCTAAATCAAGTCTGGAAAGCCCTCGAGCTGTACGAGTAGCTCGCAAGAACCGCGCAAAATTAGCAGAAGCCACATCAAAAATGTGTTCTTGGTTTTCTTGCCATAAGCCCTTCGCTAGTATATTGCCAAACTCGGAAATAAAATCTGCATCAAGTTGGCTGTCAAACGACTGAATGCTCTTGTTGTACATTATTTGCTTTCCTTAGAAAGTTCTTCCGAAAAGTGACGCATTTTTTCTAATATCCTTTTGATACTTATTCGTACAGCTCCTGGTTTCATATTAAGCAATTTGCCAATCTCGGTGGAATTCAGTTCTCTGTAATAACGAAGGTTGATGATTTCTCGTTCTTTCGGTTTTAATTTCATGCTGAGTTTTGCAATCAATATATCTTTCTTTATTTCTGCCTCATCACTCACTTTCTCCCGTGGGTTATCCTGTTCAAGATCTGTTTCCCAGTCTATGGATTTGTATGCTTGGGTATATACATCAGATAACGATATATCATTCCGTTCCTTTTCCATTCGCCAGAATTCTTGCAATTTGATGTTTGCAGTAGAAAATAGCCATCCTTTAATTGATGTACCTCGATATTCAAAGCTTGGTAGTTTTTCAAAAGCAGTTTTCCAAACACTTCCCCAAATATCCTTTCTCACTTCATCACGCTTTTCCTGGCTACAAATAAAATTCCATACATCTTTACAATACCGGTTATATAACTCTCCGAAAGCATCTTTCCGTTCCGATTCAACCTTATAGACAAACCATCTGGGCTTCGTACAATCAAAACCACGATTTGCGCTTCCCTTGATAATTTGGATTGTACGAACTTGATTTGTCTCGTCTATTAGAGCCCAAAAACTCAATGAGTTTTTCTTCGCTTTCCCCCTCGTAATTAAACATTACGGGAATAGAAGTTGGGGGGGCGAAATTCTCAAAGTGTGCAATTTGTTGATGGATTTCGTTTTCGAACACTTGCATTGAAAATTTCCTTACCTAATGGGGTAATCTATGGTTGTTTTTTCAGATTAACAGTTCATACTACAAATAGGCAAAAATTCCTTTCTATATATATATGTTGAGGTGTTACAAAATTGACACTGTAGACACTTTGTTAATTCGCATAGAATGCATACTCCTCTTGAGAAGAGGAGTTAATCCCCCATCGGTTCCCGAAGCCCAGCAACAAATTTCTTCGCACTGATGATCCATTGAGATGCATTGGGAATAATCAACTGTACACCTAGAAAGCCCTCGCGAAATCCTCTTGCAAACCTGATTAGAATGGGATCATTGCGTCTCTGGAGTGTAGAAAATACTTTTGGCAACAGCAAAATCGTTATTGCGATGGATACCCATTGCAAACTAACTGATGATACAGGCAACGATTCTTTCACAATCTGAAGAAAGACTGATGAACCTGCAAAAATGGAAAGCCCAATGAATACTACGCTCCCTTCAGTGACGACAATTTTTTTCACTTTCTCAATGGCTTTTCCCTTTTTAGTATTCAAACCTTGATTTGTAATTTGAGTCATATTCATGCCTTTACAATCATTCTTAATAGTACTTCCTATTAATATATGTTGGTGTGTTACATCGCATACCACTACCATGTTATAGCATTTACGTAAGAATAGCAGGGAGTGAGGGTGAATGCGACCTCGCCCCTGCCCATCTCACAAGGATTGGGATGCGACGCAAAGCGTTTGTTTAGCGCGGGAACAAACTCAATAGGATTGTCGTCACTCCGGTAATGATTATTGATAAATGGAGTGTTGACATGCACAAACAATTTAAAAAACTGATATTGATTATGATGGTCGTTCTACTTCTCGCGGCTTGCGGACAGTTCGAACCTGCGTCCGCGCCTGTGGAAGCGCCCGAACTTATGGTTACGGAAATCCCGATCACGATCCCGACAACAGCTCCGGCTGAGGGGCTGGTCCCTGAAAAATTCAGCAAATATATCGGGTTGAATTACCCGCCCATTCCCGCTGGTCTCACCGAAGGCTTCAGTATGATGATCGAGGGTACAGAAGATCATGGCTTATGGCTGGTCATGGAGGGTGCAGACGAAATGCTGTGGCTGGGCGAAATTACCCATTACGATGCGGACGGCAATGCGTATTGGGAAGTAAAAGACGTTTTAGATTTATCCGATCTGGAAGCTGGACTCGTCTTGCTCCCGGATGGGTGTTCGCTGAATGGTGCACCCGATCACGAGATCATTATTGCTGGTAAAGACGAAACGGTCTTATTGGCATGGCGGGCGAATACGGCTTTGGATATGTTTGAAGTCATTCCCACAAACGGCATTGAATGTCGTTCAGACAAGGGCTGGAACCTTGAGTAAAATGTAAGTTGTCCGCGCGAGACATAACGGGAAAAGTCGCCGCCTGCCTTCCAAAACGTCCAAGTGACAGTCATGCTTGCGAAGCGCCCTGTGTGCGAGTAAAGATGACTGTCACTTTTGTTGCGTGGCAAGTTGTGTGTTTGTTTACCGAGGTGAATGATGAAAAATATTGAGCCGACGTCGCCAGTGTTGTAACGCTTGAATAAAAATTTCGGTGATGGTTAAGTCGAAGTGTTAATTCTTAACGCGAATTGCGCGAATGGGACGAATGACGCGAAACACCCGGAAAAATTCGCGTTTTTCGCTGGGTTAGTGGCATTCGCGTTCAAAAATGGGCAACGACATGAAAGTCTCCCGGATCTCGAAGCCGTTATTACTTATTACCAGACCACTACCAAAAATTTTGTCCTTGCTTATAAGTTAAATGAGAATATGTGAAAGCTGATTGAGTGTGAAGTTCACATCATGTATACTTCATGAAAACAGGTCCTGATGTTTCAATTCACACCCATCGTTTGGCTTTTATTCATAACCACTTTCATTAACTGCATTGCCGCGTCCATTAGCTGGCGGAGGCGAAAGACCAGGGGCGGGACCTACTTCGCCTATGGTATGTTGGGCATCACGCTTTGGACGTTGGCAGCTGGGTTGGATTATGCCGCTGTCCCGATCCGGTTGAAAGTTTTTTTTGCCACAGTGGAAGCCTGGGGATACATGAGCGCGCAGCCATTGTTTACGCTGTTCGCCATCTCCTTTGCAGGCTACGACCTCTGGATCGAAAAAAGATGGGTGAAAGCCCTGCTTCTGTTCATTCCCAGTTCAAATATTTTATTGGTCACCACGAATGGCTGGCATGGCTGGGTATGGCAGGCATTTATCCCAAGCACAAATAATGTTGTCATCTTTGAACACGGACCTGCGTTCGCCTGGATCTTTGTCACCAGCAATCTAATGACCGTGGCTATCGTTGCAAGTCTATGGTCCGCCTCTCGCCAGGGCTCGGAAATTTCGCGCCGTCAGGGGCGCTTACTTTTATATGGCATATTGGTCCCGTTTGCAGCCAACCTTGTTTATCTGTTCGGAGTTGGTGGAGTGAAAGGCGTGGATTGGACATCCATTACCTTCTCCATCACGGGGCTATTATTTTTGCTGGCTTTATATGGTCCACGCTTACTAGACCTCATCCCGATCGCGCGTGAAAAATTGGTGGATAGCCTGGGCGATGGCATGCTCGTGATCGATATGCAGAACCGCATCATTGATGTTAATGCCACGGCTGCCAAAATGATCGGGGAACCTCCCGAGCAGTTGATCGGCAAAGATCTGGCAAAAGTTGTGCCGCTCGCCCAGCCGCTATCTGAGCAGGCGCCTGAATTGGAAATAAAGACCGAACTGGAAATAGGGGCTGGAACCAAACGCTTCTTTGATGTGCTGGTTTCGCCTTTGCGTGAAAACAATAAAACGGTGGTCGGACGCCTGGTCATGTTTCGTGATATCACCCACCGCAGACAAAATGAGTCGCGCCTCCTGCAACTTACACAGGCGGTTGAGCAAAACCCCGCTTCCGTGCTGATCACAGATCTTAATGGGAATATCGAATATGTGAATCCCCGTTTTACCGACCTGACCGGATATACCCTGCCAGAAGTCATTGGGC
>Ga0137334_1000125_pt1 | contig 11594 bp, 12 predicted proteins | sample EasRivERMLT262_2_FD_104776 | JGI IMG/M metagenome (GOLD analysis project Ga0137334, IMG submission 104776) | Soil microbial communities from meander-bound floodplain in the East River, Colorado, USA - East River MetaG ERMLT262_2 | ecosystem: Environmental > Terrestrial > Soil > Floodplain ...
AGCATACAAGGACTGGATCTCACGCGGCAGAAAAGCCAGTTCAGCATGGCTCAGACCGGCCACCTGCTCGCGGGCAACCATCACAGTGACATCTTCAAGATCGGGCAGGGAACGTGAGGAGATCAACACATGGCAGTTCTCATCCACCAATTGAAGGAAGCGGTTAAGCAGGGCCGAAATGACCGGCGCTTCATCAAGTAGATGATAGTCATCGATGATGAGCAGGTAGTCCTCTTCTACGTGTTCATATAACTCATTCGTTAATGTAACCAGTAGAGCTTCGGAATCTTTCTCGATCGACTTCAGTTGATTTAAGATGGGTTTGGATAATTCGCCCACACTCGGAAAACGCTCTGCGAGGGAGGCGATCAGATACGCGATAAATCTTTGGGGATTACGGTCCAGCGGATCAAGCGCCAGCCAGCAAACCTGCATCTCAAGGTTTTGCGCCAGATCAATGAGCAGGGATGTTTTACCATATCCCGCAGGCGCCGAGAGCAACAGTAACTTGTTGTTTAACAAACCCTGCATACTCTCCAGCAAACGCGGGCGGGAGAGCAGTTCAGGGCGGCGATGTGGAACGATGATCTTGGTCTTACTGATTGGGATAGGGTTTGCAGACATGATTTCAGACGAACCTCGTACTATTTTACATACATTTAGTGGAGGAATTCCATCTGAATTTCATTCCAATTTGACGAACCAGATCTTTTAACTGCCGTGCAGCTCTGCGAGCATCATCGCATGGATTCCCGGCGTAGTTGCCAGAATGGACTGCGGCGCAGAAATAAAATCCGCTTCGCCATGAATATTGGTGACAACCACCCCCGCTTCCTGACAGACCAAACCGCCTGCGGCAACATCCCACGGTTTGAGTGAGAGTTCCCAAAACCCATCGAAGCGCCCAGCTGCCACATATGAAAGATCCAGCGCGGCAGAACCGAGCCGGCGCACACCCTGCGTCAGCTTGCCGAACTTCTCAAAGTTGGCAAAATTATCCAGCTTGGTGTTCCACGTATCGTACGGGAAACCGGTCACCAGCAGGCTCCTCTGCAACTCAACGACGACAGAGGCATTCAAGCGTTTGCCATTCAAATGGGCGCCTTTACCGCGCTCGGCGGTGAACATTTCATCGCGCAGCGGATCGTAGACCGCACCCAAAGTGAGCGCACCTTGAAAAGCATAACCGATCGATACACAAAAGATCGGAATATGATGGGCATAATTCACCGTCCCATCGAGCGGATCAATGTACCAGATGTTTTCTACGTTCCCCTGAATGATGCCGCTCTCTTCCGAGAAAATATGATGTTCAGGAAAATCGCGCTGCACTTCACCCAATAGATAAGCCTCAGATTGATGATCCACTTCAGTCACCAGATCGATCACACCCTTGTAGCCCACCTGATGTTCCTGGTTATAGCCAGCACGCAGGATCTCGCCAGAGCGGCGTGCCAAGTTTTCAATATAAGTTAATGTTGGTTGCATGGTATTCATCCCTTAAATGCTTAGCGGCGGGCAATGCCCGCCGCTAAAATATTAATCCTGCTTTTTTAATTCTTCGACTGTTTTATAAATATCAAAAAGCTCTGTTTGAATTTCATCACGATCACGCACCGATTGTTGCAGCAAAGATTCAAAGGCTGGCTTTTGATCGGGCGGCAGGGTGGGCAATAACCGTTCCGCGCGTGCGATCTGCGTATTCTTATGGCGCAGTTTATTCTCAAGCCGCGTGCGATACCCATTATAGAATTTTTCCATGTCGAGCGGATGCGGCGTCGTAAAAGGCTGTTGTGTCACCAATTCTGCAACCGTCAACAAAAAATCCTCGGTATCGATCGGCTTTTCCATAAAGCGCGCTGCACCCAGGCTCAAAGCGAAATCTTTATCCTCAGGTGTCACATACGTTGCCGAAAGAAAGACCACCGAGATGCCGCGCGTTTCCGGGTTCAGCCGCAACTTCTGCACAAATGCGTACCCATCCATCTTCGGCATCAAAATATCCGTGATGACCAACACCGGTCTCGATTTCGAGATCACTTCCAACGCTTCTTCGCCATTACGCGCCGTGAGCACAGCATAGCCTTTGAACCGCAGCGTCACTTCCAGCAGTTCAAGTACATTCGGGACATCTTCAACGATCAATATGGGACCATATAAATTAGTCATAAAGATATTTTAGCCTCATTCGGGATGTAGAACAAGGAACAAGCCCGCTTCTTTATTAAAGTGTAAGCTTGATTCAGTTTCAAAATGCCTGATCCAAGCTGACAATGTCTTATGTTCAAGCCGGCGTCCTCGGCGGCGAGGACGCCGCCGAGAGCATTACCCCTACCCACTCCAGATCCGTGAACCCAGCGCCGAGCGGATAAATTCCACCGCCAGGATCGCAGTTTGATTCTGCTCATCCAGAATCGGATTCACTTCCACCATATCCATGCCGATGAGCTTGCCGGTTTCAGCGATCACTTCGCAAGCCAGATGCGCTTCACGGAAGGTCAAACCACCAGGGACAGGCGTCCCTACACCCGGCGCATGACGCGGGTCCAATGAATCCATATCGAACGATAGGTAGATGCCATCCACATCACGGCTGACGCGTTCGATGGCTTTCTCCAACGCCGTGACCATGCCCAGCCGGTCGATCTGCTCCATGCTCTGTACCATCACACCTGCCTCACGCAGATTTTTCTTTTCGCCCGGGTCAAGGTCACGCGCTCCGATCACAGCGACCCGCTTCGGGTCCAGAACCGGAGGCGTTTCATCCCAGAGTGAGGTCAGGCGCGGGTCGCCGAATCCACATAAGGCAGCGAGCGGCATCCCATGAATATTTCCAGAGGGAGTCGTTTCATGAGTGTTGAAATCGGCATGCGCATCCACCCAGATGACGCCGAGTTTCTTATGTTTTGCCGCACCACGGATCGAACCCACCGACAAACTGTGATCACCGCCCAATACCAACGGGAAGCGTCCGCCTTGAATGGAAGTAGCCACCGCGCCGCCAATGCGTCGCCCCATGGGAATGATGCAATCAATATATTTGAGTTTGGTGTCGGTGATCTGACACATCTCTTGAATGGGCACTTCGATGTTGCCTTTATCTTCAACGGCATAACCCAATTCTTCAAGTTTATTATGCAGATGAGCATAACGGATGGCACTGGGACCCATATCCACACCGCGGCGTCCAGCGCCAAGATCGATCGGCACCCCGATCAAGTCAATTTGCATAAGTTGCTCCTAAAAGTTTATATATGAACGAATCAATCACCATACTGAAGTACTTTATTTTTCCCCGCATCCTTGGACCAATACAAGGCTTTATCTGCGGCTTGTAGAATTGCATCGCCGGTTGTGCCATGCTGCGGGAAAGTCGCTACACCTGCGGAGAATGTGGCAGATAACTTCATGCCATCATAATCGATCACACTTTCTGAAAAATCCTGCCGCCACATTTCGGCGCGTTCAAAACCGATCTCGAGCGAAACGTTCGGCATGAGGATGACAAATTCCTCCCCGCCATAACGGCAGACAATATCACCGCGCCGCGAATGGTCATTCAAAAATCTTGTAATAGCTTGCAGGATCATATCGCCGCATTTGTGACCATAGGTATCATTGAATTGTTTAAAATTATCCATATCCATGATCACGATTGTGACAGGCGTGTTCTCGCGCTCGGCGCGCGCAACTTCCTTATCAAGGAACTCGGACATATAGCGGCGATTATAGGCATTGGTCAACGGATCGCGGATCGCCTGTTCCTGCAGTTCATCACGCAGTTTGTTGATCTCCTCCAGTTGGTTGCTGAGCACTTCGTTGGCATACTTCAGGTCATTTTCGAGCCATTTGCGTTCGGTTACATCATGCGCCACGATGACGCGTCCCTCCAATTGGTTGAACTGGTTATACAAGGCAGAAACGTTCAAATCCAAAGTGCGCGGCGGGTCGCCGGGGATCTGGATCTCTTCATGCGTCTCATTGGCGATGAGGAAGCGATTGATGAGTTGGGGCCACGCTCTAAATACTTCCAATGGGTCTTTGCCGATGATCTGATCCAGTGTCTTGCCCAGTACTTTTTGCTCCACGGAGTTCGCATCCAGCACGCGGTAATGCGCATCTACAACAAACACCATTTCAGGGATATGCTCCAAAACCGTATGGCGCGCGATCGGGATCAAGTCAAAAAGCCGTAGACCAAACACACCTGCACTCAGCAGGAAGGCAGTCAATGTGAAGGAGATCGGTGTCAGGTCGATGGGAATGGATAAAGCCGGTATGATCGTCGGCGCAAATTGATAAAAGATATTAACGATCAAGGGAATCAACACCGCCCCGATCAGGATCGTCAGTTGTTTCCGATAAATATTTCGATAGTATACAAAGCGCCAGATGAGTACCCCCATGCCTATCAGATTGAACAGGTAAGCTTGAATGGCAGCAACCAAGTACCAAGGTCCACGTTCGATGACCAAGGGTCCGCCGCTTTCAGAAACCGGATGGACCGATGAATAAAAATAATGAAACCAGTCGTTTGAGAACAAGAGTATCAGTGAGACCAGGGGAATCACAAAAAGCAATGCGCCCGTATATCTATTCAACCAGCGATCAACCTGCGCATATTGCGCGGTGAAGATCAACCATAACGCTGGAACGGTGAGGATGCCAATGTTCTCCATTCTCAGCCAAAACTTTTTGGCATCCAGTGATGGGGAAAGCGTGATCATGGCATAACAAAATGCCCACACTGCTAACCCGGCGAGCATCCATCTCATCGCATTACGACCGGGCGCAGAATGTTTACGACCGAGCAGGATCGCAATCATGGAGGCAATGATTGCATTCGAAACCAAAATGACGACAAACACGATCCATTGTGTGCTCAAGAAAAAATTCCTCTCCTTCCAAAAAAAACGACGGGGAAGCCCCGTCAAATGAATTTTACTACGCCGTTAGGCTGTTTTAACCGCGAAGGCGCTAAGAGCGCGAAGCTTTTTCAAATCAAAGGAGGGAAGACTTTTTGGGGTAAGGTGTCTCTCCAGGGAGGTTAAGAATGAATCGCTTTATGCCGTGTTTCATCAAAGGCACATTCCAGTTAAGTAGAAATCCGATCTTGTATCCGCTCAGTTTCATATAGGTCAACAGTTGAGCTTCATGCACAGGCAAAAGAGATTCAACCGCCTTATTCTCCACAATGACCAGCTTGTTTATGAGAGTGTCGATCTTATAACCCACATCAAGCTTTTGATCTTCGTAAAGTAGAGGAAGTTTCACTTCGGTTTCCGCACGCTTCGCGCAACCACGTTTTTTCAATTCATACGCATGACAATACTGATACGCCGACTCCAGCAGGCCAGGACCCAAGGCCTTATGTACTTTGATCGCACAATCAACAACATCCGTGGCAATCGCCTCGATATCCTTCATCTCTTCTTCCTCCTTCTTAAATCAAGAAAACTTAGCGTCCCTCGCGCCTTCGCGGTAAAAATTTCTTAAGCAGTTCGATAATACCCAACATCCACGGTATATACCCTCCCCCGTTTGATTACCTGCTTGACCAGGTTCGTGCCGTAGCGATAACCGAGTTGACGATAATCCGGTATGGATAGGATCAACATGTCGGCTTGTTTGCCGACTTCGATGGAGCCGATCGTATCGGACTTGCGGATGGCGTAAGCGGAATTGATCGTGGAGGCGGCGATGGCTTGGGCAGGCGTGATCTTCATGGCGCGGCAAGCCAAAGCAATAATAAATTGCATGGACTCGTTCCACGTGGTGCCGGGATTGCAATCAGTGGCGAGGGCGAAGTAGGCGTCAGCGGCGATCAGCTTTTGCGCGGGAGTGTAATCTTTTTCGGCAAGCCCAAATGGCGTGCCGGGAAGTGACACCGCAACGGTCTCTGATTTTCCTAATGCAGCGATATCGGCATCGGAGGTTACAACCAAATGATCTGCGGACACCGCTCCCAACTCGGCGGCAAGACTCGCACCACCAAGGTTGTCGAATTCGTCAGCGTGGATCTTGAGCGGGAATCCCAACGAGACAGCTTTGGTTAAGATCTGACGCGATTGGTTGAGGTCGAAGGCTTTAGTCTCGCAGAACACATCCACAAATGGAAGTGGGAGGCGCGGGGCATGCGTCCCCCACCATTCTTTGAGCATGGGCAACATCGTATCGCAGACGAGATCGGTGTAGCCTTGCGGATTGTCTTTGTATTCGGGCGCGATGGCGTGCGCGCCGAGGAAGGTGATGGCGAGATCGAGCGGGGATTCGTCGTCGAGGGCGAGCAAGGCTTTGAGGAGGCGCAGCTCGGTGGCGGTTTGCAAGCCGTAGCCAGTTTTGGCTTCGGCAGTGGTGGTGCCGTGGACAAACATGCGCAAGAGACGCGAGCGACTCTGCGTGATGAGCGTCTCCATGCTGGCGGCGCGGGTTTGCTTGACCGTGGAAAGAATGCCGCCGCCCGCCGCGAGAATATCGAGATAGGGCACACCCGACATCTTCAACTCGAATTCGTTGGCGCGATCGCCCGCCCAAATGAGATGCGTATGCGGATCGACAAAGCCGGGCATGAGGACACAGCCGCCCGCATCGAGAGTCGGTTCGTTGGGGAAGGATGCTTTGAGTTCGGCTGTGGTGCCGACTGCGACAATCGTTTCATCGCGTACAACGACCGCACCGTTTTCTATGATGCCGAGAGAGCCGAGTGTGTGTCCGCGTTGGGGACCGCCTGCGAGGGTGAGGAGTTGGGAGGAGGAGTGGATGAGCATGGGAGTTCCAGAGAGTGAGAATAGATGATTAGAGATTAGTTGGGCGGGATAATTTAACCACAGATTGAAGGATGAACATAGGTAAACGCTTGATAGCCGTGCTATACTGTTTTTAAGTTTTGGTAACTTAGAATCCAATTAGTTTGGGAATTTTAATGTCATGGCAAAATCGCGTTTCGAAAAGGAGTCAACAAATTATGAGTGACAAGTCTGACACATCTCCAAAGTGGTTCAAGCAAATAAGTTCTTGGTTAGCTCTATTCGCAACCATTGTTTCCTTAACTACTTTTTATTTAGGTAATCTAAGAAAAGGCACCATAGAAGTTCAATTACCTGAAGAAGTCGGCGTGAAACTAAATCCCGATTCAAGTATTGATCTTCTGGTTCCCACAGTAATCTATAATACTGGCGCTCCAAACAAACAGCGTATTGTCACAGCAATTACAGCTACCGTCATAGACAATAGTAATCAGAAGTTCAACTTTCGCTGGAAAGATACTTGGGATTTTATTGGAAAACTTGAATTTGAGTCGCTCTACCCTGACAGAAAGTCAAATAATAATATTGATGATTATATAATCTATACAAGCCGAGGTGTCCCCTTTGTTATTTCTGGTGGCGATTCAGATTACCGAATGCTCCGCCTAGTACCACTTGAACGCAGCAACATCAGCAGCGACTTGTCTACATTTCAATTAGTCCTAGTAGTCAAAACGAAAGATGAAAACTTTGAAATAATGGGAGTATATTCAGGAAAAACTGATTTGATCTTGGACGGCCCATATCATTGGTTTCAGAAATTAGAGAAATAGTTTATGTTAAAACTAAACTTGCACTCACTAATGTTGAGACTCCAAATAAAATCACGGACTTCCGAAGTCTTGTTTTGCAGGGTAAGGAATTGGGAGGAGGAGTGAAGGTTGCTCTCCAATGGATGGAAAGATGATAAATAAACCCGAATGGCTTAAGCGTGGTGCCTTGGTGAAGGTTCAACACTGGTATGGGCTGATCGAAGATGTAGCCGTATCAGACCAACACGTGATGGTCTTGATCAAATCTCCAAAAGGAATCTGGCGTAACCAGCGCGATGCTTCGGAATGGCTGGAGTATATAGAGGGGCAAATTACGCTCGCAACTCCCGATGAAATGGAAAAGGAAATCAACGCCCACGCCGAGCGGATTCAGATGATGCTGGCAGAGTTGAATGAGTTTCGAGAAAGCGTATTGAATAAACAGTTGGTGAAGGAATAAAAGAAGTCCCTGTAATTTGGCGGGGACTTTGAATTTTCCGAAGGTAAAGAGCTGGGAAGAGAAGTGACGATGAAAAATATAGGTAAAATAAGGTTATGTTATTGAAGATAGGCTTATGGCTATGAACAAACAAAATCTACAAACCCAAAGCAAGTTCTTTGCAATGGAGTACTACAATACATATTATTTCACTAACGTACTGCATGGATTAATAACCGATAGCTTTCCCTACCTCCGAACTTTGGATGAATTCTTTGGCGACTCCGGATACAAACAATTCCTGACAAATTTCCCAAAGTACACCGCATTGCATAATTTTATCGAATTTATTATCGATACCGTAAATTACGAAACTATAGACGATGTTGTTGTGGACTCTTTAGCAAATGATAAAAGCTACAAGTTGTGGGTAAATAATGCTCTCAAGCAGTACGGCATTGAACATATGGATTTTAGTTCGTGGCTAACATCTCACAACATCAAAACTGAAGATATTACAGAAGACACTGTTATAGATTATTACTCTTTTCTCCGAGACGAGGGTCCCTATGACGAACTACTTATGAAAATTACCGAAGAGGTCTTTTTCTTGATGTTTATGAATCGTGAATTCCTGAAGGAATTCAACAATATGATTGCTTTTAGTATCTCACATGTTGACATGAATATGTTGCCAAAGAATGAGAAAAAGTTTTTCAAGAAAGATGGTGTGATTAAACGAGTAAATATTCCAGTTTGGGCGCGACGCGCTATCTTCTTTAGAGATCGAGGCTTGTGTAGTTCTTGTCATAAAGATATCTCTGGCTTAGTAAGCATTCATAGTAACAAACATTTTGATCATATAGTTTCTCTTGCTCATGGCGGCATTAATGATGTGACCAACTTACAGTTGTTATGCGAAAAATGTAACTTGAAAAAGAAAGATGGGTTACCCAGTACGTCAAAATATTACGAGAGATGGTATATGTAATCAAACAATCCTAAATATCAAGTTTACCCTTGAGAGGAATCTCCACCATGCCCCACCCACTCATTGACCAACTCCGTTTTACCCGCAGTGAATTTATGCGCGGCGTTAAAAGCATCACAGATGAAAATGCCCGCAAACGACTCCTGCCCATGAATTGCATCAGTTGGAACATCGGTCATCTGGCATGGCAGGAGCAGAGATATTTTCTGGGTTTTGGGCAGGGGAAAATCTTGTTCCCGAAGATCGAAAAGGAATTTGCTTATGGCGCGCCTGCCAGCACCCCTCCACTCAAGGAAGTATTGTCCGCGTGGAAGAAGATCACCGTCGCGGCTGATCCATGGCTTGATACGTTAACTCCTGCCAAATTACAGGAACACGTAATGAACTACGGCAAACCAACTGCTCGTATGTATGGCAACTTGCTTCAACGTGTGATCTATCATTATTGGTATCACATCGGCGAGAATCTCGCGATCCGCCAGCAGTTGGGACACAAACGCCTGCCGCAATTTGTCGGGGCGATTGATACCCAGGCGCCATATCGTCCTGAAACTAAAGACGGGAAGCGCTGATATCCCAGTGGAGGTTTTATCAATATGCTGAACAATCCATCCCAAACCCTTTCTGATCTCGAAACAATCTGGTCCGTGCTGGACTCTTTTTATGCGCGCTTCTCGCTGCAAGACTGGTCGCGCAAACACGGCAAAGAATGGACGTTTGCCGATATGCCCTTTCACGTGGCGTACTTCAATCAAATGGTAATCAACGGAATCAAGAATGATGATGGGGAACAATCTAAACTCACTTTACAGGAATTGAATATCTGGAACGATGCGCACTTTGTGGATCGTCCAGCAAGCCAGGCAGGTTCCAATGTTCGCGCATATCTCCATGAAACACAAGCGGCGCTCAGACAATTGGCAGTACAACATCCGTCTGAAACGCCTGTTTTCCTGCCCCTCATTATTGTTGGTGGCTGGCGTACACTAGCATTTGCTCTGGAATATCTGCTTGACCACACCTGGCTGCATTTCACCGAATCACATCTGCGTTACGATCAACGCTTGCCAGATTTGCCTGCCAACATGGTATACCGCGTTCTCAACTTCAGCATGGAAATGGCTAGGGGCGCGCTTCGATCAGAGGATTTGATGGGAGTGAATCTTGTAACGACCCTGCGATTGACTGGAGATGGCGGAGGCGCATGGACGTTCACCATGCGTGATGGAAAATGTCAGGTCGAAGAAAAGGCAGTGACACACGCAGATGCTGAAATCACCACCGACATTGCCATGTATCTGAAAACTTCGGTTCATAACATGCAATCCCCCATCCTTGCGCTGTTGATGGGTAAGACCAAGATCAAGGGGATGGCTGGAAGTCAACAATTCCAGAAGATATTCGCCACCACGCCATCGCGGATTTGGAATCTTGTAGAAGTTGGCAAATCCATACCACAATAAATATTGCGCTAAGGAAGATTTATGAAACCCATCACCCTCCGCGACGTAACCGAATCCGACCTGCCCATCCTCTTCGAGCAACAACTCGACCCCGAAGCGACCGCGATGGCGGCGTTCCCATCACGAGATCATGATGCCTTCATGGCGCATTGGAAAAAGATCATGGCGTATGAAAAAAACCTCATTAAAACTATTCTTCATACTGATGAGGTGGCAGGCTACATTTTAAGTTGGGAAATGGAAGGCGAACGCGAAGTCGGCTATTGGCTTGGGAAAGCGTATTGGGGCAAAGGGATTGCCACACGGGCGCTGGCTGAGTATGTGAACATCGTGAAGCTCCGTCCGTTGTTTGCGCATGTGGCGAGACATAATGTCGGCTCACGGCGCGTGCTTGAGAAGTGCGGGTTCACGGTCATTGGTGAGGATAAGTACACAAACCCCGCTGGTGTAGAGGTGGAAGAGTTTGTTTTGAAGTTAGCGTAAGGTCAATATGAAAATCACGGAACGCACATTTTCTGGTTATACAGACCTGCCAGCCATGGCAGAACTTGTCCGTAAGTTTCCGGCTGAGAATATTCACGTTGTAGATTTGCCGTATCGCTTCAGTTCGTGGTCTTTTGATTATCCTGAAAATATCCGCTTGTGGAGCGATGAGCAGGGTCAGTTATTAGCATGGGCGATTCTACAAGTCCCATTTTGGACGATCGATTATGCTATTTACCCCGAATTTCAACACACACTGCATGCTCAAATTTTGAAATGGGCAGATGAACAGGCACGGAAGATCGTCAACACCCCGAGCGGACACCCCGCCTGGTTTGTCACAGCGCTTGCGAGTCAGGTTGACCGCATCCACGATCTTGAACAGGCTGGTTTTGCATCGCAGGCAAATGTTGGCGAGAACTCATGGTCACAAGTGCTGATGGGACATTCCATGCAAATTCCGAATCAGGTGCATCTGCCAGAGGGATTTCTTGTCCGTCCGCTCAATGGCATGAATGAAATAGAAGCGTATGTCAATTTGCATCAAGCTGTATTTGAAAGCAAGAACATGACCGTCGAATGGCGTGAGCACACCTTGCAACGCCCGAAATATATCCCTGATCTGGATCTGGTCATTGTCGCACCAAACGGTCAACTCGC
>Ga0137334_1000128_pt1 | contig 11475 bp, 10 predicted proteins | sample EasRivERMLT262_2_FD_104776 | JGI IMG/M metagenome (GOLD analysis project Ga0137334, IMG submission 104776) | Soil microbial communities from meander-bound floodplain in the East River, Colorado, USA - East River MetaG ERMLT262_2 | ecosystem: Environmental > Terrestrial > Soil > Floodplain ...
ACAGGGCCCGGCGGGAGCCAACTCAGTAGTAGCGTATACCTTGTTCTACAATAATAGCCACCTCGAGGCTGACCAGACCACCCTCGGCGCGGGCATTCTCACAGGGTTGGATCCGCTTTTCGTGGCCGCACCAAACCCAGGTCCGGATGGAGCGTGGGAAACCGTGGACGATGATTTTAGCGGCTTGGTGCTCCAGTCCACATCGCCAGCCATCGACAAGGGCATCACCCAATATGCTGCAACTAGTGGCGAGCCGGTTCCACCCTATCCGATCACAGGCTTCATCGGTGCCGCGCCCGACCTTGGATGGCGGGAGTTTGGAGCCCCGATCTTTATGACGCCGACACCGACGCCCGTGGCTTCATTCACACCTTTGTCAACTTTCACTCCGGTGACGCTGACGCCTGTGTTTACATTCACCCCCATATCACCAACACCACCAACAGCCACACCGACACTTGGGACGCCGACCATAACACCAACCACAACGCCAACAGCAACTGTTACAGCTGCTACACCCGGGCAGGTGACGGTTCAAAGTGTAGTCCCAAACACCGCGCCAGCAAATACAACCGTGGTGCTGACCATTACCGGATCAGGTTTTCAGAATGGAGCGGTTGTAGCTTTTGAAGGTGGTCTCGGTCTGCCACAGGAGGTGCTGGCTGTACAAGTGCTCACCCCGACCACGCTCGCAGTGACAGTGACTGCCCGAAATGATGGTTCACTGGGCAACCAGATATGGGATATCCGCGTGACCAACCCTGATACTTCAACCGCAGTGTTGTTGGATGCATTCACTGTGACGCCGTAACGCAAGTAACTACGTTTTACCGGTTTGCCGTTCGTTCTTTATATAACCTCCCCCGCATCCATTGAATGCGGGGGAGGTTGCACATAACGAGGGCTTATTTTAGGGCACCTAAAGGATTGCTTCGCTTAAGCTGCCCACATCGACGGGCTCAGGATAAACCCTGGATGGCTTGCGCTCTTCATTCTCATGCGGGGTTTCACTCTCGATATCCATATTTTCTCCAAGTTAGAAAGTACCAATAAACGTCGCGTACATCACGAGTCACTGAAATAGGTACAACTCGATTTTTAGCCCCTGCTCAAACGCGCCCGAAGCGCAACTTTATTTCTTTGAGTTGCACATTGCGGGCAGGTTTATTTTCCCGGTTTGGACTGCATCTGGGACAAGGAATTTCCCCTGAGCCAGCACAGTCAACGCATATATAAGCTTTGCTTAATCGAGGGGGCACGGAACTACTTTCGACCCACCCTCGCCCTGAACAGCATGGGCAAAGGATCGTCCGTTTATTTTGGCAGGCTGGACATTTCGCTCTCTCCACCATATGTATATCCTTCACTTCCAGGACTATGCAAAAGGACTCGCCTCAAACATTTAATCTGCGGAAATCATAATTCATATTCGCATCAGTGGCTATCTTTTTTGGAAAAGGTGCTTCGCAAAAGTGACAGTCACCTCTGCGTAGCGCCCTATGGGTTGCGAAGCACCCTGTGGATAAAGGTGACTGTCACTTCGCACCCGCTCAATTCCCTTTTATTCCGCTGACCTGCAACCCCTTCCGACGATTCTCCGTCGAGACTTAGGGTTGGTTCCTCCCCTCGCGACACTTGCATGATTTGCTTAGCCAATTACACGCAAGTGCAGGTGAGCATCCTGTAAGGGCAAATACAACGATTTCAACATGATAAACAGCATACTTTTATGAGGACATGACCTTTGTCCGGGGATCGGTGGCTGTAATCGCCCATAAAGATGTTACGATATTAATCTCGGCGCATGGCAAGCGTCGGAGACTTTTGCCTGACGAAGCGTATACATAACGAGGTCTCGCAAAATTTCTATTCCGCCCATCATCTCCCCACATATGGACAATTGCATATTGGAGCAGGATCCACTTCCGGTCCGGAAAGAGGCGTTCTACAATCCCTCAGCTGTGTGTACGGACTATCCTATACACAGAGTTGGGATCTGTCATTGCTCATGAGCAAGTTGTGTTTTCACGTCCAGTGACATAGTCAGGAGTATCACATGTTACGAAGACAAGACGTTACGGTTGGGAAATGGTATGTAAATAACAAGAGAAATGTTGCGCGTGCAGTTGTGAGTGTAGACGAAAAGACTGTCCAATTCAATACTCATCATCTGAATAGCGGCAATTCATGCGGTTCAGCCAGTGAGTGCACACGACTGGACTTCGTGCGCTGGGCAGACCGTGAAGCTTCACCCGCAGAAACAGGTTCATGGCAAAGGATCGTTGGGGGGAAAACAGAATGCTTCACCAGCAAACCAGCACACATAGCTGAAGTAATTTCAAGTGCGCCGGTCTATCGCGGGCTTATTCTATTGGTAGAGGATAATCCGGCAAACGTTTTGACAATTGGCGATTATCTGGAGAATAAGAATTTTCAGGTTGTGGTGGCACATAATGGTTTGGAGGCGGTTGCCCTGGCATCCGAGATCAACCCGAATATCATCCTGATGGATATGCAAATGCCGGTGATGGATGGTTTGGAAGCTACACGTCACCTGCGTGCAGATGCTCAATTTCGATCAATTCCCATCATTGCGCTCAGTGCTCATGCTATGCCGGGTGATCGAGAGCGTTGTCTGCAAGCTGGGGCGAGCGAATATTTGAGCAAACCAGTGAGCTTGAAACAACTTGTGAATATGATCGAGAATTACACCTGGGATAAGGCAGGTTTGATCGAACAGATCGGAAGATAAACGATAACTCAAAGCGACAGTCACGTTCCATGCGCCGCCCAATTCGCTTTTGGTTTATCCACCCATACCCTTACGTGTGCAATAGAAACTCATTCCCATCGGGGTCAACGAAGCGCGCTTCCTGGTCGCCTAAGCCTTTGCCATAATCGTGGCGGACAAGTTCCAGCGTAAAGCGGACTCCGCGACTCTTCAACTCGTGATACGTGGATTCGAGTTCCTCTGCCGTGCGAGTCGTGAAGACCATCCCACTGATCGAGCCAATGCGTGGATCGTTTTTATCAGCCAGTTCCTGTAATGCGATCTGAGTCGCAAGGTCGTTTTTGCTGGCAGGTTGGGGCATGACCCAGGTGAGATAGTTTTCCTTGCCGTCGTTATACTCCGCCACCTGGACAAAGCCAAGTTTCGCAGTGTAGAACTCGACCGCGCGCGCCATATCGCTAACGTAGATGGTGATCATTTGCAGGTTGCTGATCATGATTAGCTCCTTTCAACTCGACTCCCTCCGACGAATCTCCGGTGAGACTTATGGCTTGTTCCTCCCCCAAATCCGCAATAGATTCTTGAACTAATTATTTCAATTTTTTCTTGCGGATTTGGGGGTCCGCAGGATTGCTTCGCTTAAGGTGTCTCCGCGAAGCGGGACGGTGGGGGTTCGTGCGCCGCCCAATTCGCTTTTGCCTTGCTTGCTCTATATTTTCTACTTACTTGGAATTTTTCTCGTTTTCTTATTATTTTTTTTCTTTACCGTTTCATCTTTCTGGTTTTCAGTATAAATTCTCAAAAAGACATTTATAGGCACAATGCTAACGCCTACAGAAAAGAAGAGAAATATACCTGCAAAGATATTCATCGTTTCCCTAAAATTATCAGAAGCTCCATTAAGATTAGCAAGTACCCCAAATATAGATAAAAACAAGAGGAACCCGCTATACCAACTTATCAGCTTAGGTGTTTCCAGTATAGTTTCGTACTGATAAATGGCTTCATAACCTAAAGATTTCTCTATTTCTTTAAATCTAAGATAAATCCAAGTCGATAGGATGCATACAAGCATTGCAGAGATTGGCCAGCTAGGAAAAACGCCTTCATCCATGCTGACCATACCCCCCAGCGCCAATATCCCTGGAAAAAGCATAACGAGAAGATTCAGATAAGCATATCGACTTTGCGGCTTCTGACCGAACCAAAACTTTCTAGCATCAGAATCAACCGTTAGAGCTACAAAGAACAATCCGACGATAGTAAAAGATATTTGAGCGACTGTTGAAAAAAGAGTTTCCATTTTTATCCTTTATCCTCCTTACGAATCACTGACCAATAGGTTGCATGTAAAAAAGTTAACCCAAAGTTCAAGTTCGCAACTTAAATTCTTTCGCATCGCTTGCTAACTTTCTCAATCCCTTGAATGCTTTGGGGTGACAAATTCCATAGCTTTTCGTACTACCGCACAAACAGGCACGATGGCTTTTTACTCCACCTTTTCTTATTAAATCTCGATGTATTCCCTTCCAATCATGCTGAGATTTGAGTTCCTCGATAAATCCTTTCGTGTCAGTTGAAGAAACAGTCCTTTGATCAAAATACCATTCTAACCAGCCTAAGCTGCCATGGCTATAAGTTTCCCATGGCCAATTGCTATACTGTTCAAAATAGCTATTTGCATAAAAAAACGGTACAACTAATTCTTCAATAAATCTCTGAAAATGAAATTTGTCTGGGAAATATTGTGCTTCATCAGGCTTTACACATAAACATGCTGTTCCATCCTCGTATGTATGTAAATCAGCCAAGTCAATTTTTCTGGATTTAGCAACCTGCTTGATTCTTGAACCAGTTTCGCGAACTCTAGGCAATTCCGATAACGCGCTAGCTTTGAGTTCAATTCGCACTTTATAAGAATCAGAAATTATGTGGCCGTTATAAATCGCTTCGAAATTGAATAGTCCAGTTACAATTGAAACATCATTTTCGCTTGCGAGTTGTAAATCTGGATATTTCTTATGTAACCAATCTTTATCATCTTCTGTCAATTCGAAGCTAAGCATTATAGTGTTGCTTTGGAGGACTAACGATTATTGTAGGTCCTTCTCTTTTAGCAGCAGATTCCTTGTCCACTTCTTTGTCAATCTCTGCGGCCCAATATGAATGGTCAAATATCGAATTCCAAGCTTGTAAAGCTTCCAACCGAGTGCATTTTGTACTAAATAAGGGATTTAATTTATCAATAGCAATATCTAATTTCTCTTCCAAATTCTTAACTCGAGTTTTATCTGTATCCCTGGCGGTTAGATAAAGTGATGAATCAACAGGGTTTACTATATCCTTGCTAGATTTTAAACGATCCCTAATGGCAACCATCGTGTCATACAGAGAAGCATCATCTCGATATTGATTTGACGAATAGCGTTCAACGGTTAAAGCTGAAATGATTAATCCACCTGGTAACTTCCAAGTAATGCGAGATTTACTAAACATCTTCAACCATCTCACTAACCGCCGCAATTGACCGTCATCTACACTAGCACCATATTTCTTTGATGGGCTTTTCGATTGAACTGAATCAATAAACCAGTCTGTTATTGCTACCGGATCACGATTTACCCATTCAGGACCAGCATGTTCAATGATTGGATTGCCAAATATATTCACATTTTTTCGGTAAACCGCGAAGTCTATGTGATGACCATCTTCATAAGAAATACGCACAGCATTAGTCTTGGCTTTAGGCGGGACACTGAAGTTTCCGCCTGCTTTAACCATTGCATCTTCAATCCTTTTTCTAGCATTTGCTGGTTCTGATGGAAGGTCATCTTTTTCAAAAATGATAACTTCATCTATATCATATTGTTTATCCGGATGCTTATTAATGGTCTTCATGGCATAACTGCCCTGATCTTTGGATTCAAAGCCGAACGGATAACTTAATTCTTTCAAGCCATCCCGAAGTCGAACTAAATTTGTATCGCGATGTTCAGCCAGTTTTTTGCGCTCATCTTTAAGACGAACATGGTCATTGTAAAACTCATTTAACTCTTTATGCATGTCGTACATTTTTATCTCCTTACAGTTGGACAAGAAAATCAGGTGAATCAACAGGGGTATTCACCTGAATGCCCCATTTATATTTGGGAGTATCTTGAGAAGAATAGTTGTACACTAATATTTTGGGGTGTATTGTTGGGGAAATCAATTGCCCACATCGAAAAGCCAAACTCACTGGTCCTGCGTAGAAAACATGAATACGATTAATAGGAGTACTGAAATTATGAATTTCATCCAGCATTGCTCGAAAGGCTAGCGCATATTTTTCCAATTGACCTACATTTCTAACTACATCAAGAGTCGGGGATGACAAAGTTAATTCCATTGTCGACCTTGACTCTATAGCAATCTGATTTAGATCAGAATCCATTACTGGATAACTTATGCCAAACTTTATTATGACATCAGTACCACTACTACCAGCATTGTCGGAAACACCTCGAACAAGTAAATCAGGGAAAGTGGTAGCAACTTGCAACAAATTCCATTTATTGTTTTCACGATTATGTTCAAATATGTTGATTGATTTCCTAGCATTTAGTTGATAACCCAACCAGAAAACCAAAGGTATATGAGCGATGCCATAGTAAGCTAATTCGAGATGTGGATTAGCTTTGTACAACTGTCTTATTTCATTCGTTTTTTCTTGTTGCTCACTAATAGCGAGCCGTGGGTTTGTTAACCTTCCGTCACTAAATAAATGTGTTAAATCTATCGCATACTCAATATATGGCATATTGCGTAAGTCATCAGGAAGTTCATCACGAATAGCATCGGGCATTATCGGGTCTAAAGACTGATGACGAATTAATAAGAGATTTTTTTGGTAAACATCAATCAATTTCTCTTTTCGAATCAATTGCTCAAATTCCTGCTTGCTAAAGGAATGATTACCCTGTTCCATCCATTTCCAAGCGAGCTCTAGATGGCGAGTATTTGTTATAGTTTTGTCTAATTTCACCAATCCTGCTAAACGTAATTTTGTGTCTAGTGCTTGGGTAAGTTTTTTTCGATTAATCCCCGTATCGAATCTGACCTTATCTAGAAAAGGTCTTAGCTCTGTCTCTGAAATTCCAAGATGATCCGCGAATTTACTGCGGATTTTTCCCTGTATTGAACCCGCGGCTTTTTCATAAAAGGATGAGCGTATATGATTCTCTGTTGATAAAAATCTACAAAATGGATCATGTGTATCCCAACTAGAGCTGGAGACAACATGAAGCCGAAACAACTCTCCACTCGCAGAATATTTCTGAAATGCATCATACAGTCTCTGAAGCATAGACTGCTTATTTTTTAAGAATTTAGGATCGACCAGCATATCTGCTGTAAAAACAAAGCTCTTAGCAACGTGATATTTACACTGATAGGCATCAACAACATACTGTTGGCCCGTTTGATCGTCAATTAAAGGCTTGGAATATTCGACGACAACGTCATCAACAAATATTTGTTGATCACTTTCAAAAGTAACCAGCTTTACTGTATCATCAGTTAGTAAGCTTACTAACTGATCCCAGAAAAAGATGGCTTGAAATTCATCTCCTTGTCTTCTTGCTACTATTGCCTTTGCCATGTTGTTTCGTTCCTAGTTCTGTAAAATAACTATCCTCTCGAAGGCACACCTACAAAGTGATTTTTTAGAAACTTTGTTCTTCATAGAATCTATTTTTTTGGCGGACGAGAAATCTCGTTCGCCAACTTTTCAACTTTCAACGTTATAACACTTTCTTTCACTTCACCCACTTCCCCACCAATGATCCAATCCACGTGAAAAGCGCCCAGGGAATTTGAGGGAAGATCAATACGCCGATCCAGCCGAGCAATCCGCCTGCGAGCATCATGATCAGCGCAACCGGTGAAGCCAGCAGGAAGGCGATCAACACGAGCCACCATTTCGTCCGCGTGGTCTGGCGATTCAGGAAGGTTATCAAGATTCCACCGCCTAGCGTGCCCGACAGGAAGAACAACAGATATTCTGTGATGGTCGCATCCGCGTTCCAGCGCCCAAAACGAGCGTAAAACGTGATGATCTGCGCCATCATGGAGAGCAGTCCCACCCACAGAGACCCATTCAATAATGGTGTAGTTTTCATTATTCGAACAGCTCCAACAATTCACGTAACTGCTTAATTTCATACGTGATCGGCAAGTCGTCGGGTCGCGTTGCGTCATCTGGATTGTACCAACAGGTGTCGAGTCCGTAGTCCACGCCGCCTTGCATATCGGAAGTGAGGCTATCGCCGATGACCAACACATCGCTTTTGGCGGGACGCCCCGTCCGCGTGAAGGCAATATCGAAGAAAGCCGCATGCGGTTTGGCTACACCGATCTCTTCGGAAATAATGATCTCAGCAACGAAATCCCTGATCGTGGAATGTGCGAGGCGTCCGCGCTGGACGGCTTGCAGTCCGTTCGTGATAATGGCGATGCGGGATTTTTCTTTCAAGGTATCGAGAACTTCATACGCACCATCGATCAAGTCCGCGCAGATCGCCAGTTGCTCAATATAGGCCGAGCTCATCTGGTGCGGAGAGCTGGTCTGTTGAATATTTTCCAGCAGCAATTCAAAGCGGCGATAACGTAGAACTGCCTGGGTAATTTCCTGTTTTTCGAGCGCCTGCCAAAGTCCGTGGTTGATACGTTGATAGATATTTAAATAGCCAGCCTCGTACGGCAGGCTGAGAGAATGAAAGGTATTCTTGAGCGCCGTCGCTTCGGCGCGGTTGTAGTCAAACAACGTATTGTCCGCATCGAACCATAACCACGGGTAATGTTTTTTCACTAACACACCACGCCTATCGATGCCGCCGTCGCGCGCAACATGCTTTCGACTACTTTGAAGTCAATGTGTTCGGGTTTGGAGTAGCGAATGGCGCCTTTGCCAACGCTGACACCACTCACTTTCAACTGGTCCTTGTGTGCGTTCATCACGTCCGTGCGCAGGATATACAAGCCAATGAAGTTCTTCTGGCTCATGAAACCTACTTCCACTGTGCCGTTGCGCGCATAGCAGGGTCCGCCGTAGTCCATCGTCTCTTTGAAGCCGGTCAACGTGGCGCGGCATAGGTCACGCAGTTGCTTGAGCGCAGTTCTCCGCTCGGCGGGAACTTCTTTGAGATAGGCGGTTACGGTTTTGGCTGAGGATTGCATAGTTGCACGTAGACCTCCGAGTTCTTTGCGAAGCACTCCCGGAGTGTAACGAAGGGAGTAAGAACTCGGAGGTCTCTCTCACTATTTAGCACTCACTAAAACCGCAGGCGTAACACTTTCTACAGCCTTCTTCATTGACCACGGCGGCTTCACCGCATTCGGGGCACAAGTCACCGATCTTCATCGCCGAGGGCGGCGCAGCAAGTTCTATCTCGGCTTCGATAGTATGTCCGTTTCCATTGCCGTTTGTTTTCTCCTCCATCACAGGCATGGCTCCGGCTTTTTCACGCAGGTACATATCGAGCACCTGACCGATGCCATCGGGTAACGAGCGCACGCGGTTCGGTCCCATGCCGAGTGAACGTCCGCCGCCGATGCCGAGCAACTGACGGACGACTTCACGCATCCGCTCGGTGGGCGCGATGGGGGATGCCATGCGCAAGATGTATGAGATGAGACGTCCGATCGCTTCAGAGACCGCAGCGGTTTCTGATCCTGCCTTGGCGGTGTTGATGAACGCCTCGAACGGATGGTCCCCGCCGTTTTCGTTGATCGTGATGAACGCTTTGCCCGCGGGGGTATCCACGTTGTAGGTTTTGCCGGTCAATGCTTTGGGACGGGCTTTCTTCGTCTCGTGGTACATGGTTGGGGAAACAGTAGCAGCGACCGGCTTCGCTTGAGGCGTAGCAACAGCGGGAGCTTCTTTCTTATCCGCAGTGGCTTTCGTCTCCAACACTACGATGTCGCGTGAACCGGTCACATAGACGGTGATGCCTTTGCAACCAAGTTCCCACGCCATCATATACGCCTTCGCCACATCTTCCTCGGTGGCGTTCTCGTGAAAGTTGACGGTCTTCGAAAGCGAGTTATCCACGAACGCCTGCAACGCGCCCTGCATGCGCACATGCTCCTCGGCGCTAATATCACCAGACACCACGAACGTATCGCGCACAGCTTGCGGGATCTCCGCGATGTGCTGGCACGTGCCTTCGCGCATCACCTGCTCGACGATCTCCTGGCGCTTCTCTTCGCCGAGACCCAATTTCTTCAAGGCTTCATCGAAGCGCGGGCTGGCATAGGTTAACTTGAGATCTTTGCCGTTGTCGTTGACGTGCCGAATATACGCCAGCGCGAAGACGGGTTCGCAACCATAGCCTTCACAACCGGCGACGGTGGCGATGGTGCCGGTCGGTGCGACAGTGGTCTGCGCGGCGTTGCGGATGCCATGTTTCTGGATGCCGCTCACCACCGCGTCCCACTCGACGTTCGGCCTGCTCCAGTTATGCTGATAGTTTTCCAACGCCTTGGGTGCGGTCCACTTCATATTATCCATATCATAGATCGAACCTTCGATGGCGGGGAATGCGCCGCGCTCTTCCGCCAACTGGATGCTGGTCTGCATCGCGTGATAGCGGACGAACTCCATCACCTGCGCGCCGAACTCCTGCCCTTCCTGCGAACCATAACGCACACCCACATGATACATCAAGTCCGCGAGACCCATGATGCCGAGTCCGATGCGGCGGGCTTTGTGCGCGGCCTCCGTCAATTGCGGCACAGCGGGTACATACGCATTCGCTTCAACGACATCATCGAGGAAGCGCGTTGCCAACACCGTACTCTGGCGCAGCAATTCCCAATCCACCGTACCATCAGATCCGCAGTGTTCGTTGAGATTCACTGAACCGAGACAGCAATTCTCATACGGTCCAAGCCATTGTTCACCACACGGGTTTGTCGCTTCCAACGGATACAAATGCGGAACCGGGTTTGAACGATTCGATGCATCAAGGAACAACACACCCGGCTCACCATTGTGATGCGCCTGCTTGACGATCTTATTGAACAACTCACGCGCATTCACTTTCTTGTAGGTGTGAATGGTGATGCCCGCGGCTTCGGCTTGTTCGATCGTGCCGCTGAAACCTTTGTTTTTCATTTCTTTCATATCGGGGAAGCGCAATGCCCACTCTTCATTGTTCTGCACCGCGCGCATGAACGCATCGGTGATACCGACCGAGATATTGAAATTCGTAATTTGATTCTCATTGATCTTGCAGGTGATGAAATCTTCCACATCCGGGTGATCCACGCGCAACACCGCCATGTTCGCGCCGCGCCGAGTGTTGTGAGTCACCATGCCATAAGCAAGATAGGTATGATTATCAGCAACTTCAAGATCAAGGGTCAACGACGTGCCCGCAGATTCAACTCCGCCAACTTCTACAAACCAGAAACCATCCACAGAAGAAGCGGCTTCAAAAGCATCGGGATTGTTTTGCCTTAATAGGTCATAACCAGAGCGTGTCAGATTACGATCATCGCGCATGTAACGCAGGACTTGTCGGCGTAGGCGCGGCTCTATTGCGCGGAAGTTGATATTCCTGCCGCGGCCTTTTTTGTCAATTTGTTCCAATGTGATTGAATTTAGAACGGGTTGCAACCAATATTTGGGATTGGGTAAAACATAGGAACTCTCGCGGCGTTGATCGCTCTCCCACGCATAAGCCGAAACGAAGCGCGAGCGT
>Ga0137334_1000129_pt1 | contig 11447 bp, 20 predicted proteins | sample EasRivERMLT262_2_FD_104776 | JGI IMG/M metagenome (GOLD analysis project Ga0137334, IMG submission 104776) | Soil microbial communities from meander-bound floodplain in the East River, Colorado, USA - East River MetaG ERMLT262_2 | ecosystem: Environmental > Terrestrial > Soil > Floodplain ...
CCAAGAGTAATCCAATATCAGCGGGATAACCAGGAAAATCTGAATCTATTCCAATGCGGAGGACTTGTTTCAAGGATGAATGAGTGATCTTGCCGTGAGAACGTGACATTGTTAATTCAGATCACAGAAACACGCATCATAATGGTTACTCGGGACAGATGAGAGAACGGTACAAACATCGCCTAGAGTGAGGATTGGATCTGTGTATGTGATCATTTATTTTCCACTGAAAAGGTTCAGATTAATAGGTGGCCCTAAAGGAGAGAGTTCAACTTCCTTTTCCGCCACTTTTCCACTCCCACTTTTCTTTCTATTCACCCATTCAACAATAGCCTTAGCAACGACCTTGCCCACTCCCTCAACAGCTAGCCATTGATTGACATTGGCATTAGCCATTGCTATGACATTCTCAAAGTGTTTAGCCGCTGATAGGGCGCGTTCAAATCCCATGCCAGGTAACTCTTTAGCAAAGTTGAGCTTAGGAATTAGAGTTGAATCAAACCCCGGCATGAGCGCAGGAGATTTATGATCAGAGGACTTATCAAATGTCCTGAAAAACTTATGCTCATCCCACGGTTTTGACCACGAACGATATACACATCCAATCCATTGCGCACAATCCTCGATTCGATCAAAGTGCTTATGTTCTATTCCTACTCTTGACATCGATATGAGTGCGGATTCTAAGTATCCAAATTTCTTAGGCTTTTCACTTCCGAACGTACAAGGCTCCCAGACATGGGAATCATTTCGCCAAGCAGAGAGAGCAAGAGATCTAGAGGAGTAAGGACCCTGGTATGGAATCCCTTTTACATACCAGAAATATTCTTTTTGTTTGTGGCGGTTTTCTTGGCACACAATGAATCGAGAAGATGATGGGATTTCCAAGTATCCATCTGGACCACAACGATACTCTCCGTAGAAGAGTAGATAACATATCTGATACTCCTCTTTCATTGCTCGTAACTGAGTCGCAGGAAGGCGTCCGTCTTCAATGGAAGATAACAAATCGGAGAGAGATTTGAACTCAATTCCGATCATTAGTTTACCTTCCGGCCCTTGACCGGAGAATGCAACGTCAACGGAGGATTTTGTATCAGATGATATTGATAGATTCACTTTACACGCGGTAGCAGGATCGTTCAAAGGAGGGTAATTGATAAGATCCTTACTCCCGGTTGAGTGGTCAATGAGAATCATAATCTTCAAAAATCTAATAGATCGTGAAAATCACCAGCACTTTGAAGAGATCCACTTTTAATCCCCAAATCTGACAAAAGTGTTTCCACATACTGATAGACCAAGACTTGCGGGAGAGTGTGAAATATGTTCTCTCTGGGTCCAACGATATAACATTTCTTTCCTGATCCAATAGCTAGGCCAAATTCAACATGCCTCCCGCCTTTTCCACCACCATCGAGAGAAGTAAAAGAAATAACGGCATCGGCAGCTATGATATCATCAACATCAGCTTGTCCATAGATAGAGCAGAATTCAGTTTCTTTCGCCAAGTAATCAGGAGTAAAAGATTTCTTTAGCTTTGATCCTGTTTCTATGTGAAGATCTATCCACCTACTTGTTACTTCATGACCACCCGACACAAGAGCATCTCTTATAGCTCTCATTTCTTCGTTTCTTGAGTATCTAGCTGCAAGATAGAATTTCATTTCCACCTCCTCTGGATCAGTTTCAGTTCACTACTTCCAATCATCGGGGATTGAATCTTTGTAGTTTAGAACGCATCCGTAGACAAATGGACCTCCTAGCTTATCCCATTGTTCCTCGGTATAGATCTCACACAATTCCTCAATGTTAGTTCCTGCTTTGGTGATCTCTATCTCAAACTTCGGCTTAGGCATTCCGAACACTGTCTGTAACCTTATCTGTGCGGCCCAATCAACAGCGGCCTTAACAGCATTAGGACAAGCGGGTTTGAATCTTCCTGTAGCTTCTTGTTTTCCATCGGAATTCTTTTTCCATATTTCCTTGGCTCGTGCTGTCACAATGAGATGAGCAGATCTAGTCTCCCTTGCTAGATTGAACATCCTCCACCACTGGCGATTGATGTAATCCTTATCACGTCCATATGATCCTTCTTTTGTTTGCTCTAGGACACCATCGAAAGCAAGTTTGAGAATCTCACTGTACTCGGTAGCTGTATCAATGAGGATTGTTCGGACATTGCCACGGCGAGATTCTTCTATGGCGATTTCAAAGTTTCTAACTGTCCTCTCTACAACCGAGGAAGCCTCACGCTTCATATTTTCAGGAGAGAGAAATTTATGAGATATTTTTAGATTCGCTATCCTCACATCACGTCCAGATTGAACCGCTTCATAGACCACTTCATCGGCACGTCCATCAAAGTTGATAACTACGATAGGAGTAGGAGCATAACGAACACAGAAGGAAGTTTTTCCGGTTCCCTCATCGCCGTATATGAGGATGTTCGATTGACGTGTTGGGCGGGTTATGGTTACAAAATCACTATCGGAAATAGTTCCGTTATGAGATGAGATGATAGATTGATGTGTAGATGTTGACGGCCTACCCTCTGTGATCTTAATCCCCATTATCCTCTTCTCCTCGGAGCGTATGTAAGATATTGTGATAGAACGTTGCGGTCATCTTCTGATATATCCTCAACAGTTTCAATAATCCATCGGATATATGAAGGATCGTCGGATGCTATATCTTCAGCTTGAGATCCTTTGTACTTTCCGATTGTCAACCTTCCACTGGAATCTAACCATTCACGGATAACAGTTGTCATTTCCTATTCCTCTACTCTTGGAGGATAAAGATTATTTCCATGCCCACCGGACCAATACAATACCACACGTTTGCAGTTGTGGGCTTGAGATAGATAATCAGGACGCGGCTTGTGATCTTCGCAGAAATCAACAGATTGTCCAGCATCTTGACCATCAATCAAAACTCTGCCCGTCATCCCGTATATTGAGACTGTGGCTGGTTTCATACACTCATCGCAGACTTTGATTAACATTTTTATTCCTCTCCCTTGTAACCTTCTCGAATCATTCTATCACGATGACGGAGGATCATTGTAACGTGTGAGTCTAATTCAGCCTGTGTCCATTGAAATTCCCAGAGGTTATGATGAATGTCAAATCCTTTATAATCCCCTCGGATATGGGTAATGTTCAATCTCCCACTACGAACGTTTAGAGCGTGACATTGTGACATAATCTGCCAGCGGAAACGGCGGAATTTCTCACTAGCAGGATCATGAGCAGATGATAGCCAGGAAAGTTTTATTTCCTCTGGGACATTATAGAGAGTATCTAGTAGATCGGGGGTTATGGGGAGATCTCCTCCTAAGAGTAATTCTCCAGGTTGAATATAGCGGCTTGGATTATCTTGAGAATATCGTAATGCTACCATATCTTCGTGAGCACATCCAAGCTGGAGACGTGTCATGTCCATTTGAGACTTATCGTAATCTCCTAGTCGAACACAGAGATCAGATAACACTGTTGAATGATGTAAGACTCCCTTTGATCTATTCCTCATCGGGAGTAGATTCGGCAGCCCACTGGAAACTAGAGATACCTCCACTGATTAAAACTCTTTCCCACCAGACTTGATACGATTCTTGGGTTTATGATCAGCTCGATTAGCATTGTAGGCCATTTTCTCTATGAATGCTCCTCCGATGTCTAAGCCAAATCCTCCGGCATAATCAAAGATACGAACCAGACAATCGGCTAGTTCTACTTCTTCCATTTTTCGATTTGGGAGGTGATCATCTTGAAGATTCTTTCTAATACCTTCTAGACATTCTGACAACTCAGAGTGCATAAGAGCAATAAGCTCTCCCTTATTACGTTTGAGCGGTTCTCCCGTCGCAGGATCTTTCCACCAGTTGTCATTAGCTTCTCTACACCACTTAGATAGTGAATTGATCCAAGAAGACGCATTAACATAACACTCATGCTCGCTCATATTTTTCCTCTCTCTTTCTCTCAAGAGAATCCACCGAGTAATCCTCCATTCCCGATGGACTCGTATTCAGATAAAGAGATTAGCCTCTACTTGTCCAGTTCCAGAGTTTGAGCAGCGGGATCAAAAGTGGTCCCGTCTATATCGATCAAATTTACAGGCATCTTTTCATTGGGCTTTGGCGCACGTTCACCGATCCAGCCCATGACCTCACCCTTCTCACCCTTGGAAATGGAGCCTGCAATGAGAAGTGCTTTAGGAACATCATTCACAAGCTTTCCAACTTCCAGCTTGTTACCGGGGGCGGAACGGAGCTGATTGAGGATTTCGGTCACAATCCTCTCCGCGAGCGATCCCGACCCGTTAGCAGACTGAGCAGAAGCACTTGATGCCGCTCCCTTTCCAGTAGCATTACCTACGGAAATGATTTCAGTCGGGACTAGAACCTTGAATTCTTGAGCACCCTCCTTTTTGGCCCCTGATCCAGTCTGTGGAACTCTGTCAAATCGGCACTTGAGGCCAACGAGGAATGAGAGATCTCCAGGCTTACCCCAATCAATGACATTCTTTGTGTCACTGTCTCGGAGAGCAATGAGAAACTGTTCCCAGGATCTACCCTTGCTCATCTTGCCGAGGATGTAACCGCCAACATAGGGGCAGGAAGGAATGACGTTGAAATGATCATCCAGACAGGGCTTGTCAAGTCCCTCGGTTTTGCCATTTGAGAGAGCAATATACTCATCATCACTCGCACCAGCAGGAACACGGTTATCCTTCGATGGCACGGCTTGATTTAGGAATCCTCCCGAGTACGCTTCGGTAAACGGATCGAATCCGCTATCTTCATCGGGGATAAACCCGAGTCCGATGTTGAGGAAGAACTTATTATCCTTCGAGTTCTTCCCCTTGTACGGGTATGCGAGCGCGGATGAAATGGTCCCGATAAACTTATCCGCCCGTCCAGTGGAGAAATCATCAGGGTTATTCGATGCAGGCTCAAAACGTGATGCAGTTTCTTTCGTAGCCATGTGAGGTAAACTCTCCTATTAAACGTAGAGCGAAAGTGCTCTGTGACATGTTACTCTACTGAGACACGGACCATACCGACTTGATTTGCCATCATTTTCGACAGATCCATTCCTCTTCCAGCTCCACACTTGTAACAGTTCAGAACCATCGGAGGATTATTGGATCTATCATGGTCAACTGCAGCACACTTTGGGTTTGTACATAGATAAGTAGTCTCTGCCATCTGGGTAAATCTCCTGTTATGTTACTTGTTCACGTCCCACCCGAGGTAAGTAGCCCACGAGTCTTCTACTTTCTTACGCTCCTCGGGTGTGTCAGGTTGAGTCGATACGTTCTCCGGTTCCAATTCACCTCTCGGTACAGTTCTCCTTTCCTGAGATGTTAAGTGATACTTGTGACACTCTAGACACTTATACGCCCGACGTTCATGGTGGTACTTGACATGACCACTTTTGAATGATTCAAGTTTCCTTTCTGCCGCTGATAGGCTATAGTAAGGAACCTTTCCAGTGGAACAGGACACGTAACCCCCTTTCATGGAAAGGACAATGGATCTGGTATATCTCGAATCGTAATCCAAGCACGTTTGAAGTATCGTGGCCAAGGAATAGCAGTCTGCATCCAATTTCCCCAGTGCTTATCAAGGATGAAGCTCTCACCAAAATCAGAAGTAGATCTCATTATGCGACCATATGATTGGAGAATAATCTTTCCAGCAAGATGAAGAGCGTACTTTTTATACTTCTTCTTTCTCGCTGCTATCAGAGGGTTCTTGGAATATAAAGTAGGCACTTTCCAGAAGAATTGATACCTAGCTTTGTCGCCATCGAAATCTAACCCTTCATTGATCACTGGACTCGCGAGATGAGAGGGTTGAGGATCTGACATGAACCTGGAAATTGTCAATTGTGAATTATGAGATTTATGAGTAATGATCTTGTGTCTTGATGTTGCGTAGAATAACTCAGCAAACTTATAAGAGACAGTGTGAGTGATTCCCTTACGATCTAATCGTGGATCTATCAATCTATCAAAGCGGTTCACTAATTGCCTTACACATCCTTCAACCTGCATTGTGGAGTAATCTACTTCTAGCGTCGGCCAATAGTAGAAAGGACGGCGGACAGGATCAAAACCTGATTCAATATCAAAGAGATCGTAAGAGGATGGAGAGAGGCCCAAGTAATGGAAATCTTGAGATGTAAGAGTAGCTGAGGATAAGATGATTCTCGGAATGCCGCGGAACAGATACTTTTCAATGTAATTTTCCGCGAACACCGGGGTAAGCTGTACCCCTGTTGAGGTAGATTCTATCACCCATTCATCAGTGATAAGTGAGATTGTGAGGAGATTTTCCATCAACCGTTTAATTCGCTTCGTATTGGGAGATTCGACGTTTCCATCTAGCTTATCTACTCGACGTGATTCGTATAAAGCAGATTCACAATGAGAGATTGAATTATGAGCCCACTGAATCCACGTCGAAAGAGCAGAGTCGGAGGGGATGTTTACGTTGATCAGTTCCCACATGGATCGCTTCGATAACTTGATAGATAGAAGATCACATAATAGACTCTCTAGATTATGAGCTTCATCTAAGATTAACAAGTCAAATTTACCAAATCTATCAGGATCATTTGCTTTAGCAATAGAAATCCAATTGTGATAATTAGAGCAGATGTGAGTACGAGACAGAGAGGTTTTGACGTCTAGCCAGTAAGGACAATCTTCTCGTAACTCAGAACATTCTAGATTCGATAAATCTCCCGTGTCATCGTATAACCGAGAAGCACAAGGGTATGATGAGTGCCCCGTTAAATTGAATAAGCGCAATGCAGATGAGCCAAAATCTGACATTAGCTGATTCTGCAGTGGCTTATTCACTGTGAGATAAAGTGTGCGAGGAGCATCAATAATCCTAGAAACAGTCATAAGAGTCAGACTCTTACCCCCGCCTGGAGGCATACATATCCCTGTTACTCTTTGATCACTAGACGATATGTCCACTGCCGTATCCCATTGTGAGAATCCAGGATATGACCGGAAAGATGAAAACTTCTCCGGTAATCCGATGTCGCGAGGAGTTATCATTGTGAGAGAATTTCTGATCTAATTTCCATTAGCAACTTGCCGAGATCTTGATAGAAATTTGACAGGAAGAAATACTCTCCTCTGAAACGTGTAATTGGATCTCTCACCCTTCACACTCCTTCAACTCACTTCTCCAATTTGGATTTGATATATCAATGATTCCGGGTATCTGACAATCTGGACAAGGATAGTCTTGATCACCCTCCAGATAATATCCTTGATCATGACAAGAGTCACAGTGAAGAACTCCAGCAGCAGATAGCAACTTCTTTGCTCTATGTGATTTCTGCCTGTATTGTTTGTCAAATGACTTTTGATTGTTTCTATCTAGTTCTTCTTGGCTGACTCGAATCCATTCACTGCCTCTGCATGTTGCATATCTAGTTAAGCCATACATGCCAACAGCGTATCTTGCCCGATGTAGTTGAAAATCTAACCTCTGCCACTGTAGCGCTCTCCAATCGGTACGAATAGCTATTCCGAATGAGTTTTCTCTAAGCTTAGCAATTACATCCATTTCCTTTTCAATACTAGATGCATATGAGAGATACTTTGCCCACCCTCTGAGGAGTGTATAACGAGCAAGTGAGACGGTTTCAGATTCGTTCAATTTTCACTCCTCTTTTATCAGCTAGTCTCTGGCACTTATCACAAGGATGTATGATGAGCAAATTACCTTTTGAACCTACTCTTAACAACATTATTCGTCTCAGAGATCTAGGGGAGCAATGGATAATCCTCTCCTCAGCATGTAACCCTCGATTGATGAACCGAGGAGCATTAGTGGCTATGGAGATTATCCGGTTCCTATTATCTATCCTACGAGCCACCACGCGATATCTCAAATTGACTCTTAACCCAGCTCGAATCATCCGAGGAATCAAAGTTTAAAGGTGAGATTTCATCAATGCCACCAGTCAGATTCTCTAGATACTCTCGTCCTCCTGCTATCCTTTCGTTTCTCTTCATTATCCTCTTGCCACGCTGCGAATCCATAACCGGCAAATCCACAGATAATGAAAAATATTATCAGCTCTATCAAGCTCATTTCGCAATCTCCCCGAGACGACGGATGCGAGCAGTGATCTCTTTGAGAATAACTTTCACTTCTTTCTGCTTATCCTCTGGAAATGCTAGTACAGGAGTAGCAGAGATAAGGATCAAGGATGATAGTAAAAATGACCTAGCACTTTCCTTTCGCTCTTGAGATTCCTTTTCAAGCCGACGATGAGCCCGAGGAGAAGCAGATATCTCTTCGGCATACTTGACTGCTTTTGAAATTGATCCTAATGACCCGTGAGTATCATATTCATCTTGACAGTTCATTTAACCCTCTTCTCCTTTTTCCAGTATACCTACCACTCCAACAGATACCTCTCTATTCGGCGGACATACAGGACGACGTTTAGCTTCTGGATCAGATTCTCTCTGTAACGCATTATGAGCCTTTGACAATTCTTTTTCTATAGCATACATCCGAGTATAACTCTCACCCAGAAGATTGATAAGAGACTGAACTCCCAAATCTTGAACGATGAACGCAACTGACATCTTTCTAGCTATTCGATTGCCATAGACATCAATCTCACTGTTGTCAACAATGTGATAATCTGTCCCGTTCCTAGCGAGGTCATAATCCTTATCTAGAATCCTTAATGATACTATTGGACGCAAGGTATATTGATCCATTGTTTTTTACTCCTCTTTGAAGAGATCTAGATCTACGGTATCGGAGTCATTTCCTCCACTTCCTTGTGACTTATGAGCCCTGTAGCGCTCGATCTGAGGCACGTACTCTAGGGAGGAGTCATAGAGGCAAGGAGCACAGGGATCGAAGCCCAGAGGGGAGCTAGGAGGCGTATACGAGTCAAATTGAGAGGTATCTAGAGCAGTGAGTATGTCAGTGCCAATTTTACCCTCAACATATCCTTTACTTTGGCATGTCTGACAGTTGTATTCAGAATCAAATACGCTTGTGCCTTCACACTCTGGGCATTCTCCGCCGACTAGATAAGCTCTCACATACGCTTGTAGTTCTCGGTTCTTCTGAATAGCCGCGTTCCAGGAGTTAGTATCAAAGTATTCCTCAACAGCTTGAGTAATGATCCTTGACATTTCACCAGGATGTAATGCTTCTAATGCGTCCAACTCAGTCGCGCCGATTCCATGGCGATCTTCAAACTTATCTTTGCGCTTCTCCGTCTCTTTGATAGGAGTTCTGGGTAGATCATAATCCTTACATTGTTGAGATGTAAGCATGAGAGGAATCAGCTTGATATCAGCTTGCTCAAGCTGATGATAATTGCGAGCAAAATACTCTATCTTCCTTGATACCGCTAGAGGCATTGATTCACCGGCGGGATCAAAATCTGAGATATAGAATATGCGGACTGGTTTTTGAGATTGAATGATTCTCTTTGCCAGTAAATATACCGCGGTTATGGAGAGTTCACCTAGACCAGTAACTAGATTCAATCCATACCTCCGACATATTGGTTCTAACACATCATTCATCGTTGATTTTTCGGCCCACAACTCTATCATGTGAGATTGAGTTTTTGAGGGATTGAATGCTACGAATTGATCTACAATAGATCGGATAATGTTATCTTCATCTATTCCGTCTCGAATATCACTTGCTCTCTGGTGCTGCCAGTGATGAGCGTGAATAAGTGGCTCGGGGTTTCGTCTATCTATGATGTTTTCAATGGAAACTAATCCTAGATACCTCGCATATTTAGCACCTAAATTCAGAATGCACCAGTCATTTTGAGTGTTCTGATACGGTTGTCCATTAAGCTTTGGAACCGCTTTAGTTGTAACAAGCCAGTAATGAACTCTCCTTATGTGACATTTCTGTGGAGATCCCATTGCTTGGTAGATTGATGCAAACCACTTACCCTTCTCTAGCTGACCTTTAGCACCCACATAGAAAGGATCATTCTGAGGAGCTAGAGCTAGGAGTTCTGCTGGTGCTACTCCTTGTGCAGATGCCAATTTCTTGAGAAGAGAGTAATCAATCATGATAGATACCATTCTGATCTAGTGTATCCTGAAGATACTTTCCTCTCTTCTCAAGTTGAGTAATTCTCTCCTTTGTCTCCTCACAGAAATCAGTTAGATCAAACACTCTTATGAAGAAATATAAGACCATAACACACAGGGACACGATAGATAGCCACAGGGATATGATTGTCACCTGCACTCCAGTGATAGATAGATCATTTTTCCGTTACGAGAGTTAGATTCAATAAATTTGGTGGGTGTAGATAACACACCCCAATCATATAGATTGCCATTCGACTTCTCAATATAGATGTGACATTCTTTAATTCGTTCTACCTTATAGGATAGTCCATCTTCATAATTACTGGAGAGAACGAATCTAACTTCTGTAGTGTCCTTAGGGATATCAAATACAGATGGAAGACGGCCATCTAACCTTGCCCAACACCATGAATTACCATTTGTATCTTTCCAAGTCGGATCTGAGGATTTGTCCTTAGTCAACCACGGTCCGTGTACAGTAGTCATCTCAACTGTCTCCTGTTCTGCCCGTCCTGGGCGGTTTACCTTGACTGCACAGCGGACTCTATCACAGGGTATCGTACTTGTCAAGTAACAATATTCCCTGTCAGATCTCCCCATGTATACATAACCACCATTGACATACTCCACGGTACTTGACAAGAACCATTCACCTCTGCTATACTCTCTCCCTAGGAGGGTCCATGTCCATAGACAATCTATCTCCCGAGCAGGCCATAGAACACGTTAGAAGGATCTCGTCTAAGGCTGTAGACGAGTGTGATTTGTCGATTGTACTCGGCTCCAATGGCAAGTCTGGGAGGAGCGCTACGGGCAATTACAGCTTGCTATCAAAGGCCACTGGATTGTCAAGAGTACATGTCGGAAAAGTTCTCAAAGGAAAAGTTGAGCCATCTCTGAGAACATTGAATAAACTCGCTGACGTCACTAGGTTGAGCTTGGATCAAATCAACGAGTTTATTCAGAGTGTGTCTAGGAAAGCAGCGTAACTATCCTTGTGGTCTCCGCTCCAGAGGGGGCGGGGGCGGGGCCAACGCCGAGAGAGCAAGCGACGTGCGGGACGCCGAGCGCCTTGACTACGGCTTCGGCCCCATACTTGTCGCAGAGCGGCCCCAACAGTTCGCCGCGCTCTCTTTCCGCTCTGATCTTCGCCAACAATTCGGGCGTCATGTCGTCTCTCCTCCCAGCGCCTAGCCGCGTCCCAGGGAGGGGAGCGGAGGGCTGGCGGTTATGATCGTTTTCTGTATTCCACCTCATGCCCATTGCATTCTAGTGAACTGAGTGATTCTCCTCGCTCTTCTGTTCTCTTGCTCTTC
>Ga0137334_1000130_pt1 | contig 11446 bp, 9 predicted proteins | sample EasRivERMLT262_2_FD_104776 | JGI IMG/M metagenome (GOLD analysis project Ga0137334, IMG submission 104776) | Soil microbial communities from meander-bound floodplain in the East River, Colorado, USA - East River MetaG ERMLT262_2 | ecosystem: Environmental > Terrestrial > Soil > Floodplain ...
ACCTCTCATTCAACTCCTTATCCCCAGAAACCGGGCGCCGGATGACGTACGGGGCGACCGGGGGTTGATCCCCGGGCCCGCGCCGCGCATGATACTGGCGCTGCGCCATTCACAACGCACATAGGGGGGTTACATGAAAATCAAACGCACGTTGTTCGCTCTGTCGCTGCTCGCGTCGCCCGTGCTGGTGACTCCCGCCCTGGCCGACGGCGGCGGCCCGTTTCCGAAGAGTCTGACGTTCTCGACTCTCATCACGACGCCCAACGTGATCGAGGGGTTGACCAACGACAACGACGGCAATCTCTACGTGCCGGCGCGCAACCTGGGTCCCGGCAATCCCTGCCCGGTGTGGCGCGTCAACCTCGAGAATCCGGCGCTGGTTGTCGTGGGTTTCGTCCCGGCGCCGAGCGCGACGACTCAATGCTCCCCAAGCGGCCTCGCGTTCGATCGCGCGGACAGGCTGTACGTGACCGAAGGGGACAAGATCTACCGCTTCCTCCCGGACGCCACCACGCAGCCCCTCGCGAGCGTGTTCGCCTCCGGCGTGCCGGGCGCGAACGGCGTGGCGTTCGATCGGGACGGCAATCTTTGGACGGGCGACGGCACCACCGGCCAGGGACGGGTCTGGAGGATCGATGTATCCGGGATCCCCACCGAGATGTTCCGCATCCAGCCGATGGCGAACGAGGTGAATCTGGTCGGTGGAGTGGGAGGCGTGGGCCGCGACGCGCGCACCCTCCCCCCTGGCGCCATCAGCGTCACGGCATCGAGCCGCAATGCAGTGAATGTGGCTGGCGTTTTACAGCCCGCCGGCTCGCAGCCGCTGGTTGCCAACGGTGTCGCGTTCGACGAGGACGGCGATCTCATCGTGGCGGACACTGCGCGCGGCGCGCTGTGGAAGGTGAGTATCGGCCACTCCGGGAACGTCCGTAGCCGGATGGGCTGCGATACGACCTTCACCGCAAACACCCTGTGCCTCGAGAACATACTCGTGACGCACCCGCTGCTGGAGGGGGCCGACGGGATCGTGCTCGACCGCGCGGGCAACATCTGGGTCGATGCCAATGAGCGTAACGCGCTTGTCGTCGTCGACCGCAACGGCCGGAACGTGCGCGAGGTATTCCGCAATGCGCCCGATGCCGTCACGAAGCTGCGCAACGGCGGGCCGTTCGAATTCAACACCAGCCCGGTGATCGTCGGCCGCGTGCTCTGCACCTCAAACTCCGACGGCAACCGCCGCGACAACTCGCCCGCCACCGCGGGTGAGACCGGCGGACCGGGCCAGCCGCTGGGCAAGATCTCCTGCGCGAACGAGAGACTGCTGGTGCCGGGCGCGAGGTTGCCGGTGCGCTAGGCTAAGGCGAGTCCCCCCAGACGAACATCAGCGATTCGAAGTCGAGCATGTCGGCGAGCCGGTTCTCGCCGTGCTCGCGCCACGCGCGCAGCGCCTCGGCCAGCAGGTTGCTGTCCCGGCGGTCATGGCCCCGGCATCGCATCTCCTCGTGCTCACGGAGTGCGGCGTCGAGGACATGCTGGACGTCGATGAAGATGTCGCAGACGCCGCGCCAGAAATCCGGACGCACGCAGCTGTCGAATGGCGTATCCGGTATCGGGGTTCCGGCAGGCACCGGGACGCAGTACCCGCGCATGGCGATCCGCGCGACGTAGCGGACCTCGATCCGCAGCTCGGGCCAGTCCGCAACCGGCTCGCCCTTCAGCGCGAGCGGCTGCGCCCCGCTCGATGCGCCAATCGTCGTGAGGAGCAGGAACGCTCCCCACAGCGATACTGCATGCGCGCAACGTTCCCCGCTCACGGCGGCGTCACGGTAAACGCGTTGCTCGTCCCGAGACGCAGGTAGCCATTGTTCGCGAACAGGCGCAGCTCATAGGTGCCCGGTGCGACGGTAGCGGGGATCGTCAGCGGCACGTTGCCGCTGGCCGCCCCGGTGGTGTAGCGCCAAGCGACGTAGGACGTGTTGGCGGCGCCCGGGAGGAAGATACCGATCCAGTCCCTTGTGGTCGGCTGGCATATCCCGTTCCAGGTGCCCGTCACGGCAGTTCCGGCCGCGACGCTCGTCGGGCTTGCGCCGAGAGTCGGGCCCGTGCAGCCCGCGCCGACCGTGATCGTGGTGACGGCAAGCTGCGTGTAGCCGCCGTTCGCGAACAGCCGCAGCTCGTAGGTGCCCGCGGCGAGCGTGGCAGGGACCGTGAGCGGAGCGCTCCCGCTGGTCGTACCCGTCGTGTAACGCCAGGCGAAGTACGACGTCGCCGGGGCGCCCACCGCGGCGAGCGCGATCCAGTCGCGGGTCGTCGGCGCGCAGATCCCGTTCCAGCTGACCGTCACCGAATTGCCCGGGACGACGCTCGACGGGCTTGTGCCGAGCATCGGTCCGGTGCAGCCGGCAATGATCGAGAAGCTGTTGCTGACCGCGAGGCGCGTGACGCTGTTGTTCGAGAACAGGCGCAGCTCGTAGGTGCCCGGGGCGACGGTGGCCGGGATCGTGAAGGGCACGTTTCCGCTCGCCGTCCCCGTGGTGTAGCGGTAGGTGATGAACGCCGAGTCGTGGGCGCCCGGCGGGAAGAGACCGATCCAATCAGTCGTGGTCGGCGCGCACACGGCGCTCCACGCGGCCGTCACGGTGCTGCCGGGCGCGGTGCTCGTCGGGCTCACGCTCAGGGCGCCGCCCGTGCAGCCGGCAACCACCGTGATGGGAATGAGCGCGAGGCGCGAATAGCGGCCGTCGGAGAACAGGCGCAGCTCGTAGTTGCCCGGCGCGAGCGTGGTCGGAATCGTGAAAGGCACGCTGCCGCTCGCGGTCCCGGTCGTGTAACGCCAGCCCAGGTGGTACGCCGTGTCGGCCGCGCCGGGAGTGAATATTCCGATCCAGTCGCGGATCGAAGGCGTCGCGATTCCACCCCAGGTTGCGGTAACCGTGGTGCCCGGTGTGACGCTCGCCGGACTCACTGCGAGCGTTGCGGGCGGCGCCGCGACTCCGGTCACGGATCTCGAAATGCCTCCGCCTCCAGTAAACGAGACGGTTCCGGAGAACGTGCCGACGGACGCCGGGCTGAAGCGGACCGTTATCGTCGCGCTCGCGCCGGCCGCGAGGCTGTAGGAGCCGCCTGAGAGAACCGCAAAGGGCGCAGTCGCGCTCGCGTTGCCGTTCAGCACGCCGCTCCCGGCGTTCTGCACCGTGAACGACCGGTCGACGTACGTTCCCGCGTTGATGTTGCCGAAATCGAGTGTATCGGGCGTGACATTGATGGCCGGGGATGAAACGGTGACGGATAGCACGCTGCCGTCCGAAAAGGTAAGCGTGTAGCTTCCCGTGCTTGCGGGCGTCCACTGGCCCGAGTAGGTTCCATCGCCCGCGGCCTGGTCGAATCCCGCGCCGTCGTCGAGCAGCGTGACGGTCTCGCCGCCGGGTTCGACGGTAATGCTGACGTCGCCGTTGGGCGCGGCGCAGTTGATATTCAGGACCGAGAGGTTGATGGGTGTCCCGACGTTGGCGGCTGCATTGTCCGCGAAGGGCGTCAGCCGCGAGAAGACTGTCGAGTTCGAGCAGGTCAGTGCGCCCAGGGCGTTGAGCCGCTTTTGCGTGATCGTATTCGACATCGATGCGACGTTGTCGCCGCCGGCGAGGATGAGATTCCGGATCGCACGCCAGTCCCGGCTCGGATCCGCCGCCTTGAGCAGCGCCGCCACGCCCGACACGTGCGGGGTCGCCATCGAGGTGCCGTTGAGCAGCGTATACGTTCCGTTCAATGCGGTGCTCAGGATCTCGACGCCGGGAGCGCCGATGTGCACGCTGCGCCTGCCATAGTTCGAGAACGTTGCGCGCTCGTCGGTGCGCGTGGTGGCGGCGACGCAGATGATGTTCGGCAGCCGATAGGAGCACGGATAGAACGGGGTCACATCGTTGTTGAGGCCGTTCCCCTGGAAGTTGCCGTTGCCGGCGGCGGCGATGAAGAGGATTCCCGCGTCCTGATGGCCCCGGATCGCGTCGAACAGCGCCTGCGAGAACGCACCGCCGCCCCAGCTGTTGTTGGTCGCGACGATGTCGACGCCGCGCTCCTTCATGGTCCTCACGTACTCGAGGCAGGCGATGGCGGCCGCCGTCGAGCCGAAGCCGCCCGCGTCCAGGAACTTGCAGGGCATCAGGCTCACGTTCCAGTTGACCCCCGCGACCCCCGCCTCGTTGTTACCCATCCCGCCGATCGTGCCGGCGACGTGCGAGCCGTGCCGGTTGTCGTCCCGGGGATCGGAATCGCCGTTCGCGGTATCGATGCCGTAGCAATCGTCGATGCGGCCGTTGCCGTCGTCGTCCACGCCGTTGGGGATGCACTCCGCGCTGTTGCGGAACATGTTCCCCGCCAGGTCCGGGTGGTTGTAGTCGATACCCGTGTCGATCACCGCGACCACCACGCTGCTACTGCCGGTGGTGATGTCCCAGGCGCCCGGTGCCTTGATATCCGCGCCGGGCGTTCCGCCCGCCTGGCCGGAGTTGCTGAGTCCCCACAGCTCGCCAAAGCTGGTGTCGTTCGGCGTGACCGTCGTGCGCACGATGTAGTTGGGCTCGGCGTACTGGACGTCGGGGTCCTTCTTGAATGCCGCGATGGCGGCGGCGACCGAGAGGTTCGCCGGCAGCCGGTGGTGCTCCAGGCCGTCGAGGATGCGGAAGGCTCGCAGCCGAGTGACGGCGGCGCGGGAGCGCGCGCTGTTCTTCCTGATTTCCGGGACCCCTTCGCGGAACTTGACGATCACTTCACCGGGCACGTGAGGCGCGAGGGGAGGAGCCGGTTCCGCATCTGCTGCGGCGCTTCCAGCCAATGCGGCACTCGAGGCTGCGCCGCCAGTCGTAACTGAATTCGACAACCCGCCCCCCGCCTGAGGGTTCACCGCCGCCGCGTTGCCGTTCGGAAGAGCAATGGGCGCGCCGCCGCCACGCAGATCGATTCCCGCCGTGGGGCCGCCTTTCGAATCGGCGCCGCGTGCCGCATCGCCGCCGTCTGTCCCCTCTCCCCCGCAGGCAGCCAGTAGCAGCAACGCGACGAATGTTGTGAACTTGCGTGTAAATCCGAGCCGTAGGAATTGCATGGCAACACCTCCGCTGGGCGTCAATGCAGCATCCCGCCCGTATCGCCTGACGCTGGTCTCGGTTGACCAGTTCTTGGTTGTAGGTCGCCCGGGAAAATCAGGCCCGGTCTAGCTTCTTATACTCCCACGCAAATGACACGCGCAAATCTAACAAACTGTTAGCTTTGGCGATAGTTACAGTCGTTCCAGCTGCCATTCCATTGGAATAACTGTGACAAATGTCGCAGGAGGATACCGCCTAGCGGGCATTCCCGGTGCCCTGGGTCCGGTAAACGTAGTTCGGCTCGATTGCCCGGATGCGCGCGTCTCCGGCGCGGAGGCTCTCCATCGTCGCGGGACCGGGATCTTCGCCGAGTTTCACCAGGAAGACATTGACTCCCAGCTTCTTGATGTCCTTGATCCCGAACCGCGCATAGATATCGGTTATCGCCTTCACGTCGGATGGCGCGGAGAGCGTGACAATGTACTCTCCCGGCACCCTCGCCTGCTCGGTCGTTACTGCCGCGGGTGCCGCTTGCGGCTCCGCCGGCGCGCTGCCACAGGCGTATCCCGCGGCCGCGCCTGCGAAGGCAACAACGATCGCGACGAGGCGCCGCATCCCGCGCCCCCCTTCTCGACTGAACTTCCGGTCTGCTAGCCTCACCATCACTTTCTATTATTACACCTCAAAGGAGGGATACCATGACGCTGACAGTGAGGAGGGTCGTGACCGGACACGACGCGAACGGCAAGGCTGTCGTCGCGAGCGACGAGCGGATCACCGCAGTCTCGCGCAGGATCGGCAAGAGCATCACGGGCTGCGAGATGTGGTCCACCGACCGGATGCCGGTGGACAATTCGCGGGAGGCGGACGCCGCGCAGCGGGCCGGCTTCGTCAAGCGCTACAACTATGTGGGCAACGGCCAGGGCGTCGCGTTTCGCATCACCGAGTGGGCACCCGGCCACGCGCGCTTCACGCACCGCACCGAAACCGCGGACTTCGCGATCGTGCTATCGGGCGAAATCGACATGGAGCTTGACGACGGCGAAGTCGTGCACCTCAAGGCCGGCGACGTCGTCGTCCAGCGCGGTACGATTCACACTTGGGTCAACCGCGGCTCGGTACCGGCAGTCACCGCCTTCGTCCTGATCGACGCCAAGCCCGCGGAGGCCAACGGGGAGCTGCTGCGCACGCATTTCCCCGCATGACGGAAAAACCGCCCTACTTCATGCGTCCGCAGATCTCCGCGGCAAGAGTCCTGGCGTAGTCCTCGTGGTCGAAGCCGGGCACGTTGAAGGTCCGGGCCTCGTCCTGGAAGATGAACGTGTGCTCGCCCCGCTCCTCGTATAGCGCATAAAGCTTCCTCGCGGCCATGCCCCTTTTGAACTCGGCACGCAGGAATTCCTCGATTATTCTTTGCGCCACGGCGACAGCTTCCGTGACCGTCTTGTACTCGCCGATGCGCCGGACCTCTGGCTCAGGCTCAAGGTGCTTTCGTACGCCTTCGACAAAGTAAGTCATGCGGTTTCCTTGAAACATCCGCTGTTCGGGCCATTCCGTCTCCAAGACTTTGCATCTCAGTCGCTCCGCGGTCAATCCCTGGGACGGCGGGGCCACTGTCGAACCAGAACGGGGGCTTGCAGCGGCCAAAGCGGGCACCTACCCCCGACGTTCAGCGGCGGCGCGGCGAGCGCGCCAGCTCTCAGAAGTGATACTCAGGATTCTTCGGATCGAAGTCAGCGTCCCGTAGCGGAACATTGAGTTCAAGCTTTTCGTATCCGTAGCTCTCGACGAGCTGGTTATCCCGGTCATAGACCCTGATCCTAATCAGGATCCTGCTCTCGATATCCTGGTTGATGACATACCGGTGACCTTCGTAGTCCTTTGCTCTCTCCTTCGGGAAAACCACTTCCACAACCTGCGTCTTCCTGCCGTATACCGTTTCTGCTCCATGCGCAGAGAACTTCAGTTCGCCGACCTTGATCGCCTTGCGGATATCTGTCGCCATGGTTTCCAGGAGATATCCAATTCCGGTACTGGTGACCGGACGAAGGTTGTCCGCCATGAGCGCCGGGTCTCCTGGGTCGAGATCGCGCGAGAAGAAGCGCAGTATCCCTCCTCTGTGAGCCTTGACCCGGTCTTCATTCCAGCCTTTCACATAGAGCAACTCGCTCCCCTCGTAGGGCCTTCTTATCCATTTCATGTACAGACTGAAAGGCGTTTTTCTGCACTTGAGGAATATGGTTTCTTCGGGTTCCAGCTTTCCGGCAATGCGCTGCTGTTTGTGAAATATGGCAGTGTAACTTCGGACCTTGTCGTAAGCAGCCTCAGCCTCGCTGAGCCATTCCTGAGGACCAACGCTGGCTGATGCGCCACCGTACGCGGCCATCGCGGTGGACACGAATAGTGCCGAACAAAAGGTTCTGGTCACGTGTTGGAGCTCCTGCATGGAGCGCCGGTGGTCGTGAGTTCAAATGTCATGACCACCTCATTATTCAGCGCCGAGGCGATAATCTTATACCCGCCCGCAACGCATATTGAGATAGATCAACCCGGCGATGAAATTTGAACGATGCAATTTCACATGGAAAGACCAGCGGCCAGTCCTGGCCGGTAGCCGTCATACGGCCCACTCGGGCGGGTCCTGGCGACCGCAAATCACCAGCGTCGGGCATTTGATCTTCGGGACCGAGCCTCTGAGGTCCGAGTTTCTGGGGTCGGACCACCCCATGTCGATTTAATCTTGGCAGTATCACCAGCACACACGATCCAGACGAATTTGAAATCAAGATCCTATTTTTTACTGATGATGATGTCGCTTTCTTGCGCGGAGGTGCGCAGCGAGATCATGGGCCCGCCGATCCTGGACAACAATTACAACCTGGATCTGCGGCAGGGTCCCATCCTGGGTTCCGCCCGGCAAGTCGCGTTGGGCGGGGCTTACATCGGGGTGGCCGAAGGCATCACATCTCTTAATTCCAATCCCGCAGGTGTGGCGTTTCGCCTGGAAAGTTCGACAACAAAATTTGATTGGGACTGGACCGTCGGTGTGAACGACTTGAAAAGCAACGACTTCGACAACAACGGCCAATCACCGCCAGACTACAAGGATCACCGCATACGTACCCTCGGACTGATGGGCCAATATGGGCCTTGGGGAGTAGGCGTATTGAACAACTCCGAAATCCTCGCCCTAGATGGCCCCGACGGTAAGCAGAATGAATATGTCTTGAGTGTCACCTCCTTGGCATTGGGCCGGCAGTTTCTGGATCGTGAACTGACAATTGGTGTCGGGTTGCGTGCCACGATGACCAAGCTGCGCAACAAGACATTTGATACGACGCTCGGGAAACTCTCCGGCACCGGATGGGAGATGGGCGGTGTGTGGAACCCGGGACGCGGACCCTTCCGGCTCGGCGCTGCTTATTCCTCATCCATCAGTTCCAATCAGTCACTCAACAATACAGGCGGCAGCCCGGTGACGGTTAACGGCCCGATCGTTCCGCAACAAGTGATTTTGCCCGCGAAATTTGGAGTGGGCTTTTCCTATGCGGTCGAGTCGGCGCCGTTCTGGAAGAATCACAAATGGCTGGTGGCCGCAGATTTGCTCTTCACCGAGCCAAGCGAGAATGCAGTGGGCGTGGAATCGGTGTTGGCCCAGAAAATACAACCCGTCGGCACTCATCGCACGATCAGCGTTCGGGTGGGTTCGGAACTCGAAACAATTCCGGGCCGGTTGCGGCTCCGGATGGGAAGTTATTACGAGCCGTCCAATTACGAAGGCGTATCGGGCCGGACGCATTTGACCAGCGGGTTTGAAGTCCGCATGTTTCACAGCAGTATCTGGGGCGAAAACGACTGGGGTCTTACCGCTACGATTGACTCCGCACGGGACTACCTGAACATTCTTCTTTCGATCGGCTTCTGGTATTTTTAGCGGTCATTTCAGCCAAACAACATTTCCTAATTTGCAGCCACCTTTGGCATTCCTGATATAGTCTGACGGCAGGCCTTTCCGGGAAGGAAGCGCAATGGCGGGGATCTCGCGAGCGGCGGCGCGCCGCATCGTCGAGCAGGTACGCGGCTCGCCCGCGACGCGTGTCAAGGTGGCGGTTTCCGACACCGATGGCGTGCTGCGCGGCAAGTATCTGCACAAGGAAAAATTCATCTCTGCCGTTGAGTCGGGTTTCGGCTTCTGCAACGTGGTCTTCGGCTGGGACTCGAACGATCAGTGCTACGACAACACCACGTGGACCGGGTGGCACACGGGATTTCCCGACGCGCTCGTGCAGCTCGACCTCTCCACCTTCCGGCGCGTCCCCTGGGACGACAACGTGCCGTTCTTTCTCGGCGAATTCGTCGAGGCCGACGGCACGCCGCTCCCCGTCTGTCCCCGCCAGCTCTACAAGCGCGTGCTCGCGCGCGCCGGAAAGATGGGCTTCCAGGTGCTCACGGGCCTGGAATACGAGTGGTTCAACTTCCGCGAGACGCCGCAAAGTTTCGCCGCCAAGGGCTACGTGCGACCCGAGCCGATCACGCCGGGGATGTTCGGCTACTCGCTCATCCGTGCCGGGCAGAACCAGCCGTTTTTCCGCGCCCTCATGGAGGAGATGCCGGCGTTCGGGGTGCCGGTCGAAGGCCTGCACACGGAGACCGGACCGGGCGTCTACGAGGCCGCGTTGCTCTATGCGCCCGGGATCGAATCGGGCGACCGGGGCATTCTCTTCAAGCAGGCGGCAAAAGAGATCGGGAGCCGCTTCGGCATCATGCCGAGCTTCATGGCGAAATGGAGCACACAGTACCCCGGGTGCTCGGGCCACATCCACCAGAGCCTGTCGGACGGCAAGCGCAACCTGTTCTACGACGCGCGCCATCCGCACCGCATGTCGAAGCTCTTCGAGAGCTACCTCGCGGGACAGCTTGCGCTCCTGGAAGACATCCAGGCAATGGTTGCGCCGACGGTGAACAGCTACAAGCGGCTGGTCGACGGCATGTGGGCGCCGGTGAAGCGCAGCTGGGGCGTGGACAACCGCACCGCGACGCTGCGCGTCATTCCGGGCTCGCCCAAGTCCACTCGGCTCGAGTCGCGCTGCCCCGGCGCGGACATCAATCCCTACATCGCGCTCGCGGCCTGCGTCGGCGCGGGGCTCTGGGGCATCGAGAAGAAGCTCAGGCTCAAGGACGCGCCCGTCTCGGGCGACGCGGCGATGGCGGCAAAGATTCCCCGCCTGCCGCGCAACCTGGCGGAGGCGACCGCAAACCTCAAGCGCTCGACGGCCGCGCGCGAGCTCTTCGGCGAAACATTCGTGGACCACTTCGTGCGCACGCGCGAGTGGGAGTGGCGCCAGTTCCAGGATGCGGTAACCGACTGGGAGCTGAAGCGCTATTTCGAGATCATCTGATGGCGGTCCACACGTTTGCATTTCCGACCACGATCCATTTCGGGCCGGGAGCGAGGAAGCTCGCCGCGACGCATCTCAAAGAAGCAGGCTGCAAGCGTCCCCTCGTCGTCACTGACAGAGGCATCGCCGCGCTTCCAATGCTGGGTGAGTTCGTCGCCACGCTCACGGGGCTCGAGGCGGGCGTGTACTCGGGGGTGGAGGGTAACCCGGTCGCGGCCCAGGTTCGCGCGGGCGTGGATGCATACCGCACTCGCCGGGCCGATGCCGTTGTCGGCTTCGGCGGCGGCGCCGCACTCGACGTCGCCAAGGCGGTGGCGCTCATGGCGGTGTACCCGGGCGACGTGCTGGAGTACGCCTGGGACCATCCCGGGGCACGACCGATCGAGAAGCCGCTGCCGCACTTCATCGCGGTGCCTACCACCGCGGGCACGGGCAGCGAGGTCGGACGCTCCTCCGTGATTTCGGATGATGTAACGCACGTGAAGCGCATCCTGTTCTCACCCGCACTCCTGGCGAAGGCCGTTTTCGCCGACCCGGAGCTGACACTCGCGCTCCCCGCCCCGGTCACCGCGGCGACCGGGATGGATGCGCTCACGCACAATATCGAGTCCTACCTCTCGTCCGCGTACCATCCGTTTTGTGACGGCATCGCGCTCGAAGGCGTGCGCATCGCCGCGCGCGCGCTGCCGGTGGCCGTGAAGCAGCCGGGGAATCTGCGGGCGCGCAGTGACATGCTCATGGCTTCGATGATGGGAGCAATCGCATTCCAGAAGGACCTCGGCGCGGTGCATTCCTGCGCGCACGCGCTCTCCACGGTCGCGGGCCTCCACCACGGGCTCGCAAACGGCGTGATGATCGACCATGTCATGCGCTTCAACCGCCAGGAGGCGGGGACGAAGATGGCCGAGCTCGCGCGCGTCGCCGGCGCGGCAGATCTCGTCGCGTGGCTCACCATGCTCAAGGCGG
>Ga0137334_1000131_pt1 | contig 11416 bp, 9 predicted proteins | sample EasRivERMLT262_2_FD_104776 | JGI IMG/M metagenome (GOLD analysis project Ga0137334, IMG submission 104776) | Soil microbial communities from meander-bound floodplain in the East River, Colorado, USA - East River MetaG ERMLT262_2 | ecosystem: Environmental > Terrestrial > Soil > Floodplain ...
GGTCACGAACGCCGCGGCGAGGAAGAGGCGCACCAGGTAGGTGCCGGCGGGCAGCGCGCCGGTGGCCGGCACTGCCGCGGGGGGCCGCGGCTCGCCCGCCCGCGCCAGCGCGAGGACGACCGCACCGAGAACGAGGTTCAAGACGCCGGCCGCGCGCATGGTGCCCGGCATGCCGAGCCAGCCGAGCAGGAGAAACGCCGCCGCCAGCGCGCCCGCCGCCGCGCCGATCGAGTTGGTGAAATAGAGCATCGCCAGGTGATGGCCGCTCGCCTCGGGGCTGCGCCGGATGACCGCGCCGCTCATGAGCGGGAAGGTCATGCCCAGCAGCACCGTCTGCGGGACGATCAGCAGGGCGCACAGCGTGTACTTGTAGACTTCCACGGCGAGCGGCGAGCCGAGCGCCGGAATCGCGTGATCGAGGGACGCCTGCGTGAGCAACTCGAACACCTCGTGGAACAGCAAGGCAGCGAGGCCGATGGCGATCTCGATCCAGCCGTAGGCCCCGAGCAGGTTACCGATCCTGCGGGTCGCCCGGCTCGCGATCCAGGCGCCGAGCGCCATGCCGCCCATGAACGCGGCCAGCACGAAGGATTGCGCGAAGGAGGCAGAGCCGAGAAAAAGCTTCAGGTAATGCGACCAGATGGATTCGTAGATGAGTCCAGTGAAGCCGGACAGGGTGAACAGGCCGAAGAGCAGTTGGACATTCCGATAGGTCATGGCGCTCCCGAGTTTCGACTGAACGCGAGTGTAGCTGATGCCCGCATCGCCTGCCACGGCCGCATGTCACGAGACACGCCGCGCGCATTGCGGCCCGCGATCTGCCCGCCGCACCCACGCGTGGCGACGCGCGCGGCCTTGCGCTAGTGGGTCGAGTCCGCCAGCCCGGGATTGCCCGGCACGCCTGCGAGCGCCGGGCGGTTGGGCGTGACGGGGCGGATCGTGCGCCTGGCGCGCAGGTAGCGGGTGACGACGTCCCACACCGGCTCGCCGCTCGCGCCTTCCGCGACCGGCGCCCAGCTCGCTACCCGGTAGCGCTTTCCGGCCTCGATGGCCTTGCCGTCCAGGGTCATGCCGCTGATGCGCGAGCCGATCTTCTGCGTCGGATCGCAGCGGTAGCGCATGCCGCCCACGCGCACCATGTCCCCGCCCTGCTGGTAGTAGGGGTCGGGGTTGAACAGGTTGTCGCAGACGTCCTCGAGAATGCTCTTGATGGTCTCGCCGGTCATATCCGTGACCGTGGTGTAGGGGTAGGTCACGGCAGTCTGGCCCATGACATGCTCGAGCGTAATGGCCTCGCCGGGGAGAATCGTCGTGCCCCAGCGGAATCCCGGCGAGAAGGCGATTTCGGCGCCCTTCACTTCCATCAACGCGTCGAGTATGACCTGGTCGAAGGTGCCGACGAAATTGCCGCGCCGGTAGAGGAGCCCCTCGGTGACGGCGAGTTTCTCGGCGAGCCGCGCGGCGTAGGGCTCGCGCACGCGGGATATGAGAGCGGCCATCTCCGGGTCGGGCTCGATCAGCGTGGCGAACACCGGCAGCAGGCGGTAGCGGCAGTCGCGCACCCTGCCGCCGCGTATGTCGAGGTCGGCCACGGCAAGGAACTTGCCGTTCGAACCGGCATTGGTGACGAGGGTCGTGCCGGCGCGGTTGCGGACCGCGATCGGCTCCGGCACGGCGTCATGTGTATGCCCGCCGAGTATCAGATCGATGCCGCTGACGCGCGAGGCGAGCTTGAGATCCACGTCCATGCCGTTGTGCGACAGCAGCACCACCGCTTGCGCGCCCCTGGCGCTCACCTCGTCGACCGTCTTCTGGAGATTCTCTTCCTGGATGCCGAAGGTCCAGTCCGGCACGAAGTAGCGGGGATTCGCGATGGGCGTGTACGGAAACGCCTGGCCGATGATCGCGACCGGCACCCGGTTCACCTCGCGGATCACGTGCGACGGGAATACCGGGTCCCCGAAATCGGCGGTCCTGACGTTCTGCGCGACGAAGGCGGTTCTGCCGGCAAGATCCCTCTTGATCACTTCCTCGACCCTTGCCGCGCCGTACGTGAACTCCCAGTGGCCGGTCATGACGTCCACGCCGAGCAGCCGGGCGGCTTCGATCATGTCCTGCCCGCGGGTCCACAGCGCGGTGGCCGAGCCCTGCCAGGTGTCGCCGCCGTCGAGCAGCAACGCGCCGGGGCGCTCAGCGCGCACCTGCTTGACCAGCGTGGCAAGGGGGGCGAATCCGCCGACTGCCCCGAAGCGGCGGGCAGCAGCCTCAAAATCGAGATGCGTGAACGCGTGCGCGGGCCGCGTCCCGGGCGCGATCCTGAAATGGCGGAGCAGGGCTTCGCCCACGAGATGCGGCGGCGTGCCGCGCGCTGCGCCGACGCCGATGTTGACGTCGGGTTCCCGGAAGTGGATCGGCAGCAGCTGGGCATGGCAGTCGGTCAAGTGGAGCAGGGTGACGTCGCCGCGCGGCCCCGGCAGCTCGTAGAGCGGCTCGCCTCGAGCGGACTCCGCCGCTCGGCCGGCGAGCGGCATGCCTTGCGCCGCCGCGACCGCGAGCATCTGCAGGAATTCGCGGCGACTGAGGGACATGACTTGGAACGAGTGAACGGGAAGCGGTGAGCAGTCAGCAGTCAGCAGCGGGCGGCCGCCCCCCACTGCGGGGGCCGCTTACCGCTTGCTGCTCACTGCTTACGGTTGATCGGCGATTGCGGGTCGATCAGAAACGCCACCAGGTGGGTGATCTGCTCCGGCGTCAGATGGCGGGTCGCACCCAGGCGCGGCATGTTGGAGCAGGGGACGAACGCCCACCCGTTGAAGATACGCTCGTAGGTCAGCTTCGCGATCGCCTCCGAATTTCCGCGCTGCAGACCGTAGCCGGTCAAGCTCGGCCCCACGTTGCCGACGTTGATTTCGCCCGGCGCGAGGGCATGACAGTTCTGGCAGAGCCCGCCGTTTTCCTTGCGCTTCTCGAGCCGGCCGCCCTGGATGCGGTCGCCGGCACCGTCATGGGCGAGCTTGTTGCCGATCTTCCAGTCGCCGACAAGCTTGCCGGAAGCCGGATACTGGATCGAGGCGCGCGAGAGCTTCACCACCTCGGCCGCCTCCTCCTGCGTGAGCGCGCCCCCCCCGATCTTGCTGCACAACTGCTGCGCCTTGTCCTGTTCCAGCCGCTTCAGCAGACCGGACGACGGCGCCGTGAAGTCTTCCCGCACCATTTTCTCGGCGATCCCGCGCGTGGCCGCGGGATCGGGATAGGTGGCGCACCCCGCCGCGACCAGCGCCGAGGCGCCCACGACACTCCAGACCCAACCCGCTTTTCGCATACGCTCCTCGCTTCGCTAGCGCTTGAAGCCCGGCACCTGGATGACGGCCCCGTTTCCCCGAACCTGGAGGTAGGTGGCCAGGGCGATGGACGTGTCCGATCCGTACTTCAACTCGGGCAGCCGCATCTGCCAGAAGCAATCGTAGAGCCGCCACTGCATCGTGCGCACCACGAAGTGCGCGCCACGATACGCCGGCCACGTGCTCGCGACCTCGCCGATATGCTTCGGATCGTTGATGTTCCACAGGTCCTGCAGGCGAATGCGCTTGTCGGCTTCGCCATGGCACTGGGTGCACGCGAAATCGGTCTGCCCGGCGCGGCGGTGAAACAGGTACTCGCCTGCCTTGAACGTGTCGTATTCCTTCTGGTGCCTGAGCGTGACGTTCACCTTCATTCCGTTCGACCGCGAAGTGATGTAGAGCGCCAGGGCTTCGACGTCGGAGCCGTCGCTCGCCGGGCGGCTGATCGCTCGTCTCACGACATCTTCGCGATTGAATCCCTGCAGCGTGACCATGCAGTGCAGCAGGCGGGATTCCAGGTCCAGTACCCGGTCGACGTCGGAAAAGTAGCGCGGTAACTGCGCGGCGGCGCCGTCGAGCTTGCCCGGCCCCATCCCGAAGTCGCATTGCTCGAGCGACGCGCCCTTGGGGCCCCGCTTCTGGTGGAAGAGCGCCTTGCCGCGCTCGATCCACAATTCACCGGGATTGTCCTCGGCCAGCATCTTGCGCCCGACCGCGAGGGGATCCTCGGGCTGCGCCAGCAGCGGCAGGGCGCCCCACGGCGCCAGGAATCCCAGCAGGATCGCGGCGAGCCCGCCGCGCGTTTTCGGCATGTTCTCCTCCTCGTTTTGGCCGTTGAGCCGGCCCCGTCCCGTCCTAGGGTGCCGGGGCCACGGTTGTTTCGTCCGTGCGCTTGTCGCCCTTGTTGTCGGTCCAGGTGACGCTGATCTTGTCGCCCGCTTTCGCACCCTTGATGCGCAGACCCAGGAAGGGATTGCGCGCCACCGCCTGGCTCCACTGCGTGTCGAGCACCGTCTTGCCGTTGTGCATCACCACGACGCTCTGAATGAAGTGCAGCGGCACGATCTCGCCCTTGGCGTCCTTGCGCTGGCCCGTCTCCATGGGATGCATCATCAGGATGCGCACGTCGGCAACGTCGCCCTGGAGCGTGGCGCGGATTTTCATCGGTTCAGCCATGATGCCGTTCTCTCCTCGTCGGGCGCCCGCTTACCCGCAGCCGCCGACCGTGATCTTCACTTCCTTCTTGGCGACGTAATACTTGCCGTCCGCCTTGACCACCGCCCAAACATCCGAAGTCTGGCCCATCTTGATCCGGGCGGAAACGTAGCCTTCGCCGCCTCCGGCGAGGTCGAACGTCGCCGCCAGCGGAAACGGGTTCTTCTCGGCGACAATCGATATCTGCTGGGTATTCGCCAGCCGGCTCGTGACCGCGATGGGCACGACCGCGCCGTTCTCGGCGATGTCGGGCGCGGTGATTGCGATCTCCTTGCTCTCCGGGGCGCCGGTCGCGCCGAGGCTCTTCATTACATCGGCCAGCGTTTTCGACTCGAAGCCCGCCTTGTTCCAGGTCGCGGCCCGGGCCCAGCCGCTTGCTAGAAGGCCTGCGGACCAGGCGGCTGCGAGCGCGCCCACACGGGCGGTCAGTTGCAGGAAGGTTCTGCGCGGTGGGTTCATCATTTCTCCTGTGTCGCGATGATCGATGAGATATTAGAGCGAGTTCTCCTCTGGCGTCCACCGTCGGATTCTTATCGGTCCATAAGGATAATTGACGCGCACCGGGACTTTGCTCACCGCGTACGGGCGATCCAATGACCCGATTTGCCGCCCCTTTTTTCGAGCAGCCGGATGTTCTCGAGGCGCATGCCGCGGTCGGCGGCCTTGCACATGTCGTAGATGGTGAGCAGGCCCGCCGCCACCGCGGTCAGCGCTTCCATCTCTACGCCGGTCTGCCCCGTCGTCGCAACGGTCGCCTCGCAGCGCACCGCGCCGGCCTTGCGCTCGAGCGTGAAGTCCACGGCGACATGGGTGAGCGCGAGCGGGTGGCAGAGCGGGATCAGGTCCGCGGTGCGCTTCGCAGCCTGAATCGCCGCGATGCGCGCGACGCCCAGCACGTCGCCCTTGCTCGCGGCGCCGGCGGCGATTCTCCGCAATGTCGCGGGCCGCATGCGGATGCGTCCCGCGGCGCGTGCCACGCGCTGCGTGATGCCCTTGCCGGCGACATCGACCATGCGCGCCTGTCCGCGCGCGTCGAAATGCGTGAGCTTTTTCAAGTTCCGGATTGCCGCGAAACGGGGGTTTTTGTTAGGAACTCCCGCGCAACGGAATTATCATATCATCATGGCCTTGCGTATCCTGTCCGCGCTCCTCCTGCTGGCCGTTCCCGGCGTGCTCGCCCAGGGACTGCCTGACCTCGGCGACGTCGCGCAGGCGGGCTTCACGCCGCTGCAGGAGCGGCGGCTGGGCGAGAGCATCATGCGCGAGATCCGCGCCGACCGCGCCTACTACGACGAGCCCGAGGCGACCGACTACATCAACAGCCTGGGCAACCGCCTCGCCTCGCGCAGCACCGATACGCGCCAGGACTTCGAGTTTTTCCTGATTCGCGACTCCCAGATCAACGCGTTTGCGCTGCCCGGCGGATTCATCGGCGTCAATACCGGGTTGCTCCTCGCCGCGCAGGCCGAGTCCGAGGTTGCGGGCGTGATGGCCCATGAAATCGCCCACGTGACCCAGCGCCATATCGCGCGCATGCTGATGCAGCAGAACCAGAGTGCTGTCACGACACTCGGGACGATCGCGGCCGCGCTGCTGCTCTCGCGCGTGAGCACGCAGGCAGCCGAGGCCGCCATTGCATTCGGGCAGGCGGGCGCGGTCCAGAGCCAGCTGAATTTCACGCGCGACAACGAGCGCGAGGCCGACCGCGCGGGCCTGCAGATCCTCGACCAGGCCGGATTCGACCCTCGCGGCATGGCGGCCTTCTTCGAGCGCCTGCAGCGCGCAACCCGCGTCTACGAGTCCGGCGCCCCGTCCTACCTGCGCACGCACCCGCTCACTTTCGAGCGCATCGCCGACATGCAGAACCGGACCGAGTCCCTCGGCTACCGGCAGGTTCCCGACAGTCTCGATTTCCAGTTGATCCGCGCCAAGCTGCGGGCGCAGCTCGACGCACCGCGCGACGCCGTCGCCTTCTTCGAGCAGAGCCTGGCCGAACGCAAGTTCCTGAGCGAGGCCGCGAGCCGTTACGGACTGGCGTTGGGCCTGATGCGCATGCGGGAGTACGGTCGGGCACGCGCGGAGCTCGAGGCGTTGCGCAAGCTCGTGCCGGCGAGCCCGATCGTGGAAACGCTGACGTGCGAGTTCAGCGTCCAGGCCAACGGCGCGGAAAAGGCGCTGCCCTGCTATCGCGAGGCATTGAAGCGCTATGCCTCCTATCGCGCCCTGATCTATGGCTACGCCAACACGCTGCTCGAAACGAACCGCCCGCAGGAAGCGTTGCGCCTGGTCGAGGCGCGGCTGCAGGTGATCACCGACGACCACCGGCTGTACCTGCTGCAGGCGCGCGGTTACGCGGCGCTCGACAAGCGGCTCGCCCAGCACCGCGCCCAGGCGGAAGCGTATGTGCGCACGGGCAACCTGATGGCTGCGATGGAACAGTTGAGGCTCGGCCTGAAGAGCGGCGATGGAGATTTCTACCAGGCGTCGAGCGCCGAGTCGCGCCTGCGGGAGCTGCGCAAGCTGGACGAGGAGATGCGACGGGAAGCGGGCAAGCGGTAGGCGCGATGGCATCCGCACGCGAGCGCCTGCTGGGCGGGTTGTGCCTGCTGGGAGTATGCGCGGTTGCCCTGCTGCCCGACCCGTACGCGGCGCTGCCGCAGTGGACCTACTACTTCCGGGACGTCTCGCTCCAGTTTTTGCCCCTGCGCCAGTTCCAGGCAGTCGAGCTCGCGGCGGGACGATTGCCGTTCTGGAATCCTTATGTGCACGAGGGCGAGTTCCTGCTGCCCTCGTTCTACCCCATCGACCTGCTGCACGTGCTGGACTCGAGCCCGCAGTTCGTGTCGTGGCTTCTGACGCTGCATATGCCGCTGGCCGCGCTCGGCGCCTACGCGCTCGGCCGCGGCCGCGGCATGTCGGCGCTCGGAGCGTTCACCTGCGCGACGGTGTATTCGATCGGAGGCTTCGCGCTCTCGACGCTCAATCTCTACGTGTTCCTGCAGGCGCTCGCGCTGGCGCCCTTTGTCGTGCTGGCGTGCGAGCGGGCGGCGACCCGCGGCGGCCGCTGGATCGCCGGCGCCGCGCTTGCGCTCGCAGTGAGCCTCACGACGCTCGCGCTGGAGATCATCGGGCAGGCGGTGATCCTGGGCGCGCTGCTCGCCCTCTGGAGGGACGCGCGCGCGGGTGAACCTGCGCCCGGCGCGGGCGCGGCGGCGTCGCGGCTCGGCTTGGCCATTGCGTTGGGCGTGGGCCTGGCCGGTGTCCCGGTCGCCATCACGCTCGGCGTGCTGCCGGAAACCGAGCGCGGCGCGGGATTCGCCGCGGACGAGGCGGGCGGGCTGGCGCTGCCGCCCCTCGCGCTGTTCCAGTTCCTGGTGCCGAATCTCTTCGGGGCCCTTTCCCGCCCGATCGAGACCTGGTGGGGGGGCGTCGTGTTCAGGGATGGCACGCCCTACTTCCTCAGCATCTATCTCGGCGTGCTGGTGCTCGCCCTCGCCGTTGTCGGCGGGGCGAACGCGCCCCGGCGCGAGCGCATCGTGCTCGCGGGCGGGGCCGCGCTCGCAGCGTGGCTCGCACTGGGGCCCACGGGCGGGCTGTGGTCGTTGCTGCACGACCTGCCGCTCACCAACGCGTTTCGCACGCCGAGCAAGGCGCTCTATACCGTGCACCTGGCGGCGGCACTGCTCGCGGGGCGCGGCGCCGACCGGCTGGCCACGGGGGCGGGCTGGGCCCTGTTCTCCGTGGTGAGTGCGATCGGACTGCTCGTGGCAGGCGCGATCGCGGCCGCCAGCTGGCTCGCGGCGGATCACATCGCCGGCCTGCTCCAGCTCGAGGCTGCGGCGCGCGAGGAGCTGGCGGCGATTCTTCCCGGGGACGCCGCCCGCTGCGCGGCAATCGGGCTGCTCGGGCTCGGGGCCGCGATCGCCGTGATACGGGCGCGCCTGCGGCCACAGCTTGCGGCGATGCTGGTTGCGCTGGTCGTGGCGGTGGACCTGGCGCGGGCCGGCGCGGGGCTCAATCGGCAGGCCTCGCCGCTGGTATTCACCCTGCTTCCGGAGATCGCGGCCGAGCGGCTCCATGACCTGGGAGGCGGCCGTGTCTTCGCGGTACCCGTCAGCTTCAGCCGGAATTTCCTGAGCTGGCTCAACACGCGCCAGCCCGATTCCGACCAGTCGATGACCTACGCGATGCGGCAGCAGCTGGAGCCGTACAACAACCTCCCTTATCGCGTGGAATCCGCGGGATCGCAGGACCGCACGCGCCTCGTCCCGCTGCTGACATCGCTCGGATGGACCGGTAACGACACGGGCGACGTCACCCGGTTCCTGCCGCTGCTGCGGCATGCGGCCGTGAGCCGGATCCTGAGCTTCGATCCGATCGAGCATCCGGAGCTGCGGCTGCGCAGCTCCGTGTCGGTCGGCCTGACCGGGCTCACGCTGCACGTCTACGAGGTGATCCGGCCCTGGCCGCGCGCGCTGATCGCCTGCCGCGCGCACCGGGTATCCACCCGGCTCGAGGCGGCACGCGCTCCGCATGCGGCGGGCTGGGATCCCGATCGCGACGTCGCATTCGAAAATGCGGTCACGACGCACGGGACGGCATGCAGCGCGGGACGCGTGCGCACCGTCTCGCGCCTTCCAGGCGAAGAGCGCTACGATGTGGAGAGTGACGGAGCGGGGTGGCTCGTCGTGCGCTCGACGCATGCGCGCGGCTGGCGCGCAACGGTCGACGACGAGCCCGCGGCGCTGCTGCGCGCCGATGGCCGTCACCGGGCAATCGCGGTTCCCCCCGGCCGGCACGTCGTCACGTTGCGCTACGAGCCGCCGTGGCTGTGGCCCGGAGCCGCCCTGATGCTGATCTCCGGCGCGGTCGTGCTCGGGTTACTCGTGCGCCCGCGCAGCCGCACGCGAGAGGCATGACTTGGACAGCTCGGACCCTTCGAGAACGGCACCCGCAATGACTCCGTCGTTCGGCGAGGCTTGGCGCGTGTGGCTGAAGATCGGCTGCATCGGTTTCGGGGGGCCGGCCGGCCAGATCGCGCTGATGCACCGCGTTCTCGTCGACGAGAAGAAGTGGATCGACGAGGCGCGCTACCTGCACGCGCTCAATTTCTGCATGCTGCTGCCGGGCCCGGAAGCGCAGAAGCTCGCGACCTATGCCGGGTGGCTGCTGCACGGCACCCGCGGCGGGCTCACCGCCGGCATCCTGTTCGTGGCTCCCGGCGCGCTGGTAATGCTCGCCTTCAGCCTGCTCTACGTGCTCGGGCGCGGCATCCCGGTCGTGGATGGCGCGCTGTTCGGAATCAAGGCGGCCGTGCTGGTGATCGTGGTGGAAGCGCTGATACGCATCGGGCGCAGGTCGCTTAAGACCCGGCTGCTGCTGGCGCTGGCAGGCGCAGCCCTCATCGGCATCTTCTTCCTCGACCTGCCGTTTCCCCTGATCGTCGTGGCCGCGGCCGTCGTCGGCTTCCTGGTTGCGCAGTCCTCGCCCGACCTGCTCGGATTGAAGCCCGGCGCGGTAGTCGCGGCGACCCCCGCGCCGGGGCGGTGGCGGCATGCCGCTGCCGCCACCGCCACGGGTCTCGTGCTGTGGTGGACGCCGGTCGCGCTGGCCGCGGCGATACTGGGTTCAGGCCACGTGTTCGTGGACATCGGCATCTTCTTCTCGAAGCTCGCGGTGGTGAGTTTCGGCGGTGCCTATGCGTTGCTCGCCTACATGGCGCAGGAGGCGGTCGAGACCTTTCGGTGGATGACCGCGCCGGAAATGGTGGACGGCCTGGGGCTCGCGGAGACGCTGCCGGGACCGCTCATCAAGGTGACCCAGTTCGTGGGCTTCCTCGGCGCGTATCGAGACGCCGCGCCGTTCTCGCCGGTCGTCGCCGGCGTGATCGGCTCGGCGCTGACCACGTGGGTCACGTTCGTGCCGCCGATGATACTGATCTTCGCCGGCGCGCCCTTCATCGAGCAGTTGCGCTCCAATCAGCGCCTCTCGGGCGCGCTCGCCGCCATTACCGCCGCGGTGGTCGGCGTGATCCTCAACCTCACGGTCTGGTTCGTGCTGCACGTCCTGTTCGCGCGGGTCGAGGAGGTCCACACCGGCCCGCTGCGCTGGTACGCGTTCGATCCGGCGACGCTCGATCTCAGGGCCTGCGCGCTCGCGCTCGTCGCGGCGCTGCTGGCATTCCGGTTGCATCGCGGACTGGTCGAGATGGTCGTGATCATGGCGGCGCTCGGAATCGCGGTGCGGCTGCTTCTCGGCGCGTGACGCGCGCGGGCGCGCGGACGCCCGCACAACTGCGGCCGCCGCGGCCTCGGTGGTCGCTCCGATATGGTATCGTGCGGCATGGAGAATGCGCGCGCGGCGACAGTGTCCGGACTGGGAAATTTGCCGCAGAAGATCGGGAAATACGAGATCATCAGCGAGATCGGCAAGGGTGCGACCAGCGCCGTCTACCGGGCGTACGATCCGTTCCAGAGCCGCCAGGTCGCGATCAAGGTGGTGTTTCCCGAGGCGCTCGGCGACCAGGAGTACGGCAGGCGCTACCGCAAGCTCTTCGTCACCGAGGCTTCCCTTGCCGGCAAGCTCTCGCATCCGCACATCGCCGCCATCTACGACGCGGTGGCCGGCGAGGACACGAGCTACATCGTGATGGAGTACGTGGACGGGACGACGCTCGAGCAGTACACGCAGCACGAGAGCCTCCTGCCGGTGCGGCGCATCGTGGAGATCATCTACAAATGCGCCAAGGCGCTTGAATACGCGTCCAACCAGGGCGTTATCCACCGCGATATCAAGCCCGCCAACATCCTGCTCACCGGCGATACCGACATCAAGATCTCGGACTTTGGCGCGGCGCTGAC
>Ga0137334_1000133_pt1 | contig 11362 bp, 10 predicted proteins | sample EasRivERMLT262_2_FD_104776 | JGI IMG/M metagenome (GOLD analysis project Ga0137334, IMG submission 104776) | Soil microbial communities from meander-bound floodplain in the East River, Colorado, USA - East River MetaG ERMLT262_2 | ecosystem: Environmental > Terrestrial > Soil > Floodplain ...
ACCAGTTAGAACCGTTCCTTGAGAACGAACAATTAGATCAACTACTCCTGTCTCGTTTACTTCACTTTCGGGCGTAGGTCCATCGCTAAACCTATGATGATTGCGAACAGTATCAATTATCTGTGTTTTAGCATTTAGAACTTCGCCAACTGTCAACGGATATTGCACACCAGCTAATTCTGGCTCACCCAGATCCGTAAAGGTCCACTTATAATCTGTATCGACAGTTCCAGCTATAGTTACACCTAGTCCACTTGCACTATAGTCATTACCATTTCCACCAGCATTATCATCAAATCGCCACATAGCAATAGCATCTCCTTCAGCACGGATAGAAGATATTCCTCTAGCTTCGTCTGGAGGAATGTACTTATCATATATACGAATATCACATATCTGTCCTATTACATTTGCAGAATCAATAACAGTATTTTGAGTGTCAACCGATACAGTAGGAGTAAATGTCCCAATAATCTCATTGTTAATCATCAAGTACGCCGTAGTCTTATCAAGTATAGCTGCTACAAACGTAACCCATCCAATACCAGTATAGCTAGTAGTGGTCTCTACTATAGTAGTATCTACTCCTCCAAATGAAACAGCAAATCTTATTAACCCGCTAGTTTGTTGACACACCACAGCAAAATTTCTATTAGCTCCACCACCTATTTGCTTTCTGATAATTGGTTGAAAATTAGCAGTGGCAGCGGGAATGTTGAATCTCCCGACGAGAGTAAAGCTCTTTAAGTCATATATTGCATCGTAAGCTCTAGAATACTTTCCAGTAGTGGTAAGAAATTCTAGACAATGAGGAATCCCAACATTAGTCTTTATATCCAACTGCTCTTCTAGCATCTTACCTAGAACACTACTGATTTGAAATAAGACTTGTATTCCTTCAGATGTCAACTCAATATCAGGTTCCTTTGAAATAGCATACGTCGCATACAACACATAAGACGAGTATAACTCATCCGTTGGCTTTCCGACTTTCAATCGGCAATTAGACTTTATGAACTCATAGTCTAACATCTGAGACATCTGATCGTCATCTGGCAGAGGTTGTAAAAGAGTAATAGTACCTGCTTGCTTTTGTACCATGCCAGAGAATATAACGTCTTCAGAAAGAGATTCGACTAGTGAACCTGTACTAGCTAGATACGGAGGCATAGAAGTATTAGCAGGAGTATCTGTTGATCCGGTTTCGCGACCGTGAAATGTAAAGTACCACGTTTTAGCCGACCCATCGGATATCTTAGTCGAATCAACTTCAAACGCAATATCTAGAATATCACCAGATGATAAAATTTCTTGAAGAGTTGCCATCTCAGATCACTTTCTCCGCTTCTATCACAGCGGCTCGTAATGATCTCTCACCGCGAACAATAATAGAATCATTGGATGTCAGAAATATGTCCCAAACATCTATTGTGGCAGGTTTATCAGGATCTGGAATTGTAGACTTTCTCATTTTCTGATATATTACTCCAGCAGATAGAATATCAAATAACCTTCTTCCATCTGCTTCTATAGCTCTAATCTCAGACTCTCGTAATGTTATATCAGCAGCCTCAACTGCTTCCTCAAAAGTAGACTTAGCACCTCTATGTAGCCTACCTCCTTTAGACGTCTTAACTACATACTGGCCGCTTAACTGGTTGACTTGTAGGCCACGATCTTTTACTATGTTCAGTGCTTGTATGGAAGTTAATGGCATTATGCTATATTCCTTACTGTTAGCGTACTAGATAATGTTTGATTTATCAGCTTCAAGTGATGAGTGTGAAGATTCAACTGAGTATTACTGGATCTCAACTCGGTTAGAACAAGACTATTACCAGTGTTAATTGCTGCTGTAGTATCTCCAATAGCCGTTATGGTAGCCGGAGAAGACTGTACATTCATCGGATTAGAGACACTTCCTAGCATAACACTGCCTTCAGCACCTATAATACCAGCGGCGTAATTCGGAATCAGCCTTTCAATGGAGAGCATTGTATCATCAAGTTCCTTCATGATAAAACGTAGTCCACTACCGGCTGTGAATCCTTGTCCTAGCTCACCATACATCTGTCCCATGTTTATAATCTCAGATACTTTTGAGATATCCCCCGCTTGGATATCTGCGAACAGAGATCTGAATTTAGATTGTGACTCTAGAAATTGCTGCTCTCCCGTAAGAGTTGAAAGGTTAGATAGCTGTCTTCCTTCTCTGAAGTCTTTAACTGGCTTGATAAACTCGTCCACTGCTTTTTTCACGGCAGAATTGAACGTTGATAACACTAGTGGAGTGTCACCAAGAACCTTGCGAATCTCGGTAAAATCATCTCTAATCTCTATCAAATCACGGGTAAATGAATCACGAATATCAGATGTGTATTTAGACAGCAGATCGTTAGCTTTTTTAATGCTATCTAGCAAGTTCTTATTAGCCTCTTCCCGCGCTTCCATTTTAGCATTATATAGCGCTCCAGATGCAGTAGGGCCGCCACTATCACCACTATTAAGGAATAGATTTGGATCTACTTTTTCCAAGAATGCTAGGCCATCTTCGAGGATCTTCTGGTTCTCTTTCGATAACTTACCCTCCGCTATCAACATAGCAATTTCTTGGCGATAATGAACCATCTTCAGAGTGTGTTCAAGAATTGCCATTGATTTACGAATAGATGACAACTGCTCCTCTTCGGCTCCGAATTTCTCAAGATCAGATGAGAGTTCTCCAAATAATCCCATTACCATCTCATCTGACATTGCCTGTAATTGAGCATCTAGGGAGGCGAATATTCTCCCTATCATTCGAGCTTTTCTCTCATCTCCAAATGGACCTTTAGAGATCTCATCCATTAATCCTTTGGCGGTTTCCCTTATCTTATCAAATCCACTTGAAGGGTTGACAAATTCCTTGAAACTAGCAGCTAACCTTAACTTCTCCTCTTTCTCCAGTAAAGCTATTTCTTCCTTCTTGAGATCGAGTAATTCCTGTTTAAGCCCCTTGTCCTTTCCAGCTTGCTTGATGAGATCATCATATTGCTTATCCAACTCAGCTAATGACCTCTCATATCCAGTTAACCCGCCTAGCGACATTTCAAATCGACGGCTAGCTATGAAGTCCCTCGCCTGTTGTCTGCTACCACCTCCACCACCAGTGCCTTTTAATCTCTTCCCTGCTTCTGCTTCCTCTTCGGGAGTAATCAGTGGCGGGAGATTATCAAGAACCTTTGTCCAGAGATCTAATCTATTCGCCGCATCTTTCCATATCCTCTGAGCTTCCAAGAATAATGCCGTCATCTCAGGATCGCGATCTAACCCGAGCATCTTGGCATTAGCTCTAGCTGAATCCATTTGAATCTTAGCTGCAATCATTTGAGCATTAGCACTGTCCTGCTGAATCTGAGCTGCTAATCTCTGTTGAGTAATCCAGTTGTTAAAGTCAACTACATTAGTTTTCAATTGTTCTTGGGGAGATTTAACGATGCCCAGGATTTTGTCTCGGATAGATCCTATTTGCTTTCCAAATTCATCAGAGATCTTAGAGATTCCTAACCCATATTCAATAGCTTTCCGAGATCCTTCTATGAGATTCTTTGTCAGATCCATGAGACTATTGGTAAGATCTGATAATCCAATCCGCGAGTAATCAACTGCAAATGAGATGAATTCTTGTAGTTCATCTACAGTATCAAAGACATTCTCCTGGAGAGCTTTACGAATCTCATCAGTAATATTTGAAAGATCGGATGAGGCTAGAGCCTGTGAAACTCCAAATGCTAGAGCATCCTCAAAGTCATCAAAATAGCGACGTAATCCATCCTCGAATGTAACCGCCCATCCTTCGCCTTTTTGTTCGATGACAAAATTAGCCAAGTCATCTAACTGAGCCCCGAGAGATAAGAGGATGTCATTTATCACATCTGCTATTGCATTACCGGCTTTACGGGCTTCATCTATTTGGCCCTTTACAAATGTCCATTGATCAGTGACACCAGCAGATCCGCTCACATCTCCTATCTCGGCTCCGAAATGTACCCCTCCCTTATCAGTAAACATTTCGGCTATGGTTACGAATGCTCCTAGCCACGCTCCAGCAGCTCCGAACATTGATACAACAGAGGGGTTAGTGTAAAACTGATTAGCTGCTTGAGCTGCATTACCAGCTTGAGATATGAACGTTCCCCACTTCTGGACATTCGCACTCTTGGTAATCTGTCCAAGTTGAGTAATGAAATTACCAGCAGCAGATACTATTTCTATAGTTTCCTGAAGGAGTTCATTGCGAATTTGTGCAATAGCGCGCTCACCCTCAGCAACAGTTAATAACCCTTCCTCAACTGCTTCCTTAACCGCTTCCATTTCCTCTTCGGCAATTTGACGGTTAGACTTAAAACTCTCTTTCCACCCATCTGCAAAATCCTGCAACCACTCCTCATGAGCCTTTCCGACTTCATCTAGAGCCTCAGCGTTATCTCCGGCTACCTTTTGGATCTCTTTGAACTCATCCGTAAAATCTTTCATGGATGTTGCAAAGTCCTTGTCAATTTTCGCAGTCAGATTGACAGGTGATAACTCTGAAGGGATAGAGAGCTCAAATTTAACTTGTCTGTTGAGATTCTTAATCATCCTCTCTTGATCGGCGAGTTGCTTACCTATCACAGTTCCGAATTGAGCTTGTAACTTGAGAAGAGATAATCTATACTCATGTTCATCATTGATCTTCTGCTCTTCTTTGAACCTGACTATAGAATCCATTCCTTGACGTTTGGAGGCTAATTCTCTCAGCTCAAATTGATGTCTTATTTGCTCGGTTTGTTCCGCAAGTATCTTAGATATCTGCTTTTCTGCTCCACTAGTTTTACTGGAATTGACAATAGTCTCGGCGAGTTTCTTATATGCCTCCTCATCACCTTCTAACGCTGTCCTGTGAGCTACTAGATTCTTTACTGCAACAGCAGCAGCTAACCCATGTTTGACAGCTAGATTGCCGGCTTTCGTCGCAACATCCGACATTTTATCAGATGCCTTTTCTGCATTAACAGCTATGCCAGTCCATAATTCCTGACCTGCCATTGGAACCTGAGACATCATTCCCGCGAAATCAGCAATAACCCCCATTAAGATAGAGTATCCATTACTAATGTGAGCCACCAGTACATCAAACTCACCAGACCACTCGTGATAGTTGATAATAACACTTTGTACAAGAGTGCGGATTATGTCACCTATCTCACGTCCCGCAGAGGATATGACAGCCTTTATCATATCCCATCCGCCAGCGAGATCTATCAGCTCACTGAATAAATCCTCTAATGCTGGTATTACTTCTGTAGCAATACCTTCTCCGAAGTCCTCTAGAACAATCTTTGCTCTTCCTACTTGTCTAGAGAGATTGTTATCGTAACCTTCGGAGACCTTGCCAACTTTTTCCTCTAAGATATCAAATAATAACGCTTGATACTCGGTTATTTTCCCTGCCTCTACCATTTGAGTTAGGGTCTTACGTTGGCCCGCTGTAAAGACAATGCCAGCTTCCTTTAGAGCATTAAGGGAACGTGTACTACCCTCGAATGCAGGCCCTAGTTTTCCGGCTGCTACATCGGCGGTTACTCCCATAGCCTTAGCATAGGCCAGAGTAGTATCAAGTGCCTTTGGAAACGCATCTTTACCGAGTGAATCAAATCGAGAAAGGATTGTTTCCGCCGCTACAATTTCTTCTTTAGATCGAGCCGTTACTAACTCTAATGACTCCGCATACTCAACCATTTGTCTAGAGGATAATCCCGACGCAGATCCACTCGCTTGTAATGCTCCACTTAAACGCTCAATAATAAGCTGAGTCTTGAGTCCAGATTGTATTGCATCTGTAACTAACTCAACACCTGCTTTAATGAGCTTAAACCCCACGTACACCACTCCTGCGGCAATGGCAACTGAAGCAAGCAAAGGTATAAATGGTTTGATTATGTTTGTCAAAGAGGAGAATGCTGAGATATTCTCACTGGCTAGTTTCTTGGAGTTGTTAAAAGCATTTGTGACATCGCGGATTAGAACAGAGACGTTTGCTAATCTAGATGCGAAAGGAGCTATAACCCCAGAAAGATTATGAATCTCCTCTCTCCACGTCAGAGTATGAGCACTTGCGGAGAGATATTTTTCCTTAGCTCTGTCTAGTGATTTAGTATGATGATCTTGGGTTATGATACCTTTCTTCAATGCGTCATTTAGAGCTTTCTCTGCTTTCTCATATTTCTGGGTATTAGCCACAACAGGATCGAGACTAGCAGCTACCTTTTTATATGCCTCATTGATCTTGTCAGTTTCTGTCTTAGTCGTTTTCGTGGTCTTCTGAGTGCTCGATTCAATGGCTTTTAGGCGAGTTTCAAACTTGGCCATTTGCGCGGAAAACTCATCGCGCATTGCAAGCGTGCCAGATAACGAACCAATTGAAACTGAACCAGCCATTTTTAGGTAACTTTCCTAAGTCCCTTCTGCAAACGGGTTACGAAATTATTCCAGACAATGGGATTGTTAAGGGTCTTGTCAGAGTCATCTTCTACCACTTTCTCCACCTCTCTAGGAACCATACCTAGCGAGTAAACCCTTTCCTCATTCCATCCTGATACATATGAGTAGGGGTGTAACATGCCTCCAATTTTCTCGGTATCAATCGTTGTATTGAGGATAACACTTGCTAAGGCTCCTATGCGTAAGTCTTCTCTTACCTCGCCGAATGGTTCTAGGTCGCGGTAATCGAGCCAATCTTTGAGCTGATCCCAGGATATTTCTTGTAACCATTTCTCCACATCCCAGATTCGGAATTCAGCCGCTAAGGAGTATATTTTCCTCTTCAGCGGCGTTAGGCGTTTTTTGAGTCCCTGTCCTTCTTCCGCTCCATTGCCATTCCGGTTACAATGGCATTGATAGTCTCAGCGGTGAACTTTTCTAGGACTCTTTCAGCGGTAATAAATACACTTCCGTCAGAATTGCAAATGGATTTTTCAAGGAATACAGCCATGCGGCGTAACTGTTCCTGGGCAGATATACCATCCTCATAGAATGCTAACGCTATCCCCGCAGGAACCGCATGGTAATTGACATGTCCTCCAAACTCCTCAATGTATGCGACGTGAATGATTGATTGTTGCTTTGATTCGATCTCCTCAATTGAAAGGAAATTCTGAGTGATATCTGAGACTTTCTTGAGACTAGATGTTCTCTTTCTGGTTGCCATTGTGATGTTACCTTTACCTTTCAAAGTTACCTACCTGTTGATACTCTCTACTTCACACTAACTGTAAAGCGTGCCATTAATCCTCATGGGACCAGATGGCTGGAAACTCACCTTAGCTAGTCTTACTCCTGATCTGACAGGATGACTCAACTCCCAATTGATAACCTCTCCAGACATATGAATCACGTCGCTTGCTGATCCTGAAGGACCAGTTAAACGCAGTCCAATAGTCGTCGGCGGGTTAGCTAGAAAGAAATCCCGCAGATCATCATGCATCGCTGTTGCTTCGCCCACCAGATAGTTTACCTCGAAATTGATAGCATCTCGATCAACGACAACCGAGGTAATTGAACGTGACATCCGTTCGTTATGAGGAGTGATTTTAGTAGACTCGTGAGTGAGTTTCAGAGGAATGTCAGAGTTTAGCTGTCCAATGGTTGTAAATACCGTCGGAGCGGCTCCTGGATCTTCGGTAATGGCTAGTAATGCACCATGACCACTTTCTGGATTTAATGACATTCTTTTACTCTCCTTTAACTATCTGCTTCTGAAAAATCAAGGTAGTATTCTCTTCCTGCCTTGAAGAATCCAAATGCAGAAGGGTTACTAATATTCATGGACAGTTGAGCTGACGGAGTTGCTTTAGCAAAGGATTTGTTTTCATTAGACCCAGAATAGACAGCATGCATTTCAACAGATTCAGAATCCTTTTCATCTCCGTTCATAAAGTCTTTGATAAAGCTCACGTGAAATTTTGCTCTTATCATTGAATCTCCTTTTCAAGTTGTCACAGTCACGTTATGTTGACCGTCTAACAGAGCGTGGATAGCATTAGCTTTGTCTTCGGCAATAGTCCATGATACAGCACGGACAATGATTTGAGCCGATGGACGAGATAACTTGTCTCCATTGTGAGTTTGTTCTGGTGATAGTCCTCCTGTAGGAGAGACGGATATAAATGGTCCGGCGGTAGTTGGTAATTGAGATTTGGAACCATAAAACATATCAGTTCCGAGTGTCGCTAAGGAGGCATTTTGAATCAGCTTACAAATCTCTTTGCCGAATGCTACAGGAGATCCCACATGCTTACTAAGTACGTTGAACGATAACATTGCTCTATCATTCACGTCATTACCTATTGAAATTGGCGATTGTAAAGCTATAATCTCCAGGTAACGAGTAGAAGACATTATCAAATCTGTCCTCCGATGAACAATCCAAAGGATATGTAGCAAGTCTGCAACAAAGTCTTAATTAAAGCGTGAGGATTTTTCCATAACCCTTGTTTCACAGCAAACCACCACAGACGGAACCAGATCATTAAGGTAATCCATCCACCATGAAGAGGACCATTTCTTGCGATCTACGTCGAGCTAGGCCAAGGAGATCTTTACCATCCTGCTTAGTCCATAAACAGAATCCTCTCCAAGCTGCAAAATAATCTCCTCTTGAGAGAGCCTTGAAAATAGTATTCTTCGTTGCTACAACATCCGGACCAGCATTATAGACAAGTGATACTAGAGCATCAAACATTGACTGAGTAAGGAGAATATTGAGATCATTGACATTTTCAACAGCTTCTCCGGTGTCCTCTAGAAACCATTTCTCAGCTTGCTCCTGAGTACATGTCGTGCCTAATTTCACGCCGCGAGTATGTCCATATCCAATGGTAGGCTTATCATTCGGAGTTGGCATATATGAGGATAAACGCAGGGTTTCATAACCCTTTATCAAACTCTCACCACGAGGACCAAGTTTCATTGTCATCTTTTAATCCTGTCCCTCATTTGTTTCAGCCTTGATTTGCACTTCTGCAAAACCCTCTTCAAATCCAAACTATTGTCTACGGGCAGTTTGTCACACATAGATAAGAACCTCATAGACGAACATTCGATGCAATGCGCTGAATCATTCCGTTCTCGGCTTCGAATAGAGGTTTCTCCAGAAATTTGGGACCTCTTCCTGAAGGGTTGAATTTAACTTCTTTTCCTTGCCATGTCGGCGGATCATACCCTGAAGGAGACTCATGCACAGCTAAAACATACGTATTTGTCTTCTCATCTCCATAGGACATGATAACTTCCAATCCTCCTATAGTCCCATCTTCAACCAATGACACTGTACCAGAGTTAATCAAATCACCTTCATCTTTCGGAGCAAATTCATTCTGGGACCTTGTCATTATCCCTTCACCTTCAGAAACCATTGCATCACGGACATCTCGGTAAATACCTCGCTCTATCCGATGAAGTTCCGCTATCATTTTCTGTGCTGAATCACTCATTGACAACGGACCTCTCAGATATCTTTACCTTTACTTTAGATATCACGTCTTCCATTACTCTTAACAATCCTTCTCCAGTAGATTTCCAAGAAAGTGACTTGGCTAATTCCAATCCTCTCTCGCGCAACTTTCCTCTCATCTCCTCAAACGTATATAACTTTGCCAGTGCTGCTACTGTTCTATGCTTATCTGCCACTCCACCTATCACGTATGCTTGAGAGTTAAGAGGAGCCGAGAGGAAAGTAGATGAGCAATGGATTTTAATTGCCACGTCTTCAGGTATCCATGAACCATAACCTGACCAATCTGATACTATACACGGCACTCCACAGGCCATTGCTTCAAGCGCACATAACCCAAATCCCTCAGAGGATAACGAGAGGAAAACATCAAATGAGTTATACACATGAGCCATTGTATAATCAGATAACAGAGAGGTATTGACAATGACTCTTTTCTGAAGTCCGTAATAGTGGACTAAGGATTCTAGATCACATCCGCTGTTACTCTCTTGGCCCAAGCACAGGTACAAATAAGCATTGGGAACTTTATATTGATCAATCCAGTGAGAGAAGTATTCAAGGACTAGATCCAATCTCTTCCTGAGTTGATTAGTAGATACCACTCCGACAATGAAAGCATTCTCATTTGATATCTCCTCACTTGACACTAGAGAGCGAGAATGTAACTTATCGAGAGGATGATAGATGCTGGTATCAACTCCAAACGGGACACATGAGCATTGTCCAGAGTACCCTTTTGATTCCAGTTCAATCATTCCAAATCTTGTCGCAGAGATCACATGTAAGATATAAGGAGAATTTAGCTCCTCTCCTTTCACATTCTTTCCGTCAACCGTGACCCAGGCGATGACCGGAGGAGATGGGATTTTGTGATTGGTCTCTAAATCCTCAAGTTCTCTTGTCAATCCTCGAATATTCCAGGGATCATCTAGTTTGATAATGAGATCATAGGGTTTGCCTGTGTTATGTGCCCCTGCTATCAACATTTTTGTACGTAAATTTCCGCTTGGATCATCTCCTGTTACGTTAGCGGGGTAGATCGTATACGGATAGTTATGAGGAGTGCCCCAATAATTGAGAGCAACAATGTCAATGTCATATCCCGACTCTGCTAGTATCGGAAACATTGCGTGAGCTACTCTAGAGAATCCAGATATGCAGACAGCATCTGAGATCCACAGGACACGATATGGAGCCGGAGGCGCATGATAAATTTGCACATTAGCAGCAAGAGCAATATTATATTTGTTCCGAGCATTTTTGCAAAACGAAACAGCCTCATCTTTATCTGCTCTGCAGTGTTTTGCAACACAAGCATTCATTACGAGACAACTTCCGGCAGAAGATATAGTAATGAAGTCCGCATCTACTGTAGATGGGTTGAATTTTGCATCAAATCTAGTTCCATTAAAGTGTCTAAAAGCCCATGTATCGTAAAATTGACCTGAAGACTTAATTCTGACTTCGGGAGCAAAGATCGAGTATCCTTCTTTTTCTGCAAGTGCAGAACGAACAAGAAAACAAATGTCTTTAGGTTTCCATTCTAGATCCGACATAATCCAGACAACAACATCATCACTATCTCTCACTTCATCCAATGCCTTGTTCATGACATCGGACATTGTACGCATTCTCACTGGATCTTCTACGCTTGCCCATTTCATGTGTCCGTGAGTAGTGTCAGTAATGGTAAGGGGGATGTTATATTCATTTGATAGCTCTTTAATCCTCTCTCGCGTTCCGTCTACTGAATCACCCTCGGCCGCTACGAGTCTTAGATCCATCCCTCGCTTGATTAACTCACTTTTTAATCCACTCACTTGCTCA
>Ga0137334_1000134_pt1 | contig 11352 bp, 9 predicted proteins | sample EasRivERMLT262_2_FD_104776 | JGI IMG/M metagenome (GOLD analysis project Ga0137334, IMG submission 104776) | Soil microbial communities from meander-bound floodplain in the East River, Colorado, USA - East River MetaG ERMLT262_2 | ecosystem: Environmental > Terrestrial > Soil > Floodplain ...
ACAACGTCCCCACAACTGCATAAAGTGTAAAGAAAAATCTTGCAACGGTCTCTTCGCGTTTAAAAACCAGTTCAGGGAAGTGATACGCAAACGGCACCAGACCGATCATGATCCACAACAACGGCACAGTTTCCGCCGGGTCAAGATAATCGGTGAACGGTGGCAGCATTGCATCAGTGACCAACAAGATGACATTGAACGCAGTTGCCCCAGCAAACGTGATGCCGAGCAGGCGCGCGGTTTGTGATTTCCCCCGGAACAGAATCACCATAATAACCGCGCTCAAGACCAAACGCGTAAGCCCGGCAACCGAACTTGAATTAAAAAAGAATTCGAGGGACATGCGTGGATTATATCTGTTTTATTTTCCCACCGACCTTTTGTAACATGTTAACTGGTTTTCAATTTCTTAAGTATCGAGGCATAACGCGAGGTAAGGTGAAACCACGGCGGCGACCATTTCACCTGTGGGATTCCACGGCGGATGACCTTCCGCATCCCATCCGGACCTTCGAACTGCTCCAGCAAAAGGAGACTGCGCCCCACCTCGAACGCTGCGTGCGCATCGGAACCGACTGTCCCCGGGATATTATGCTTTTCGGCAAACTTTCTCGCCGCACGGTTGAACCCTGGGAACATACAGCGCGAGTTATAGACTTCGATCGCGTCTACTTGCGGTAGGATTTCAAGCAAGTCTTCTTCCTTCCAACCACCTGACCTGAACTTATCAAACGGATGCGAAACACTGATAAACGCACCCTGTTCTTTGAGTCGGCGAATTGTTTCAGCCGGGGAAAGATGTGGAGGGATTTCTTCGGTCACAAATGCAGCGAGAATTTCTCCTCGCGTCGTCATAATCTCCTCTCCCACAATGACCAATTCCGGGTCCAGAGCTTGAGCCGCCCGCGCACCTGCGATCGTATTGTGATCGGTGATGATGAGGCGATCGATTCCTTTATTCCGCGCCGCAGCGATCAAATCTGCGGGGGAAGTGAGGGAGTCTTTTGAGGCGTGAGTGTGGGAGTGGAATTCGACGTGTAACATGACATTCATTTTAACGCCATAAGTCGTTGGCACATTAGTAGTTTTTGTTATAAAATTCATCCCACATGGACGAAACTCCTTTCTATAAGAAACCATGGTTCTACATCGCCGGCTGGCTGGCTATTTTGCTGGTTCTCTACGGTTGGCAAATTCTACGTCTGGGGGGTGTGCAGGCAAGTATCCTTTACATTCTGCTGGATCTGGCTTGTCTTTTCCCTGCGCTACTTGTATTGTGGATCGCGTTCTTTGCCCAATTTGTTTTGCCCGTACGGACCTTCCGTGACCGGCAAAAGATCTTCGACCGCCTGATCACCTATCTTTCCGGCGGGCATGGACCGGCCATGTTCATCCGCGATGGGGAATTGATCAAGCGCGAAGGCGAAGAACGGCAAAAAGGACCCGGCGTATTATGGCTTGATTCAGCCAGCGCGGCAGTCACCCGCACGGCGGTGAAGATCAAACAGACCATGGGACCTGGTGTGCACTTCCTCGATAACGGTGAACATATCGCCGGTATCGTTGACCTGCACATTCAATCACATGGCATCGGTCCTAAAGAGTCTGATCTGCCATTTGACTCACCAGACAACTATGACGAGGCGGAATATAAACAGATCCAGGAACGCCGCAAACAAGTCAGCGCATGGACGCGGGATGGCATTGAGATCGTCCCCAATATTTCTGTTTCTTTTCGAGTGGATACCGGCTTTCCAAAAGAAGGTCAATCGGGTTCACGTTTTGGTTATCAGGTAGGTATCACCAAAAAAGAAAAGGAAAAGGAAGCGCAGGATAAAGAGGCAATTCAAAAGGCAATTCTGGGGGAAGGCATCAACCCCAATGTCAGTTCTGATTCGCCAAGTCATCGTGTGGCTTGGAATCAGTTGCCGGCTTTGCTGGCTGTGGATATATGGCGCGAATATGCAGCCAAATTCACACTGGATGAATTATTCAGACCTGAACAGATCGTCCCGCCACCACCCATCAAACTCCCCGAAATCGTCGAAGAGGATATAGACCCGCTCACCCTGCCACTTCAAAGGGAAGCAAATCAAAGCTCGCTTCAATTTGGTCTGCTGACGATGCTCAGGGAAATCAACAAGCAAATGGATCGGACGATCAAATGGCTGGATAGAACCAAAGCGGTTGACCCCAAAAAGACTGTGTCTGAGTTGGTATCATCACCTGCTACCCCTCCCAAAGGCGAACCACCAAAAAAGACTGCGCTGCAGGTCATCAATGAAATGGTCAAGGCGCGTTTAACCCAAGCCGAGGTGGATGCTTTCGACGATCACGGTGGACGCACCAGCGGAATCACCTCCAGCCCGGAGTTTGCCTTATTACAGAAACGCGGGATCAAGGTATTGAGCGCCGGTATCAGTACACTGCGTTTCAACCCCAAGATCGAAGAGACGATCATCAACCGTTGGTCTGGCACCTGGTATAAGACCGCCGATGAAGAGAAAAAGCAGATAGAACGTAAGCGGAATATTCTGGAAACCGCCGGGCAGGAAAAAGCCATTCGACAATATGCCGATCAACTTAGTCACGACGTGCTCCAAAAGCAACCTCAGGGCGTAAAAGAGACGCTCAAGGCATTGGTTATGAGTACACGCGCGATCATTATCAAAAACGATCCCTTACGCCGTGGCATGACCGACGAACAGGCTGAATTGGAAGACATTATCAAATGGATGGAGGCGGATAACAGCTGATGAGCAATATAATGCCGTCCACCTCAGAAACCACCACGCAAAGGGAACAACGCATGTTCTCTGAGTTGTTCGATCGTTTGATCAACGCGCTGCTTAACCGATTATTTGACCTGAACCCCAGGAACGCCGCGCGCCGCATGACCTACCTCACCATCATGTTCCTGCTAACGGGCGTTCTGATCACTTTATCCTATTACCCGTTGAACTTATGGATAGATCGTATCCGTGAAATCCTCTGGTATTTGCTCAACGCGGACTATGCCGTTTCGTATGTTGGAAACCCATTCACAAAATTCTTGGATCTCGCCATACAAGCAATTACCGATGCACATGTTCTCCAATACTTCCCCATATTCTTCGCGCCATTTTTTATTGCTCTGCATTTAGCCGCCCTCTACCTTGCCGATATTTTTGAACTGGAAGATGTGGCTGTGGCGCGCAGTTTTGTTCGGGAAGTGGCGCTCTCAGGAAGTGACGAAACCATCCGCATATCACAGGGCAAGATCGCGAATCAACATCGGGAATCGCCGAATTATTTGATCGGTGGTCCTGGCAAAGTTATCGTGGAACTGGACTCAGTGGCGCTCTTTGAAAAAGCGGATGGCACGCCCCATGTCATCGGTCCGACAGGCAAAGAGCCCGGCGGCAAAGCGGTCATTGATGGCTTTGAACGCTTCCGCCAGGCTATTGACATCCGCAATCACCATGTAGATCTATCTGTGACAAGCCGCAGCCTTGATGGAATCCCGATCATGGCAACCGATGTGCGCCTGATGTTTAGCATTGATCGCGGTGATAATATCCAGCCATCAGCGGAATATCCATACCCGTTCAACGCGAAAGCCATCGAACGGATCGTATATAGTTCAACATCCAAAGTAACGCCTGACCAGAAGAACCCATCCACATATGAGTTTGTATGGACGCCGAAAATGATCAGTTTGATCCGCGGACGTTTGAGCGCGTTCATGAGTGAAAAAAACCTGACGGAATACCTGGCAAGCATCGGCATACCGGAATTTGAGAAATTACAAAAACGGGAGGATGATATTGCCAACGATGTCCGGCAGTTGACCCAGCCCGATGACGAATCGTTCAAAGCCAAGACATTAAAGCCGCCGCCAGATTTCACACCGCGCCACAAGGTGACCAATCTGTTCGCCCAATTTACAGAAGCCGCTCACATCAACGGCGTGGAATTACATTGGATCGGTGTCGGCACGTGGAAGACCGCGCTGGAAAAGGATATCGTCTCTGAAAAACATTTGGACGCCTGGGAACTCAGCCAGAGCAATCTCAAAAGTGGAAATCCCGAAGCGCTCAACAAAGCAGAGAGCGAAGCTATCTTCAAAAAAATGGAGGAGTTGATCAAGGCCGTACCGATCGATGCCTTTGATAACCTTTTTAACGACTTCAAGCAAACCAAAAAACATGGGAAAACTGTACCCAGGCGCAAAGATGGCGGCCGCCGGGACAAAATATCAAATATCAATAAAGGTGAGTTTGAAGAAAGCTTCCTTGAAGCATTGGATTACTACATTGAACACAAGGACGAGAAAGAGACTGAACCAGAGCATATCAAAAATCTGGATCATAACAATGAGATGCGGGCGCTCTTGCTGGAATATCGCAATCAATTCATGGAAACCATCGAATTCATGCGAGCAAAAAAAGAGGCAGTTCCGCCCAAACTTATCGAGGCGGTTGTCTATATTGAGAAGCAAATGGGTATTCGATGGCTGGGTGGGCGTTCGCTGCCGGGCATGACAAGTCGTTGAAAAGAGCTAATTTTCTTAATGGATCATAAATCAATCGTACATTCAAAAGAAATCAAAGAGGGGATGAACGCAGGCAGACCCATTGTTGCCCTCGAATCGACCGTCCTCACGCATGGACTTCCACGTCCGCAAAACCTAAAGCTTGCACACGACATGGAGCAGGCTGTCCGTGATGAAGGTGCGACACCGGCGACCATCGGATTTTTGGATGGCGTTCTGCATGCAGGCTTGAGCGATGCCGAACTTGAAAGACTTGCCAATGAAATTAACGCCTACAAAGTTGGTCCGCGTGATTTTGCGACGGTGATCGCGAAGAAACTTTGCGGCGGGACAACCGTTGCCGGAACCATGCTCGCTTGTAAACATACAAATCTCAAAGTCTTTGCCACAGGTGGGATCGGTGGTGTGCATCGCGATGCGCCGTTTGATATTTCAGCGGATTTGCAGGCACTCGCATCCATTCCGATGATCGTAGTTTGTGCAGGCGCAAAAGCGATCCTTGACCTGCCCGCCACACTTGAATATCTTGAAACGATGAGCGTGCCCGTTGTTGGTTATGGCACCGATGAATTCCCCGCGTTCTATTCGCGCGAAAGCGGACTGGATGTAAGCGTCCGCCTGGATACGCCGCAACAGATCGTGGATTTCGCGCACGCTCATTGGGACGCTGGTTTGCACAGCGCGGTCTTGGTGACGAATCCGGTTCCTGAAATTGAAGCAATTTCAAAGTCCGAAATGGAACCGTATATCGAACAGGCAAATCGTGAGGCGCGTGAGCAGGGCATCCATGGCAAGGCACTCACTCCGTTCCTACTCCCCCGTATCAGTGAGTTAACTGAGGGCAAATCCATGCGTGCAAATCTGGCATTGTTATTGAACAATGCCCGGCTCGCGGCACAGATCGCAAAAGCGTACTATCGCAGCACCACAAGAATGCTGGCATAAATGAAAAACGGTTTCAAGCTCTCAGCAGTCATTCCCGCCCAACCTGCGGATATCTACAAAGCCTGGCTCAGCACAAAAGGTCACACCGCGATGACGGGCAGTGCGGCAAAAGTGAATAGCAAGATCGGCGGAAAATTTACAGCCTGGGATGGCTACATTTTCGGCACAACTCTCGAACTAATACCGGATCAATTCATCGTTCAAGCCTGACGGACGTCTGAATTCCCCGACGAGGCGCCGGATTCGCTCGTTGAGATCTCGCTCAAGAAAGCCAAGGGCGGCACCAAAGTCACACTCACCCACTCGCAAATTCCCATGGGGCAGGAAGATTCTTATCGGCAAGGCTGGGATGATTTTTACTTCAAGCCGATGACGAAATATTTTGCAAAATAATGGAACGTTGTAGGAATATCGCAGTTTTTGTTTACACCTTGACTTTTTAGAACAAGCGTTCTAAAATACTCCTATTGTCTCACCCATTCGACAAAGGAGGCTGAAATGACTGTTTACCGTAAAAATCCTGGGGATGGATTGCGAGCCCTATTCCGTGACCTAACCCGTGGACGCCGCTTCAACCGTGGCGCCACCTGGGGCATGATGATCATCGGTGCACTGCTGGCTTTCGAGATCTTCAACTTTAGTACCACTCAATTTGCCCTGCTCGATGTACTTGGCGACTTGCAATTTGCAGGTATGCGTTGGGCATCCATTCTTGCCGTAGCGTTCTGCGGCATGGATTTTGCCGGCATCGCCCGCATCTTCACTCCCGAACAAGGCGCCGATGAACCCAAAGAAGTGTATTATCTCTTTGGCGCCTGGCTGCTCGCAGCGGCATTCAATGCGATGCTCACCTGGTGGGGCATCTCCGTTGCGATCATCAACCATTCCAGTCTGTCTGGCGGTGCGGTGATCAGCAACGAGACCATGACCAAGATCGTCCCCATCTTCGTTGCCGCAATGATCCTGCTGATCCGCGTGCTGATCATTGGAACATTCTCGATCGCGGGTGATCGTATGTTTACAACCCAAAATCAGCAAACTTATTATAATAATCCGCGCCCGGTACAACAGCAAACATATCGTCCTACACAACAACAGCAACCCATCTTGCGCCCGGCATCCAGTTTGAATCGTCCACAGAACATGAACGCGCAAAGTTCAAATACCTATCGCGCTATGCCCAACCCTGCGCCCAAACCAACGATGCAACAAACTTCATTTGTGCGCCCGGAACCCACTTATCATCCCTATAACGGACAAGCCAACAACGACCGTTCACTCGACGCCTAACCCTTCGTCTACATTCCTCGCTTTCGCTCGTCATTCCGCTCAGGGCGAAGCATAAAATATTCCGAACTCATTTCGAGCTCGGGTCCCTATACACGATAAAGGAACCCACTTATGCCCCGCGCTCGCTCCAAAAAACAAGCCGATTGGCAGACAGCCGCGCCCCAGGAAAATGGAAGCGGCTGTTTGTCTCTTTACTCCCTTTCCATCCTCTCAGTATTTTTGATCACATGCCTGATCACTGTGCTTGCGCTGAATACCCCCGTCAGCATATCCGCTGCCTCGCCGATCAAGCAAACGGACTCAACCCGCATCTCCCCCATCTTCACGCGGGAGGTCCAGCACTGGTCAGGTGACATCGTAAGGTGGGCAACCGCTTCATTTCTCGACCCAAACCTGGTCGCGGTTATTATGCAAATTGAATCCTGTGGGGATCCTTCTGCCCGTTCGAGCGCCGGTGCCATGGGACTATTTCAAGTGATGCCGTTTCATTTTCAGACCGGCGAGAATGGCTACAGCCCCGAGACCAACGCCCTGCGTGGACTCAACTACCTCACACGTTCGCTCCAAGCCGCCAACGGAAATGCGCGTCTCGCGCTCGCAGGCTATAACGGCGGCATCGGTGTGATCGCCCGCAACGAATGGACCTGGCACGCCCAAACCAAACGCTATGTCTACTACGGTGCACCGATCTACGAAGATGCCCGCAATGGCGCAACCTCCAGTCCCATGCTGGATGAATGGTATCGAAGATATGGAGCCGGTCTATGCCGAGATGCAAGTCAAAGGTTGGGACTAAACAACTAATTCATACCGTCATTGCGAAGGCGATGCTTTTCGCCTGAAGCAATCCCCTTCGTCGCATTGGAGATTGCTTCGCCAACGAACGGCTCGCAATGACATAATTCCAACTAAACTAACGGCAGCCAGATCGCGAACGTCGTACCCTGTCCCTCTTTGGAGTTCACCTCGATCCGTCCGCCATGATGTTCCACGATCCACTTGGTGATGGAAAGTCCCAAACCAAAACCCGTGCTCTTGCCGCGTGTACGGGACTTTTCCGCCCGATAAAAACGCTCAAAGATGTGAGGCAGATCTCCGGCTGGGATGCCAGGACCGGTGTCCCGACAAACGATGCGCGCCTGATTTCCAACCTTCGCCAGGCTAAGGAACACATCCCCATTCTGGGGCGTATACTGAATTGCATTCGCGACCAGGTTGATCAGCACCTGCTTCAAACGATCACGGTCCCCGTTCACCAGCATCTGATCGATCTCATTCAGATACACGCGCACCTTGTCACCGGCAATGACCCGCATTTCCTGAAAAACTTCAGTGATCAGAATATCCAATTCAACAGGTCGAAAGGTCAGCGGTAATTTGCCCGACTCAGCCTGCGCCAATAACAACAAGCCGCCCACCAAACGCGTGAGACGTCCCGCCTCCTGATCAATACTCGTCAACGATTCTTCGTCGAATTGTTTCATGCGTCGCATGAGATCTACGTTCCCCTTGACCACTGTTAATGGCGTGCGTAACTCATGACTCACATCTGCCAGAAAACGCTGCTGCGATGTAAAAAGTATTTCAAGTCTTTCCAGGGTTTTATTAAAGGTGTCGATCAAACTGCCGATCTCGTCCTCTTCCGAACCCAATTGTGGAATACGCCGCGAAAGATCATCGGCGCGGTTGATATTTTCAGCCGTTTCCACAATGGACTTTAGAGGTTCGAGCGCCTGTCCCAGCGTGAACCATGAAGCGATCCCCGCGATGATAACCCCATAGACCCAAACCACAACCAAAACAGATAACAAATACATGCGTGCGGCTGCGACTGTCTCCATGCTCGTAGCAATCTGCATCAGAGCCACACGGTTCTTGTTATGCAAGAGTGGGATGGTCAATACCCGCAGACGGAGATTGTTCAGGTGTGTTTCACGAAAGCTGGCTTGCATCGTCCGCTTGCTCAACGGCAACGGGTCAAATGCAAGATTGCCCTGTCCAAGCGGGCCAAAACTATCTTGCAACTTGCCATCCAGTCCCCATATCTGTACGCTGATATCCGCATCCATCTTGGCAGGCTCAAAGGCGAAACTCACTTTCTCCAATCGATCCACAACCGCTAAATTGATAAACTCGTCCTTGACACCATCCAGCACATTATCCACCCGGCTCATCAGTACGTTATTCACCAGCATATACGCCGCGCCGCCGAAGATCAACAACACGCCTCCCATCAGCAGGGAGTATAGCAGGGTCAAACGCAGGCGCAGAGACATAACGATTTACAAAATTGGATTTAACAGAGACAAGTGCTTACGGATTTTCACGCAACACATAACCCACGCCGCGCACCGTATGCAGCAAGCGCACTTCGCCTTCACCTTCGAGCTTTTGGCGTAGGTAGCGAATATAGACTTCCAACACATTGCTCTCACCGCCAAAGTCATAGCCCCATACACGGTCAAAAATCACTTCGCGCGTCAACACCTGCTTCGGATGGCGCAGGAACAATTCCAGTAATTCATATTCCTTCGCAGTCAACGAGATCGAACGATTACCGCGCGTTGCCTGGCGTGAGCCCGTGTCCAACGAAAGGTCTGCAAATTTCAAAACCGGAATACGCTCAGGCTGTGTTCGCCGCAGCAAAGCGCGCACGCGCGCCAATAACTCATCCAAATTGAACGGCTTGATCATGTAATCATCAGCGCCCGCATCCAAGCCCTGGATACGATCCTGCACCGTGTCTTTTGCCGTCAACATCAAGATCGGTATCGAACCGCCCGTCCGCAAACGATGGCAAACTTCCAGACCATCCATGCCCGGCAACATCCAATCCAGAATTACAAGGTCAGGCGTATGGTCACGCGCCAGGATCAAACCCATGCGCCCGTCCATCGCTGCATCCACCGTATAACCTTCATAAGACAATCCGCGTTGGAGCAGCTTTAGAATTTGTTGGTCATCTTCAATGATTAAAATTCTCTCGTTCATGATTGACTCCTAACCAAAATATACCACAACTACTGGATGAAAATCAGCGCTTCATTCTTAACCGTTATCTGATTCTAATCCCAAAACTGCATCTCTCCTACTACCTTTCCTCCTCAACCTCTCGCTTGACACGTCTCTCCATAAGAGTATAATCACGTTCAATAGACAGCGCGAAGACAAGTAACTGTTCACTCATCACAGAGAGCCGTCGGTCAGTGCGAGACGGTTGAGCAGACAGTGAAATCCACTTCGTCACGTCATTCTCGCAGAAGTAGCTCGCTACTATAAGGGAATCGGGATATGCCCGTTACAGCAGATCCAAGGTAACAACATGCAATTAGTTGTTGCAAAAGCAGGTGGCACCACGAGACGCCCCTCGTCCTGCAAGGACCGGGGCGTATTCTTTTAACTGGAGTCCGTCACTATAGACACTCCAATAGCACACGGAGGTGCAACCATGTTAGATATCAATCTCATCCGCGAAAAACCAGACCTCGTCCGCACGGCGCTCAAAAACCGCCAGATGGATTCGTCTCCTGTAGACGATATTCTCAGGTTGGATGAAAAGCGCCGCGTTCTGCTCACCGAAGTGGAGAAGTTCAAGGCAGAGCGTAATACGGTCTCTAAAGAGATCAGCAAGATGAAAGACGCGGCGGAACGCGAAACGAAAATCGCTGCGATGCGCGAAGTGGGCGATAAGATCGCCGCGCTCGATAAAGAAGTGGCAGATGTCGAGACAGAATTAACTGCCTTAACCAGTGCCCTGCCAAACATCCCGGATGAACGAACGCCGCTAGGCGTATCCGAAGATGACAACATTGTCTTACGCACCGTTGGCGCACTTCCTGAATTTAACTTCGAACCCAAAGCTCACTGGGATCTGGGTCCCGCACTCGGTGTAATCGACTTTGAACGCGGCACCAAGATCACAGGCTCACGCTTCTACGTGTTGAGTGGTGCGGGTGCGCGCTTGCAACGTGCCTTGATCGCTTTCATGCTTGATCTGCATATCCACCAGGGCTATACCGAAAAATATCTGCCCTTCATGGTGAAATACGATACGGTCTATGGTGCCGGACAATTGCCTAAGTTTGCTGACAATCTATACAAAGACCACGAAGAAGATTTGTATTTCGTGCCGACTGCTGAAGTGCCCTTGACCGGTTTGCATATGGGCGAGATTCTGGATGAGGCGCAATTGCCATTGTTATACACTGGCTACACGCCTTGCTTCCGCCGGGAAAAAATGAGCGCGGGACGTGATGTACGCGGCATCAAACGTGGACATCAATTTGACAAGGTCGAGATGTACATGTATGCCAAACCGGAAGAGTCAGACACCTTACTCGAAAAGATGCGCGAAGATTCAGAAGCCACTTGTGCAGAATTGGGGCTTACCTATCGCGTAAAACAACTCTGCACAGCCGATATTGGTTTTGGTTCAGCCATCACCTACGATATTGAAGTTTGGGCGGCAGGTTGCAATGAGTGGTTGGAAGTGTCATCAGTGTCAAATGTTCGCGACTTTCAGGCGCGGCGTGCGAATATAAAGTATCGCCCTGCTGATGGCGGCAAAGCCCGCTTCCTCCACA
>Ga0137334_1000135_pt1 | contig 11211 bp, 10 predicted proteins | sample EasRivERMLT262_2_FD_104776 | JGI IMG/M metagenome (GOLD analysis project Ga0137334, IMG submission 104776) | Soil microbial communities from meander-bound floodplain in the East River, Colorado, USA - East River MetaG ERMLT262_2 | ecosystem: Environmental > Terrestrial > Soil > Floodplain ...
CGCCGAAGCTTTGGTCAAACAATACGATGTGCGCACGCCAAATATTTATGTGAATGCCTCCACCCTTTCAGGCGGCAATCAGCAAAAAGTGATCGTGGCGCGCGAATTCTCCCGCCCCATCCATCTACTGATCGCTTCGCAGCCGACCCGTGGGCTGGATGTTGGCTCGATCGAATATATCCACACCCAGATCATTAAGAAACGCGATGAAGGCATAGGCGTGTTGCTGATCTCCTCTGAATTGGATGAGATCCTGGCGCTTTCAGATCGTATCGCTGTAATGTACAAAGGGCGCATCATGGATATCGTCGATGCGAATAAGGTTAACAAGGAATATCTTGGGCTGCTCATGGCGGGTATCCATCCCTCTGAAACACCGAAAGCCAAAAGTTCTGTTGCTGAGAAAGTTTTCTAGGAGCCTCTGTGACTGACAAAAACAAATCAAAATCCAAAACTCCTGAAGGCATCGGCGGCGGCTCATTGCGGGATGCGCTGCGCGTCCCCGCGCTGGCTGTGCTAACGGGCCTGATCATCGGCGCATTCGTCATTATTTTCGCTGGCGCGAATGTCTTTACGGCATATAGTGCGTTATTCGTGGGCTCCTTTGGCGACCCGGTCCGCTACTTTACGGGCTTCCAGCAATTATTTTCCACCGGTGAAACAGCCGGATTGCTAAGAGCCATTTATCCGTTTACTGAAAGTCTCGTGACTGCCACGCCATATATCTTTGCCGGGCTCTCCGTGGCACTGGGCTTCCGTTGTGGGCTTTTCAACATCGGCGCTGAAGGGCAGTTTTTCATTGGCGCATTATGTTCAGCGTTTGTTGGCTACAGCCTCAGAGGCTTGCCTGCTTTTATTCATCTCCCACTGGCATTGCTGGGAGGCGCAGCAGGCGGCGCATTATGGGGCATTATTCCGGGTTATCTCAAGGCAAAATTTGGCGCACATGAAGTGGTCAATACGATGATGATGAATTGGATCGCTTTCAAATTAAGCGACTGGCTGTTGAACGGTCCCATGAAAGCCTCGGGCTTTCGCCCGGTTACACCCAATGTAGAACTTAGCGCGGAACTGCCGCGATTCTTCCCGGACCCCATCCGTTTGAATTGGGGCTTGATCCTCGCGTTCGTAGTGGCTTATGCCTTATATTGGTTTCTCTTCAAAACCACACTGGGATTTGAGATCCGCTCAGTAGGTGCCAACCCCGATGCAGCAAAATATGCGGGCATGAGCATCGTTAGGAATATCGTGCTGGTGATGGCAATGTCAGGTGGCTTGGCAGGGCTGGCTGGTTCTGCCCAAGTACTCGGTGTGGATCACTGGGTCGGGCAGGGCTTTTCAGCAGGTTATGGCTTCGACGCCATCGCACTGGCTTTGCTGGGTAAGAGCCATCCATTTGGCGTGGTACTTTCTGCGTTACTCTTTGGGTTTTTGCGCAGCGGCGCAACGCGTATGCAGTCCATGGCTGGCATTCCCATTGATATCATCTCCATTATCCAGGGCATGATCATTATCTTCATCGCTGCACCTGAGATCATCCGCTGGTTGTATCGCATCAAAAATATCAAAGCGGAAGAAACCGTGCTGACTCGCGGTTGGGGCAAATAGGGAGCGAAACATGACAACCATAAATGCAACCATCAATACCGCTCTCGCAAAACGATCACAGATCACCTATGGCATCGTACTGATCGCTGTGGGCTTGTTTATCTATCTTATCTTTGGCTTGAATACGCAGGCTGGCATACAAACGACCTACGGCACCAACCTGGCAGGCTCGCAAGCATTGCCAATTCCAGATATTGTTGTTCCAGCCCAAATGACCGTTATGCTTATGGCAGGCATTGCGGTATTTTTCGGCGCTTTCCAATTAGCACGCGGAGTCCGCTCTACCGGCTGGCTGATCGGTATTTTGGCTATCACCTTCGTGATCGCTTTTCTCACCTGGGCGGCACAAGGTAAATCATTTAACCTCACGGGCATGCTCAGCAGTTCATTTGTCCGTGCCACGCCGATCGCACTCGCGGCATTGTGCGGCGTGATCAGTGAGCGTTCAGCAGTTATCAACATCGGCATCGAAGGCATCATGTTGATGGCGGCACAAGCGGCAGTTGTAGCCGCAACTTTGACTCATAATTTATATGTGGGCTTGTTCGCCGCGATCTTGATCGGCGGGCTGGTAGCCGCACTACATGCCTATCTGGTCATTCGTTTTAAAGTAGATCAGGTCGTTAGTGGTGTTGCCATTAATATCTTTGGCGCAGGTTTCACCGCCTTTATGAGTTCGCGCTTCCTGCAAAAAAGCGGTGATCTGCTTAACAATTCAGGTGTCTTTCCCACGATCTCCATCCCTGGGCTGGCAAAAATTCCAATTCTTGGACCGATGTTGTTCGAGAACAACATCATCATTTACTTGATGATCCTGCTGGTGGTAGCCATGCACATCATGTTGTTCTACACACCCTGGGGGTTGCGTACCCGTGCAGTTGGCGAACATCCCAAAGCGGCAGATACGCTGGGCGTCAATGTATATCTGATGCGTTATGTCAACGTGATCATCGGCGGCATCATTGCAGGCATCGGCGGCGCATATTTCACCATTGGCTCAGTGGGTCGCTTTGACGAGCAGATGACATCGGGCAAGGGCTTCATTGGTCTTGCGGCCACGATCTTCGGCAAGTGGAATCCCTTTGGCGCGTTCACATCTTCGCTGATTTTCGGCTTCGCGGATTCGCTGCAAGTGAAATTACAGATCCTGCGGGTACCGATCCCATCCGAATTTCTATTGATGGCTCCTTATATCGTGACGATGGTCATCCTGACTGGCGTAGTGGGACGCGCCATCCCGCCCGCTGCAGATGGACAGCCTTACGAGAAATAACGCGTCTGGCTTTGTTTCAACTTGATCCTACAAAACAGGAGTTTTCTCAACTCCTGTTTTTGATTCAGCAGTCAGCGTGGAAAAGGTTGGGGCGTTGAAACAGGTGGTGGCTTGGGGTGAAACGTTGTTCGTCTTCTCCCTTTTATTTACTCCCCTTACTCAGAACGTCCCGAAGGTTCTTTTGAAATATCCTATTTAGCCGTTCAAACCATTGGGACGGTGAATAATATAGGTTATTTAGGAACAAAGGGTAATGCTTGTCCGTCTGTATTCGTGTACAATTATTGAAACATTGAGGAGAAAAAATGTTTAAGACCTTACGCATCATTTCTATTTTGAGCATCGCCGTGCTCATGATTTCGGCATGTAATTTGCCTTCCAACGCCGCAACCCAAGACCCCAACGACCCAAACGTCGTATTCACTGCGGCGGCATTAACGGTGCAGGCGCAATTAACTCAGGTGTCGCCGTTCAGCACCCCCACGCTGCCGCCTCCACAGCCGACCAATACCGCAGTCACGATCCCAACTGCAGGACCCGTGCTTGCGACGATCACTCCGAATATCCCACCTACTGCGGTTTGTGATCAGGCAACATTCATCAATGATGTGACCATCCCGGATGGCACCGCAACGGCTCCCGGCGCCACGTTCAAAAAGACCTGGAGATTAAAGAATACCGGTACATGTACATGGTCCGGGTATACCCTGGTCTTTGATAGCGGCGAGTCAATGGCACCCGTGATCGACCCGATCGGCACGGTAGCACCGGGACAGGAAGTGGACGTCTCTGTTACATTTACTGCCCCCACTGCACCCGGCGATTATAGGAGCTATTGGCGCATTCGAAACCCATCTGGCGTGCTTTTGCCCGTATTGGGCGGCTGGCAAAGTAAAGGCTTTTTTGTATATATCAAAATCGGTTCGTCTGGTTACGATTTTTATACAAGAGCGTCCGGTGCAACCTGGATCAGTGGCTTCGGCAATTTGACTTTTGGCGGACCTGATACAGACGTAAACGGTTTTGCGATGTATAAAGACGGACAAAGACTCGAGGATGGCTCTACTCCAAATAAGGTTATAGAAACTTCCCCGCAACAAGTGGATAACGGCGTGATCACAGGTCGGTATCCAGCTTATACAGTGGTTGCTGGCGAACACTTCACTGCAAAGATCGGCTTCCTTGCCAAACCAGACGGAACCTGTGGAACGGGTAGTGTGAAATTCCAGTTGAACTATAAGGAAGCTGGTGTCTTGAAACCTCTCGGCGAATGGACAGAAACTTGTGACGGTCCATTAAAGAGCATTGATATCGATCTGACCAGTCTGGCAGGCAAATCTGTAGAGTTTGTATTGGGCGTACTGGCAAATGGTCCTGCCACACAGGACTGGGCGGTGTGGGTTGCCCCACAGATAGCAATTCCGTAATGGAAAAAGCGCCCGACACAGCAACGTGCCGGGCGCTTTTTGAAAACGGTATAATGAATACAAGTAGAAATAGAAAGGAAACCCAATGTTTGATCTTCAAAAAAATAAAATTTACCTTACCCTGAGTATCCTATTGTTCAGCGTGACTGCCTGTGGCGCCGCTCCGAAACCAGAGGAAAATATTTCAACAGCGGTGGCACAAACTGTGCAGGCGCAAAATTCACTAACCAAGATCGCGAATGTACCCACATTAACTCCGGTACCGTCAGTTGAAATTACGGCGACCACCGATCTTGCCGCAACAAATACACCCGCACCTATCCTAGGTGCGCCGGGATGTACTGTCTCTGCAAAGCTGGCAGGCGAAAACCCGCCCGATGGGACGCTTTTTAAACCCGGCGAATATTTTTGGAAAACATGGTCATTAGAAAATACCGGCACCTGTACATGGGATGGGACTTACAAACTAGTGTACAAAAGCGGCGACCTGATGGGCGGCTTGACATCTTATCCATTCCCGGAAATGGTTGCACCTGGTGAGACAAAAGATATCTCCATATACCTGAAAGCGCCTGAGGCCGAAGGTACTACAAGAGGCTATTGGCAGATTCAAACACCCTGGGAAACTTATTTCGGCACCGGTCCTATGAGTGAGCCTTTTTATGTTGAGGTGTCCGTTTCAAATGCAGCCAAGCCACGCTATGGGATCTTAAGTGTGACGTATGAACTCGTACGTGAACCTGCCACAGGCTGCCCAACCAATGTCCGCTATACCGTGTATGCCACGATCACAACCAATGGACCCTATGAGTTCGATTACTTTTGGGATCAACAAGATGGCAATGAGAGCGGCTCTAAATACATGCTATTTGATACGGCTGGTTCAAAGACCGTTTCACGAGAGTGGATGATCGGCAAAGGCGACAGCCCTACGCCGCGCTGGATGCAGATCGTGGTAACCAGCCCGGTCAGCCAGAGGTATGAGCGGTTCGTTTTTGAAAATACCTGTCCGTGATCGGATCCAAATCCCCCATAATTAACAAATAGCTGTTCTATCATGCAGGTTGACCTCGGGAGTCAACCTGCATGATAGGGAACCCAATACTTATTTGAAGCGTCTTATAGAACGGTATGATTCTACGGAGGCTCTTATGAGTATTTCAAGTTCACATAAACCAATATTACTTACATTGGCATTGATGGTCATATTGGCATGTAATTCTTTGGCACCAACCACCCCACAACCGGCAGCTACGCTAAACGCACTCTATACATCTGCCGCAGAGACATTAAGCGCCTTATCCACCCAGGGTGCCATATCCTTGACCATGCCGCCATCCCCCACCGGGACATTAGCCATTCCCACCTCCAGCCCGATCGCCCTCCAAACCTTTACCGTTGTGCCACCTTTGCAACCCAGCACAAGATGCGATGCTGCGGCATTCGTCGCAGATGTTACCTACCCGGATGGTTCAAGTGTGGGGATGGGAATTTCATTTACAAAGATCTGGCGCATCAAAAATGTTGGGACCTGTACATGGACAACATCCTACGCGCTCGTATATTTGAATGGCGAAAAGTTTGGCGCCCAGAATTCTGTTTCCATGCCTGGCAGTGTCGGACCGGGTCAGAGTATCGATATTCCCGTCCAATTAACCGCACCGAATCAAAGTGGTCGCTTCAAAGGTTATTGGAGATTGCGCAATACCTCGGGGGTCTTGTTTGGAGTTGGAAATTCCGGCGAGGAAAGCATTTACGTGGATGTCAATGTAAGCGGTTATAACGTTGTGGGATATGATTTCCTTGATAAGTACTGTGATGCCGAATGGAAAACCGGATCGCAGACTCTGCCCTGCCCCGGAACAGAGGGCGACAACAAAGGTTTTGTCATTGCCCTGAATTCGCCCAAGCTGGAAAACGGCACCACGCAAAACAAAGGCTTGGTCACGCACCCGCAAATGGTTAATAATGGTCTCATCACCGGAAAATATCCGGCGATTACCATTCAATCCGGAGATCGCTTTCAAGCGTCGATCAACTGCCTGTATAAAGCCAATGACTGTAACGTGGTTTTCAAGCTCCAATATCAGATTGGCAATGACCCAGTTCAGACCCTCGGTCAATGGAATGAGATCTATGAGGGTGAGTCTTATCCGGTCAATGTGGATCTGAGCGCCTTGAATGGACAAAAGGTCAAATTTATTATGACCGTTCTGGCAAATGGTTCAGCTCACGAAGATTACGCATTATGGATCGCACCCAGAGTGGCAAGGGTCAGCGCCCAACCACCCACAACGACGTTTACACCCTCGCCTTCTCCTACTGCCACTGGAACTGGCACAGCGACAGCCACAGCTACTGCCACCTTCACAGCCACCGCAACTGCCACCGCAACAGAAACGCCGACTGCGACCGCTACACCCTAAAATCAGGCTAAAATTCCGCTCCTTACCGTAACTGACGTTGCATACTGCAACAATAGGCGTTGCAGTATAATGAGATTGGATGCCTGTCACAAATCGTGCAAATTAATCCACACATTTAACCCATTTCCTGATGGAGGTAACAACTATGTTTTCAAGAAGATCAACGCGGCAGACCTTAATAGGTTTACTCACTGCCGCCCTGCTCTTAACAGCCTGTAATGTGGGTGCGACGCCCGCCCCCACTCTTGATGTCAATGCAATGAGCACTGCGCTTGTCGGAACCACTGTTGCCCAGCTTGCCGTGCAATTTACCCAGACCGCACTGGCTAACCCTACAAACACTGCCATTCCCACCAACACCCAATCGTCCGTCCCCACGCTTGCATTACCCACCCTGAATACCTCAGGTGTTGCATCGCCAACGTTGGATGCAGCCGCCCTCCCCACTTTTTCTTTTGTCAACACACCCGTAGCTGGCGCTACCCAAGTAGTTTTGCCCACCTCAGCGGTGGCGGCAACCGCATCACTGGGTGACGCGTGTAATAACGCTGTTTTTGAAGGCGATATCACCATTCCAGATTACGAGACAATTAAGCCTGGTATTGATGTTCAAAAAATATGGGCGATCAGAAATACTGGCACCTGTACCTGGGATGATGGCTACTCCCTCGTTAAAGTCGCTGGCAGTCCCGAAATTGGAAATGAAAGTTTCAAATTCGTAAAAAGTAGCGATTTTGTCGCAGGCGGACAGGGTATCAATATCGGCATTTGGATAGATGCACCGTGTGCCCCAGGAAAATATGAAGGTCATTGGCGCATGCGAAATGACCAAGGCTATTTTTTTGGGACTGTACTTTCGGTGTACATCACCATCGTGGATAAGTGTCCATAATTTTGAACAAAAGAGAGAGATTTGATGAAACCAAAATACCTCGTACTCTTGCTTGTCTCTGCCCTGCTCCTCGCCGCTTGCGGACCTTCAACCACGCCCGAACCCACTCCTGATGTCGCAGCAGTGCGCACCTCAGCCGCGAGCACGGTCGTATCGCAATTCACCTTGACGGCGGCGGTATTCACGCCTGTCTTGCCGCCGCCCTCCACAGCAACATCTGCTCCTACAGTCACTGCAACTGTCACTTTGCCTCCTGTAGCGCAGGTCACCAACGCGGAAGGGACAACCATTGCCCTCTGCGATAAATACGCCTGGGATATCAACACCGTGGATGTCAACGTTCCTGACAACACCGTGATGACCCCCGGTCAGGATTTCACAAAGACCTGGCTCATCAAAAACATTGGCACATGTGCCTGGGGTGAAGGTTATAAGTTGGTATATAGTTATTCCAACCCACCCGCAGAGAAAATGTCTGGCGAGGCGCAGCCCCTGACAGCCGCCATTGCACCCGGGCAGGAAGTGCAAGTCTCAGTAAATTTCAAAGCTCCTGATCTTCCTGGAACCTATACCGTTTACTGGACAATGCAAAATGCTCAAGGTATTTCTTTTCAGGGAAATGATAATAAAGTGTTATATGTTCAGATCGTTGTTCAATAAGAGTTGTGAATCAAGACCTAAAACAAACGATTAAAGACAAAGCACGCCAGCTGGGATTTATCCTGGCTGGCGTGACGACTCCTGCACCACCCCCGCATTACGCCACATTTGAAAACTGGCTCGCGCAAAACCAGCATGGCACGATGGACTATCTTGCCGATGAACGTTCACGCACGCGCCGCGCCAACCCGCTTGAGATCCTGCCTGAATGTAAATCCATTCTGGTGCTGGCTACGCCATACGATCCCCCTCTCCCTACGGGAGAGGGACTAGGGGTGAGGGTTGCCGCCTACGCCCACGGCGCGGACTACCACGACATCCTCCCTGCCCGGATGAAAGAACTCGTTCAATTCATTGAGGAGCAGGTCGGAGGTCCAGTAAAGAACCGTTACTATACAGATACCGGTCCAATTCTCGAACGTGACCTCGCTCAACGCGCTGGCATCGGCTGGATCGGTAAGAACACCTGTCTCATCAATCCCAAGCAAGGCTCCTATTTTTACCTCTCCGAAATTCTGCTTGACCTCGCGCTCGAACCGGATGCGCCTTTCGTCACCGACCATTGCGGCACCTGCACGCGCTGCATCCAAGCCTGCCCCACTGAATGCATCCTGCCGAACCGCACCATCGACGCGCGCAGTTGCATCTCGTATCTCACCATCGAACTCAAAGAAGACATCCCGCTTGAACTGCGTGACAAGCTTGGGGATTGGGCGTTTGGCTGCGACATCTGCCAGCAAGTCTGCCCGTGGAATCGTTTCGCCGCTGAAGGCGATTCTGCTTTTTACGTCAACCGCCCGCCTCATTCTCCAACCGAAGAACTGACTCTTACACCCCAAGCCTTTAACCAACGCTTCAAGCGGACTCCCATCCAGCGCGCCAAACGTCGCGGCTACCTGCGTAACATCGCCGTCGTGTTAGGCAACCTCGGTGACATGCACGCCCTGCCCGTCCTTCGGCAAACCGCACTCAACGATGCAGAAGAACCCATGATAAGAGAACACGCGACCTGGGCAATTGAACAAATCAAAACAAGAAACCAATAAAAATCCTTTGTGACCTTTGTGTCCTTCGTGGTAAAAAAATTATGACCAAACTCCTCATCGCCACCAACAACCAAGGCAAAGTACAAGAACTCCATGAACTCCTCCGGGGCATGGATATTGAACTCGTCACCCCCTCCCAGATCGGACTCGACCTTGACGTGCTCGAAGACGGACTCACCTACGCCGAGAATGCCACAAAAAAAGCCGTAGCGTTTGCGAAAGCCAGCAATCTAATTTCCCTCGCTGACGACTCCGGCTTGGAAGTAGACGCCCTCAACGGCGCACCCGGTTTATACTCCGCGCGTTACGGTTCCACCAATGGTGAAAAACTATCTGACGCAGACCGCCGCAAATATTTACTAAGCAAACTCCAAGACCACCCCCGCCCGTGGACAGCCCGCTTCCACGCCACGATCGCCATCGCGATACCAAACGGCGGCATCCACCTCGCCGTAGGCATCTGCGAAGGTGAGATCATCCCCACCGAACGCGGCACCGGCGGATTTGGCTACGACCCCATATTTCTATTACCCGAGTTAGGCAAAACCATGTCCGAACTCAGCATGGACGAAAAAAACCGCCTCAGCCATCGGGCGAAAGCGGTGATGAATGCAAAAGATGTTTTGAAAATGCTATTTACAAAATAGCCATGCGCTCTTTGTTCTTATCAAGAACTTATGGAAACTTTTCTTGTCAAAGATATGGTCAAATACTAGATTTTGGCGCGTTTGATTACTTTCTATAATATTCTTGTGGCATATCTTTATCTGGTAATTCGCACTCTAAATCCACCCAACCATCCCAACCTAAAGAGAGCAACAACATTACTGTTGAAAGATATTTTTCCTTAATCTCTTGACGATTTACAGTCGTACTTCGCCATTCCCCTGCAAGACTACAAAGCAAATCTTCTAGTTCTCCAAATTTCTCGTTGTCGTTTGGGTTTTGAGAATCCATACTTGGCTCCATCTGAGGATGTCAGCTTTTCTAAATTACCTCTTCGCGTGGTGCAAACTATCTGCCGCATCTTCGCTGAGCGGGATATAGACTTGAATCCTCGTCCCCTTCCCATGCGCGGAGTCGATGTTGAGCAAGCCGTTCACCAACTCGGTGCGTTCGCGCAGGTTGACCATCCCCAAACTCCCGCGCTTATCATACGTTTTGTGGACCGCCGCCACATCAAAGCCCAGTCCATCATCTTCGATTTCCAATAACGCGATATCCGTTTCAAAAGTTCGTAAACGCACCCAAATATGGAAGGCGTTGGCATGTTTACGGGCGTTATTCGTCGCCTCTTCGATGATATAGAAGATCACACCCTGCTTGCCCATTTCCATATTCTCCAAGACCGCCTCATCCACATTGACGATCACATTTTGCGAGAAGGTCTCACGCATCTTTTCAGCCATCGCTTCGAGCGCGGCAGTCAGCCCCTGCGATTCAAGGATCAGTGGACGCAGCGTGAATAACATATGGCGCACTTCCTTGGTGGTACGCAGCGCCAGTTCTTCGATCTTTTGGAGTTCTTCATCGGCAGTCTTTACATCTTTTTTCAGCATACGGCGTGTCAGGTTGATCCGCATTGCGATCGCCGCCACAGACTGCGTGGGACCGTCATGCAGGTCACGCGCCAGTTTTTTGCGCGTCTCCTCCTGCACATCCACCATGCGTGTTTTCTCTTCCACTAGATCCTGATACAACTTGGCGTTTTGCACCGCGATCACCGCCTGCCTGCCGATGATATCGAGCAAGCCGCAACGTTCGGGTGTGAAATAATTTTGATCGGGGTGCGCGAAGAGCATGGCACCATACATATTGAAACCACTGCGCAAGGGGAAACAATAAGCCGAGGAACACGAACGCAAAGCCACTACACGCC
>Ga0137334_1000136_pt1 | contig 11134 bp, 11 predicted proteins | sample EasRivERMLT262_2_FD_104776 | JGI IMG/M metagenome (GOLD analysis project Ga0137334, IMG submission 104776) | Soil microbial communities from meander-bound floodplain in the East River, Colorado, USA - East River MetaG ERMLT262_2 | ecosystem: Environmental > Terrestrial > Soil > Floodplain ...
TGGCGCCGAGTGTGACCGTATCGCTTTTCTTTTTGCCATTCTCTTCAATGATCTTCGCCGTGGCAAGCAAAAGGTCAAGCTCTTGAATACGACCTTCCACAAAAGCCTGCTCATTTTTTGCAGCTTCGTACTCAGCGTTCTCGATCAGCTCTCCGCCTTCCATAGCCTCGTGCAGGCGGTTGGCAACTTCCTGACGCTTGGCAGTGCGCAGGTAGTCCAGTTCATCTTGAAGCTTCTGAAAACCTTCTTTGGTCAAAAAGTTGTTAGGCATGCTGTTTTTTCCTACTAGAAGAATTTTGCATCTCTGGTCCAGAGATGCAAAGGGGGGTGGCGCAATTGTTTCCCGAAAAACGGGCATAATATATCATGGTTTGATAGGCAATACAAGAGATTTGTAACTCTCCCTAATCCAGTTGTAACAAACGGACTCCGCCCCATTTCTCCCAATAAGCCCGGATGGAAGCCCGCGCCCTTTCAGGAGTACTTACGACTTCGATCAACGAAGGGAGCTGGGACTTGTACTCTACCACCGCATCCAGCCAACGTTCGAGGGCTGTTTCGGTTATTCTGCGAGTGGATTCCTTCATCCCAGCCGATTTCGCCTCAAATTCGTCGGATTTGTAGAGGAAATAGGGCATATCAATGTCATAGATCAACGGACGCCCCAGCAATTCAGCGGCTTGCCGCACAAGGACATGGTCCACGTGTGAACCAACCGATAGCTGGCAGACCAGCACATCGTCCGGTTGGAGGCGGGGGGTGATGGCAGCGGCGATCTGGGCGGGTAAATCTGCATCTTCGGGATGAATGGAGCCAAAGACTCCTTCAGGATACAACCAATTCCCATCTTTGCCGCGCCGGTAAACACAATCCAAAAAATCAAAGTGGAGGACTTTTGCACCGAGAATATTCGCGGCAGTTGTATCTTCAATGCGGCGCTTATGCACAGTTTCTGCCGCGTCGGCAAAGCCCCACACTTTGTGAAGCATTTGCGTAAAAGGTGAATATTCATTCAGATGCGGGTCACCGCACATAAACGTCCAGATCTCTACTGGAATTCCTGCTTGAGTTTGTTCATAGATCAATCCGCCGGCGGAAAGCGCGGCATCATCAAGGTGTGGGGAAAGATATATCCATCGCATGCCATCATTTAACCATAGCTATTGCGCGCAGCGGCAGATTTTAAGACGTGTATGCAATTGATTTAAGCCTTCAATTCAAGTACACTTAATTTACGGAGGCAGAAATGCAGGATCGACGAAAACTACCGCGCAAGGATCTGATGTCCTATTCACAGGTGTATGACCTGCATGATGGGAAGCTCATCGGTTATCTTGGAGACCTCAACCTGTTCGGCGCCATGGTCATCAGCGATCATCCAATGGCAGAAAATGAGCGGCTAAATATATCTATAGAACTGCCTGAACTGCCCCATACCCATGATACAAGCCTGGTGATTGCGGTGCGGATCGCCTGGTGTCACCAGGATATCAGCCCCGATTATTTCAATGTGGGCCTTGAATTCAATGACATTCATGAGAAACACCAGCAGATCATTCAGGAAGTGATCGAAAATTACGAATTCCGCAGGCAATCGCCAAACTATCCTAAGCATCCCAACGAATTTGATGACGAGCAATTGTAAATAAGACGGATTTTATTTTTCTGAATCAAAAACAGAGCCACACCCTGTGGCTCTGTTTTTTCAATATAATAACGATCATAAGCGATCTTTGGAATCGCTATCAACGAATATAATAGACACACCATGAGCATCCAAAACGCATATAACGAATGGTCAGAGATCTACGATACGAATACAAATCTCACTCGCGATCTCAATCAAAAAGTGACCAGAGATGTACTTGCCGATCAACACTGCAACTCGATTCTTGAGCTCGGATGCGGGACGGGGAAGAATACCGCGTTTCTCGCCCAAATTGGGACAAGTGTCCATGCGTTGGATTTTTCGCAGGGCATGATCGAGAAAGCTAAAGAGAAGGTGCAGGCGGAAAACGTCCGCTTCGAAATGGCAGACCTGACAAAACGCTGGAACGGTGACAATGGAGCTTACGACCTCATCGTATGCAATCTTGTGCTGGAACATATTCAAAACCTTGAGCACATCTTCACCGAAGCCGCGCGGACATTACAACCTGGCGGCAGATTCTTTATCAATGAACTGCATCCTTTCAAGCAATACAAAGGCACCAAAGCCAGATACGAACGGAATACAGAAACCATAGAAGTGGATGTATTTATCCATCACATTTCCGATTTCACGAATGCGGCATCAGCCAGCGGACTCAAGCTGGTCAAACTTAATGAGTATTGGCATGCAGAAGATCAAAACAAACCGCCGCGCCTGATCTCGTTTCTGTTTGAGAAGGCTTAACTGTATAGATATTTTTCTTACAAAACTCTTATCGACGGGCTGACATGTCCGCATTAAAATCTTGAAAATAATCCACTATAGGATCATTTATATTGCAGGAGGCAAGTATGACCGAAATCCACGACGCGCAACAATTCTCTTTTAAAGCAGAGACCAAACAACTGCTTAATATTCTTATCCATTCCCTGTATAAGGATCGTGAAGTATTCCTGCGTGAACTGCTCTCGAACGCCTCGGACGCGCTCAACCGTCTGCGTTTTGAAATGGTAACCAACCGCGAGGTGCTCGATTCAAAAGCCGAGTTAAGCATCCACATCAACGTGTACAAGGATGCCCGCATGCTGACAATCCAGGATACCGGCATCGGCATGACCCGCGATGAGGTTATCGAGAATTTGGGCACCATTGCGCAATCGGGCGCGCGCAAATTCATCGAAGCGACTAAAGATCAAAAAGTGGATTTCGCCCAGGTTATCGGGCAATTTGGGGTGGGCTTCTATTCCGTGTTCATGGTGGCTGAATGGGTGCGGGTGACATCGCGTTCTTATAAACCGGATGCGGAAGCGGTGAGCTGGTACGCTACCGGCGAGGATAATTATCAAGTCGGCGTGGCAGATATGGCTGAGAGAGGGACGCGAGTCGAGATCAAGCTCAAAGAGGACGCAGTTGAATTCGCTGAAGATTTCCGCCTGCGAAACATCATCCATAAACATTCTGATTACATCGGCTTCCCCATTTACATTGGCGACGGCAAGGCTCCGGTCAACAAACAAACTTCGCTGTGGCGTACGCCGCGCAAGGAAGTGACCGAGGAACAATACAAAGAGTTTTATCGTCAGACCACGTTGGAGTTTGAAGAGCCGCTTCAACACACACACATGATCACTGATGCGCCAGTGCAGTTGTATGCCCTTTTGTTCATTCCCGCCAAAGCGGAGCGCGGCATGATGGCCTTGCGAAAAGATGACGGGTTGAAGTTGTATTCGCGCAATATTTTGATCGACGAGTACAACAAGGATCTACTGCCCGAATATTTACGCTTCATACAAGGCGTGGTGGATTCGGAAGACCTGCCGCTCAATGTCTCCCGTGAAACTGTTCAGTCTAGTGGACTGATGCCGAAGCTAAAAAAGGTTCTCACCAATCAAGTGCTCAAGGACCTGGAAGCGCTGGCAAAAAATAATGCCGAAAAATATCAGACCTTCTGGCAGGAGTTTGGCGTTTACCTGAAGCAAGGTATCGCCGCGAACCCAGTCGATGCAGAAACGATCAATCCGTTGTTGCGTTTCAAGACGAATTTGCAAACTGAGATATGGTCATCGTTGGATGAGTATGTGACGCGGATGAAAGATGGACAAAAAGAAATTTACTACATCATCGGCGATGACCCGAAGTCGGTGTTGCGTAGTCCGCATTTGGATTATTTTGGCGCACAAGGAACGGAAGTGCTTCTGCTCACCGACCCGATGGATTCGTTCATGCTGATGGGCTTGCACAAGTATGAGGATTACGAGTTCAAAAACGTCGCACAGGCGGATGTCGATACGAGCAAACAGCCCGAAGCACAGAATGCAGCGGAAAAACTCCCTGACACAGATTTTAATGCGGTAGTCGAACGTTTCAAGCAGGTGTTAGGCGAACGCGTGACGGACGTCCGCGCGAGCAACCGGCTTTCGCAATCCGTGGCGCGGCTGGTTGACCCAGATGGGACGATGAATCCAGAACTCCAACGTGTGTATCGCATGCTGGGCAAGGATTATGAGATCCCAAAGAAAATATTGGAGCTGAATCCATTGCACAGTATTTTGAAGGGCATCTTCAAGTTGGAAGCGGACTCTGCTTTGCAAACCGCCATCATTGAACAGATCTACGATAGCGCCTTGTTAGTGGAAGGCTTGCATCCCGACCCATCGAGCATGGTTGCGCGCGTGCAACAAATCATGGATGCCGCGCTTCTGCAAAAAACAAAATAAGGCACAGGGGTATCTCGAAGGCAAAGTGACAGTCGCGTTAAACGACTGTCACTTTGCAATTATGGCTGGGAAAATTTTATAGAACTGGTATAAATCCAATCCTATATATTTCTCCGGATGGATACGTTTTATCTTTGACAGGCAATGCTTATGTCATAGTAGGGAAAACCCCCATATCCAAATTCAAATTTTCGTCAAGAGGGAATCGTTACAGGAACATTGTTACAAACTTCACAACCTTGAAATGGCTTCTTGCGTTTTTGTAAATGTCAGACAACTTTATGTTTGATATAGTAGTGCCTGTTGGTCAAAATAATATTCATTTCATAGGAGTTAATAAATCATGTTTCGTTCTTCCAAAATGTTTGTTGTCGTATTGATGGTTCTGGTCTTCGCAACTGCGGCTTTTGCTTTTGCGGCTTCTAATACGGTTCCCGGAACCTACGCTGGTGAAGGTGCTGGCACGGTCAGCGGTTACACAGTTACCAATGTGGTGTACAACTTGAACGCCACCACTGCATCCAACATTGACAGCGTCACATTCACATTGGATGCCGCTGCTTCAACCGTGAATGTTCGTTTGGTCACCACTGGTAGCTACTATTCCTGCACCAACACATCTGGTAACAACTGGAGTTGTGCAACCACCTCCCCACAGGTTACCGTCTCTGCAGCTGACGAACTGCGTGTGATCGCTTCCGAGTAATTCACGCCGGGCCATAGTCCCTTGAAAAAAGGAACCTGCAGAAACCATATGGGGATCGCAGGTTCCTTTTTTGTGAATGTATAATCCTCCAAGAATGACCATTTACAAAAGATTTTCTCCGAATTTGATGTCAGGGTTCTGGCTGGTGGCAATGATTGCTATGTGGCTTGCCTTTGCTCCCAAACAGGCTGGGGGCATGGCATCCTATATCATTATCATCGGCAATAGTATGGAGCCCAACTTCCATATCGGGGATCTGGTCATTGTTCATGAAGAGGCGAATTACCAGATCGGGGATGCGGTTGTGTATCACAATCTTGAGCTAAGCAGTTCTGTCTTCCATCGTGTCATCGTGCAGAAGCTGGGACGCTTCACCCTGCAGGGTGATAATAACTCGTGGACAGATACCTACCAGCCCTCCAAAGATGAAGTGATCGGAAAATTGTGGGTACATATCCCAAATGGTGGGAACGTCATCCAAATGATTCGTACGCCCATCGCAATGGCTGTGATCGCAGGCATTCTGGGTGGCATCCTTGCACTGGGATTCTTCACAAGTAAGTCGAAAGGTAAAAAACGCATGAACAAGGATTGGTTTACTCCGGTCAAACAAAAGATACGGGATTGGTTCAGAAGAACAGAAGATTCTGGTCCGTCAAAATCATCCAGCTCTGATCAGGGATTTTTTTGGGAAGGTTCGTTTTTCGCGCTGGGATTGGTCGCATTTTCATCTTTGATTCTCGGAATTATTTCTTTTTCCCGACCTGCAACACGCCTCGCGCAAAATGAGATTCAATATCAAAACCTGGGATTTTTCGCATACAGCGCCTCCGCTCCATCTGGGATATATGATGCAAACGCCATTCAAAGTGGTGACCCGATCTTCCCCAAGTTGACCTGTGTTGTGGATATGACTTTTCAATATACCCTCGTGGCTCAACAGGCAGGAAATATCACAGGAACCTATCACTTGACTGCCACCATTTCAGAGCAGGTCAGCGGCTGGCAGAGAACAGTGCCACTTCAGGATGAAACAACATTTAGTGGAAATGCTGTGGGTACAACCGCCAAACTTGACTTATGCAAAATAGAAAAACTCACCCAATCCATGGAACAGAGCACAGATTTTCATCCGGGTTCCTACACTTTGACAATCTCACCAAACATCCATATAAACGGTAATATTTCAGGTTATAAACTGGAGGGTGCGTTCAATCCCGGGGTTCAGTTCAAGTATGACCGTGTCCAGTTTTATCTCATCAACGATGAGCTGCAAGGAAATCTGTTGAATGCAACTGAAACTGGTATCCTGAGCGAACCGAAGACCGAAGCCAACACCGTAAAGATTCTCGGTATAGAGTTCGTCATCCCTGCGTTGAGGTTGATCACAATTATAGGACTGCTTGGCTCACTGGCTGGGCTTATCCTGCTTGGCATGAAACTTCAACATGTTTCAAAAAGCAACCCTGGTCAATTCATCCGCGCCAGATTCGGCTCGATGATGATTGATATTCAAAATGCGGATATGGTCGATTCAAAGACAACGATTGATGTTTCCTCCATTGACAACTTGGGCAAACTGGCAGAACGGTTCAACGCTATGATCTTTCATACAGAGCTTGGCGAGACGCACGCGTATTATGTTCAGGGTGAGGGGACAACCTACCGGTTTGTGATACAGCACCAGGAAACCGAATCAACCGTCCCTGCCGATGAAACGAAGAGCTGAGGTGCAATATGTTCCGAATAAAAATTTCGCATTTGGTTTTCATCCTGCTCGGCATTTTGGTTATTATTAGTGTCGGCTTTGCGTTTGCTGCAAATATCGTGGTGCCAACTACACGGTTGACCGATCAAACGAGAGGGATCGATCCAAATGAATTGAAACCCGCCGCTTGTTCGGGACTAAACTTAACCAGCATTGTTGTTTGTAGCGGCGGAAATTGCAATGGATTGAGCGCCAGCGAGTTGATCTTGGGCACTTCTGGCTATGATAGTCTCAAGGGTAAAAACGGCGATGATTGCATCGTAGGCGGCGATGGTGACGATGATATCAGTGGAGACAATGGAACTGATGTGTGTGTTGGGGGACCCGGCAATGATACATTCAATAAATGTGAAACAGAAATACAATAATAAAAACTTCCGAAGTGATCACTTCGGAAGTTTTTATTTAACATATTCCGCTTGACAGAAGCTAGGGGTTTTAACCTGTGGGATGGGCGTTTCCCCCCATGTGCTTATTCTGACCTCAAATCTAAAATAAGTTCCATGAAGAACCTGATCAAGCTATTTGCATTTATTGTATTTCTTGGGCTTGTAATATTCCCAGCCTATGGCTTTGCGTCATCCAATTCAGGACCAAGGGACTCAGGTGAGGGGGTGGGTGTGATTAGCGGATGGACAGTTTCCGAAATCAAATATCAACTGTCGAGCGATCCGTCATTGGTCAGTGGCATAAGCTTTGGCCTTGACACAGCAGCGGGCACAGTAGCGGTAAAACTGAATTCAAGCAGCACGGCATATACAAATTGCGTCAATACCGGTGGATATCATTGGCAATGTGATTTTCCTGCTGGTATCAGCCTCGCTAGTATGGATGAACTTCGTGTGATTGCAGTAGGGGATTAGTTCGCGTTTAAAAACTGATTTAAGCACATCCTTGGAATGACGACTCTATCATTGGTCTTGCACATCAAACGGGCGGACTACATAGTCCGCCCGTTTTTATTTTTTGATCAATAAACAATTGCCGACTCAGCGGGACGGAAAAATCTTCACGGAAACATCCTCCTGGTCCACCACTTTAGTTAAGAGGCTGGAAGATTGTCCCTTTAGCGTTTGATCTAAAAATGCCAGTGTGTATTTCTGCGTCAGGCTCATAATCCGATCAGCCTGGCTTGGGATCGGTAACAGGGTTGGTTGCAGCAATGGACCATCTGTAAAACTATCATGAGATGCACCGTGAATCACGACCCAATAACTCTCTGATGTGGATTCAAAGCTTTCGATCAACCGGGGATGAAGTTGAGATTCTTTGGTAATGAACAGGAAAGGCTGTTCAGGCGGAATGGCAGAGGCATCTGTCGAAAAGGGGCCACCATTGAGCAAACCGTCAAAGTTCACACAAGCTTGAAAACGCGAATCGGCTTTGCAGGCGTCTGAGGCGGTGATGCCTCCTAGTGAATGTCCTGCTACAGCTACAGAATCCAGAGCCAATATTCCGGCAAAAGGACTGTTGACATCTGAATTCATGATCTCGAGTTGGTCCAATACGAACAATACATCTGCCGTTCTCACTTTAATTCTTTCAGCCGTATACGTCTGATGGGCATTCGCATCCAACAGCCATTGGGACGCGTCATAAGCTGCCACTTCACCATTGGATAATTCAACCGCAGGAACATCGTGCGGATGATTAATGCCAACGACAATATAGCCATGACTGGCAATTTCACTCGCAAGGCTTGCATAAAATTCGATATTCGTTCCATTCCCGGGAGAAAGCAAAACCACAGGGAATGGATTTTGATCTTGTAGGGGTTTGGCATCAAGCGGGAGCTCTGAACGGATAAATCGCAGACCAAACACCTCCCACCAGCTAACTTCACCACTTTGTATCAGCGCTTTTGAGACCGTTGCAAGACCGTGAAAATATCTGGTTTTTGTGCCTGTCCCCAACTCGGCAGGATACCATATCAAGGCCATCACTTCACGGAAGTCGTTGGGATCTTCGGTCAGAACTTCCGGGCGGGATGTATCCGTCCATCTGAAAACTGTGCGACCGACCGCATAGGAGCCGTCCGGCGCGGGAAGTTCAAGTTGTAGGGAAATGGACAGGGTCAAAAGAATTAATATAAATGACCCAACGGGCAGGACAATTTTCAAAAATCGATTTTTCATATGGTTTTCTCTCTGATGCATTTTCATATTGATTAGACAATGCGGCAAAGAAATTGTTTCCCCATTTCCCCCTACTCTGGAGGGGTTTATCCATACTACTCAGGCATGACTTTTATGTAGTCACTGCTTTTATCCCCAGACCAGCCGATGACCAGGTGATATAACGCGTACAGTTCCAGTGCAAAGGGCAGATAACCGCCATAACCGAGCAATGGCATTTCGAAGATATGCAACCAGTCAGCGATGGGAACATGGTAGATCCACTTGGGGTAGGCATAGTAATTCCACATTTCCCAGAAGAACGCAGTCAGTAAAACACCCAGCCATAATGAAATCACTGGTCGCCAATCTCCATCTTTTGTCCAATCTGCGAGTGAACGATTGCCCAACCAAACATTGATCGGTTCCAGGATGAAGTACAGGGAGAGCCAGATAAAGCCAAAGAAAATTTTCGGAAAGATCAATAACAAAGCAAGCATAAGCCAGCCGACGATAAAGAAGGCGACCGTCGTTCGTTTATCGGTACCAATTCTGAGTCCGGGTTTGAGACGTTTCACAAAGTCAAAGCTGGCAAAGAATTCGGCGCTTCCAAACACGGCCGGGACGACGGTAGTAAAACTCAACGTTGTCCAAAAGACATATTGCAACGGGGTGAAGATTTCAGCGCCAATGTAGATCCAATTTTGAGTACGGAGGTTGAACAGTTCGAAGATCCACCACACTGGCGCAGAGACGATGAACAAACCGATATATTTGCGCGGACTGCGCGTGAGCAACGATGTGCCTGTGCGCCAGTAAACCAGTCCATCGATGCCGAGACAGTAACCCAACCATAACGGGAAGAAACCCCAATGTGTGCGCGGACCGGTCAAAGTCCAATTGAGAATCCAGAAGATGATGATGAGGCTGAGCCCAAGCCAGCCATGCAAGGGAAGTTTTGATTTTTCGTTTTCTACTGTTTTGATTTCGATATTATTCATCGATGGCAATTTTCCTTTTTGAACCACGGAGACACAGAGATACTGAGAATTCTTTAAATCTCCGTGACTCAGCGTCTCGGTGGTTAAGAATCAAGGTTTTTGCACAACGCTATCACGAAACATTGTCTGCCAGATTTGAATACCAGCAGGAATTGACGGCAACGGTAAACTCCCGTTACTCACCGTGCTTGTTTGCCCTGTGAATAATTCCTGAAATATTACACCATCTGAGATTGCTCCGTGCGTAACAGATAAAGACCCAGCCGGTCTTTCAGCAGGGCCACGATTACCAACCACAATGATCTGTTGTTCATCGGTATCACGCAGATAAGCCAACACATTCTCTTCAGCCAGCAGGATGAAAGCCGCCATCGATCAGTGCTGGGGATGTACGCCGTAGTTTAATAAGTGTTTGGTAAAAAGCGCGCAACTCTGTATCCCATTGCGTTGAGTCCCAGATCATACAGTTGCGAGCTTCGAGTGAATCTTTGCCGCTCATGCCGATCTCATCGCCGTAATAAATGCACGGCACACCCACATAAGTCAGGAGAAAAGCGACAGCCAGACGATTGCGTGCCCGGTCATGCTCGAGGACATTAAGAATACGCGGCGTGTCGTGAGAACCAAGCAAATTAAATTGCTGACGGGCGATGACCCAGGGAATCGCCGCGCGACTGGCTTGCCACGAATCGACCAGGGCTTGCGTAGACCACGGCACATCCGATTTTACATTGCTTGGCTCGGCGTGTTGACCGATTTGAAATTGATTCAACCAAAAACCGATCGGGTTGCTGAAACCCGCATAATTCATCGTTGCATCCAAACTATCACCCTGCAATTGGGGACTGCCATCAAAGAAATTCTCGCCGAGCAAATAAGCGGACGGGTTCTCTGCTTTCACGGCTTGCCGAATCCCTGCCCACACTTCGGCTTCCAATTGGTCCTTGCCATGCCGTGCCAACATGTTGGCAACATCCACACGCCAGCCATCCACCGCATACGGCGCTTTCAACCAATAACGGAAAACAGAATCCGCACTACCGTAAATAACCTCGCGTAATTTTCGGCTGCGATAATTCAACTTGGGCAAACTGCGCACGCCCAGCCAACATTCATAATCATCAGGATGATTACGGAAAGTGAAATACTCAGCAGTTGGTGCCAGCGGATCTTTCAA
>Ga0137334_1000139_pt1 | contig 11035 bp, 13 predicted proteins | sample EasRivERMLT262_2_FD_104776 | JGI IMG/M metagenome (GOLD analysis project Ga0137334, IMG submission 104776) | Soil microbial communities from meander-bound floodplain in the East River, Colorado, USA - East River MetaG ERMLT262_2 | ecosystem: Environmental > Terrestrial > Soil > Floodplain ...
TCCACTGGTCGATTGATATGCATGGTGACTTCATTCTGGATCATTTTATTCTCCTTATTCGAAAGACTATGGAACTTGAGTTAAAGCCAGGTAGGCTAACGCTTTGTTAGCCCGCCCAGTGTTTCCGACAAAACCCTGATGTACGTGCAGAGTGAGTGGATAGGCTTACATCGCGGGTTTGGGTTGCGCGACCATCTCGCCTTTTTCAGACCAGAGCGCCCACCCCCACGCGGCCAGGCCCAGACCTAATAGGACACCAAGGAGCGTCTGGAGAATGCCCGGTAACGATGTGCCGATAAAAAAGATAAACGCCCCTCCCACAATGCCGAGTGGGATCGTGAGGATGATCAGCCCCGCGCCCCAACGTGGAAGCACGCGTGCGCGAAGTGTGGTGATTGCAAGAAGGAGCAAGCCAAGCAGAAGTGAAAATGCACTCACGCCAACCGTGAGCGTCTACCAAACCCCAGGCATTAGGCGATAATGCACCTTCGCAGCGTAATCGGCATAGCCAGCCAACTCTCCTTGCAACATGCGATCCTCGACCGTCGTTCGGTTGACAATAACCACTAAGAACAGTACCGCTGTGATGATCGAGAGCAGTGAATTGAGTGCAAGCCCGCTGGCGAGAAAGGCCAGTATGGTGCCTGTATAACCTGGATGTCGCACAATGGCGTAAGGCCCATGGCTGATCACCTTCTGCCCGCGATCTTCTTGAATGCGAACAGCAGAAGAGAAGAAGGAATTGACCAGCATCGCCCAGGTAACCATCGCAAGACCGATAACAACGAGCACCAATCCAGTAACTACCCCCGCTGGGGGAACAATGTCAGACCAGTGAAAGCGCTGATCCAGTCCGGCAACACTCCAATACAGGATGAAGAATACTATACCGCCGACAGCTGCCAACGGTTGGCGCCCGCGATTTGACGGTATAACTCTTTCCTTCAACAAATCTGGGTTGATGCGGTGCATCGCCACCGCTTGAAAGGACCAGATCGCGACGAATATTCCAAGGTACGCCCAGACATTCCAAAGATCCCAGCGCCCAGCCATGCCGAAGATCAGCACGGCCGGAAGTGCCCCAAAGATCACAGCATATTGAACCAGCGTAATGAGTAGATACATAATAAGCCTCCTTCGAGCTTTATGATTAAGCGCATGAGAGCGCTTATTGAGATCAACCGCGAAGTTCACATCGCGGGTTTGGCTTGCGGCGCTACCGCGCCCGTGGCCGCCCAGATACGATAGTCGCACCAGGCATACCCCAGCCCCGAGAGAACAAGGCCAACCTCTGCAAGGATCGCCAGGGCTGGCAGACCTATACCGAAGGCAAGTAAGACGTAGCCAATGATCATCAACCGCCCGGCCCAGCGCGGCAGGACGCCCGCACGTATGATGGCGATGCCCAGCAGAATGTTTCCCACCGTGGCCAGCAGGGTGATCACCCCCCACACTATGACAAACGGTCCGGCTTGCTGAGGATTCACCAGCGATTGGGTTGCGGGGTTTGCAGCCAGAGTGGGCGCCAGCGCGCCACCGAAGAGTTCCGCGCTGGTAAGCATCGCGCTGGCCGTCAAAGTCAGGATGAAAGCGATCAGCCCCAACCAGCCGACTTTTGCCACCTGGTAAGCGTACAGGCCGATCAGGCCGAACACCAAAAACACGCTGGCGACAGCAGTGACGTAATGTGAAGGTCCCCACGCGGGAGCTAACATGCCGTCGAGCGTAGCCGGCGGATGGAAGATGCTCAGTATCCAAAGCATGCCGGCCACCAGCAGCGCCAGTCCACTCCAACGGATTAGTTTTTGAGTAGTCATTTTATTTTTGCTTTCACTGAATGAATAGAAGTGCGTGACCGATTCATATTTGGACTTTCGAAATTTTCGCCGCACGTGCCAAAACGATGGTAAAACTCCACGCTCGTGAGATCGTTGTGGCGATTCTGCGTTACCCTAAGTCGAAACTTCCATGATGCGCTTTATGTTGGCCATATCTTCCCGACCATCTCTTTCCAACATCAGGTTTAAGAGTGGCGTGATCAACCTCCACGCGCCGTGTAATTCAACCTCGCTTGTACCTGTCATCCGCGTCCCGCTATCTGCCGGCTCAAAGCTGTAGCGAATTTGGGCCGCAGCAATTTGCCCCAAGCTGGCCTGCAAGGCTATAGTTCTGTTCGGCACGTATTCTGAGACCCGGAGTTTGCCTATCCGTTGCCGACCAAGCATCTGGCGCCGAGTTTGCAGCGTCGATCCGACGCCGATTGGACCCTCAGAAGTTTGCCGCGCTTCGAGAACTCCCCGATCCCACTTCGTGGCATTCTCGATGTTGCTCACGAATTTCCAGACCTCCTCAACGGGTCGGTTGATGATTGTGCTTTTCTCTATCTTGATCATTGTGATGGCTCCTCTCGGCATGTGCACTGGCTTCGTTGCGACCGCATCGCACGAACCAGGGCAAATAAGTCACGTGCAGTCGATCTCCCTCCTCAAACTCGTCTTGCCCAAAAATAAAAGGGCCTCCTGCAATTGACGCAGGAGGCCCGAGGGTAGGCTGTATCAGCCAAACAAAGTTAATTTGGACTTATTTACTCTTATTATAGCACTTAACCATCGTATTGTTACACCTGATTCTAGTTTTCAATTTGCATCTCCCCGTGCGGCCTCGCACGCGGCAATGATGGCCAGTATGCCCACTGCAAATTAGCATGTTTTCATGCATTGAATTGAATATAGTTCAAATCCCTGCTGGTGGAAGAGTAGTGCGGTGAATAACGAGTACGAAATCTGTACTAATCTCGATTACTGTACGCTCATATCGTAACAGACCAGCTCAACCAAATTACCCTCTGGATCAGTGATATAAAGTGACCGCCAATGCACCCATTCATGTTCCTGGGTCTCCACATCCAGGCCGAGTTGTTCCAGTCGTTCTTTTTCGGTCGAGAAATCAGCAAGGCTGATCGCAAAAGCAAAATGATGAAGCGTGGTGGTATGAGCGTTCAGTCCGGTAAAGCGACGCGATTTATGATCTGGAGGCAGCGACTCATCGAATAACACCAATTCCTGAATATGACCTTCAAAGCCCGAGGCAATCTTAAAGAAAACGATATTTTCGAATCGTTTCATTACTTCAAGGCCAAGGATGTTTTCGTAGAATTCCTGCATCAAATCCAGGTTTTTTACCCGAAGCGCTATTTCACCAAGGGCTTTGATTCTTGTTGTTGCTTTTTCCATTGAATCCTTCCATTGTTCAGATTTCCATTTCATTTTAGTAAGAGGAAGCGGCCTAGCAGAATGCACCAGGTGGGGTAAAGAGCAAGGTATCCCAGGGAGCTTGCCCACCAAATATAATTGAATGTTGTTAATTCGTACTCTTGGGAATCAATACCGCGGAATATCCCAGGAATTGTTACCAGACCAAGCGCCAAGATCACGCCGCTAATGAGCCCGAAAATGACCAGACTGTGAGGCAAGGAATTATCTCGCAAGGCAAAGTAATTCAGTCCTAGCAACCACAAGCCAATCATGGCATTTCCTGCCGCCATGTATAGCCCAGACAGAAACCAACCTTTGACGCCAGAGATAGCAAGCGCCGTGCCAACCAAAACAAGAACCGCACCAAACATGGCGATCACGAGCGCAACTTGGCTGAGGAGTGGGAGCTGCGTGTGATACCCTGGGTATAGCATCCAAACTAAAACCAGGCTCAATATTGCCGTCAGACCGATACAAATGTCATTGAGAGTGCCAAAAGGCTGACCAACGGTGAAGAATAAAATAATGAAAGCCAACCCAAATAATCCTGCAGTACCCGTTGCAATTGCCACCCAACCAATCGTAACTGATGAGAAATTGTTCGTAAACATAACTGCTCCTTTCTGTTGCCGAATATACTTTTACGAGAAAATGGCAGTCGCCCGTAGATCGTGGACAAACGAGGCGATCTGTCTCAAAGAACAATTCATTTTTACATCTACTAGAACAAATGGGAAATAACGAACCAAGATCAATAATGCATAAGCGGTCGCTCAACGATTATTACTAGCATATAAGGAGTTGAGCTGCTGGTAGAATATTCAGCTGATAGAATATTCAACAGAAATTGATTATCAGTAACCTCCCTAAAGACTACGAATGTAATTTAGTATAAACAAGAAATAGGTTATTACTCCAGCAATGGCGCCTCCAACGAATGCGACCTTATTATTTTTCCATATATTTCCAAGGATCAACCCTCCAATGCCACCTGCAGAGATGCCAAAAAACATCGCCCCAGGGATATCAATAATAAGGGATAGAATCACCCCGTTAAACCAGTTATACCAGCTCTCATGATTTGCAGAAACTTGGGCTATTTGCAATACCACAAAAGCTATTGCACTACCCGCTATTGCCCCACTCCTCATTTTTATTAGTGTAGCTTTGACAAACTGTTTAGTTACTGAACCTCCCCTTACTGTTCTGAACGAGCCATAAACTATGCCAATTCCACCCAGGAAGATCAGTGGCAGGATATATGGTTGTCGCCATATTCCCACTATATAAGAAATTATGCGGTAAAGAACAACCTGGCAAACTATGAGAATACCAATTATTAGCAGTGCAGATGCTAACCTATCAGGCTGTGTTTCATCCAGTTCGGTTTGCTTATTCTGTAAACTCATTTTTCCTCTGTAAGGTAAGGTTGTTTGACCTTACCTCTTGATGTGGGCGCAAATGTAGCTGAGGAAACATCCACGTGTGTTTTAGAATGGTTTAAATCTCATCAGCCAAAGGATGATGGCAAGCCCAACAATTCCCACAACAGAAACAATCATGGCGTGCGGTGCATTGCGAGCTTCGTCATATTCCTTTTGCGCGGTGGACAAGTTCACATTTGTTTTTTTGGCTTCAATGAGGTGCATAGCAGCGTCCAGGATGATGTCGTAGTAACCCGCTCCATATCGGTACATGACCCAGGAGATGATCAGGAAAATCACCAGGGAAGCCCAAGGCCATCCCTGCTTCCACCAGGGAGTTATGAATGCAGCAGCCAAACCTGGGATGCCCATGAAGACAGCAAGGACTCTGATCAAGGTTGTCTGCGGAATAATGTTGAGGAAGGTTAAACTTTGTTCAGGGTCTGGTTCGCTGCGGAATTTTAACATTGCAGCGGCATGGGCTCCATGTGTCAGCATGAATAGAAATGCGAAAAGTATGTGCAGGAAGACCAACCAGTTATACATATTCGATTCCTTTTATCATTCAAGGACTAGATGATGATAGTATTGACGAAGAACCAGCAGTCATGACTGACGACAATGGCGACACTATCGGTTGCCTTGTTCTTTGGCTGGGAGCGAGCGCAGAAAAAGGAAGACTGCTTTGAGTTCGTCGTCGGTCATTTGACCCAACAGTTTCCACGGCATATACTGGTTATCGAATTGATGACCACTGGGCATCACGCCAGTGCGCATGGTGTTGATGAACATTTCTTCCGTCCAACCCTGCAACTCACCGCCGGGAGTCAGGTTCAAGGCTGGTGGCCACTCGGGGGGCACCATAGGGATGGGACCGCCGGAAAACCCAGGACCATGACAACTGGTGCAGATGAGGGCGAGATACTTGCCGTACTCGACGGTCACACCCACTTCCGGGGCGATTGGTCGCTGGGCAGTATGGTCAATCACCTCAGCTGGTATGAACACAACATCCATAAACGTCATAGCCACGCGAAACAAAGGTCCTATTTTGTTGGCGGGCAGTTCGTTATCTACAGGCGGGAGGCTCTTCACGTAAGTAATGACCGCGCCTAAGTCGGCGTCACTGAGGTAGTAGTATTCTCCTGCTGGCATAATCAGAAAGGGCTTGCCATCTGAACGAACCCCGTGGCGAATGGCCTGTACCCAATCCGCGTCGCTCAATTCGCTGCCCACACCGCCGTTACCGGATGTCAGGTTTGTTGTAGAAATAAGCCCAATCACTGGATTATCGAGGAACACCCGCCCGGCCAGGTTAGCCCCATGACAGTCGATACACAGCCGAATCACCGCCACATGCTGGCCGCGTTCGATTGCGGCAGCGTCGGTTGGGATGGATACGGGTTCGACTTGAATGGTATATGTTTTATTGAGGCGCGCCTCGGTGATAGCGTACACGATCCCAACCGTCAAGACAACCAGCCCAACCAAAAGACCAAGAACGATCCCAATCCACTTCAATACTTTTTTCATGATGTCTTCTCCTCGCTGGCGGCGTTTGGATCGCGCGCGATTAATTCGACATTGTTCCCATCCGGGTCGTCGAGAAACAATGAGCAGGCTCCCAGCCAGGCATATTCGCCTCGCCAAATGCGCTCCGATACCTCCAGCCCAAGTTGCTGAAGTCTCTCGCGCTCCGCCTGACAATGTTCCAGAGGAATTTCGAAAGCGATATGATCGAGCGTGGTTAGCGCAATGTCAACCTGAACCTGACGATCAAAAAGGACCAGGAGTTGTGGATGCCCACCACTTCCTAAAGGCGAATCCAATTCGCCCGCTTTTAGAAAGACTATCGTTGGGTAGGCGTGTACTGTCTCCAATCCCAGGACTTCTTGATAGAACGCGACTGAACGGGGCAAATCTTTTACGCTCAACCCCACTTCCGCGATGTGCATTATTCTTTTCATCATTGGGTTCTCTCAATCTTCCAGCCACTCGGTGATCATGCGCGAGATCGGATGGATATTAATACTGCGTAGTGGTGTCTTGCCTGAATTGATGAATTTGTGGGGTATTCCCGCTGGCGCAATTACGATCTGGCCGCCAGTGGCCTCAATTGTGGCATCGCCAACGGTAAAAGTGACCTCGCCTGCCTGAATCACAAAGACTTCCTCGTAGGGATGCGAATGTAGTGACGGTCCGTCTCCTGGCGGCGCATCGATAAGAAAAAACGATATGTTCGTGTCACGATACTGAAAACCATCAAACACACGCGCGGTCTCACCGCTAAGTCGGAGTTCAGCCATGTTAATCAGAACTGTCATGCAATCATCTCCTTGTGAAGAAATTTCCAGACTTTCTCAATCTGAATGCCAAACCCAATTTCGATCAACGGCCTACTGGAGTCATCCGCTTGCCGCATCTTTCATCGTGTCACTGAGTCTAGGCAAGCTTGGTTCGATGACCTGACGGCGGCGGGACGAGGCCAAGCTGCTGCATTATGCCCATCGTATCGACTTCAGCCCAGTGTTCGACGACTTTGCCATCCACAATTCGGTTGATGTTGATAAAGGACCACTTCACGTGCTTACCAGTCGGCGATGCGCCCATGAACATCCCTTGATGGGTGCCCTCGCAGGTCATACGATCAACGACTTTATCACCCTCGGCAATGATGTCCTGAATGGTCGCGCGCAGATCTGGGAAAGCTGTGAACATCATATTGAAAAATAGTCGGGTACCTTGGATTCCCGACGGCATTCCTGGACGAACAGCATGGTCGACAAAGCTAGGGCTGAAATGGGCGAAGGCACCCTCCAAGTCCCTCGCGTTGGTCAGTTCATTGTATTTGCGAACGATGGATTTGTTTTGTTCGATTGACATGCTCATTCTCTCCTATGAATTGGTATGTATTCTGACAGAAACACTCTGAATTGTCATGGGTGTGCACACCTATCTGTGTACCTATTTCGCGCTGTGGGTTAAACAAAAAAACGGCTGTTCAGAGTTGAACAACCGCCACAGTGATCCAATTTAGGATGTAAATATTGGGAAACTTATTTCAATACCTGTGCTAGACCATTTTCCATGGCCCAGCGGACGATTTGCGCCCGATTCGTAAAGCCAAGTCGAGAGAGAATGTTGGCAATATGATGTTCGACAGTCCGTTTGCTGAGAACCAGTTTATCTGCGATCTCGCCATTGGACAGACCGCGCGCGATCAGGGTCACGACTTCGCGTTCGCGCTCAGTCAATTGCTGAGGTGCCTCGATGCTTTTCTGTGAGGGCTTGGGCAGCCCGATAGGTAGGTTAAGGGCGTGCACAATCGCTTGCTCCATGGATAAGAGGCGCCCTTTTGCCTGCTCAGCCTCGAATTCAGCATCGCTCAACCTGGCACGCGCCAATCCGATGTAATGTTCATATTCGAGCTTTTCCAGCGTCCACAGGCTCGCAGAGTCTACTCCTCGGCCGTTGGCAACAGCCGCCGCATATAAGCGGACGCTCTCAGCCGCCAATCCGGTCGCCGAGGCCAGAGCGGCATAGCCCCGCAGGCCTTCTAAAATACCTGCATGATTGGCCTGTGCGCGCTGTGCTTCCAAACTTTCGTAAAACAGAGCATGTGCCCGTTCAATGTCACCTTGATACAAGCAAGCGTAGGCCAGGTTGTGCAGCGTGGCTGGAAGTTCCTTCGTCGCACCAAGTTCGCGCAAGATAGATAGACTTTCCTCATACGTGGATTGCGCCTGAACGACCTGACGTTCACTACGGGCAAGATCGCCCATATAATTAAGTGTTAGTGCAATTCGATACTTGTCGCCGAATGCACGGGCCAGTGCCAAACTTTCTTCGAGCAGTAATCGGGCCATATTGTATTTACCCAGCAAAACGGCCATTCCACCTTGCATCATTATCCCGGTTCCCAGCGAAACCGGGTCATCCAGCTCACGGTACAATTCGACGAGTCGCTCGCCGATCGTATAAGCCGTTTGATAGTCACCTGCCGCGGTTGCTCCAGAAGCCACGCCGATCAGCGCGACGGCCAACAGCGGTTTACCCTCCTCGCCAGCGGCCTCACACAAGGCAACTGCTTCCTGCCCGCGAGCCGTTGCTGCAACTGCGTCGCCAAGGAAACTAGCCATGACGGACGACCAGGTCAGGGCGTTCACATGCACCGCTAGTGGAACACTATCATCTGTCTGATGCAGAAATCGCTCATACCAGGTGTACCCTTCCCGGACATAAGCGCGTGTCTGCCAGAACGGGTAAAGGGCAGTACCGATCCGCATTCCCACCTCGATGCGCTGCTGTTCCAGCGCCCAGGCCAGCGCTGCTCGAATATTGTCGTTTTCAGTTTCCAGCCAGTCAAACCACAATTGCTGATACTGCTCTCGCAATTTTGGGGCAACTTCCTCGGTCAACCGCAAGAAGCATGCCAGATAGTATTCATGGGCTGAAATCCAATCCCCAGAGGCTCTTAGCTTTTCCTGAGCGTATTGGCGTATCGTCTCCAGCAGGCGGTAACGAGCCTCACTGCCCTGCAGAGTCTCCGCTATAATTAACGACTTACTGACGAGCGATGACAGCAAATCAAGGATCTCGGCGCGCTGGATCTCACCCCAGGCACACACTGACTCAGCTGTGCTGAAGGTGAAACCAGCAGTAAAAAGCGCGAGTCGCTGCAACAGGAGTCGCTCTGAAGGAGACAGGAGATCATAGCTCCAATCAATTGCAGCCCGCAGAGTACGATGCCGCTCATCGGCGCGCGCTGTCGAGATGAGCAGATCAAGGCGGTGGTCGAGACGTTCTTGAATCTGGTTCACGTTCAGGACGCTCACGCGCGCGCTGGCAAGTTCAATCGCTAAAGGGATACCGTCGAGATCGCGGCAGATCGCGGAGACGATTTCAGCGTTATCCAGCGTCAAGCTGAAAGTGGGAAGAATGCTCCGAGCGCGTTCGACAAATAACTGTATCGATTCAACCCGTCTGATTTCGTCAATAGAGAGATGGGCTGCCGGAAGCGCTAACGGTAACACCGGATAAAGCGTTTCACCGATAACACCGAGGGGTTCACGGCTCGTTGCCAGGACCTTTATATTGGGACAACCTGCGAAGGCTTCTATCAGTTGAGCACACGCTCCTAACAAATGTTCACAGTTATCGAGTACCAGTAACATTTGTCCATCGCCGAGCAAATTCAATAGCGTGCCCATTAGTGGATTCCCCGGTTGTTCAACCACGTTCAATACTTTTGCAATGGCTTGGGGAACCAGCATCGAGTCTACAAGTCGTGCAAGCTCTACCCAATAAACGCCATCTATATATTGGTTAGTCAGTTCCGCCGCCACGCGAAGGGCAATGCGGGTCTTGCCGCATCCACCAGCGCCGATAAGCGTGAGCAGGCGCGTGCCGGCGAGCGAGCCTGTCACTTCGGCGAGCTCACGCTCCCGCCCGATGAAACTCGTCAGCGGGACGGGAAGGGTAGCGCGAAAGGTATTTCTTGAATTGGGTTGTGTACCTGTTTTCTTGTTCACGGTTAATAGAAACTCGGAAAGCAATTTGAGGAATGAATAATAGAAGTATGTGGCTGATTAATATTGGGACTTTCATAGTTTTACCGCGTCTGCTAATCGATGCTGCGGTGAATGCAGGCTAACAGTTGAGTTCAGCCGCGCCCCACGAACAGGACGAATAAATCATGTGAAGTTGATCGCCACCCTCAGACTAGTCCTCCCAAAAACAAAAGGGCTGCTTGTAATTGACGCAGGCGGCCCGAAGGTAGACTGTATCAGCTACACCAAGTTAATGGACTTGGTATTTTTTAGTATAGCATGTAACCATCGTATTGTTACTGGCATTCCGAAGATTCTCATTCTTGTTGATTTATCCGGAGGAAATTTTCCCCACGTTTTCAAACTCAGTTTGCCAATGTTCCGGACCCGAATTCCCATCTCCCGGAATAGTAAAATAGCTTGTCATCATATAAGAACTCTCCTAAAAGCGGGCGAACTATATCTTACGCAGTGCCATTCTTTTAAGATCTCCAAATCGGGTGGTTATCCCTATAAAGGTTTTACAAAAATAAACCCGCATCATCCAACAAGATTTCTGGTTTCGAGGAAAAAAGATGAGGGAAGATGATTTGTCAATTCCAATTGTCATCGCTTTGTGCGTCAAGACTTTCAACGCTATTATGCCAAAAACTGCCCCAAAACTGAAGACTACACCTCATCTCGCATGAAAGGATAGCGCGCAAGAATGTTGAACTAAGCGCTTCGCGCAGAATCCCCGTGTGTAAAAAATTTCCATAGATTAATAAACAGCCTCAGTCGGAGCTATATTAACTGTATTGAATATCCA
>Ga0137334_1000140_pt1 | contig 10989 bp, 9 predicted proteins | sample EasRivERMLT262_2_FD_104776 | JGI IMG/M metagenome (GOLD analysis project Ga0137334, IMG submission 104776) | Soil microbial communities from meander-bound floodplain in the East River, Colorado, USA - East River MetaG ERMLT262_2 | ecosystem: Environmental > Terrestrial > Soil > Floodplain ...
ACACAACTATAATTTGGGTATCCATGAGTAGCTCCTGTAGTCTGGTGGTTGGGATACCCCAAATTTACTGGAAACTCATGGATTTTTATAACAGCCCATCTCAAGGTAGCAACTTGGGTTAAAGATAAGTTGAGCGATGATTTCGCAACCGCGTTATACGACAGTTTATTTCAAGGCTTTACCTTTGGCGAAGCTCTGCAACAGGCGCGCCAGAACATAGCAAGAAGTATTGAAGATGTGGGACTGCCCGTCGGGTATGTATCCGCTAACGGGTGGAGCGAAGCGTTTCCCATCCAGCAGGGAACGCCCTCGGTGGGTGGACTTGGCAAGCCTGGTGAATCCGCTTTGGGGGGAGAAATCCAGCCGCCACGCCCGTTGTTGGGACGTAATCTAGAACTGCATCAAATTGCAAAACATTTTACCGACGGGGGCAAGGTAATCATGGTGGCGGGGACGGGCGGCATGGGCAAGACCGCGCTGGCGGCTGCGTTTGCCGAGCGTTTCGCGTGGCTGTGGACGCGGGGCGTGAGCGGCTATTCGTTTGCCAACGAGGTCAATGCGGCGAATTTCAGGTATGCACTGATGCGTGTGCTTTTTGGCGATGAAGGGGCGCAGAAGGGCGCGAGCCTGAGCGAGAGTCAACAGCGTGAATCCATTTTGAAAGCGGCGCGCGAGTGGAGTGGCTTGTGGCTGTTCGATAATTACGAGAGCATTATTCAGGGCATACAGGAAAATCAGCCCGAAGCCGAAAGCATCCACAGGCTGATCGCCGACCTTGCCAACGGCGACGCGGACATGCTGTTGACCAGCCGCGAACAACCCGCAGGCTTGAGAAATGAACGCCTCTTTCCCGACGGCAATCACGCCCTGCGCGGCTTGGGCGATGAGGCTGGCGTGGAATTATTTTTTCAACACAGCGTGAAGGCAAAGGAAGACGAGCCCGCTCACGCGGATTTTGCGCTCGCCGTGCAACGTGCCGCAGATGGACACCCGCTGGCGATCGCGCTGTTGGCGGGAGAGTACGACGTGAGCGCCGTGCCGATGCAGGCTTTCCTGGGTAACTGGCAGGATGAACTTGCCAACGCGCGCCGAGGCGGGCTGGCGGGGCATCACGTCACCTTTACCATCGCCTTCGAGCGCAGTTATGCACATCTCTCCAAAGACTTGCAGGAAAAACTGGCATCCTTGAGTATTTTCCCATTTCCGTTTTTTCCGCAAGGTGCAGTAATGGTTTGGGATGGTTCTCATCTCCCTGATGAAGAAGAAGAGATAGACGCCAAGGTGAACGCAGCAAAGCAGACTTTAAGCGAATTTACTCGCCGCAGTTTGTTGGAAGTGGATGCGACATACGATGACGATACACCAAGAACGTACCGCTTCCAGCCCGCCCTGAGGCAGGAAGCCGTACGCAGGCTGGATTCTTCGCTGGTAGCGAGTCAGCAAGTCGGCTACGCCGCGTACGGCGCATGGCTTGCAAAGCGTGGATATGGCAGTATTCATAGCGATATTGCCCTCAACCGCGTAGTGCGCCTTTCAATGGATGCGATGGAAAAAGCCACCGATACATTACAAGGCACGGAACGGTTATGGCATATTCGCAGGCTGGCATGGTTGAAGAATGCCTGGGGCGAAACATACCTTGCCTTCGACTTGCTGAACTCGGCTATTTCTGAAAACCTACCTGATGCACAAACCGACCCCGAAAGCGTCAAAGTGGAAAGTTCACTACGCTTTGACCTAGCTGGAATTTATATAACGCGAGGTGACTTCGACGGTGCGCTCAGTTTGTATGAGGCAAGCCTACAACTTGATGAGCAACTCGGAGATAAGGGGAGCAAAGCCACAACTCTCCAACAAATAGGGCAAGTTTTTAGAAGGCGTGGTGAACTAGATAGAGCTTTAAGTTATTATGAGCAAGCGCTGGCAATTCAAAAAGAAATTGGAGCTATTAGAGAAATCAGTGTCACTATTAGCAATATGTCTGTGGTTTATTCGCTTAGCGGCGATCTAGACCGCGCATTACAGCTCTCTCAAGAAAGTCTCAAACTCAAAGAACAACAAGGCGATAAAAAAGAAATTGCTGCAACACTTCATCAAATGGGGACTATCTTCTTGATGCGCGACGACTTTGACCGTGCCTTAGAACATTATCAAGAATGCCTGCAACTTCTTGAGCAAGTCGGCGATAAACAGGGAAGAGCCGCCTCGCTTGGGAATATGGCAGATATTTATATAAATCGAAAAGATTGGGGGCAAGCCGAAAAATTATTGCTCGAAGTGCTTGAATTGGTAAAAGCGATTGGTGAGCCACCAGCATTTGAACTTGTAAAACTTGGTCAAGTTGCTGAAGCACGCGGTGATAAAGAAACTGCCTTATCTCGTTACCGCGAAGGGCTGGCTATTTTTGAAACAATGGGCATGCCACGTGAAAGCCAGTACGTGCGCGAGTTGATTGCCCGTCTCGAAGGCGGCGCGGTTTCCAATGACGATCCTTTGGCGCAAGTCCTCGCACAGGCGCGGGAAGCAAGTCAGCGCGGGGATGTACAGTCCGCGATTCAATATCAAGAGCAGGCGGTGTCTCTGGCAAGAGGGGTAGGGGAGGGGCGTGAGGTATTGGTTGCGTTAAGCGTCATGTTATATAACCTGGCTGGCTTTTATCAAAAAGCAGAACGTCACGATGATGCGGTCAAAGCAATGGAAGAAGTGGTCGCCATTGACGAACAAACGGGTCATCAGGATTTGGAGTCTGATCGCAAAACACTTGAAACCATCCGCCGAATTGCGTCGCTCACGCCAGAAGAGCGTGAACAATTGAGACAGCAGGCTGAGGAAGAACAAGAGTCGCCTGATGATGAAGATGGTTTTGAAGCCCAATTGCAGGCACAACTTGCACAACTTCCGCCAGAAAAACGCGCTGAAGCCGAAGCACAAATCCGCAAGGCAATGGAAGAATTTCAACGTATGAGTCCCGAAGAGCAAGCTAGAGCCCTTCAAGTTGCCAACGATCAAAACAATCGCGCTCAAATTGACAAGGCTGCGAATCAAGCGCGCGAGGCGGGGCTGGCGTATGTCCGCAAGCAGGCGCCTAAGAAAGATATTCTTGCATACATCAGCGATATAGCACAAAAAGCCGCAGAGGGGGAGAAACCTGGTTCCCCGTGGTTGGATGTTGCCGGGTTGTGTAATGCATTGATTGCGTTGATCAATGGGGAATCCAATCTGCCTGTGCCAGCCGTGTATGCATCCCATTTTTCGGCGGTGCAGAGCGAAATGAAAAAGGAGTAGTTATGAGCGATAAAATTAAGATTACTTGTCCGCGCTGCGGGCATAAATGGGAAAAATCTCTATCAGAATTGGAGAAGATAGATATCATTTATCGTGGTGATGAAAAGGAAAAATCAAAAGGTAAGATCGTAGAGTATCGCGCGGTGTGTCCCACTGATGGGACGTATGTCGTAATAAAAGTTGAGGAGGACTGACCATGCCTAAAGTCATTTCCATTCGTGAAGAGACTAGCGAAGAAAAGAAAGTGCGCGAGTGGTTTGAAACGCAGGCGCTTGAATCCCCGAAGAATCTGGAAGAAGCTGCGCGGCTGTTGATCGGTTTGGTCACTGGTTTGCTAGGCGCGTTGTTTGGTGTATTAACGGTCTCTGCTGAAAACCTGCCCACGTATTTGTCTTTGCCTGTGGTAAAGGGATTTGGGGTTGGTGCGGTGGGGCTTTGGTTACTATCCCTCTTATGTGGGTTGGTCGTTGTTACCCCAAGAAAATGGCAGTCCAATGCTGGGAAGCCTGAGACGCAAACTCAGGTATTCAAAGCGATGCTGAGTCACAAGTCATGGTGGCTGAGGGCGGCGGTCATCTTGTTTGGCGTGGCGGTCGTTGCGCTGGGGGTAGTGCTAGTCACTGCATTATTGAGTGCATAGCCCGATAGGGCAGGGGAGCAGAATGACAAGGCTGAATGATGAAGTGTGAATGAAGAATAATCGGGCAGAATCAATTCTCGCCTGCATGTGAAGCCTCTTTCATCTTTCTCCACACTCTTTCTAAAAGTGGGGGACAGCTTTTGGACACAATCAAAAAAGAACTTGACACGCTCTCTATCATTCGTTATAATAAATATTATATGGAGTCATATGAAAACCGAAATTAATCACTTCCTCGAGACCTTGGACCGCTCTCCACAGACTATTTTCGCATATCGGAATGCTTTGAAACAGTTTGTGAAAATCGTAGGCGAAGATGCAGTGCTGAATACTGAAACATATATCAAGTTTCTGACTTCGCTCAAGCGTAAAGCCCCCTCCACACAAACGGTTTATACCACTGCTGTGTTGAAATTCTACGCCTTCAGTAGGATTGGCAACCCGGCTGAGTTGCAGGAAGCCACTGAACATTACACACACAAACCAGGCAAACGCATCGTCAATTTCAATCGCGAATCTATTGAGCAGATCATTGCGCATTGTATTTCCCTTGGTAGTAACACTGCCAATTCTCTTAGCACAAACCTTGAGGCTCTACGTGACCGTGCCTTTGTTTTGACTCTGGTAGACACTGGTTTGCGTATTTCTGAAGCCTGTGCGCTCAAGCGTGGCGATATTGATTGGCGGGATCAACGCGCCATTATTATCGGTAAAGGTGATAAACAAGCTGTGATTTATTTCTCTGATCGTGCCATTGAAGCTCTGAACTTATACTTACGCGCAAGAGCCAGCGTAGAGCCAAATTCTCGTAAATCCCTCGTTTCCCAGCCTTTATTTGCGCGCCACGATATTCGTGCAAGCAAAACCATCCGCCCTATCACGGCTGGTGGTATGTGGAAAGCCATCAAGGAACGCATGGAAGAAGCTGGCTTAGAGCGTAATGAGGTCCGTATTCATGATTTCCGCCATTACTTTGTGACAATGACTTACCTAGCCAAACAAGATTTGAAACTTTCTCAAATCCTTGCGCGGCACGAAAGCATTTCCACCACGAACCGCTATGCTCACTTTGACAGTAAAGTTGAGCAGGCATACAGCGAGATATTCAATAAGAAAAAATGATGATCGAGATAACTTTCAAGGGTTTTTACGAGTACAAGTACCGCGAAGACGGGTTTCATGAACTGTATGTCATGAAGAACGGCTTCGAAGATATTCTTTACGTGGGTATCTCAATCAAAACATCTGGAATCGTTGGTTTGGCTGGAATGGGCTTATTATGGATGGTCCTAATTTTATGGTTGGAGAAAGTTCAGTTGGGCGAAAGGTTGTGGATCATTTGCCAGATTCTTGGAATTGGAAAATTCAATTATGGACACTCAATGATTGTATGGCATTTTGCACGGACGAGGTTAATCCAAATGGAAGATATACCATCCAAGTGGTAGAGCCTTTCATGATCAATAAACTTCATCCCATTTTGAATGCGACAAATAATCCGAACCCTGGCATTGATCGCATGCCAAAAAGTGAAAAAGAAAAACAACGAGCATCTGAGTTGGACAGAGTTTATCGTGAAGTCTTCGAGAAAAATTCAAAATGGAAGACAAAATAAACACAGCATTCCCTGCCCATATCTTCACCCGCCACAACAAAGACGCTGGCAAAAAGATAAAGCCTATTGCTCCTACCACCGGTAGAAACAGAGTCACTATTTAGTCACCACGGTGTTAAAAGATTCAGGCAATCTCAAGCTATCACAGGAACTGGCAAGATATAGTAATATTCAAAAGGCTACTACGAGATCTTTGAACAGAAAGATGGGAAAGCATGATCAATCATCAGCCGACAATTGAACGCATTGATCCACTGACGAGTTGCGGGAATTTGCTGTTTTTTCTGGAGACATTCTCAAATCGTTTGGGTGCCCCTGCCCCATCGGCGTTCTCTCTGCTGATGGTCGACCTAAATAACTTCAAGACCTTTAACGAAGAACGCGGACATAAAATGGGCGATGAACTTCTACGGTGGGTCAGCATTGTCCTAAGAGACACCCAACGCCCCGTATTCCGCATCGGCGGCGACGAAATGGTCGTTGCCTTCCCAGATGGACACAAAGATGAAAATGAGACCCTGGCTCGAAAAATATTTGAACGGCTGGATCGTGAAAGCGCGCAGTTCAATTGGCATAACCCTGCCTCTGTGGTGTTGATCCATTTTCCGATCGGAGACCTGGAAAGCGCCGATCTGTGGATCGCGATCGGGAATGCGCTCCATGAAGTGAAAATAAACGCCAATCGCGGATTTGTGATCCATGCCTACGCTGGCACAGCCGACCAAGCCAATTACCATATGCGGATGATCGTCAACACATTGACCGAGCGTTTGATCTCCTTCGCCGACAGGCTGGATACAACCAACCAGCTCGCTTATCTCGACCCGAATACCCAACTCCCCAACAGCATCGCTGCCGAAAAAGAATTGGAAAACGCGCTTCAACATGCGCAAAGCACGAATAGAAATTTCACTGTTCTGTTTATCGATGGCGATAATCTGCGACTCTATAACGATATCAGCTACTCAGCTGGCGATGAAATGATCCGTAACTTGGGGAAAACCTTAGCTCATCATTTGCGACCTGGTGATTTCCTTGCCCGCTGGCGTGTTGGCGATGAGTTCTTTGTTATCCTGCCCAATACACCGAGTGATAAAGCCCTGCATGTAGCGGAACGTCTCAGATCTGCGGTGGAGAGAGAATCCAAAAACTGGCAAATCCCTATTTCTGTATCCATCGGCGTTGCCGATTTTCCAGTCAAAGGCATCAGCTCACAAGAATTGCTGTATGCAGCTGAACAGGCGGAAAGACTAGCCAAGGATAATGGCAAGAACTTGGTGGTTTATTTGTAGCGGTTTCGGTTGGTGGTCGAGTGTGAGCGTTTTTCTCGCTCATCTCAAGCCCCGAATCATCGAACACCGATAATAATACTTATCGCTACTAATTAAAAATTCGGCTTGCATCAGGGCGGATATTGATATAAACATTCCTCCCCTCCCCACTTTACGAAAAAGCGCAATTCATGATTGTGCTGGGTATAATGCCACATCAATGGAGTGCCTGTGTCAATCATTCATAAAATTCGCGAATACTATAACGACCCCGATTATTTTCCCAATATTCAAAAGATCGCTGTGCCCATCATCATCCAACAGTTGATGTTTGCGGGCTTGAACATGTTGGGTGTAGTGCTAGTGGGACAAAAAGGTGAAACCTCGGTTGCTGCAGTGGGTCTGGCAGGTCAACTGGCGTTCCTGTTGAACCTCGTCCACTTTGGGATCATCAGCGGCGCAGCGATGTTCACCGCGCAATTCTGGGGCAGAAATGACGTGCCCAATTTGAGGCGTGTGCTGGGATTATGTTTGGCACTGGCACTTTCAGCCAGTTTGGTTTTCTTTTTGCTGGCGCAATTCCTACCCTCGCAAATTCTCAGTATTTATTCTAAAGACCCTGAAGTGGTGAGGTTGGGCACAGGCTACGTCCGTATCTTCTCGTGGACATTCCTCTTCTTTGCGATCACGTTCAGCTATGCCCTGGTGATGCGTTCCACCGGTGATGTAAAAACACCAACCATGGTCAGTGTCGGCGCACTGCTTATCAGCACTTTCCTTTCATACTCCCTGATCTTCGGAAAGTTTGGTTTTCCTGAGCTTGGTATCCAGGGTGCGGCGGTCGCGGCGGTCATTGCGCGCGCGCTTGAATGTGTCACATTGATTACCATTACCTATGCCAAGAAATCTCCTGTCGCTGCATCATTGCGCGAGCTTACAGATTTCGATAAAGCATTCGTTGGCAAGGTACTCAAACCCATGCTGCCAGTAATGCTGAATGAATTGTTTTGGGCGTTGGGTATTACCACCTACAACATTATTTACGGGCGCATGGGAACTGCCTCATTTGCTGCGATGAATATCGTCAGTACCATTGAACAACTGGCGTTTGTTTTGTTCATTGGTGTATCAAATGCCACCTCCGTGCTGGTCGGGAATCGGATCGGCGCTGGCAAAGAGGATGAGGCTTTTATCTACGCGGGTCGTTCACTTGGGCTTGGGTTTGCAGGTGGCATTCTGATTGGTCTACTTCTCCAGCTTGTAAAGACACCGATCTTATCCCTCTATAATGTTTCGCCAGATGTGATCGAAAATGCCAGCCGCGTTATCAACGTGATCACTTTCTTTTTATGGGTACGCGTGAGCAATATGACCATCGTGGTCGGCATCCTGCGTGCCGGTGGTGACACGCGCTTCTCGCTGTTCCTTGATGGGTTCATCATTTGGATCGTTGGCGTGCCAATGGCATATCTTGGCGCGAATGTGTTTCATCTCCCCGTGTATTTGGTCTATCTCTGCGCTATGTCTGAAGAAGCCACCAAATGGGTTCTGGGAATCGCCCGCTATCGTTCGCGCAAGTGGATCAACAATCTTGCCAAGCAGGTTGAAGGTGTTTAGATCTGCTCCGCATGCTTCGATACATACTCAATATAAGCTGTCATCAGTAGTTTCGTAATCTTGCCTGGACTCCCCTGCCCTATCTTCACCTCATCAATTTGGATGACCGGTACAATGCCGCGTGAACTGGATGTGATGAACGCTTCTTTCACAGCCGACAACTGATTCAGATTCAATGGGCTGTATCTCACTTCCACTCCCCTGCCCCGTGCCGCGCGGATGACCATTGTTCGCGTCACACCAAGGAGAATATCACGTTGAGCAGTGCATAATACTTCGTTCTGAGCAGAGCGAGGAGCGTTTGTTGCGACGAGTGCAGACGAAGGATGCTCAGAGCGAAGAACATAAAAAAAATTACTCGTCATCCCCTCTAATATCTTCCCATTCTTCACCAACAACGCTTCAAAGATGCCTGCTTGGGCAATGTGTTTGCGTTCTTCATCACTCGCGCTAATAAAAGCCGTGGACTTTGCACGTGGGTCATCACGCTGAATGGTCGCCGTCTCCACACGGACGCCGTTCTCGTAGATCTCACGCGCCAATAGCTTAAGAGGTTCAATGGAGATATAGAACTGTCCCTGTTTGGTTTCCATCACGCGCACACGGGCTTCATCGGGGCGATAAGGCTCGAGCAACTGAAGCAGGTTTCGGCGTAGAGCTGAAGCGTCCACATTTGGCAGACGTCGCAAATGGGCTTTGAGTCCAAGTACACGTGTACATCCAGCAAAGGTGCGGAAGGTCGAATAATATCCATCAGGCAGTTGACGCGTGATGGCATCAAGCGAGGACATATCTGGCAGTGTCAGTGAACTCGGTTTTGTTTTATCCAGTTGATATAGGTTGATCATGTAACTATATTGTATCCAATTTACGCTTGTTTTTTAATTGGGAGACTTCTATAATCAATCCATTATGAAGCAACTTTTTATCTCTTATTCCCGCAAAGACACTGAATTCACGCGCAGACTTACAGACCGATTGAATGCAGATGGCTTGGATGCTTGGGTGGATTGGCAGGATATCCCGCCGAGTGTGGATTGGATGAAGGAGATTCAAAAGGGCATCGAGGATGCAGATGTGTTTCTATTTCTGGTCAGCCCTGATTCAATCGCCTCCCCAATCTGCGCGGCTGAAGTGGATCATGCGGTGTTGAACGGGAAACGGATCATTCCCGTGATCGCGCGCGATTTCGATGCGAAGCTGGCGCCTTCCACGATTACACACCTGAACTGGATATTTTTCTCCCGCCCGCAAGATGAGTTTGAACATGCGGTGGGACTGGTAGGATCTGCCATTCACACAGATTATGATTGGGTGCAGGCTCACAGACGCTTACAAGTCAGGGCATTGGAATGGAATCGAAATCAACATGAAGAAAGTCTTCTTTTGCGGGGCAAAGATTTGCAGGATGCCGAAGCGCAGTTGCTGGTGAACCACGAAAAGGATCCCCGCCCCACCGCGTTGCAGAATGCTTTTGTGGAGAAAAGCCGTGAAATCGAAGATGCACATGTGGAAGCACAACGTGCGAAAGAGCAGCAGCTTGAATTGGAGAAAAGCACTGGCACAAGGTTGCGCAGGTTGACCTTTGCCATGCTGGTCGTTTTCTCGCTTGCTTTTGCAGTGCTCTATTTATGGCTATTTAAACTCGTGACTGACCTCTCTTATGCTTCGATCAAGAATCAAATGATTGCCCTGGTTGAATCAGGTTCCGTTTCTATTGACGGGCAGCAGTTCCATAAATTGGTGGGCGATTATCCTAATGCTGCCGCTGCCGCGTATAACGATCCGTATTTTGTGTCTTTGGAGGCATTTCTTACCCAGGTGAAACAAGCCAATACTGCCGTTGACCCCAATATGTCTTATTATGCGATCGCAAGCGGACTCAAAAAGGGTGAGATCATGGTCGTTGCTTCTGCCGACCGGGAATATGAATTCAAGGAAGCATTTGTTCTTGATGATCTCGGATATTCCCAGGTTGCCGGCTTGGAAAAAACCACCGCCGATCTGCAGACTGACAAGAATGAGTTTAGCAACAAGATCTCAGCCTGCACCCCCATTCGCGATACTCAATCTCGTTCAGTGGGCGCCTTGTGCACAGACTTCCATGTTGATATTGTCAACGATACCCGCGCCAGTGTGGCACGTACGCTGGGAATCGCATTCCTTGCCATTTATCCAGCCATGGTAATCGTTGTGCTCGTTACAACCCGATCTCTTTCAAAGTTTTCCATAAAAATGTTGAAACGAAAGGCACAATAAATAGGAAAGTCCATGAAAAAAAACAAATTTCAGTTTCAAACCTTGACACATTCGGCAGGCACGGTGTAAACTCGCCCTGTTGGAAAATTCTATTGAAAGGAGCACGCGGTATGTCCATGTTTAGCATCAACACCACCCTTATCTTCAGCCCCGACGTCGCTGGAGCTTTACCTTATCGCAGTGCGCCTATAGACCATTAGGTCTTATCCCTTGTCCTTCAAGGCTACGGTGCACGCACCGTAGCCTTTTTTGTTTAATTGTTCCCTCTCCCAATGGGAGAGGCCAGGGTGAGGGAACTCGCC
>Ga0137334_1000142_pt1 | contig 10958 bp, 13 predicted proteins | sample EasRivERMLT262_2_FD_104776 | JGI IMG/M metagenome (GOLD analysis project Ga0137334, IMG submission 104776) | Soil microbial communities from meander-bound floodplain in the East River, Colorado, USA - East River MetaG ERMLT262_2 | ecosystem: Environmental > Terrestrial > Soil > Floodplain ...
CGTGAGCGCCTTGAGTTTTATGATAAAGAATATTATAACGATGCCAGCCTATATATGATCAATGTAGATGGCACTGGGTTAAAACAACTGACGACCATCCCCGGTTCAGATTATGATCCTACCTGGTCACCGGATGGAAAGCGGATCGCTTTTACATCTTTGCGCGATGGACGCAAAGAGATCTATGTATTGACGATCGAGTCTGGCGTTGCGACCCGACTGACAAACTCAACAGGTGATATTGAAAACATCCAGCCCTCCTGGTCTCCTTTTAGTAATCAGATCGCCTACACAGTAAAGCGTTTCGGTGCCTATCAAATTTGGGTGATGTCTGATACGGGTCAAAGTAATGTTCAAATTGCCCGGAGCGGCCAGCAGTTTTGGGACTATTTCCCAGTCTGGGGTCCTGATGGGGAAACACTGCTCTTCAATCAACGCGATCTAGGCCCAACCCGACCGTGGTTGATGACCATTCGTTATGAAGATCGCGAATCCAAAAAACCCACTCAGTTGGATTTCCCCAAGCCAATTGAAGATGTGAAGTTCTCCCCGGATGGTTTATGGTTGGTCTTTGAAGGTCTGGACAACGGCTTCAACAGGGATATATACTTCATGAACATAGGTGGGGATCGCACCCGCCTGACGAACGACCCAGCCGATGAGTTTGACGCGGTCTGGCGCCCGCTAAAGTAGAGTTTTGTATGCCATTGCCCATCACTTACAACAGTGATGGGCATTTTCTTACACTCCTCTTATTGACTTCCCTTTTTGCCTCGTTTATCATTATTCCAGACTGGATAGCACTCTCGCGCAGAGAGTGCTAACTGTGTGAAGCCTATGCAAGAACTTACCGAACGCCAGAAGACCCTGCTTCTCTTAATCATTCGTGATTATATTGATACTGCTCAGCCGGTTGGCTCGAAGCGGTTGGTTGAACATTACCATCTTGAATTATCCCCTGCTACGATTCGCAATGAGATGGTTGCGCTCACCGAAATGGGTTATCTGCGCCAGCCGCACACCTCAGCGGGGCGTACACCTAGTGAAGATGGCTACCGTTACTTTGTAAGTCAGATGATGCAAAATGCAGAGTTGCCTAAAACTGTGCAGCATACGATCGCACACCAATTCCATCAGTCCCGTGCGGATATGGACCAGTGGATGACGCTCGCAGCATCCATTCTTGCGCATCAATCGCAGGGTGTCTCTGTCATCACAGCGCCGCATACCGAACAGGCACGTTATAAACATGTTGAATTGATCTCGACCCAGGGGCGGCAAGTCTTAATGGTCTTGGTGATGGCAGGCGGGGAGGTCAGTCAACAGATCCTGACTTTAGCTGAACCCGTAACCCAGGAGCGACTCAGCCAAACTGCCACGCGTCTCAACGGACTTTTAGCTGGTCTGGCCGTGGACGGCATTGCTGCCCTCTCGACTCGGCCTGATGCGCTCGACCAGGATATTTTGATCCTGATCACACAGGATATGCGTCGTGCCGCAGAAAGCAGTTCGGGTGAAATCTATACCGATGGTCTGACCAATGTTTTATCTGAGCCTGAATTCTCCGGGTCAGATGATGCCCGCCGTGCCTTGAAAATATTTGAAGAACGTTCCACCTTGCAGGACCTGCTGGCACGCACAACCACGAACAGTCACATTGGCGGGCTGCAAGTGCTCATCGGCGGCGAAGGCGGCTGGGAAGAACTACGCCAGTGCTCCATGGTCATTGCACGTTATGGAGTCCCGGGTATGGCAACGGGCACGTTAGGTGTGTTGGGTCCCATGCGTATGTCGTATGCCCGAACCATTCCAACCGTACGGTTTGTTGCCGGGTTATTAAGTGACCTGGTGAACGATACCATTGTGGGTGAATAAGCGATGTTCGATCATTCGATACTCGAAAGTCGAATACCGAATATCTTATATCGAAAAACGAGAGTGAGATCATGAGCGATAAAAAGAAACATAAACACGAAGTGGAAGAAGTTAAAGAATCAAAGATCGAAGCCGCGGAAGTACCCGCGCAGGATGTAACGTCTCAAGCCACCGAGGTCGCGTTTACCGAGCTTGACACGTTGAAACGTCAACTTGAAGATTCAGAGACCAAACTGGCTGAAAGCGTGGAAGGTTGGCAGAGGTCGATCGCTGATTTCCAGAATTATCGCAAACGCGTCGAACGTGACAACGAAATGATGTACGTCTCGATGAAAGGCGACATCATCAAAAAAGTCCTGCCCGCACTGGACGACCTGGAACGTGCCTTGCAAAACCGCCCGGCGGATAATGCCTGGGCGAATGGTATTGAACTCATCGCACGCAAACTCCAAAACATATTGGATGCCGAAGGTATCAAAAGAATTGAAGCCGAAGGCACGGAATTCAATCCGAACTTCCATGAAGCGATCTCACACGAGCCAGCTGAAAATGTGGCAAGTGGTCATGTGATCGCAGTCGTGCAGAACGGTTATGTGTTGGGTGAAAGAGTAATACGACCTGCCCTGGTGAGGGTGGCACAGTAGTCCGCAAGTTGAACCCAAAACCTTCAAACCTGCTGACCTTAAACTTTAAAACGAGGATATTATGGCAAAAATCATTGGTATTGATCTTGGTACGACCAATTCTGTAGCCGCAGTAATGAGCGGTGGTGAACCCGTTGTGATTCCATCCGCAGAAGGGGAGCGACTTGTTCCTTCTGTGGTGGCAGTCAATAAAAATCATGAACGCTTGGTCGGGCGCGTAGCTCGCAATCAGGCGATCACCAATCCGCAGAACACGATATTTTCTGTGAAGCGTTTCATGGGCCGCAAGGCGGATGACGTTGAAGTGGAACGCACGCGTAAACGTGTGCCTTACGCCGTCAACGCCGCGGATAATGGCGATGTGCGTGTGAGGATCGACGAGAAGGAATATTCCCCACCAGAAGTTTCAGCAATGATCCTGGCGAAGATCAAGGCAGATGCTGAAGCCTATTTGGGCGAGCCCGTGACGCAGGCTGTGATCACAGTGCCTGCATATTTCAACGATGCGCAACGCAACGCAACCAAAGATGCGGGCAAGATCGCGGGACTTGAAGTTCTGCGTATCATCAATGAGCCTACCGCTTCATCGCTGGCATACGGACTCGACAAAAAGAAAAATGAAATTATCGCGGTCTATGATCTGGGTGGCGGTACGTTCGATATTTCGGTTCTCGAAGTGGGTGATGGCGTCTTTCAAGTGCGCGCCACGAGCGGTGATACCTTCCTCGGTGGCGATGACTTTGACCTACGCATCATGGATCACCTCATCGAACAATTCAAAAAAGATAATGGTATTGACCTGCACAACGACCGTCAGGCTTTACAGCGTTTGAAAGAGGCTTCTGAAAAAGCCAAGATCGAACTTTCGACCACAATGCAGACTGAGATCAATCTACCTTATTTGACTGCGGATGCAACTGGACCAAAACATCTGGTGATGACCATGACCCGCGCCAAACTCGAACAGATCACCGCGGATCTTGTCGACCGAACGATTGCGCCTCTCAAACAGGCTTTGACCGACGCTGGATTAACTGCCGGCGAGATCAACGAAGTGGTGATGGTGGGCGGCATGACACGTATGCCTGCTGTACAGGATCGAGTCCGGGCATTCTTTGGTAAGGAACCGCATAAGGGTGTGAACCCTGATGAGGTCGTTGCGATTGGCGCAGCGATTCAGGCTGGTGTGCTTGGTGGCGAAGTAAAAGATATCCTCCTGCTCGATGTGACGCCGCTTTCACTTTCGATTGAGACTTTGGGTGGCGTCGCCACGCAACAGATCGAACGTAACACCACCATTCCGACTCGCAAGAGTCAGGTGTTCTCCACGGCGTCTGATAGCCAGACACAGGTTGAAATCCATGTGCTACAAGGTGAACGCCCGATGGCCGCGGATAATAAGTCGTTGGGTAAATTTATCCTCGATGGGATTCCACCTGCGCCGCGCGGCGTGCCGCAAATTGAAGTGACTTTTGATGTGGATGCCAATGGTATCTTGAAAGTCAGCGCGCAGGATAAGGCGACTGGTCGTTCACAACACATTACGATCACGGCTTCGTCAGGTTTATCAGATGCTGAAGTCGAGAAGATGCGTAAGGATGCCGAAGCACACGCTGAGGATGACCGTAAACGCAAGGAATTGATCGAAGCACGCAATAATGCCGATAACACGGCGTACGCGGCGGAGAAGGCTCTGAGAGAGTTTGGTGACAAGGTTCCAGCGGATGTTAAGACTGAGGTTGAGACCAAAGTTGCTGAGGTGAAGAAAACTGCCGAGGGTGATGATGTCGCCGCGATCAAAGCTGCGACGGAGTCTTTGGGGCAATCCATTCAAAAGATTGGTGCCAGCGTCTATGAACAGAATCCGACTCCGGCTGAGGGCGAAGCGGCCGAAGGTTCATCCAATGATGCCGGTCCTGACGTTGTGGATGGAGAAGTCAAAGAATAGGTTGCTTTAGGCGGCGAGGATGCCGCCGAGGACGGCGGCTTGAGCATATATGTCTAATAGAGATTATTACGAAGTTTTGGGTGTTGGACGGAATGCGAGCGATGATGAGATCAAAGGCGCGTTCCGTAAACTTGCGCGTCAGTATCATCCCGATGTGAGCAAGGAACCGGATGCCGAGGAAAAGTTCAAGGAAGTGAACGAAGCCTACGGTGTGCTTTCGGACGCGGAGAAACGGGCCCGCTATGACCGCTTTGGTAAAGAGGGACTGGGTAACATGGGCGGCGGCTTCCACGATTACAGCGCGGACTTCGGTGACATCTTCGAAGACCTGTTGAGTGGCTTTGGTTTTTCAACGGGACGCCGTTCGCGCAAATCACCACGCCGTGGACGTGACTTGCAAATGCAGGTTACGTTGACGTTTGAAGAAGCGGTCTTTGGTGTTGAAAAAGAGATCGAGTTCCCGCGCGAAGAAACATGTTCGCGTTGTAATGGGAACGGCGCAGAGCCTGGTACATCGCCGACGAAATGTTCCACTTGCAATGGGCAGGGTGAAGTGCGTCAGATCCGTCAGACCTTTTTGGGGCAGATGGTACAGACTGGCACATGTCCCACGTGTAACGGTCGCGGTGAAACAATTGCGTCGCCTTGCAAGACCTGTCGTGGCGGTGGCTTGGAACGTAAGAACATCAAAAAGAAAGTGCAGATTCCCGCAGGTGTGGATGTGGGTACACAGATCCGCTTGAATGGGGAAGGTGGACCGGGTGTCTTCGGCGGTCCGAATGGTAGTTTGTTTTTGGTATTGGATGTCCAACCACATCAGTTCTTCAAGCGTCGTGAGAACGATATTTTGTTGAACCTGGATATCAACATTGCACAGGCTGTGCTCGGTGCAGAAGTGCACGTGCCAACGTTGGATGGCGATGAGAAGTTAAAAATCCCATCTGGGACGCAGCCAGGTAAAGTTTTTCATATCAAACACAAAGGCGTGCCGCATTTGCGCAGAACAACGCGCGGTGACCAGCTAGTGCTGATCAATGTCGAAATTCCGACCAAGTTATCGAAAGAGCAAAGAGAACTCTTTGAGAAGCTGGCTGAGAGTTTGGGCACAACTGTGAAGCCGCAGGAAAAAGGATTTTTAGATTGGTTGAATGAAAGGCTGGGGGGATAATAGTTATCAGTGATCAGTAGACAGTTGACGGCGAGCAGACAAAATATCTGCTCGCCGTTTTTATTTATGAATTATGTTTTTCGAGAATTAGGGATTGAAAATGAAGGCGGTCTCCAGTAGTCGGAATTCGTTTGAAGTATAGCAACTCAAATATCTCAGCCGTTGCTTTCTGAATATTTTCATCGGTATGAAATGAGAAAAAACGCTTGGGGTTATAGGCGTCTTGTTCCCATATTCCTTCAAAGTCTTCATCGCTGCCATACACGCCCAAATAAAAAAGCCCGGATGGTTTTAGAACTTTTTTGACATTTTCTAACACGATTCGAAAATCAGCTTTTGGGATGTGTAATAGACTGTTGAGCGCGTAGACAGCATCGAATGAGGCGGGAGGAAAATCAAGATGAGTCATATCCATCACGCGAGCGGACAATCCCTTTTGTTGGCAGAGTTTGATCATTTCAGGGGAGAGGTCAATGCAAGTCACGGCTAGTCCCGTGTCTTGAAAGAATTTACTGTCATGGCCAGGACCAGCTCCCATTTCAAGTAATGAGCGCTTATCCTTCGATTGAAGAAGAGCCAGGAAATTAGCACGTTCCTCAATTTTCCATGCTTCTTTTTTGTATGTGTCCCGTTCCTGCGCATACTTGTTATAAGCTTCGATCAAGTCGTTTTTAAATGGGTTGCTTGTTATTTTTATATTTTAGCACCTCGAAATGGAAATATCTGTCCGATTTGTTTTGTGTGATATAAACTGCAAATGGCTGATAACAAAAAACACCCGATGCACATTGTTGCGGTTGCGGCTTTGGTAACAAATGCTCAGGGACAAGTCTTGATGCTCAAAAGTCCGCGCCATGGTGATTGGGAATTCCCAGGCGGGCAGGTGGAAGAAAGTGAAACCCTGACTTCTGCGCTTGAAAGGGAAGTACTTGAAGAAACTGGAATTATTGTCAAACCCGTAGGCTTGGTGGGAGTGTATTCGAATACGAAAAAACCATCCAGTTTGATGCTGGATTTTATTTGCGAATATATTTCAGGAGAGCCAAAAACAAGTGAGGAAAGTTTGCAGGTCGAGTGGGTTGAGCGGGAAAATGCTTTAGCCCTTGTTAAACGTCCGTCAATTCATGGACGTTTGAAGAATATGCTTGAGTTTGCGGGGCAGGTTTCATACCGCGCATATTTTGTTGACCCGCATCAAATTGATCCTGGCTACAAAGAACTGGAAGATAGAAAAATATAAATGATCAAAATTCTTTTACGTATTTGGGGACTGTTTCCACATTGGGCACAAACACTTGCCTCACGGATTATCAGACCGCGCTTTCGTATGGCGGTGGCGGCACTCGTGTTTGATGAGCAGGGACGCATCCTTTTGTTTAAACATACCTATCGTAAATTAGCGTGGGGCATTCCAGCGGGCGGATTGGAATTTAGAGAACAACCAAAGGACGCTATTGTCCGCGAGTTTTTTGAAGAAACTGGCATGACCGTTGAAGTTGTCAATTTATTGTTGGCAGATAGTTCTTCATATTTTCATCACGTCAGCTTGGTATATCTCTGTGAGATCGTAGCAGGTGAATTTCGGGAAAGTCATGAGATCTCTGAGATCCAATATTTTGATATGGACAATCTGCCGCCGATGTTGTTCGACGAGAAGGATCTGATCCGCTCGGTTCATAAGGATCTGTTTTGAACATTCTGCTCGTCGCCCTTGGTGGTGCGTTCGGTTCGGTCTCGCGTTACTTGCTCGGCACATGGATCCAGTCTGTGAGCAAGAGTATCGATTTCCCTTTTGGAACGTTGACGGTCAATCTCATCGGTTGCTTTGTGATCGGGTTCCTGTCCCAGCTTGCCGAAGCACGTGGTGTGTTTGTATCTGAAGCGAGAGCCTTTATTTTTATCGGTATTCTGGGTGGCTTTACAACTTTCTCCTCCTTTGGCAATGATACGATAAACTTACTCCGTGACGGTGAAACGTTCAATGCGCTGGCAAATGTCGGTGCGAATGTGATCCTTGGTCTTGCACTCGTGTGGCTGGGACGCACCGTCGCGTTTTGGATTTGGAAATAGTATCTTTTTTTTCGACCACACAGGAGACCAAGGGTCACGAAGGAAAAAAGCAAGAACATCCTTTGTGTACCTTTGTGACCCTTGGTGGTATAGATTTTTTGCAGACTCCAAAAGGAGAATATTATGCAACTTCCACAAGATGGAACGTTACTCCGCATTTTCATTGGCGAAGCGGATAAATATGCCCATATGCCGCTGTATGAATGGATCGTTTTGCAGGCGCGTGAACAAGGACTGGCGGGCGCAACTGTGCTGCGCGGCATGATGGGGTTTGGCGCCAATACCCGTAAGATCCACACGTTCAGATTTGATACATTGTCAGAAGACTTGCCGATCATCATTGAGATCGTGGATACCCAAGATAAACTGGATAAATTCCTTGAATTGATCGAACCACATATCTCGGCGGGATTGGTCACGCTGGAAAAAGCGCAGGTCAAGTTCTACCGGTTTGAGCCATGAGGAGTTTCCTGTTACAAGTTTGGCGCATTCTTCCGTTATGGCTCCAGATCATTTTGTCACGGGTTATTCGACCGTTGTTTCAAGTATTTGCGGCAGCTGTCATTTTTAACGAAGATAAAAAGATATTGCTCGTTAAACTAACTTATCAAAGATTCCATCCCTGGGGATTGCCTGGCGGAAGTTTGGATTACAGCGAAACGCCGGAAGCTGGTGTCGTCCGTGAGGTACACGAAGAGACCGGTTTGGAAGTAGATGTTGAAAAACTTCTACTGGTTAAGACTTGGACTCCTGATAAAGTTGGTTTATATTATTTGTGTACAGTCAAAGCAGGCGCTTTTCAGCCTAGTGATGAAGTATCGGAGCATGGTTATTTTTCAATGACAGATCTGCCGGATGTCCGACCGTTCGATGTTGGACTTTTCAATCAAATTTTTCAGATGACGGGATGATGTGAATATGAATTGGCTTGAAGTTTCAATGACGGTAGATGGCGAACTTGCTGAATCGGTGGCAGATGTGTTTGCGCGTTTTGCGCCCAATGGCGTGATGACCGAACAGGGCGTGAAATATAACGATGCTGAAGATGCCGGTACGCCAACGGGACCGATCACCGTCCGCGCATATTTGGAAGTGAACGATCAATTGGAAGAGACGCGTCAAAAACTGGAAGAGTCCCTTTTCTATTTGGGGATGATCCGTCCCCTGCCTGCGCCTGCCTACAAACAGATCGCGGATCAAAACTGGATGGAAGCCTGGAAGCAATACTATAAGCCGATCCTCATCGGAGAGCGCCTCCTCATCCTGCCCGCGTGGATGGAATCGCCCAACCCTGAACGCATCGCGATCAAGATCGACCCGGGCATGGCATTCGGCACAGGCACACATCCCACGACGCAGTTGTGCTTGGAGTTGATGGAGGTCGTGATAAACCTCCGAGGTCTTAAAGACCTCGGAGGTTTGAAAGTTATTGATGTAGGCTGTGGTTCGGGAATCCTTTCCATTGCGGCGCTGAAACTTGGTGCAACAAAAGTGTTGGGCGTAGATATTGACGAAGAGTCTGTCAAAAACTCGCGCGAGAATGCGGATACGAATGGAGTAGGGGATGAGTTGATGTTGGGCGTGGGTTCGGTCAACGAAATACTTGAAGGTAAGTTTGCATTCAAAAAAGCGCCACTGGTGGTGGCGAATATTCTCGCGCCGGTGATCGTCCGGCTCTTTGATGCGGGTCTTGCGGATCTGATCGAAGAACATGGCGCGATCGTCTTAAGCGGGATTCTGTTCGAGCAGGAACAAAGCGTCATCGAAGCCGGGCAGGCGAAAGGCCTACGAATGAACGAGCGGCGGCAGAGCGGCGATTGGGTCGCGTTGACAATGAGCAAGTGAGTCCGCTTAATCCCCCGTATGTCTGATTGTTGATTCTTTTAAGACGGATAAAATCATCCAATATTTTAAAAGGAGAATGCAAAATGAACAAAAAATTGTCCAAGGGTCTATTCGGAATTGCTTTACTTGCCATGGTTTCATTAGCATGCAGCGCTGCCTCACTATTGGGCGGAGGGGCATTGATCGAGGATGATTTCAATAGTGGGGATGGTCTATGGGGCGTGGGCACCGATGCGGATAGCTCCGTTGAATATTCAGATGGCGGCTTGCGCATGAAGGTGTTTACTGACTTTTTCTTTGTATGGAGCCAGCCCGATGATGTGGACTATGAGAACGTGCATATCGAAGTAACAGTGCTCAACAACGACACTGATTCCACCACGGCTTTCGGGATCATCTGCAACCAGCAAGTGATCGATGATTCGTTCTATTATTTTGCAGTGACGCCGGCTGGTGAATATGCGATCGCCAAAGCCGCATTGGCACAGACCGATGTGTTCCTCACCAATAACGATGAGTGGGGTGATTCTGACCTGATCGCAGAGAATGCCGCTTCGTATCGCGTTGGCGCGGATTGTGGGAACGGCACACTGACTCTGTATGTCGATGGTCAGCAGATCGCATCCGTAACCGATTCCACGTACACCACGGGCGGCGTGGCCTTGTTAGCCTGGAGCGCTGAAGAGGTGGCAGACGTCACGTTCGACGATTTTGTGATGACGAAACTCGCAAAATAAAGCTTGATTATTTTGTTCCAGATCCTGCGTCGCAAGGCGCAGGATTTTTACATATACAGCCAAATAATCGTGCTGAAATCGCAATTGAATTTCATCAGGAACAGTTGTAAAATTGGACATTGCACCCTCTATCGTGAGGTTCCCCTAGGCAACCGGAGCAGAACATGGAAAATCTTCAACCAGGACAAATGCTTGGTGTTTATCGCATTATTAATAAGATCGGGCAGGGCGGCATGGCAACCGTTTACAAGGCATACCAGCCGTCCATGGATCGCAATGTAGCGATCAAAGTTTTGCCGGGACAATTGGCTGAAAGCCCGGAGTTTGCGGCCCGTTTTCAACAGGAAGCGCGCTTCATTGCCAGGCTTGAGCATCCGCACATTCTGCCGGTCTTTGATTACGGTGAAGACAATGGCATCACTTATTTTGTGATGCGGTATCTTGATGCGGGTTCGTTGAAGGACAAAATGGCAGCTGGTCCGCTTTCGCTGACGGAGATCGACCGGATCTTCACGCAACTTGCCGATGCATTGGGTTATGCTCATGGGCGTGGGATTATCCATCGTGATCTGAAACCTGCCAACGCATTAGTTGATTCAGACGGCAATCTCTTCCTGACCGATTTTGGTATTGCCAAATTGCTGGAAAGCGCCTCACCCCGCCTCACACAG
>Ga0137334_1000143_pt1 | contig 10899 bp, 7 predicted proteins | sample EasRivERMLT262_2_FD_104776 | JGI IMG/M metagenome (GOLD analysis project Ga0137334, IMG submission 104776) | Soil microbial communities from meander-bound floodplain in the East River, Colorado, USA - East River MetaG ERMLT262_2 | ecosystem: Environmental > Terrestrial > Soil > Floodplain ...
AAATGTCCTTGCCGACCTTGTCGCCGAGGAGCCGCTGCAGCTGGACCAGGTTCGCGGTCTCGAGCGGGCATACGTCCTTGCAGTCGGTGAAAATGACGTTGATCGCCACCGACTTGCCCTTGAGCAGGTCGTCGTAGAAACGAACGGTCTTTCCGTCCTGCGTGGTGAGCGCGACGTTGGGGAAATAGTCAGCCCCCCACCGGTTGTCCGCGGCAGGCGCGTGGCTGAAAACAAAAAGCGCCGCGGTACCGGCGAGCAATGCCGCAACGGTGCCTGCCCCGAACTTACCTGGCATTGGGATAATCAACTCCTGGCTCACCCCGCCAAACGCCGCGCCGGAGAGCCGACCGCCCTTGGGAGGCGGCCGGCCCCTCGTGCCTGCAACATTCAGCGCGGGTAGTTGGGACTGGAGACGCTGCCGGTTCCCGACGTGACCGCACCGCTGTTGAGATTGAAGTTGAGCGCAAAGGTCGCGACTCCGGTCCGCGCGTCGGAGGCCCCCCCCATACTGCCCTTGGCGAAGGGGAACGTGATCTCGACCAGCTGCGACGCCGCGACCTTCCGCTGCACCATCTCCGGACCCGAAACGACGTATTTCGAACGCGTCGACGAACCAACGGCGGAAACACTTGTGAGATCGATGCTCAGCACGAGCGTGGGCGTATTGAACACCGGGTCAGGCGCCAGCCGGCTGTTGACCTTCGCGTTCCCCGAGAACACAACCGTCTCCGGCACCCCGTCCACCGAGCCCTTGATCGGGACCAGGGTGCTGCTCCAGGTGACGGCGGCTTGGGCCGGGATGCTTCCCTGCCAGACCACTCCTGCCGTGATTGCAACGACGAGCGACAGCACTGCCGGGGCGAACAGCGTTCGACGCATCTTCATGTCTTTCTCCTTGCCAATTTGTTACATATTACGCGCCCGGGAGGACTTCTTCCGGATCTCTGAATGTCACGCCCTGCGGCTTCGCAATCGGCGTCTGCAGCGGCCTCAGGAACGGAGCCCCGCTTTGGTCGATATCCCAGCGCAACAGCATGGCGTGGTCCTCGTGCACCGTGTTGTGACAGTGCTGCATGAACGTCCCGCCCCAGTCCCGGAATTGCATGGTGATCTTCAATTCTCCGCCCGGGCGCAGGCGATAGACGTCCTTGCGGCCCCGCTCCGCCTGCGGAACATTGTTCAAGCTGCCGTCGCGTTCGAGAATCTGGCCCTCCTCGAAATGGATGTGGACCGGGTGGTCCCAGCCGCCGCCGCCGTTTTTCAGGATCCAGATCTCGCGCTTGGGAGCGCCGAGCTTCCCGAAATTCACTTGCGCCGAAATCCGGCTGTAGGCCGCGGCGAGCATGTCCCCGTTGCCGGTCTTGATGCCCCATTCGCCTTCGCTCGACGAATTGACGAGGGCGTTGACGGGGTCGTTGATGGTCTGATCCGCCCCGCGCCCGAATTCGAAGGTCCGCGTCCGCACGATGGGAACGTTGGCCAGATTCGGGTTCGGGATCAGCGTGAGCGGCACCTGGCTGTTGTCGGTGTAGGACGGCGCCCGGTCGATCTTGAACTCGAGGATTTTCCCCACGCCGGGATCGTTCGAGTCGCCGGCAAGTGCTTCGTTCAGCGACAGGTCCTCGTGCACCTCTCTTCCGTCGTTATGTTCAGCGAGGTTCACCAGGAATACCGATTGGCCTATGCTCCACTTGGTGAAGTCGATCACGATGTCGTAGCGCTCCGCGATGCCGAGGTGGTCGGTCTGGGTCAATGTCACCCGCTGCGGCAGCAGATTGCCGTCGTTGGCGATCTGGAAGAAAGACTTGCCGTCGGAGAGCGCGAGCTTGTAGAAGCGCGCCACCGAGCCATTGAGGATGCGGAAGCGGTACTTGCGCCGCTCCACCTTGAAGAACGGCTTGTAGGCGAGGTTCACCGTGACCCGATCGCCCAGGAAGCCGTCGCGGTCGAAGATGTCGAAGACGAGCTGCCCGTCGTTGTCCCAGGCCTTGTCGGCCAGCATGAGATTGACGTCGTATTCGAGGTTCCCGAAGTCCTTCAGCCTGCCGCTCGGCAACCGCAGGTTAACGCCGTCGTTGATCTCCTCGTTGCCGCGGTCGATGGCGCTGTAGATATTGAACATCGCCGCGTTGCCCTTGTACACGTTTTCGGCCGTGTGCTCGAACATGTGGTCGTGGAACCAGTGCGTGCTCATGGTTTCGCGCCAGTCGCCCGGGATCTGGATCTTGCCGCCGCTGCCGTTCGGCGTCGCGGCCATGGGATCGGTTGCGCCGGTGTTGGTGCTGAAATGCCCCGCCAGCACGATCGGCCAGTGGTAATCGTAGAACTGGCCGGGGAAGAAGAACGCCCCGGTGAAGCCGTCGTTCTCCGCACCGTGATGCCCATTGTGCTCGTGGGTACTGATGGTATGCCGCCCGAAACCATTGTTCTGGGCGGGGTTGAACGGGAGCTTGTTGTGATGGCGGAAGAGGATCGGCTCGCCGTAGCGGGCTATCGCGAGCTTCGGCGGCACCGTGCCGTTGAAGGTCCACACCGTGTTCAGGTTCTGGGTCGGCAGGCCCGGGTGGAAGCGGACGGGAATGGGCGTAGCCGGATTGATACCGGAATTGTGGATCGAGGCGACCCCCGGGTTGTAGACGGTATTATTCTTGGCCCCTTCCTGCGTCGCCTCGATGGCGATTTGGGGCAGGAATTCATTCCACCTCTGATGCGCCCAGACCGGTCCTGGCGGGCGCCCCTCGATGGGTCCCTGATTGCCGCCGGGATACGCCGCGACCAGCGCGGCATTCAAGGTCTGCTGCGTCTGGTTAGCCTCGGCGAGCGGCGCGGGATTGAGAAAATTGAACGGATTCGGGTTCCGCGCCAGGACATCGAAGCGCGGCATGGCCTGCGTGAACGGCTGGACGCCGAACAGCGGGCTGGGCGGAAAGCCCGTCGGGATATTGTCGGCATAGGCGCTGCGCACGAACGGGTTCAAGCCGTGCTTCCAGGCGAGCGCGCCGGCCGCCGTGAACAGCCCCCATTTGAGCAGTTCACGCCGCGTGACCTGGCCGATCGAATGCGCCTTGACGATCTCGAGGCGGTTATTCCGTGCGTTTTGCGCTTCCCGCAGCCTGCCTTTCGATGCCTTCTTCGGAAGATACATGCACACTCCTCCCTTGATTGCCGATTACTTCAGCACAGCGGTTCGCCGTGCGGACCCCATTCCGTTTCTTTTTTTAAAACTTCAGCAACACGCCTATTCTCTGCGCCCCGCAGTTCTCTTGGAAAGCGGGACGGAGCCCGATTCCCAACTTGTTGAGCGACTGGCAACTAATTCCTCGCGGGCGTGAACCGTATCTACTCGAGTACCACTGCCTTCCGTCTTCCTCGGGCGTCCGCTCCTGCCGGGTCGCACGCGGCGCGCCACGATTCGCTCAATTTCATCCTTGAATGCGTCTCCACCTAATACAAGTCCGATGTTCACCGAACGCCTGATCTCCTCGAGTTCTCGATCGTCAATCGGATGACGCAACAGGTCACGGTAGGCGAACGCCCGTTCTTGCGGCGTCGCTCCCAGCCGGAGAAAAAGCGGGTGATCGTGGATCAGGCTGTTCCCAACGCACAGGGCATGGAAGCCATAGCTCGACCACGGATAAGTCGCCGGGTCTGTTACCAGGCCCGACCGAACCGGATCCAGTTCAATATAACGGTAGCAAGTCAGCAAATAGCGATCGCCGTCGACGATGCTTGACTTGAATCGTCCTCCCCATAGCGATCCAGTGCGTCGGTGGACATGATTCACATGCTGCGCATAGCGGCTGCTGAGGCTGCGCATCATCAATGAGAGTGCATCCTTGGAGTACGGAGTGACGAGCAGCTTCACATAACCGGGATTGAGAAAGTAGGCGTGGACCGAGCAGCCGTAGTGCTCCGCCCTGTCCCTGAGGCAAATCAGATAGAAGCGGTAATCCCTGTCGGAGAAGAAACACGGCGAACGATTGTTCCCGCGCTGAATCACGAGGTGTGGAATTCCAACCACCGTAAGACGCGCCCGACGCGGCATGTCACGTCCCCGCTACGCCGTATCTGATCCTGCGGGGGCATTGTCCAGCGTATGCAGAGCCGAGAATAGAAATCGCCATAGACCGAAAATTATCATTAAATGCCATACGCCACGCACGGCGGACAGGCTAGGCTCCGTATGTGGGGTCTGTCAAGCCACTTAGGCTTGTCCCTGTCGACTGGAACCATTCGGCGCAGATTGCGGGAATATATGGGTGAAGGTCGGTGTTTGAGAGACTCTCCGCAAGTTGGCGCGCAGAGAGTCCTTAACGAGATTGTTGATATTTGCCAACGTGAAGGCGGCAAACACCCGCGCCGTTGGCGTAAATGGGGGCCGGAATCACATTTCACCAATCCTGAAGTAGTGAACCCGGTTCGGATTTGGGCTCAGATTCTCAGATTCGGCCCACCCTCGAAAAGGTGAACCCGGCCCCATTGCTCCTTCCGTTCCAACGCGCGGTAATGAAGCGGCGCGAATGCGCCAACCGGCCCGGTCAATCTCCGCGCGCGGCCACGGCGGCGCGGATCTGCTCGAGCGCGGCCGGGTCCTCGATCGTGGTGAGATCGCCGGGATCGCGGCCCTCGGCGAGCGCCTGTATCGAGCGCCGCAGCAGCTTGCCCGAGCGCGTTTTCGGCAACAACGTGACGAAGTGCACCCGCGACGGGCGGGCAATGGCGCCTATCAGCCGGTCGACGGTCTCCAGCACCGCCTTCTCCTCCGCAGCGCGGGCAACCGCGGTCTCCACTTTGGACGCGTCCTTGACCACCGCGAACGCCATCGGCATCTGGCCCTTGACCGCGTCGGCGACTCCCACCACGGCAACTTCCGCGATATTGGGGTGCGCCTGCACCGCTTCCTCGATCTCGCGGGTGCCCAGGCGGTGGCCAGCGACGTTGATCACGTCGTCGGTGCGTCCGAGGATATAGTGGTAGCCCTCCTCGTCCCGGATGCCCCAGTCGAAAGTGGAGTAGACCAACCGGTCGCGGAAGCTCCCGAAATAGGTCTTCACGAAGCGTTCGTCGTCGCCCCACACCGTCGACATGCAGCCCGGTGGCAGCGGCGGCACGATGGCCACCACGGCCTTCTCGTTGGGAAGGGCCTCGGTGGCATCGGACTCGCGTATCAGCTTCAGGTCGTAGCCGAATACCGGAAAGCTCGGGCTGCCGAACTTGATCGGCGTCTTTTCCACTCCCGGCACGCTGGAAAGAATGGGCCAGCCGGTCTCGGTCTGCCAGTAGTGGTCTATCACCGGTTTGCCGAGCGCGTCCGCGAACCAGCGATGAGTAGGCTCGTCGAGCGGTTCGCCGGCAAGGAACAGGTGCTTGAGCGAGCCGACATCGTATTTCCTGAGGAACGCCGGGTCCTGCTTTTTCAGCACGCGCGCCGCCGTCGGCGACGAGAACATGACCGAAACCTTGTTGTCGGCGACGATTTTCCACCAGATGCCGGCGTCGGGCCGGACCGGCAGCCCCTCGTAGAGGATCGTCGTCATGCCGCGGATGAGCGGCCCGTAGACAATATAGGAATGCCCCACCACCCAGCCGATGTCGGAAGTGGTGAACATGGTCTCCCCCGGCTCGCCGCAGTAGATGTACTTGAGGGAGGCGGCGAGCGCCACTGCGTAGCCGCCGGTATCGCGCTGCGCTCCCTTCGGCTGTCCGGTGGTGCCGGAGGTGTAGAGGATATAGGACGGCTCGCTCGATTCGACCCAGACAACCGGCACCTTGTCGTCCCGATGCTTCGCGCGGAGTTCCCCATAATCCAGATCGCGGCCCGCCTTGAGCTGAAGATTCGGATCCAGGCCACGATTGACGACGACCAGCTTTTCGGGTGGCGACTTCGCGATCCGGATGGCTTCATTGAACATGGACTGATAAAGGATTGCGCGCCCGCCGCGCAATCCTCCGTCTGCCGTGATCATCAGCTTCGGCCGCGCGTCGTCGATGCGCGCTGCGAGGCTGTGCGAGGCAAAGCCGCCGAACACCACCGAATGGATCGCTCCCAGCCGCGCACAGGCGAGCATCGCGAACACCGCCTCGGGGATCATCGGCATGTAGATCAGCACCCGGTCGCCGCGGCCCACGCCGAGCGCGCGGATCATGCCGGCGCAGCGATTGACCTCGGCATGCAGCTCCCTGAAGGTGTAGCTCTGCTCCTGCCCGGTCTCGGTGGAAATGTAGACGAGTGCTTTCTGCCCGCCGCGCGCCGCGAGATGGCGGTCTACCGCGTTGTGGCACAGATTGGTGAGCCCGCCGACAAACCACTTCGCGAACGGCGGCCGGCTGTAGTCGAGGACTTTCCCGAATGGCTGGTGCCAGTCGATGAGCTGGGCCTGCTCCGCCCAGAACTCTTCTTTATGCTCGATCGAGCGCCGGTGGAATTCCTGATATGCACCCATTCTGCCTCTCCCGAAAAGTGACTCGTCTCTCGTTTCTCGTTGCTCGTCCCGCGAGGCGCATTACAGGAGTCCTTGCAGGGTTCAATCGAGAGTCGAGAAACGAGTAACGAGCAACGAGTCACCCGTTGTCAAAGCTTGACGACGGCCCTCCCCCTTATCTGCCCCTTCAGCATGCGCTCGAAATAGGCGGGCAGATCATCCAGCGTGATGGTGCCGGCTACGTCCTGCAGGTGTCGGGGCTTGAGATCGCCGGCGAGCCGCCCCCAGATCTTGCGCCGCAGGGGCATCGGCGTGTCTCCCGAATTCACTCCGATCAACCGCACGCCGCGCAGGATGAACGGCAGTACCGTGGACTTGAACTCGATGCCGCCGGCGTTGCCGAAACTCGCGATGAGCCCCCCGTCCTGCATGGTACGGGTGAGCCAGGCGAGTTGCTCGCCGCCCACCGAGTCGAACGCCGCTGCCCACAAGGCCCTCTCGAGCGGGCGCGTGCCCATCTCCAGTTTGTGCCGCGACAGCACTTCCCGCGCGCCCAGCTTCTTCAGGTAATCATGCTCGGCATCCTTTCCGGTCACCGCCACGACGTGGTAACCGAGCCTGGCAAGCATGTCGATGGCGAGCGTTGCAACGCCTCCGGTGGCGCCGTTGACCAGCACCTTGCCGGCGGCAGGCACCATGCCGTTCAACTCGAGCAATTCGACCGCGAGGCCGGCGGTGTAGCCGGCCACGCCGAGCGCCGCTGCTTCGTGTAGCGTCAAGCCCTTGGGTAAAGGCACCACCCAGTCCGCGGGAACCCGGCAGTACTGCGCAAAGCCGCCGTCGTGGGAAACACCGAACTCGTAACTGGTGCAAATGACTTTTTCACCCGGGTTGAAGCGGGGATCGGTGGATGACTCCACGGTACCGGTCGCATCGATCCCGGCGACGCGGGGGAAGGACCGGATGATCCTGCCGGCGCCCGTCGCTGCCAGCGCATCCTTGTAATTGACGCTCGAGCACGCGGTCCTGAATACGACCTCCCCGGCGGACAGCTCGTCCAGGCCCAGCTGCACCACCCGCCCGGCGACGCGGTCGTTTTCGTTGAAAACGCGATAGGCCCTGAATTTTTCCATTTCGACACCTTACAGGCTGATTCGATATCATCGAAACAGCCCCTAATATAGGGGTGTATGAGGGGAGTATCCCTTCATTCCTTCCCCCTCCTCCCGTCCCACCCGCGGCTGCTCCAGGTACTCCCGCGTCTGCATCTCGGCGATCCGGCTCAGCGTGCGGTCGAACTGGAACATCATCGCCTTCAGCTGCGCATCGTTGACGCTCCCATCCCGCGTCAGCAGCAGATCGGGCTCCGTCTCCGCGGACAGGATCAGGTTTACCCGCTGGTCGTAGAACACGTCAACCAGCAGCGTGAACCGGCGGGCTTCGTCTGCCCGCTCGAGCCCCATGCGCGGCACATTGGAGACGATGATCGTGTGAAAACGCTTGGCAAGATCCAGGTAATCGTTCTGCGACCGTCCCCAGCCGCAGATTACTCCGAAATCGAACCACACCACGCCCCCGGCGCGATGGCGGTACCGGAGCACGCGCCCCTCGACGTCGAGCTCGTGCGATTCCTCCTCGACCTCGGCGATCTGCCGGAACGCCGCCAGCAACGCCTTGTCGGTTTCCGGTCCGGACGGCGTGTGGTAAGCCTGCACCTGCTGCAGGGCGCGCCTGCGGTAGTCGGTGCCGCCGTTCACCTGGATCACGTCGAGCCGCTCCCGGATGAGCGCGATGGTGGGCAGGAAATCCTCGCGCTTCAAGCCGCCCTTGTAGAGCTCGTCCGGGTGGTAGTTCGACGTCATGCAGTAAACGACGCCCCGGTCCATGGTCTTGTTCAGCAGTCGCCCGAGGATCAACGCGTCCGCCACGTCCGACAACGCGATCTCGTCGAAACAGACCAGGCGGTAGCGCCGGGAGATGCGGTCCGCCAGCGCGTCGAGCGGGTCCGCGGTGCCTTTCAGGTCGTCCAGTTCGCGATGCACGTCGCGCATGAAGTGGTGAAAGTGAACGCGCCGCCGGCGCACCAGCGGCAAGCAGCGGTAGAAACTGTCCAATAGAAAGGTCTTGCCGCGGCCCACCGGGCCCCACAGGTAGACGCCGCGCGGCAGCGGTGGCCGCACCACCAGGCGGCGCAGCGCGGTGCTGCGCCGGCGCTTGTAATCGCTCCACTCTTCGTAGAGCCGCTGCAGACGCAGTACCGCCGCGTACTGCGAGTCATCCGGCTGGAAGCCTCGTTTCCGGAGCGCTTCCTGGTACAGCTCGAGGGCAGTGACCGGAAGCGGCATGGGGGGTTCGGCGTATTCGGCCGAGTCGGGCGCTTCGTCGCTCACGCGAGGGCGGTGACCGGTGACCGGTGACCGGTGACCGGTCGGAGGTCAACTGCCGGCAGGGATTGAGAGCAAATCCGGTCACTGGTCACGGGTCACCGGTCACGCATTAGAAATTGAGGCTGCGGTTGCCAACCGCAAGCGCAGCTTCCTTCATCGCTTCCGACAGCGACGGATGGGCGTGGCAGATGAGCGCAATGTCCTCGGCCGCCGCGCGGAACTCCATCGCGACCACCGCTTCCGCGATCAACTCGGACGCCATCGGGCCGATGATATGCACGCCGAGGATGCGGTCGGTCGCGGCGTCGGCGAGAAACTTGACGAAGCCGCGGGTATCACCCAGCGCGCGGGCGCGGCCGTTGGCCATGAACGGGAACTGACCCGACTTGTACTGAACGCCTTCGCTCTTAAGCTGCTGCTCGGTCTTGCCGACCCAGGCGATCTCCGGCGCGGTGTAGATCACCCACGGGACGGTGTTGAAATCCACGTGGCCGTGGCCGCCGGCTATGCGCTCCGCCACCGCGACGCCTTCCTCTTCCGCCTTGTGCGCGAGCATGGGGCCGCGCACCACGTCGCCGATCGCCCACACGCTGGGCAGGCTCGTGCGACACTCGGCGTCCACCTCGACGAAGCCGCGCTGGTCGAGTTCGAGGCCCACTGTTTTTGCTGCGAGCCCCTCCGTGTTCGGCACGCGTCCGATGGAGACGATCAGCCGGTCGCATTCGAGCTTCTGCGCGCCACCGCCCTGGACCGAGTACTCGACCGTGACGCCCTTCTTGCCGGTGGTCACACGCGTGATGGCGGCACCCAGCGTGATGTCGAGACCCTGTTCTCTGGTGAATATCTTCCAGGCTTCCTTCGCCACCGATTCGTCCGCCGCCGGCAGGAAGGTATCCAGCATTTCCAGCACCGTGATTTCGGCGCCGAGCCGCCTCCAGACGCTGCCCATTTCAAGGCCGATCACGCCGGCGCCGATGACGCCCAGCTTGCCGGGCACCTCGGATATCGCCAGCGCGCCGGCGTTGTCGAGGACCAGCTTGTCGTCGAAAGGCGTGCCCGGCAACGGGCGCGGGCTCGAGCCGGTCGCCACGATGACGTGCCTGGCCGTGATCGCCTCCGAGTCCTTGCCCGCCACCCTGATCTGCCAGGCGCCCGCGCTACCACCGGCAAAGCTGCCGCGGCCATGGAAGAAAGTAACCTTGTTCTTCTTGAACAGGAACACGATGCCGTCGTTATTCTGCTTCACCACTTTGTCCTTGCGCTTCAGCATCTGCGCCAGATCAAGCGCCAGGCCCTTGATCTGTATGCCGTGATCCCGAAACCCGTGCGCGGCATGATGATAATTCTCGGAGGACTGCAGCAGGGCTTTCGAGGGAATGCAGCCAACGTTGGTGCAGGTGCCGCCCAGCGCCGGCTTGCCGTCGGGGTTCGCCCACTCGTCGATGCAGGCGGCCTGCAGGCCCAGCTGCGCCGCGCGAATCGCGGCGATGTAGCCGCCCGGCCCGCCGCCGATTACTGCTACATCAAAGGACTTGGCCATAAAGACTGATTCGTTGCTCGTTGCTCGTTGCTCGTGACCAAAACGTCGCTATTCTCTCGAGTAACGAGAAACGAGTCACGAGTCACTTCTTCAGATATCCAGCAGTATGCGCGCCGGATCCTCGAGCGCGTCCTTGATGGCGACCAGCGTCAGCACGGCTTCGCGCCCATCGATGATACGGTGGTCGTACGACAGCGCCAGGTAATTGACCGGCCGGATCACCACCTGTCCGTTCTCGGCCACCGGCCGGTCGCGCGTGGCGTGCACGCCGAGGATCGCGCTCTGCGGCGGGTTGATGATCGGGGTGGACAGCATGGAGCCGAATACGCCCCCATTCGAAATCGAGAACGTGCCGCCAGTCAGCTCCTCCATCGTGAGCTTGCCTTCCTGCGCGCGCTTGCCGAAGTCGGCGATGGCCTTCTCGATTTCGGCGAGCGCAAGCTGGTCGGCGTTGCGCACGATCGGCACCACCAGCCCGCGCGGGCTGCCGACGGCGATGCCGATGTCGTAGTAGCCGTGGTAGACGATGTCGGTGCCGTCGATCGAGGCG
>Ga0137334_1000144_pt1 | contig 10843 bp, 8 predicted proteins | sample EasRivERMLT262_2_FD_104776 | JGI IMG/M metagenome (GOLD analysis project Ga0137334, IMG submission 104776) | Soil microbial communities from meander-bound floodplain in the East River, Colorado, USA - East River MetaG ERMLT262_2 | ecosystem: Environmental > Terrestrial > Soil > Floodplain ...
CAGAGTTCGAGATAGTATCCTAGCCCGGAACCAGCGAGGAAAGTGAGCCATGCAAAGCGATGATCCGTTGGTGTCAGGATGAGGAGCATGCATAAGATAATGGCGAGCCAGGTATAGGACTTGTCAAAGGTTGGGGCAACAAAGACCAGCATCAGGCTTAGAAAAGAGGCGAAGGTAATCCAGTAAATAAATTTAAAAACCTTTTCCACTTCGCGCATCTTCGCGTGCTTCGCGGTAAAAAAATCCAACAAACGTGTGATCCGATCAATGGACAGTGATGCAATGGGCCACGCCGGGATGATCCACAACGGCGGGCGTTCTGCTGTGTAGTAATGCCAAAGATTCGTTTGCGTACCCCACGACTCGATCGCCAGTCCGCTGCAAATCCCAACGAAGACGATCAACAGATCGGTTTTGAGATTTGCCCGCGCGATGATAGTCACGGACATGAAACCAAAGATACTGAGCAGGAGCCAATCCATGTAGCGCCACCATTCGCCGGCCCAATCCACATACTTGAGATATTCTTCGGCGAGCGGCCACCAAATATAGACGATGAGAAAAATGGTCAGCAAAAACCCGCCCAGCAAAATACTGCTGTCGCGGGTCCAGAAATGTTTGAGCGCGGCGCGGATTTGGGTCATGGCGGCGATTATAGCAGGGAGAATTTAAACAAGACGTTAACTAGAAATTGCCTATGAATAGGTTACAAGTACCTTGCCTTTTTGTTAGTACTCACATAGAATCACCCCAGTTCACATCAAGTGGGGATAATTTTCCGTTCGTATTTGTACAAAACTCGGTTTCAGTTTTTCGGAGGTGTACTAAACGTATGCTATAGGAATTTTCGCAAATGTGTGATTTTCAATCATCAATTTCATAAAGTCTTTTGTTTGAGGAGAACAAACATGACCAAATCTTTTTCGAAAGTATTTTCGATAATGACAATATTGGCTTTGATAATAATGGCTGTGCCCGTGCAAAGCGTGCAGGCTATTTCGCCTGATATTGTGATTAGCCAAGTGTATGGCGGCGGCGGGAACTCTGGCGCAACCTATACCCACGATTTCATCGAATTGTTCAACCGAGGTACCTCACCTGTTTCCCTGGCAGGTTGGTCGGTGCAATACGCCAGCGCGACTGGTACAGGCAATTTTGGCGCAAATTCAGGTCAACTGACCGAATTGCCGAATGTCAACCTTGCTCCGGGCCAATATCTGCTAATTCAGGAAGCGAGCACTGCGGCAGTTGGATTGCCCCTGCCCACGCCCGATGTGATTGATGCAACTCCCATCGCAATGAGCGGCACCGCTGGCAAAGTTGCCTTGGTAAACACAACAGCCAGCCTTGGCTGTAATGGTGGTTCCGCAGCCTGTTCCCTAGCTCAATTAGCACAAATCATTGATCTGATCGGATATGGTAACGCAAACTTCTTTGAAGGCGCGGTTGCACCAACTTTGAGCAACACCACATCTGCAGCTCGAGCAGGCAATGGCTGTACTGAAACGGATAATAATGCGAGTGACTTTACCGCCGGAGCACCTGCTCCGCGCAATACGGCTTCACCGCTGAACCCGTGTGCTGTTGTCTCTGTCAATCTATCGATCAACAATGTTTCAATCAATGAGGGCAATGCTGGCACAACCTCATTCGATTTCACTGTCAGCCTTTCCTCACCGGCTGGTGCGGGTGGTGTAACTTTTGATATTGGCACGCAGGATAATTCAGCGACAGTTGCTGATAATGACTATGCAGCCAATACACTAACTTCTCAAACCATTTCCGCTGGAAGTTCAAGTTATCTGTTTAGTGTCCTAGTCAATGGCGATACAACTGAAGAACCTGACGAGACCTTCTTCGTCAACCTCGCTAATGTTACTGGTGCCACTGTTGTAGATGGCCAGGGCCAGGGAACAATTGTCAACGACGACACAAATTTCTGTGCTCTATCCTACACACCCGTCTACCAAATTCAGGGAAGCGGTCTTTCCGCCGCGATCACTGGCACAGTCACAACGCAAGGTGTTGTGGTTGGTGATTTTGAAGGGACCGCCGCTGCTTCCGGTTTCTACCTCCAGGACCTGACCGGTGACGGCAACACAGCCACATCCGATGGCATCTTTGTCTTTACAGGCAGCTCTGACCTTGTGAGCGTCGGTCAGGTTGTGCGTGTGACCGGTTACGCGCGCGAGCGCTTCAACCAGACCACACTCAATGGCTCGAACAGCAACACAGCCGCAGTGCCTGCCGCGAACATTGTACAATGCGGCACAGACTCGGTTGCCCCGGTCGATGTGACCCTGCCTGTAACCAGCATCAATGATTTCGAACGCTACGAAGGCATGCTGGTGCGCTTCCCACAGGACTTGGTCATTGCCGAATACTTCAACTATGATCGCTTTGGCGAGATAGTCCTTGCCCTGCCGTTGGCTGGCGAGACCCGTCCGTTCACTGGGACAGCTATTGATGAACCGGGCGCTCCGGCAAATGCCCGTACCGCTGCCAATGTCTTGAGCCGGATCACGCTTGATGATATACAAAGCGCACAAAACCCACCCACACTTCGCCATCCGAACGGACTTCCGTTCAGCCTGTCGAACACCTTCCGCGGTGGTGATCTAGTCACGAACGTCATCGGTGTGCTTGCCTATGACTTCAACCTCTACCGCATCGTTCCAACTGGACCTGCGGATTACACCGCTGTCAACCCACGTCCTGCCGCGCCTGAAGCAGTCGGCGGAAGTCTGCGCGTTGCGGCGATGAACACCCTCAACTATTTCATCACAGCAGATTACCCAACAGGAAATCCGCTGGATAATAAGTGCGGTCCCCTCAATAGTGTGGAATGCCGTGGCTGGGACAGCGACCAGCTTGATGAGTTGATCCGTCAGCGTGCCAAGCTCCTTGCCGCGCTTGAAGGTTTGGATGCCGACATCATCGGCTTGAACGAGGTGGAGAATACCACTGGCGTCGAGCCACTGGCTGACATAGTAGCCGGTCTGCCGGGCTATGCTTACATCGATACCGGCACTATCGGCACAGATGCGATCAAGGTGGGTATGATCTATAGAACCGAAAAAGTTGCTCCAGTTGGTGCATTCAAGATCCTGGATTCGAGCGTTGACCCGCGCTTTATCGATACCAAGAGCCGTCCGGTGCTGGCGCAAACATTCCAGGACCTTTCCACAGGCGGTATTCTCACGGTCGCCGTCAACCACCTCAAATCCAAGGGCTCAGACTGTAATGATGTCGGCGACCCGGATATGGGTGATGGCCAGGGCAACTGTAATGGGACGCGTATGCTTGCAGCACAGGCTTTGATCGATTGGCTGGCAACAGACCCGACCGGAAGCGGCGATCCGGATTTCATCATCATGGGTGACTTGAACTCCTACGCCATGGAAGATCCGATCACTACCATTACGAACTCTGGATACACCAACTTGATTAATCACTTCCAAGGTACCTATGCCTACTCCTACACCTTCGACGGGCAGGCTGGTTATCTAGACCACGCACTGGCAAATGCAAGTCTGTTCCCCCAGGTCATCGGTGCGGCAGACTGGCATATTAACTCGGATGAACCAGATGTGTTGGATTATGACACAAGTTTCAAACCCAACGCACAGGATGCGCTCTATGAAGCAAACGCCTCCCGCTCCTCCGATCATGACCCGGTCGTGGTTGGGCTGAATGTATGTGACTCGATCGCTCCGACGTTCGACGAGGTTTCGGTCACCCCGGATACCCTCTGGTCCCCGAATCATAAGTATGTGAATGTGACAGCCACTGTTACCGTCAGCGATAACTTCGATCCAAACCCGACCATTACATTGGTCTCCGTTACCTCCAATGAGCCAGATAATGCGCCCGGTCCTGCCGATGGCAATACGGTGAACGACATCGTGATCGTGGATGATTTCAACTTCAAATTGCGTGCCGAACGTTCAGATGTTGGTACAGGCAGAGTCTACACGATCACCTACATGGTGACGGATGCCTGCGGCAACTCGGCTACACAATCAGTAACCGTCACTGTTCCGCTCCAACTTGGAGATTAAGATCACAACTAAACAATCAGACCCGCCATTTTGGCGGGTCTGATTGTTTTAATACAAATAGTCTTACCGATACACCCGCGGATTCACACAATGCGGCAAGTGATCACCTTTCAAACCGGCAATCAAATTCTTCGCCGCCAGCCATGACATTTTATCGCGCGCCGTCTTACTGGCGCTGGCGATGTGGGGGACAATAATAATGTTATCAAGCATCAGCAATGGGTGATCGACAGGGAGCGGCTCGGGCTCGGTCACATCCAGCCCAGCCGCAAAGATGCGCTTGGACTTCAAAGCTTCGTATAGTGCATCCATGTCCACAACCGCTCCGCGTGATGTGTTCACAAGCACTGCACTTGACTTCATCTTGGATAAAGCTTCCGAATCGATCAGGTGACGCGTATCAGGCGTCAGCGGCGTGTGAAGCGAGATGAAATCCGATTCTTCGAGCAGAGTCTCAAAATCCACGCGATTTGCTTTTATATCCGGGTCAGATTTGGTTTCATTGGGGTCATAATAGATCACGCGCATTTCAAAGCCCACCGCGCGGCGCGCCATCGCCTTACCGATGCGCCCAAAACCAACCAGCCCCAACGTTGCACCTTTCATTTCAATACCAAGCAAAAGCATCGGACCCCACGTCCGCCATTTGCCCTCGCGTACATAACGATCGCCTTCAAGAATACGGCGCCCTGCGCTCATCATCAATGTAAAAGCAAAATCAGCGGTTGAATCAGTTAACACATCGGGCGTGTTGCCAACCGGTAATTTGCGCGCGGTTGCCGCACTCACATCGATCTTATCGTAGCCTACTGCAAAATTGCTGATCACTTTCAACTGCTCCCCCGCCGCATCCATCACTTCGCCATCGACCTTGTCCGTCAGCAAACACAACAGACCATCCACACCCCGCACGCGCTGCATCAATTCATCACGACTTGGGGGTAGTTCGCCCTCCCACAGATCCACATTGCAAAAATCTTTTACTAGATCCAAGCCCTTATCAGGAATCACCCTGGTTACAAAAACTTTTGGTTTCGACATACGCTCTCCATAAAATAATTCTGATATGATAACAGATATGGATACAAATCGTTTCGCGACACACAGCCTCAACGATGAACGCGTTTTGCGAATCCTTTCTGCTGCGCTCGAAGCAGTTGACCCATACAAGGCTGTACAGAAATATCTTCCAACGCTTACCGGCAGTGTATATGGTTTGGGAATTGGAAAAGCCTCCATTCCCATGCTGACCGCGCTTGCGGAAAGTTATCCGCTCTCAGGCGCGCTCGCCATCAGCAAACACGCTTCACCACTCAGCCGAAACCTGTTCCCGGTATTCCTGGGCAGTCACCCCATCCCAGACTCGCGTTCACTCGAAGCGGGTACGCGCGTTTTAGAGTTTGTCTCTGCTTTGCATGAAGAAGATACATTGGTATGTTTAGTTTCCGGTGGCGGTTCAGCGTTGGTCACTGCGCCCTGTGATGGCATCACGCTAGAAGATATGCAATCACTGACAGCGTTGTTATTATCTTGTGGCGCGCGTATTGACGAGATCAACACCATTCGCCGTAGTCTGGATCGAGTCAAGGGTGGGGGATTAGCACGTGCAACCAAAGCAAAGATCATCAGTTTGATTTTGTCTGATGTGATCGGGAATCCACTCGAAGCGATTGCATCTGGTCCAACATTTCCAAACCCGACAACCAATACCGATGCTCTGAGAATCTTGAAGAAATATAAGATTGAGGGCCAAGTTTCAAAGTCTATACTTCAAACTCTGAAGTCCGATAGCTTGCTGTCAGAAATCTGGGAGCAAACTCCCAGACTCCAGAATTTAATTATTGGCGATAACAGACTTGCCGCGCAAGCCGCATTGGAGCAAGCCCAACGTGAAGGCTTTACTGCCGAAATCTTGACTAACGAGTTACAGGGCGAAGCACGTGAAGTTGGCGTTATGCTTGCAAAGCGTCTGCGCGTAAGTGCTGGGCAAATGCCTCGTCCATTTTGTTTGATCGTAGGTGGAGAGACAACCGTCACAATAAAAGGAAACGGCAAAGGCGGAAGAAATCAGGAAGTAGCGTTGGCAGCTGTGAATGAATTAAAGGGTTTGGAAAATGTGATGTTGATCGCATTAGCTACCGATGGTGAGGATGGTCCCACCGATGCTGCGGGTGCGGCAGTGACAGGTGAATCCGCTCAAAGGGCCGGGTCGCTGGGGGTTGATGTAGCAGACCACTTGTCGAGAAATGACGCGTACGCCTGCTTTGATCAGTTAAATGATCTGTTGAAGATAGGTCCAAGCGGAACGAACGTCAATGATCTGATATTTTTGATTGCGTTGTAACTGTTAATCATCGAGCGTTGGTTTTCTTTCCAGCCAAAGCAAAAGTATTATGCCGAAAAATATCGTAACGATAAAGAAGGTCAATGCAAGCCAGGCGGGCAGATAGAGGGTTAGGAAAGCCAGGCAACTGATGATGAATGACGCCAGGTGAACGATCAAGACTGCATAACGAGGTGACATGCCAATGGCAATGAGCCGGTGATAGGTATGATCGCGTCTTCCGCTTCCTACTCTTTGCGCTCTGCGAAGGCGCGATAACACAACCAGCGATGTATCAAATATGGGGATGCCCAGTAACATGATGGGGACGATCCACGAAGATTCAGGGTTGCGGTTAAGCGGGTTATACATAATGCCGAAAGAAGCAAGCAGAAAGCCGATTGTTTGCGCCCCGGAATCGCCAAGAAAGAATTTGCCCGCCAAATTATTCCAGAAATAAAGACCGATACTGATGCCCAATAGAATTGCTGACCCAAATGCAAGCGTAGTCTGACCTGCCAATTGGGTTGCGCCCATGAAGCATACCGATGCAATGATGCCCAGCCCAGCGACGATGCCGTCCATGCTGTCGATCATGTTTAGCGCATTAGTGATTCCAAATAACCAGAAGAGCGTAATACCAATATTCAACACTTGTGCCAGTGTAGGGGATATGTACCCGGCATCCGATAAGATGGTTGCAAAATAGACCTGCACACCAGAGGAAATCAAAATTGCTGCGGCAATGAACTGCCCAATTAATTTCGGACCAGCAGATAAACCTTTGAGATCATCCCATAAACCAAAGATGAAGATGATCAATGCGCCAGTCAACACGATCATGAGCTCACGGTTCAATCGTTGACGAAAGAGAAGGGTTACCAGTGTGATGGTGAATACCATAAGAATCCCACCTGCCAATGGGGTGGGATGAGCATGGGTTTTGTGCGGAGCAGAGGCAGGGATATCGATTATTTTCAGGTGTTTCGCAAGATACATTGCGGGATAACCCAATGCGAGGCTGCCCAGAATGCTAATGATGAGAGGGGAAAACAGGTTGCGCATGAAGACCACTTCACAAAAAAGATGTGTAAATTGGTGAATAGTTTATCAGAGTTTGGTTTTATTCAATCCCCGGATCGTTTTCAAGTTCGGCGTGTAGATTCAAATTCTATTTTTGGCGAAGTGCTTGACTATATACAGAAGATGTGAAAAATCGCAGGGCGCTCTGTGTGTGCAAAAACAGATAGTACAACTTCCTGCGGCTGGAGCGTTGTGCATCATGTCGAACCTGTATTTGCGAATCCACAAGCAGTTTCAGCCCATTGAGGCGGGCGCGGGTACAAAAGTCCACATCTTCAAAATAAAGGCGATACTTTTCGTCCATTCCACCCAGTTGACGATATACATCCGCTTTTATCAACCAAAACATGCCTGCGATCCAATCGGGATGAATTAGTCCATTGCGATTGGATTTATATGGTGTGAATTTATAGCCGGGGAGTCTACGTCGAATGATCTCAAATGGGGATGGCATGGCACGAAACGAGTCTTGCGCAGTTCCGTTTTCATCAACGATCTTTGGGGCGATCACGTCTGCCTGATGTTCGTGCAGGCTGGTTATTAATTGTTCGAAAACTGGTCGTTCAAAGATCAGATCTGGATTGAGAATCGCAAAGTAGCTGCCTTTTGAAATTTTGAAGGCATTATTGTGGTTCTGCGCAAAGCCCAGTTGCTTATTATTTCGCAAAATGTGCAGGGATGCCCAGGGTGTAGGGTCGAAATCGGGCAGGTCATTATTCAAGTTGTCGGTGAGGATCAACTGAAACCGTGTAGTAGGCTGTTCTTGTTTCTGCAGACTCGCAAGCAAATGCCTGATCTGTTCGGCATTCCCATGACTGACAACCGAAAGTGTGATGAGATTTTCGGTTGTCATTTGCCTTTGTTCCTATGCATGAATTCCTGAAGTGGCTCAAACAAACCGGTAGACATGACCTTTAGCAATTCGCCCGGTTTGATTTTTTTATTTTTCTGAATGGATTTTCTTTTTTCAATCATTTTGGGCAAGCCACGTATGGCGTCAAAAATTGCTTTCCAAATAATTTTGCCCTGTCCGCGCAGGGTGAGGTAGAAGGCAAAGAAAAGTATGGCAGATATATGTAATGGCAGAAAAATCCAGAGCAATGGCGCAGGCATGTTTTTGACGAAGGTCCAGATCATGTTGCGGTAACCATAATAAACGGAAAAGTCGCTGCGTTTACCGGTACTTGCGGATCCCACGTGATGGACAACTGCTTCGGGAACATACAGGCATTTTGCACCACTCAAGCGGAGACGAAAACCTAGATCCACATCTTCAAAGTAGGAGAAGTAATCCTCGTCGAAGCCACCTAATTTTAGAAATTCTTCGCGTGAGTAAAGTGCCGCCGCGGCACATGGACTAAAAACTTCTTTTTGCTCAAGTCCGTATGTTTTTGATGAAAATTTATAACCGTTTCGCCATGCGAGACCACTGATGTGATAGACGTCCCCTGCACCATCTAATAGGTCAGGTGCATTAAATTGGATTTGTCGTGATGAAAAGGAACTGTATTCCGGATTTTGCTTTGCTGCATACAACAGTTGTTCAAGCCAATCTGGCTCAGGAAAGGCATCGGCATTAAGCAAGATCAGCCATTTGCCACGCGCAAGGCGGGCGCCGATGTTATTGGCGACGGCGAAGCCGAGATTGGAATTCAAATGGTGTATATAGAGTTTGTCAGTTTCCACCCCAGCTATTTGTTCTTGTGTTGCCCCATTATTCACTATGATGATCTCGTAATCGCGGTATGTCTGGGAAGACAATCTTCCCAGACATACCGGCAAATGCTTTTCGCTGTTCCAGAACAAAATCAATACAGTAACAAGTGGGATATCCGACACAGCGATAGTATCCAATCCATTTATGTTTTTTGAGGCCGGGCTGATTGTGTATCGGCACTTATTAAAGTGAAAAACCTGCTTTCACCGCATCGTCGTGGAACATTTTTACGGTATCCAGCGAATATTCGTCGAGATCTTTACCGATCAGAGAAAGTTTCTTCAAGATATCATGTGTGACTGTAATAATATGGCAACCAACCTCATCAGCATGAAAAATGTTTAATAGTTCACGTGGACTTGCCCAGATCAGTTCCTGCTTGTTATAAGGGGACATGATCTCAACTGCACGTTTCATAAGAGACATGGGGTCCATGCCCGTATCGGCAATACGCCCGGCAAACACCGAAATATAGGATGGAACATTGTTGCCCAAAGCCACAGAGACATCACTGACTTGCTCGAGCGTCATGAGTGCTGTAACATTCAACTGCACGCCAGCCCTAGCAAGCTTTTTTACCAGTTCAACAGACGACTCGCGCCGTGTGTTGGTGACGGGAATTTTCACATACACATTTTTTCCCCAGGATGCGATCTTCATCGCCTGGCGTTCCATCTCATCAAATTCATCAGAAAAGACTTCAAATGAGAATGGGCGATCAGGGATATGCTCCAAAAGACGGCGGGCGAATCCTTCATAATCCTTGATGCCACTTTTGTTCATGAGCGTTGGGTTGGTGGTAAACCCTGTAATGTGTTTGTTTTTATACAATTCCAAGATGCCGTCCAAGTCGGCGCCATCGGCGAATATTTTTACGTTCAATTGATCTAAAGTTTTCATGTTTCCTCTTTTACGAATGTAGAATGATTTCCGCAAGCGCAACCATGTCTTCAATGACAAAGTCAGCAGATGGTCCACTATATGTTTCATTGTAATGGTAATCGACAAAAACAGTTCTCAACCCGGCAGCCTGTCCCGCTGAAATATCCTTCCAGCGGTCCCCCACCATCCAGCTATTTGCCAGGTCTGTGCCATATTTTTTCGCGCCTTGCAAGATTAATCCGGGTTTGGGCTTGCGACACGGACAATTATCCTTGTTGTCGTGATAACAGGTGAGTATTTCCGTGATAGGTAGTTGGCCCATGATGCGCGCGTTGATCGCTTCAACGATTTCACGAGACTGGGTACCACGCGCCACATCGGGTTGATTCGTCACTCCGATTAGGACGTAACCTGCAGCCGCGACCTGCTTCAAGGAATGAATGGCCCCTGGAAGGATTTCAAGCTCATCCAACGAAGCAGGGGGATAAGGTTTGCCGTTCCGTACCACGGAGCAATTGATGATACCGTCCCTATCTAGGAATACAGCGGGAATATACGGCATTACTTCACAGACTCCCATTTGGTCTGCGCGGCTTTTAGCTTGGGATGCGTGACCAGCAAATGGTGGATTACTGATTGAAACGCCTCAGCATGAGGTGTAACATGGTCAGGATGAACAGTTGGGATGATAACGCAAGCATCCGCCACCTGAGCTGTGTAGCCGCCATCACGCCCTACGATGCCGACCACCTTCGAGCCGATCTCTTTCGCGTACTG
>Ga0137334_1000145_pt1 | contig 10827 bp, 11 predicted proteins | sample EasRivERMLT262_2_FD_104776 | JGI IMG/M metagenome (GOLD analysis project Ga0137334, IMG submission 104776) | Soil microbial communities from meander-bound floodplain in the East River, Colorado, USA - East River MetaG ERMLT262_2 | ecosystem: Environmental > Terrestrial > Soil > Floodplain ...
AACACCGCGGATATCTACACTATCGTGGTGAACTCGGCCGAGAGCATTACCTAATACCTAGGCAGAGGGGAGAAGTACAATGCCTAAGGCAGTTGCAGACCAGGAGGCCGTCAGGGTAGAACTTAAGTCCTGCCCTGACGGCTTCGTGCTTCTTCGACAGCTCACTTATGGTGAGTACTTGAAGAGGCGAGACATGGCCCAGACAATGGGTGCTAAGGAAGGTCCTGACGGGAAGCCTGCTGGTATGCAGGTTGAAGTTCACTCTGAGCGGGTCGCGTTCTACGAGTTCGGTCGACTTATCATTGACCATAACCTTGAGGATGTCGATGGACGCAAGTTGAACTTCAATGACCACCAGGACATCGTGAAGTTAGACCCTCGCGTGGCCTCTGAGATTGAAAAACACATCACGGACATGAACGAGTTCCAGGAGAAGCCATGGGATAACGGTCAGGTCCCTTTACACTCTACCTCCGCAAAGCCCTCCAAGCCTCAGACAGAAACGCTACAGTCGACCTAACCGAACCTTTGATGCAGGAAGCTGCAAAGGTGATTGAGATCACCACTATGTGTGAAACCTTCAATTGCCTTCCTAGTGAGCTTCTGGCAGAGGATCCGTACTGGATCGTTCGGATGCAGCAGGTGCTGAGTACTCGGAACGACCTTCAGAAGGAGAAGGACCAACGTGCCAGCAGGTCTAGGCGCTAATGACGTACGAAACATTACGCTGCAGATCAATGCAGTAGATAATGCTTCGCAGGTCATCAACAAAGTTGGCGGGAATGTCAACCAAGCCTTTGCCCAGTTCGGTAAGGGTATGGTGCTGCAAAAGATCGGTACCGAGCTAACTCAGATCGGTCGGAAGATGAATGACGTTACCCGGTCTGCAGTTGAAATGGCTTTGGACTTCAACCGTAGTATGCAGTCAGTACAAACGCAGGCGCAGTTGTCAAAGAAGCAGTTTGACGCGGTGACTGCTGGAGCCATCGAGATTGCTAAGCGGTTCGGGCAAGGCACTGAAACCATTGCAGAAGGTCTGTATGACATCTTCTCGTCAACGGAGGTAAGCTACAAGGGCGCCCTCCGTATGGTCCAGGGTTACGCCCGAGCCGCTACGGCTGGTGCAACTGACGTTCGTACTGTTTCACGGTCTGCCATCGCGACGATGAACGCCTTGGGATTTACTGCTCGGGACACTCAGTACATCTTGGACAACCAGTTCCAAGCAGTCCGTAAGGGTGTCTTTACCTACGAGGAGTTTGCCAGTTCAATTGGTAACGTGCTCCCATATGGTGCGTCTGCTAATCAGATGTTGGAGACCCTTACCGGGTCGATGGCGTTCATGTCCCGACAGGGCTTCACAGCGGCCCAGTCCTCTATCTCCGTTGCACGTGCTCTTGACCAGGTTACTCGTAATCGTGGTGACATCAAGGCCGCGATCGGCGTAGACATTGTCGACAAGGCCTCTGGCGAGTACAAGCAGCTGGGCGAGATCATTGACGAGTTCTCCCAGAAGATGGCTGGGATGACTTCCTCGGAACGTGAGGAAGCGTTCCAGGATATGTTCGGAGCTGGTGAGATCCGAGCCATGAGGTTCTTCCGAGTGGCAGTGCCTCGTCAGGATCTGTTGAACCAACTGATTGGAGAGATGGGAGGTCCGCAGGTCGCAGGCCAGATGAAGAAGGCCTTCGACATCATGAAGGAGAGCCCTGCTGTCCAGTGGTCAATTCTCCTGGAGAGAATCAAAGCTATCGGCGTCGAGCTCGGCACTCTGCTTCTTCCTATTGTCGAAGACTTCATCAAACTACTCCGGCAAGTCGTCGAGTGGTTTGATAACCTCAGTCCAACGACCAAGAAGTGGATTGCAATCGGATTCGCTCTGGTCGGTATCATCCTTACTATCTCCGGAGTGGTACTTACTCTGATTGGTAGCTTCCTTCTCTTGCAGTCCATCTTGACTCTAACTGGTGTTGCTCTTGGTACCATCATAGGTATCGTAGCCGGAGTCATCGTTGCCATTGCAGCCATCATCGCCATCGGTTATCTCCTCATCAAGAACTGGGACACCATCAAGGAATGGGCCACTATCGTTTGGGACTACGTTACCGAACGTGTAATGGCTATGTGGCACGCAGTTGAACCTACCATCATGGCCATCTGGGAGATCATCAAGGTGGTCATGGGTTACATCTGGGGATTCATCAAGACAATCTGGGGGGCTATCCTCGCGTACTGGGAGGGCGTGTGGGGGATCTTCAGAGCAGTCTTCAAAGCGGCGTGGGCAATCTTCTACGCATTCTGGAAGACGGTCTGGGATATCCTTTGGATTCATCTGAAGGGTATTTGGTCAGGCATTCAGCTAGCCTGGCGTCTCTTGTGGCCGGCTATCAAGGCAGTTTGGGTTTCGGTCGGCAAGCCCATCTTCGATGCTGTCAAGGCGGTCTGGACCACTGTCTGGGACTTCTTGAGAGATAACTGGGACAAGATCAAGAGTGCTTGGCAGACATTGTGGGATGGCATCAAGGCAACCTTCTTTGGTATTGTCAACAGTATCATTGGTGGTATCGAAGGATTCGTCAACGCCATCATCAAAGCCATCAACTGGGTTCGTACAAAGTTTGGTCTGGACGAGATCGCTTTGGTCGTAATGGACCGTGTGGGGCTGTCTCGAGGTTCGTACGGGTCCGGTTCTGGTGATACTTCTGCAGGAGCCCTTGCTAATGGTACAACTAACTGGCGGGGAGGCTGGGCGACGGTAGGCGAGCGTGGGCCGGAGCTGGCCTATCTGCCTCGAGGATCAAGAGTTGTACCGAACAAGTATCTGCCAGGCTTTGCTGAGGGACTTGACATCCCTGACGCTATTTGGAGCGGAGCAAAGAGCGGTCTGCAGGTCATTCCTGGTGCAGGCTTCTTGACAAGCATCTTCAGTAGTGGCTTCAGTCCAGGAGAACTGTTCGGTGACGCCTTGTCGGCTATGGGTGTTAGGATTCCTGACATCCCCACAGTCTTCAAGGACATCACAGTCAAGTTCCTTGCGGACGTAAGGGGTTGGATGGCTACGGCAATCAAGGAGATGATTGCCAACCTCGTTCCGCAGGGAGGAGCAGGAGCTTGGGGCGGGTTCTCCAATGGTATGATTCCGTTGGGAGCTATGACGCAAGTGCAGCCAGGCAAGTACTTGGAACCAATGGCTGCCATGGCCTTCAAGACGATGCAAGGGGCATATGGTACCTCGATTCCGATTACGAGTGCGTATAGGTCATACGCCCTACAGGCTTCAATGTACGCCAACAGGGCTAGTAACCCATACCCTGTGGCTCCCCCTGGGACGTCTAACCACGGTTGGGGTAAAGCAGTTGACATTGCTAGTGGTACCTCTTACCATGGTTGGATGCTGAACAACGCCAGGAACTTTGGTTGGTGGAACCTTCCAGGAGACCTTCCTCACTTTGACTACAAGGGTATGAACATGGGCGGTTCAGTCGTCAAGGGTGGGTGGGCTAGGTTGCACTCAGGTGAATCGATCAGACCGGCGAGAACGATCTCTGACTATCGTCAACGGGAGAAGCAGGGAGAGTTCCATCTTCATATTGAACCCACAAAGGCTGTCATTGACGAAAATGAAATCGTCAACGAGCTGGACTGGATGCGTAGGACGAGGGGCTGGTAATGGCCAACGACTGGGAATACGTTTTCAATGCCCTCACCTTCGGAGGTGATACTGCTTACGGTGTCGTGGGTGTAGAGGGCCTAACCGAGTCTCCCAACCTGCGTGAGGACCTATCTGTGAAGGTTGCAGAGCATGGCGGGTTCTCTTATGTCGACCTGTACGAGATGCGACGGGTTACCATCTCCGGAGATATTTTGGGAACCTCTCAGAGTGACTTCGAGACCAAGGCGCAGACACTTAGGAAGACGTTCTATCCGCAAACAACCCCACAGGCTCTGGTGTTCAAGAGACCGGGATTGGTACAGCAGAGGGTGTACTGTAAGCCTTCTAAGTTCTCCCTGCCGATGGACACTGCATATCAGTTGACGTATGGTACATGGAACGTTCAGCTAATTGCAGAAGACCCTCGTATCTATGCGGATACGATGTCGAGTCTTACCCAGGCAGGCGCATCAGCTTCGGGAGTAGTCAACAATGCTGGTGACTTCCCTGTGTACTTTGAGAAGGTTCGTCTTAGCGGACCTTATACCAACATCACATTCCGGAATCAAGCTGACACTACTCAGAAGATCCAGATTGCAGCTACCATCGCATCTGGAACTGGGAACTATATCGACGTGGACTTCAAGAGAAGAACACTAACCAAGAACGATGGTACCAACATGTACAGTTCTTTGACAGCTGACTCGAAGTGGTTTGCCATTCAGCCTGGGAACACGACGGTGGAACTAGTTACTGTAGGGGGGAGCGGCGTGACTCAGTTCATTGCTGAGTGGAGGAGTGGTTGGATGTGAGTGACCAGTCGCTCCATGTATACAGATTTGTCATCGCCGACCGTAGCGGAGCTGCTCAGGCGGAAGTGCCTGCACAAAATCCACAGTGGTCGTACGTTCTCAATGACGCAGGGGCTGCCAACTTCGTTTTGCCTCTGACACATGAGTTGTGCACCGAAGTCATCCTTTCTCCTGGTCAGAGACAGCTACTCATCTACAGGGATGGAAGTTTGAAGTGGGGAGGTTGGCTTGAAACGGCTCAGCCAACTTTAGACGGTGATGTACGTTTCGGTGCAGTCGGTTGGTTTGAGATGTTGAAGCATCGACTAGTGACTGATACCAAAACGTACACTACTACAGATCAACACGACATTGCATGGGACCTCATCAACTACTCTCAGACCAAGACGAACGGTGCCTTAGGTATCACCAGAGGTGGCGAGGCCGACTCTGGTGTCAACAGAGACGTAACCTACCCGTTCTGGGAGAGAGCTAACATCGGCGACGAGATCCTCGCCATGTCAGAACTCAACAACGGATTTGACTTCGAGATCAGTGCCGATAAGGTCTTCCACATGTACTACCCCCGAAAGGGTACCAACTTCGGTATCCCGTTCGAATTGGGTAAGAACATTGGTGGTCTGTCTATCATGTATGATGCTAGTGACATGGTAAATCATTTCTCGGCTATTGGAGCAGGGGATGGTAAGAACACCTGTATCGCGACGGCAGCAGATACTACGTCGCAGGCAAACTTCGGTCTCCGTGAAGCCGCGGAGTCGTTCACTGACATCAAAAGGTTCGCGCGCCTTCAGGATCGGGCGACAGAAGAACTCAAGGTCCTGAAGAAGATCAGAGTCCAGCCTACGTTGGGAGCTCGTACGGAAGATCCCCAACCCTACTCATACGTGGTTGGGGACAATATTACTATCAGAGCCCAACGAGGGTATATGAACATCGATCGACAGTTCCGCATCATTGCTTTGTCGTACGCCCTGTCGAACGAGGGGAGAGAATCGATTACGATTCAGTTTGATGAGGAGACCACATGACCAAGACTCGCAGACCAGATGACCTCTTGTCAAAGATCAACTACCTTGACAAGAGGCTGACCAAAAAGGAACGAGTTACCAAGTACAACGATGAAGATGTCAACGACGCTCCGCCTTTGCCTCCTACTGTGACTATGACCCTTCGAGTCAAGGAAGTGAAGAAGCGTCTAGAGTTCCGAGCAGTAGTGACATGGGGTCTTGTCTCACCGAACACTTGTCAGGCCGACGTCGATCGTTGGGTGGTTCAAGTTCGTCCTACTGACTCTGGTGGCACTCCGATTGATACAGATACCATCGGAGGTAACCCCTACCAGCTTCGACGTGAGAAGAACATCGACAACAAGGGTGAGACCGACGTGCATGCAGTCTTCAATGACTTGCAGAAGCCAAAGAAGTGGTACTGGCAAGCACGCGTGGCCATCATCGACAAGGCCCACAGGCAGGGCCCATTCAGTTCGTGGACTACTCAGCAGCTTCCAGTACAAGAAGCGTTGCCTAAGCCTCCAACTCCTACGGGGGTTGATCTTATCTTCGATACTCTGGAGAAGACCCGCTGGGATCGTATTCGAGCCATCGTGCAGTGGAATGAAGTTCTCAACTGGGATGTCCCAGGCGGAGACATCGAAGAGGACATGCGTGGGTATCAGGTTGCACTGCGTCGTACAGACTCAGGCGGTACTCCTGTGGGGTCTTTTGTCAGAAAGAAGGTCGTCGAGGCAAAAGACGGCGATGCAGATACTGTAACCCATACGGTCTTCCAAAAGGGCATCAAGAAGCAGTACTACTACCAAGCCCGTGTAAGGTCAGTAGACAGATGGAACCGTCGAGGAGATTGGTCAGCATGGACTACTGCTGAGCAAGCGACTAACGATACCACTACGCCTCCAGCTCCGTCTAACGTTACTGGCTTCATTGATCAGCACCGTATCGTAGTAGAGTGGGATGCTACGAAGGATGCAGCTGATACTGATATCTTGCATGAGGACATCACCAACTTCCAAGTGCAAGTTGCTACTGACTCAGGATTTACAAACATCATCCGAGACGTTCGGACCGCAGGAGAACATAAGAGCTTCAAGGTTAGAAAGCCTGCGACCACTTACTGGGTGAGAGTCAGGACACATGACGCAAGTTGGAACAAGTCTTCCTGGATCAGTACCTCAGCATCCAAGATCACCCCGAACTCCCCCTCGGTAGCTATTTCGTTCGATGCAGGTGGGCCTAACCGTTCTCGCTACCGTGCTATTGGTACTGTTACCGCTGGGGCTGCAGACACTGATGACGATGTGGCGTTCTATCGTGTACAGTTTGTTCATAAGGCTACCAACGTTGCTCCTACGGGTTCTGAACCAAGATCGCATCAGGATACTGACCCAGACGATGACTTGAAGGTTATCTTCAAGAACATCAGGAAGTCTCATTTCACATTCATGAGGGTACGTTCGGTCGATCACCAAGGACGGAAGTCAGCCTTCTCTGGTTGGACGGCTGGTGGTCAGCCTACTGCAAGCTCTACTCCTGCAACTCCTACAGGTGTCAATGTAGTCGTACATCCTCGTCGTATCGTTACGAAGTGGAACGAGGCAGCCAACGACGACGACGAGGTTGCGGGTTACAAGGTCGAGGTGCGCAGAGGTGGCGCGCTACGTGAAACTAGGTTTACACGCCACGCGCATCACCGTTACTTGGTGCCTACGGCGGATCGAGATTTACAACATGAAGTGCGTGTCTATGCCGTTGATGATATGGGTAACCTCTCGTCGGCAGCAACTGATGTAAATGGTACACCAAATGAGAAGTTGGACGAAACAGATCTGATCGATGCGTTCAGCCAGTCCAGTGGTAAGACGTATAGCTTCAACGGTAACATTCGTCTAGCTGGTTCGCCTGGGGCGTTTCAGACTGGTGATCCCTCAACTGAAGGGATTATCAGTATGTCGAGATTGGATGGCAAGGATGAGATTCGATTCAAGCCTTTATCTGGCACACAAACTGTGTTAGCAATTGATGCTGACGGTGTCAGATGGGGATTAGGGGCGTCACCTACTAACCGTTCAATGTTGGCTCGTGATGCTACGCTGCAGCTATATCAAATGTTTACAACCGGTTCGCCTAATGTAATAGGTTCAACTGCTTGTAAACTTTATCTATCAAACCGTGATGGTGCTGCTGGATTAGGTTTGCATGTTAAGTTCAATACTGGTGCCGGAGCAATCAAGCAGTTGGCTCACAATGGGTAGTGGGGAGAACGCATGAGTCAATATGACTTTTCGTACGGAGAGGAAGCAGGTAGCGGATCGTATAAGGTTCTGCGCGTCAAGGATGTTGATAGACCAACACAGGACGAAGCTGACTACGACATCTGGAACGTTGATGATGATGGCGGTTTCACTGTTAGACACGCAGGAGCGCCCGCCTTTGGACAGGATGATTCGGACTCGACTAACTCTGGTACGGGCGTTACTCCTACATTAGCTGCTGAGCCGGCAGCCGGCAGTTTGTTGGTCCTTGGCGTACTAGTAGATGAAACCCCTGGTACTAGAACTATCAACGTTCCTGCTGGTTTCACCACGTTCGGTGGTAATACGCTATTCGGAACCATGCGTTTGAACACCTACTTGAAAATCAGTGACGGAACAGAGGATGCGGCTGCGGTTACTATCTCAGGCGGTTCGTCTGAGATTGCCGCTATCTATACAGAGTTGCTTAACTTTAACTCTTACACATTCAAAGATATCGCAAACACAGACACGGGTACTGATGCATCAGCAGATGGTGTTATCAACACGGCTCTTGGTGAAATGATTTATGCCTATATGGGCTTTGTTGGATCGCGTCTTACTACACACTCGTCGCCAACTAACGGGTATACCCAACAGGAGAATGTTGCTACTACCAGCATGAGGTTGTCGAGCTACACTAAATTTGTAGCGGATGCAAGTGATCCTGACCTTACAGTGACGTTGGGTGGAGCAGTTAACTGGATGGTTCGTCTTTGTACTATGTCTCCTGTTAGAAAGTTGATTGGTACTAGTGGGGGTTCAGAACATGTCCATATCAATACCCTGTTGATACCCTTCCAAGAGGATGTTCCTGCTACCCCGCCCACAGGGGCCGCGCTAATCTACCTCAGGGAGAAAACAGGTGACTCGAGCAAGCACGAGGTGGTCGTCATGTGGGAGACGGGAACGATCGAAGTCATAAAGGCGGAAACATAATGGCTACAGAGGTGCAACTAACAGAACATGATTTCCTTACAGTCATTGGTAAGATGACTGCTCGTATCGCCGAGTTGGAAATCTACAACGCCGCTCTTACCCGTACACTATCTGAGCTTCATATGGACTTACCCGATGAGACTCAACTGATGCGGGTGTTGTATGCACCAGATGAGGCAAGCGATGGAACTTGATCGAGTAGGAAACCTTCTCCTAATAGGAGGCATCATTGCTTTGGGTATTGGTTACTTACTCGGACAGATTCGTAGGGGTAAACTTCAAGCCACTAGTGAGGCAGTCGAGCTTGCTTCTACAGAAATTGAACTCTTGAAGAGTGCAAGAGACCGCACCTCAAGGTCTCTGCACGAGGCTCAAATGAACCTAGAGGCTCTGAACACAAAGGTGGAGGCTTTGACCAAAGAGAACAATGACCTGCGGGGGTTGATCATGTTGGAGCAGATACCGCCTGCGTTGAATGAAGCCTTTAGAACTGTCATCCACGAACTGTTAGATCAACAGTCTCGTACAAGTGAAGCAGATCGTGAATACTACACAAAGATGACTGAGTCAGCTTCTAGTGAACTAGACGAACGTCTGGAACGAATCGAATAAGGTGTCCATAGATTGCTGACAGCAGGAGGGGAGGAATAAATGGCATACGACAAGGAGGACTGGCGAGCTCAGGTTGAGAACGGGAAGATCCCGAAGTCTCTTCTCAAGGAGATTGTCCCAACCCAATACGACCCAGACCTACAGGGTCCTGGCATCATGCATCCGGAAGCTGCTGACGCCATGTCAGCACTACTCGCTGCGGCGAAGGAGGCAGGTCACCCAGGTCTTAGAGTAAAGTACAGCTACAGGACGATTGACAAACAATGGGAGAAATGGCGCGACTACCAAGCCGGGGGAAACCTCGCTGCTTATCCTGGCACTAGTAACCACGGCTGGGCTGTTACTGGCGATATGACGTGGAGCCAGTCTAGCGACATCGCCTGGGCTCATAGCAACTGCCAACGGTTCGGTTACAAGTTTGACGTGCCAAGTGAGAACTGGCACATGACCTATCAGGGGGGATACAAGCCAGACAAGGGGGAGGATGACGACGTGAACTTGGAAAAGTACAGTGAGGGCTGGGAGGAATTCGAGAATCGACTCAAGGCCGGTAAGCGTCCTGATGAGGCTCCGAAGACATGGCCTCTGTGGAAGCGTAAAGGCTGGAACGCGGCTCGCTTTGCTGCAGGAAACCCAAAGGAAGGCGGCCGTGGGTGATATGATGATGGCTACCGGTCTGAAGCCATACTTAGCTTTGTCGTTGGTTTAATCGTCGGGATGATTATGGTATGTGTAATTATATACCATATCATTACATGGGCAGTTTCATAAGAGGAAAGGAGGTGACAAATGCCATATCTGAACATCTTCGTGAAGACGTTCGCAGCGCTCGCCACCTCTGCACTATTAGCCGCGCAGGGGTACGACTGGTCTGGAGGTGATCTCCGAGTAAATGCGGAGAACCTTGGCCTTGCGCTTGTCCTCGCGGCAGTTGGTGCTCTCATCGCTGCTGGTTGGGCGTACGTCCAGTCGCCAGCAACGACTGCTTTGCAAAAGGCTGTAAGAGCAGCTATCCAAGCCATCTTAGGAGGGGTGGGAGTTATCGCCGTGAACTCGTTTGCTGACTTCGTACAGCTAGGAGCGATTATCGTTCCGACGCTCATCACGGCTGTATTAGCCTTCGGAGTGACTTTCCTTTCCTATAAGGATAGTACAGCTCCAACAGGCTAGCCAAAATGTAAGGCCCGGGCCACCTCCTCTCTCCCCTCGGAAGTGTTGCCCGGGCCTTACTTCTGCTCACTATGCGGTTGACCAGGGATTCCAGTTCCCTAGACGGTGCACCATCCTCATTGTGACGATGATGTTGGCTCGCATGTTTTTACAGCTTTCACCTAACCTCCACACCGGGCCATCGAACGCGTTCTGACGCCCTGGCCAATAATGACTCAAGTGCTGGAAGATACCACATGCCCCGGAGTACGAGTTCCAGGCGTCGTAGCGTAGGCCGGATTCTCGTTGTCCGATAGTGATAGCGAACGATGCCCCTCCAGGTACTGCCTACT
>Ga0137334_1000146_pt1 | contig 10775 bp, 13 predicted proteins | sample EasRivERMLT262_2_FD_104776 | JGI IMG/M metagenome (GOLD analysis project Ga0137334, IMG submission 104776) | Soil microbial communities from meander-bound floodplain in the East River, Colorado, USA - East River MetaG ERMLT262_2 | ecosystem: Environmental > Terrestrial > Soil > Floodplain ...
AAGTACGATAGGTTTCGTTGATCGGCATGGGAACCTCCGGATGAAATCGTTTCTCGCAAAACAACTTTACCCGATTTCCTTTGCCGATCAATATTCTTTTCTTAAACTGTCAGGTCGCTAGATATTTCATCTTCCTTATTTTTCTCTCGATCTTTTAAATGCAAATCAAGTTCTCGAAGAGCGTTGGCTATTGCCTTTGGGCGCGGCATAAAACGCTGGTCGCGAATTTGCTTAATATTAATGGTTTTGCCAACAACAACTTCTCTTGACGGATTAGGTACAGGTGAAATTAGGTCTGGAGTAATGTATGTGCCAGGGAGGTAGCTTAGTAAATGCTTTTTATAGCCTTTGGGAAGACTGAGAATACCAAGAGTCTTTATTAGATCATCCAGCCCCTTGAGGAAGTTTCCTGATAAATCCACCCATTGTTTTCCGGTAAGCTGGTATTCAGCTTCTTTTGGGTATTCTGTGGGAGTTAAAACAACAGGAATAATCCTTAATGTGCCTTTGTGCTCTTGTTCGGAAGCGATACTCAATTCCTTAATTACATTTGGCGAACTCAAAGATGCGGGGGATATGAAAAGAATAAACGAATCAGAGTTTTTTATCCCTTCCACTATCTCTGCCCGCCATTGTTCGGTTGGTGGAATATCGTTTTTATCAAGCCAATGGGAAAAACCCGTATCTGCGAGAATGTCACAGATCGCGTATACCTTGTCTTTATCTCGGCGGGAGTAACTGATGAAAGCTTGCCCCATTGGGCTCCTTTGTGCCTCAAGTATAGGTTTTTGTTACACGGTTCGTCAAGTGATATTCGTTAGGTAAACGTTACAAATCAATAAATCTAACTTAAGTTCCTTCACTCAAAAACCTTATATTTCTGCAACGTCTCCAAATAAACCGCCTGTTTCTTCCCCACAAGTTTGCTCAAGCGCGGAGCCTCAAAGATGAGCTGCTTGATCTTCCGTAAAGGATAAACTACACACTCATAACCATCGTTCAAATCTTCAAACACCACCAAACACACCCAAGCATCCGGCATATCCAAAATTGGGTCACGGCGTTCGTGGGAATCTTGGAATGTCCATGAGAGACCATAGCGTTTCGCAGCAGAGCGACGTTGGGTTTTGACAGCGACATCCAACCCGTTGATTTTTAAATCTGCCTCCCACGATTTTCGTTTGCCGGAATAGATTTCGTAATCGGGTCCTTCGATTGTGCAATTACGTTCCTCAAAGACAGAGCGCACGGCTTCTTCCCCTAATTTACTGACGAAATGATCATCCTGGATTTTTTGCTTAACGGTCTGGTCGCTATCACGATAATTGACTGTGGATACCACGGCACTTGCGAAGGCAGTGGCACGTTCCACTGCTTCAGATGAAAGATAAATAAGCTGCGGTTCTTTAAAGGTTGGCATTTCGGTTTGCTAAATTATAAGCGCTACCAAAAATACTCTTACCCACCGCCCTTGAGATAAATCCCAGTTGGGTCGAGTTCTTCACGCAATATCCGTAACTCTTTTTCAGTGACGATTTCAGTTGTTCTCACTTGCGCAGCAATTTTCAATTCCCACCCCGTGTTGGCTTTGGCTTCTTCCACGGTCTTGCCGGGATGCAGCGCAGTGAGAATCATCTCACCGGTTTCATCGGGCTCGAGCATGCCAATATCCGTGACCACGCCGACCATCCCGCCGCCGCGTAAGCCCGCTTTTTCGCGGTCACCTTTGCCGCCGATGAATCCAGCCGAGGTCATGAATTCGACCTTCTCAGGGAAACGTCGCTTTTGATGCGGGGTCATAATATAACAACGGTTCGCCCATGCTGCGATTTCCTGCGAGCCGCCCGAGCCGGGCAAACGCACTTTGGGATGATCGTAGCCGCCGATCACGGTCGCATTGATGTTGCCGTATTTATCAATTTGCGCGCCGCCCATGAAACCTACATCCACGTTGCCGCGTTGGAGGTAGTTCGCAAAAATATCGTACATGCTCACCACGGATAGCGATCCGCTCACGAGTGTGGGATCACCAATGGATAACGGCAAACGAGCCGGCTCCGCGCCGATCACGCCTGCTTCATAGATCATCACCAGGTTGGGCGCATGCGTCCGCTTGGCGAGATTGCAGGCGAGATTGGGTTGACCAACGCCGACGAATACCACGTCACCATCACGCAACAAACGTGCGGCGTTGATGATCATTAGTTCAGCGGCTGAATATTTGATTTCGCTCATAGGACCTCTTTTAAAAATGATTGCATGATTTCAAAGACTTCTTTTGGACGTTCAAGCGGCAGCAAATGCGTGGATTTTTCCAACGCTTCGACTCTCACTTTGGGCTGTTTCTGCTTTACAAGCTTCACCGCCTCTTCGAGAAATGTATCCGTCTCAGCGCCGCGGATGAAAAGAGTCGACACCTCGAGTTTTGGAAGATCGCGCCAGATATCGAAATCACGCAAGCCGGTTCGATAGATGTGCGCTTCCCATTCTGGCGAATAAACCAACTCATATCCATCGTTTGTTTTACGCGTGATCCCTTCAATATAGATTCGCAAATTCTCATCGCTCATATAACGGAAGATACTGCGATTACGATAGCCACGATACACTGTTTCCAGGTCATCAAATGTTCGCCTGCGCTTTTTCGCTCCGGTGATCAACGGATGGAGTCTGTCTCCCAACCCCAGCACACGGACGATATGCCAGTTGATCAGAAAGCTTGGAACGAATAATACCGGGTCGATCAATATCAACGCACGGAATTTACTTGGGTCGCGCAGTGCTGTGCGCAAAGTGACGATGGCTCCGATGGAATGACCAACTCCAATGACAGGATCAGGCTGTGATGAAAGGAAGGAGCGCAGGTCGTCGCTAAATGGCTGCCAGTTTTTGATGTCATCTATTTTGGCTTCATCCCACAATGGACGGAGGGGCATCCCAAGGACGTGATATTCTGTTTTCAAAAATTCAAACAACGGTTTGTAACAATCAGGCGGATAACCGTTGGCATGCAGAAAGTGAAGTGGCGCACCTGTGCCGCCAAAGTCAAAATGTTTCATCCGCTAATTTACACTAATACTTTCCATAGTTGATGGGTTCGCTCATTTGCTTCGGAACTTCCAGACGCTTATGTGTCTCAGCGCCCAACTTTTGCCAATACACCTCGCGGTCCTTCACGCCGTAAACCCATTCATCCAACCAAGCTTTGACCGTCTCTGGCGACTCGCTGATCTTATCCCACGCGAGATAGAACTCGTTGTCGCGGTCATAATAGCCCTGTGCGTAACTCGGATGACAAGCAAATGGGACATGACACACTGCGCTGACGACGATGCCGGGGATCATTGTGCGGTTCGGGTCTGAGCGGATGACTGTTTCGTCCACGATCTCTTCGGCCGTGAGAATGACTTTTTTCGCGGCGAATGCGGCTTCTTTCTGTTCACCGATGATGCCCCACAAATGGGAGTTGCCATTCGCATCCGCACGTTGCACATGGACAATGGCAACATCGGGGTTCAATGCAGGCACAACGATCACATCCTTGCCGCCGAAGGGGTCAGGGATGCGCCTGATATTGGGATTTGATTTTTCGAGATCAGCCGCGCCAGTTTGATTCATGGGGAGGAAGGGCAGACCCGAGGCGCCTGCTTGCAAACGTGTGATCATGCCAAAATGAGAATACTCATCCCATTCGAGTTTCCCTTGTTCAAGCGCCGAGCGGACGATGCGCAGCGACCCCACGCCGGGGTTGCCCATATACGAGAAGATCACTTTTTTAGCACAGCCCGCCGCGACCATCATGTCATAGATCAGGTCGGGCGTGGCGCGGGCAAGCGTGAGATCCTTTTTGCCCTGGCGGATCATTTCATGCCCGGCGGCGAAGGGGATCAGGTGGGTGAACCCGGCGGCATAGATCGTATCGCCGTCGTTCACGTATTTTGCGATGGCTTCTGAAAGGGAAGTGAGTTTGGTCATTTCTTTTTCTCTTCTTTGGGTTTAGGTTTCAATCTCTTGAAGATACCGAATCTGCCAGTGGGAGGTCCGGATGATTTTTTGAGTTGCCCGCGGAAAATAAATCCGAGGGTGAGCAGGACAGTGCCCCAGCAAAAATAACTCAAGGTTGGGTCTTTGGCGGCTTCTGACAATATGAAGAATACCAGCATGCCGATTCCAACCAACACAAAAAAAGTCCCTACACGGGCAACGAATTCTTTGCGGCCAGAGGGTGATTCGCCCATATCAGTTTGGTTTTCTTGCTGAGAGTAAGATTCTTCTAAAAGGATAGAAGACCGGGCTATCGGGCATGGCGGCGCGCATCTTCTCGCGAATGGATCGCACGAATTCTTCCTTGTGTTCACCCAAACGTTCAAAGTATGGGACCAATGCCGTACCTGAAATCCATTCTACCACCGCGTCTGAGTCTTCCAATACATGCGGATATATTTTTTCAAAGACCACGATATTCTCTGCCCCGCAATTGAAAAAGATGCGGGCATAATCATCAATGGATAATACCGGTGCATAGCGTTGATAACCGTTCAGGATGAATTTGAACAACTCTTCATTGGCAGTTTCGCGATAGATCTGGTGCGATATGTGATTGTGATTTGAGGGGATCTGTACCGCGAGCTGTCCGCTGGGTTTGAGCTTGTCGAAGAGATACGGAATCAATTCAGCGTGATTCTCACTCCATTGCAGGGCTGCGTTGCTGAAGATCAGATCCCACGCACCTGTCAGTGTGGATTGATCTCCTTTTGTAAAGACCAGGTTTGGGGTGGAGAAAGAAGCGGCCTTATCTAGCATCTCTTGCGATGAGTCGAGTCCGGTCACGTCGCTGTTGGGAAGTTTATCCGCAAGTTGACGCGTTAATTCGCCGGTGCCGCATCCCAGGTCGATGACTTTAAGATTTGGGCGCACATCCACCAGCGCGAGCAGATCATAAAATGGCGCTGCGCGTTCGGCTTGAAACTTGTGATATTGATTCGGATTCCAAGGCATAGGTTTATCCGGGTTCAATCAAAAAGCCCTCCCTTTTCAGGAAGGGCTTTGACTTTACTTGCGGCGAACCGTTTTCTTTGCAGCCTTCTTGGCAACTACTTTTTTCTTGGGTGCAACTTTCTTGACAACTTTTTTCACAGGCGCGGGTTTGATGCGGGTTTGGATCTGTTCGTGCATATACAGTTGCACATAATAATATCCGCCGCCGTTCTTGCCGCTCGAGCCGGAGCCTTTCCAGCCGCCAAAGGGTTGGAAGCCGGGCCACGCGCCGGTGGTGGCGCCTTGTGGACGGTTGGCGTAGGTGACGCCCGCTTCGATGTGATCGAAGAACCATTCGGTTTCCTTGGGCGAGCCATAGAAACCAGCAGTAAGACCGTAGTTCACATTGTTCGCGATCTGCATGGCTTCATCGAGATTGCTGACTTTGCCGATCGTGGTGATGGGCAGGAACATTTCATGCTTCCACAAGCGATGCTCGAAAGGCAGGTTGGTGACGAGGGTGGGTTCACAGAAGAAGCCTTTGTCGAACAGGCCGCCGGTTTTCACATGACCACCGGTGAGGAAGGTGGCGCCTGCGCCGCTGATCTCTTCGGTGAATTCCTTGAATTCCTTGTATGAACCCTGGCTGACTACCGGACCCAGATAGGTGTTGCGTTCGGTTGGGTCGCCGATGACGAGTTTGTTCGCTTTCTCTTTTAACTTTGCAACAAGCTCATCGTACACAGGTTCTTCTACGATCACGCGCGAAGCCGCGGAACATTTTTGTCCTTGCAGACCGAAAGCGGAGCGGATGATACCTGTCGCGGCATCTTCAAGATTGGCATTGCGTGAAACGACAGCGGGATTCTTGCCGCCGAGTTCCAACACGATTGGGCGCACGTAATTACGATTCCCAAAATCGCGATACATCTTCATGCCTACATCGAAGGAGCCGGTGAAGGTCACGCCGTCAATTTCGGGGTTTTCAACGAGTGCCTGTCCAAGCGTGGAGCCAGGGCCCGTCACAAAGTTCACTACGCCATCGGGGAAGCCCGCGTCGCGCAAACATTCAGCGTAGAGGCGGACGATCCAAGCTGTATCCGTTGCCGGCTTGATGACAATCGTATTTCCAGCTACGAGAGCCGCGCCAGCCGGTCCACCGGTCAATGCGAAGGGGAAGTTGAACGGAGAAACAACCAGCCATACGCCATAAGGGCGCAGAACGGAAACGTTCGTTGAATCATAGCCAACGAGCGGATCCTTGCCCATCGGTTTGACGAAGCCGTTGTTCTCTTCCATCATATGCGCAGACCAATACATAAGGTCGGCTGTCTCCTGCACGTCACCGAGTGATTCCATGCGGTTCTTGCCGACCTCCAATGCCATTGCCGCGCCGAGTTCGAAAATGCGCTTCTCAATATTCGCCGCCGCCTTGCGTACCAACTTGACGCGCGTCTGCCAGGGCGTGCGGCTCCAAGCCGGGAAAGCCTTGCGCGCCGCAGTGATCGCCATGTGGGCGTGCGTGGCGTTGCCTTTTTGCATGCGCGCCAGCACCCAGTCGGTATTTACGGGTGAGCGATCGTCATACTTATCATCAGCGAACACATCCTTGCCGTCGATGATCATGCCATATTCTTTACCAAGGTTTGCCTTGAGCGTGGCAACGGCTTTGTCGAAGCCCTTGTGCAAAGCCTCGGGGGGATTGAACATCGTGGCGTACGTGAGTTTGAAACCAGCCATGCTGCCTCCTGTAAATTTGTGTCCTGTGCAATCGCGCAAGACGTGAAGACTTGAAAAGATAATTTAAGTATAGCGTAGGATTTCACAAGAGTCAAAGTGACGAAAATCATTGCATAGGGGCGGGGTTGTCCCGCCCTGCATTTGGACGCGTCGAAGCGTTAATCTTTCCGTAAGGATTTCCTGATATAAACTCTCTAAAGGATATATGATGAAAACCCGCCTCATTCCCACCCTCATCCTGCTCGCTGTACTAGTAGCCGCATGCGCCCCGGGAACATCTCAGCCGCCAGCCGCTCAGCCTGTTGTGGTTGAGCCAACTGCGACTCCGCTGACAGAAAGCATTTTATCTACGCTCGCAGCCGCAACGCAGGCTCCAGTAGTAGAGGTCCCAACTGCACTCCCCGTCGCCACCTCCCGCGGACCAAACCTCGAAGCCACCGACCCGAGCACGGTCAACCTTGCCTCAGGCGAACTCCATTTCGTGGAATTTTTCCGCTTTACCTGAGGTACCTGCCGTTCCATGGCGCCCATGGTTCATGGGCTCGAAGCAAAGTATTTTGGCAAGATCAGGTTCTCTTATATTGATGCCGACGACCCGAACACCTTTGATATTCAACAAGCGCTCGGCTTCCGTTACCAACCCGAAATCTATTTACTGGATGGCGATGGCAATCTCCTGCAAAAATGGATTGGCTACACCTCCGAACAGGAATTTGAAACAGTTTTCGCACAGTATGTACAGTAAAGAAAATCTCCGCAACCCACCTAGGTTGCGGAGATTTTTTCTTATTAACTTTTCCCTTATTGCTTCTGGTCCCGAAACAAGGTTAGATACTGTCCATAGCCTTCTTCCTCCAGCTTCTCTTTTGGAATGAACCTCAACGACGCCGAGTTCATACAATAACGCAAGCCGGTGGGGGCGGGACCGTCATCGAAGACGTGTCCAAGGTGCGAAGCCGCATGCTTCGAGCGGACCTCGGTCCGCGCCATAAAGAATCTGTAATCAGTATGACTGACGATATTCTCCGGCTCCAACGGCTGGGTAAAGCTTGGCCAGCCGGTGCCCGAGTCATATTTATCGAGCGAACTGAACAAAGGCTCCCCCGAGACCACATCTACGTAAATACCGGGCTTCTTATTGTTCCAATATTCGTTGGAATATGGGCGTTCCTTCCCTTCTTGTTGTGTGACCTGATATTGGATGGGCGACAATTTTTGCCGCAGTTCCGCATCAGATGGTTTGGTATAGATTTTCATTTCAGCCTCCTACGGGTAAATATTTGCCAGCAGACGCCTGCTGACTACTTCTAACCTTTACACCTATAGGACGCTGAAATGCCGCCGAGTCATACGACCCGTTAAGAATCTTGTAATAATCAAGTGTGGATTGTTTTGCTTACATAGTAGGGCTTGCTGGTGCGATGTTGGGGAAAACCAGAGCTAATGTTAAATTTTCTTCCAATTCGTTTTTTAGACTATATTGCCCGCCATGTAATTCCATTACTCGTTGAGGCACGTAAAGGAAGGACTCGTAATAGGGAATATCGGTTTTTTTGATCCTGAGTTCTTTATTTAATTCTATCAATAAGGTAATAGCCTCGTTTTTTTGAAAAGCACTCACTGTAATTTCAATGTGTTTGTTCTTATCCTGTATAAAATTAACGAAGTTTGCAATTGCGGCAAAAGCATTGTGGGCATGTCGCATATCGACCCAAACTAGTGAAGTATCATCAATGTCCTGTGTTTTGACATTGACATCTGGGGACCATTTGAACTCTTCTTTGAAATCTTTTATCAACTCTCGAACCAGGCTTTTAGTCAGAAGAACCTGCTCATTCCAGACCAGGTAATGTTGATTGTGTACTACAATGCCAAAATGTTGATCTAACCTTTCGGCATTATGTTTGATGATCTCCAGATATCGGACCTGATCCTGGGTGAGCGGTCCTACTGCGCCTTGCAGCATAAAATCTGCATAGCCTCGAATCGCAAAAAGTGGCGTACGGATCGTATTGCTATCAAGATAGTCAAGCAGGAAGCGGGGGATCTCAATGGTTTCCATGGGTATGTCTTTTAATAAAATTTGTATGGTAGCTCGAATATTGTTGTCAAACTTTCCCGAGTATAGCATTCCAAGTGGCTGGAATAGCATTGCAACATGCGTATAATTTTTGTCGACTGTGCGAATTGGTAATTTGAAAGCGATCTGCAATCAGTATGATTGTAGGAGATATTCACTATCCAAGTCGCCATACGAAATGAACCCATTCTGATCGGTCCATTTCGTAGGCTTTCTCTATAATTTACTCTTGAAGGTCAGCGATACGGCATAGCGCTCAAAGACCCGGTTCCGCACCCCATATCTAAAATTGTCGCCTAGCTGGATGGAAGCCGTCCAACTGCATGGTTCTAACCCAAAACTCTTGATCTTCACCACTGGCTGACTGATCTCCATCGTTCTGTTTCATATACTCATATGTCAGCTTAAGTCCAGTTCTAAGATCGATTTTCGCTTCCCAACCCAGCATTTTCTTTGCTTTTTGGCAGTCACACACACCAGCAAAAACGGCATCTCCAGGCGCTACGTTTTCATGCACTAAATTCAATTTTTTGCCTGTTATTTCCATAACCATTTGGATCAAGTCGTTTAGTGAAGTGCCAATGCCAGTCCCAAAATTGAAGATCGAGAACATTGCAGAGTCATTCAAAGCTGCCAGGATTCCCAGGGCGGCATCCTCGACATAAAGCCAATCGCGAACTGCCGTACCACTGCCATATTTCTTCACTACTTTGTTGTGGAGGACGCTTTCAAATAATAGTCTTGGCATCATGTCTCTTCGACATCGGGGCCCATAAAGTGGCTGCATCCGGCATATAGCTACCGCTAAACCGAAGTTTTTGTAAAAGGCATGACACAGCGCCTCCGCTGCGACCTTCGTGGCACCATACGGGTTAATGGGACGCAGCAGGTCATTCTCGGTCATCTTGTCGTCAACTGCAGATGTTTCACCAACCGCACTTCGTGAGGAAATTAGCATAAGCCGCTTGATGGTGTCAGTCTGACGGATGGCGTTCAAAAGGGACTGAGTTCCCTGGACATTGTTGATGATATAACGAATTGGCTCCTCGACACTCTTTCGGTCCATTACTAGTGCAGCGGCGTGTATGCAGCTGGTTGGTGCTTCGGCTTTTAAAACCTCGCTCAAAAGATTTTCATGAAGAATATCTAATTCATACATTCTAAATTGTGCGCCCTCCTTTTTTTGTGAAAGCTCATGTAGATGTTCAATATATTTCTTTTTCTCGACCAGGCTGCTTGTCTCATTATTGAGTACGTCAACGACGACGACTTGCTTTCCTGCAAGTAGAAGTTTTTCACAGATATGACTACCAAAGAAACCTGCACCACCAGTAACAAGAACCTTTACGCTTGCATTTATACGTACGGTGGTAGCTCGATCAATGTGGCGTTTCATTGTTTTTTCTTTGGTTTTATATTTCTTGCTCATTGTTCACTCAACTGGACTTACAAAAAATGAGCAAAAACTACTCTTTGATACGCCGCGCCAGCTTGTCATTCAGGTGCCAGTGTAAATCCGGAAGATATGTTCCCAATGAGCCCCACATATTCAATGTGTTCCCACCGCAAGCGACCCGCGTGTTATCGCATATTAGTGTCGCGGCTATTTCATTTGAGTGTGGAATATATGTAGCAAAGAGCGACGACCCGTACGGCGCCAAAAGAGCATATCCCTTTTGTAAAAGTGGATTTGTCATTCCTGCCTGCCATAAAGCTGGAACCTTCCCAGCGTGTTCTGCCAGGTAACGTCCCCAGCCTAAAGTTTGCAGAGCAAGATTCCAGGAACCCTTCAGTTGATTCCAATGCGCAAATTGTGGATCGCAATTTTGATTGCCTTGAAACGCCAAACTTTCTACATTGGTCAGCGGTGAAAAATAACCGTTCGTGATGAGCCAATCCCACATCTGGATCGCTGCTTCCGGACGAAGCGAAGCGATCATCGCTGAATAATGCGGTGTAACAACAGATGCGCCCAAGG
>Ga0137334_1000147_pt1 | contig 10775 bp, 9 predicted proteins | sample EasRivERMLT262_2_FD_104776 | JGI IMG/M metagenome (GOLD analysis project Ga0137334, IMG submission 104776) | Soil microbial communities from meander-bound floodplain in the East River, Colorado, USA - East River MetaG ERMLT262_2 | ecosystem: Environmental > Terrestrial > Soil > Floodplain ...
AACGCTGCGCATCTTTCGCAGCCTGAGGCTGATACGGGTCCGAGACATTTTGACTAAGCCCCGCCATTGATTCCCAACCGCGCTCGATCTCCCCAGCCAGGTCAAAGCCCCAAACATCCTTGTTGGTAACGCGACCAGCTTTTCCATAAAAACAAGCCCAATCGCCGGTCTGCGCCTGCCAACTTCCAGAGAGTCCCAACTGGATATTGAACTCTTTGGCAAGCGCGATCATACGCGTGTGATTCTCTTCTATGTATTCGCCGCCCGCCTCTGCCACCTGACCATTGGCAAAACTACGCACGCTGTAGACACGTCCGCCTACGCGATCACGTGCTTCAAGCACAGTGACCTTCCAACCCGCACGCTGCAGATCATAGGCTGCAGAAAGCCCCGCCAACCCAGCGCCAATAATAGTGACCGTTCGATTGTTTGAAGGCATACGGATAACTACTCCTAAGTCGCTGAATTGTAAAATCCCGAAAGGATATGACGATTATAACGATGAACCACGAATAAATAGAAACCCCCAAAGGGCTGACATGAAAGACACATGACGCCACCTCGGGGGTGCCCAATATAATCTTTGCGCTACGGTCGTTTCACCCTTTCAGGGTTATCCGCTTCTGCGGAGAAACTCACGGATCGAAATGGATGCCGCCGCGCCTTCACCCACTGCGGATGCAACCTGCTTGGTACTGCCGTGCCGCGCATCGCCTGCGGCGAAGATTCCAGGGACACTGGTTTCGAATGGCAGTGGTTCGAATTCCTTCTTGTCATTGCCATGCTTTAGGTCATGACCTGTCAAGATAAAGCCGTATTTATCCAACTCGGCATACTCTTTGAGAAAGTCTGTATTCGGTGATTGACCGATAAAAATGAATGCAGCAGCAGGATGAATCTCTTCTGACTTATCGCTGTCTTTGTAATGATATTTGATCGTCTTCAGTTTTGAATCCTGACCTTCAATGGCATCCACAACCACGTTGTACTTCACTTCCACTTTTGAACTCGGTTCATTGACTTTGTCGATCGCGAACTGGCTGGCAGTGAGCTTATCACCGCGAACGAGTAGAGTCACCTTTTCGGTGAAGTTGGTGAGATGCAAACTTTCTTCAACCGCCGAGTTGCCGCCGCCCACAACCACGATCTCTTTCGAACCCTTATAGAACGGACCATCGCAAGTCGCACAGAAGTGGATACCTGCACCGATGTAATCATCTTCGCCGGGAACTTCCAGGCGTTTGTAGGATGCACCTGTTGCGAGCAGTACGGCACGTGAATGATAATGTTTGCCATCTGAAGTGTAGACTTCGTGATAGCCTGCTTCCATTTCCATTCGCTCAACATCCACAGCCTGCAAGATTTCCACGCCAAAACGTTTTGCCTGCTTCACCACCCTCTCAGAGAATTCCTGCCCGCTGATGCCTTCGGGGAAGCCGGGGAAGTTATCCAACCCGACGGTGATGCCAGCCTGTCCGCCAAGACCAGAGCGTTCGATCAAGAGACAATCGGCACCTTCGCGCGAAGCGTAAATGGCGGTGGTCAAACCTGCGGGTCCGCCGCCGATGATGATCAAGTCGTAATATGTCTTCTTGGCTTCGGTCTTTAATCCAAGTTTTTTGGCAAGTTCGGCATTCGAAGGCTCAACAAGGAACGAGTCATCTTCAAATACGACTGTGGGAATGATGCGTTTGCCGTTATTACGTTGAAGTACATAGGCTTCACCTTCCTTATCCTGCTCGATATCCACCCAGCGAAATGGAATGAATTGCTCACCCAGAAATTTTTTCGAGCGACGACAATCAGGGCACCAATAAGCGCCATACACAGTGACTTTGGGAACCGCCATATTTATCTCCTTTAATTTGCTGTGCTTATTGACGAGCATTACACAGCATTAATTTCCTCTCCTAAGACTGTTAATTTTCTCGTAAGAATTTATGAGTTGGAAAAAGCTAACGAATTTTTTCTAGGATAACGGATGCCATCGAAAAGACAGGAGCATGGCGATCACGATCAGAAGCGCAGCAAAGGCTGTAAAGAGCGCGCCGATCTCGGTTTCTTCCTTTGTCACAATCAGATAGGTAGGCAGGTTTTTAAACACATTATCAAGTTCCCCAGCGCTGGTGGCAGCGTAATAAGTTCCACCGGTCATATCGGCAATTGCTGTAAGCGTCTCTTCATCGATTTCCCTGCGAAAGCCTCCGCCGCCGCCCCCACCGCCAAAGGGCTGACCAAATCCACCGCCACCGCCAAACTGGTCATTCTCTTGAAATTGGTTACCACAATTCATCGGAGATGAATTATTAGTGGTGCCAAACCCGATCGTATATACGCGGATGCCGCGCTCTAATGCCTGGATCGCCGCGCTGATGGGATTGGGACCTGCGTTGCTGGCGCCATCGGTCAACAGAACGATGATATGTGGAGCGTATTCACCTTCGGGCACAGGCGTAAATGCGCCATCTGGAAGATTGCCGGTATCACTAGGTGCGATATTACCATCGATCTCGGCGATTGCATCCAGAGACCGCAAGATCGCACTGCCAATCGCCGTGCGGCGTGCGGGCGTCAAATTGAAAATTGCATTCTCTAGCAAAACCAGATCGTTAGTGGGAGGCTGCACCAATTCAGCAAAACCTGCAAAAGCCACGATGCCAATGCGTCTGCCGCGCTCTTGTCTTTGTATGAAAGCCAACGCTGCCTCTTTAGCAGATATCAGTCTGTTAGGTTCAATATCTGTCGAGCACATACTCCGCGACACATCCAGTGCCAGGATGATCGTGGCGCGATTGGATGGGACTGCCACGGTAGCAACCGGTCGCGCCAGTGCCAATATCAAACCCGCCAAAGCAAACAGGAATAAGACAAAAGGCAGATGTCTCCGCAGCCAGGATTGATGCGACATCGCTTCGCGCACCAAAGACAGGCTTGAATAACGGATCGCGAAACGTCTGCGGCGGCGCAATATTAAAATATAAGCTGCAATGATCAGCGGGATCAGGAATAATAAATAAAGGGAGGAAGACCACAAAAAGCTCATGGCACACGTCCAAACCACAGGAGCGAAAGCGCGCCTGCAACCAGAAAGAGCAGAACACCAGCCCCGGCAAAGAGTGAAGTCACTTCGATATTTTCGGTTTTGAGCGCCAGCTTCGGTTCCAAATCACGATAGATCTGCGCCAGTTCTGTTTCGTTCGCGGCTTTGTAATATTGACCACCCGTGTTGCCTGAAATGGATTGCAACAACTCCTCATTGAGCTGCGTAAAGACGGTGAAGCCCTCCGCTTCAAGAGTAGCGCCCTCGGTGCTTCCGATGCCGATGGTGTAAATGCGTACCCCCAGATCCGCAGCCAGATCTGCCACGGCAGCGGGATCTGGATCTTGATTGTTCTCACCATCGCTAAGCAGGACAATGACCGCAGATGGGTACCAACCTTGTATCGCTGCATCAGGTGTCACTGCAGCGGGATCCGAGGCAACGTTCCCACTCAAGAATGGCGGATCGCCCGCGCTGACCACGATCGTATTCAACGAAACCAAGATCCCGTTCCCCAAGGATGTGCCACGACGCGGCACAAGACGGTAGATCGTTTCAAGCGTTTGCGCCTTGTCGTTGGTGGGAGGCTGGATCGAAAGCCCGCCATCACTAAATGCAACGACACCGATCAAGACATTCGAAGGTTGTTTATTCACAAACTCGGTCGCCGCGGCTTTGGCAGCTTCCATGCGCGTGGGTTTGAGATCGTCCGCTGCCATGCTGCCGGAAACATCAAAGGTGAGAATGACCGTGCCTTCCAGCTTCGGCAAACTGACCTCCGCCTGCGGACGCGCAATCGACGTGATCAAGATCGCGATGGCAAACAGAAAAACAAACACGGGGATATGACGTCGTATGCCAACAGATTTTTTTGCCGCGTCATTCACAACGCCCATACTGCCATAACGCGCAGCAAGGTCACGCCGCTGGCGCTGTGCTCTGAAATACAACCAGAGCAACAACGGGACGATCAATAACAAATAAAGCAGAGGAGTCCAAATGAATGACATAAGTTTATCTTCGCGCTGAGCGGAGTGAGGACGTGTTATTCGTCCGAACGCAGTCGAAGCGCCAGTTATTATGCAACCTGTCCTTCGTGTTTAAAAAAATCATCTCCTAGACTGTTGCCTGCGTTTCGCTAAACGCACGATCTCATGCACCAGATCATCATCTGTGGAAAGCGACAACACGTCCACACCCGAGCGTTTGAAGGCCGTCTTTAGATCCTGTTCGCGTTTTTGCGCGGCATCGGCAAAACGTTTACGAAACTTTTTATCGTGCGTATCCACGAACAATTGCTCGCCAGTTTCAGAATCCTCCAGCACCACCATGCCTATATCGGGCAGGTCCGTTTCACGCGGATCATGCAAACGGATCGCCAATACTTCATGACGTTGCGCCAGCAAACTCAACGGCTTCTCCCAACCCGGCTCACTGATGAAATCTGATATGACAAACACCAGCGAACGCCGTTTGATCGAATTCAAGGCGCCATCCAAAAAGGATTTAAGCTTCGTAGTCGGGATGTTGGACAAACGCGGCTGTCTGAGCATATCGTTGACGAGTCGCAGTACCTGCAAGCGTCCGCCTCTAGCCGGGACCGTGTGCTGGATCTTGCTCCCGAACATCATCGCCCCGACGCGGTTCCCGTGACGTGTCAACAAGCGTGAGATCACCGCCACAAAATCAATCAACATAGTGCGTTTCTCAACTTGCGTTTGCAGTGTCCCAAAATCCACCGAGGGACTCATATCCAACAAGAACCACGCCGTGATATCGCGGTCTTCGTGATACTGCCGTACATACGGCGTATCCATGCGCGCGGTGACATTCCAATCAATATAGCGAATATCATCTTCAGGCTGATACTCGCGCAGATCAGCAAAGTCCACGCCGAAGCCGTAGAATAGGGAACGGTAATCGCCCTGCAACAAGCCGTCCAGGCGGCGGACAACGTTCCAGTCGAGCTTTAGGAGAATACGCTCAGGCGTTGCTACGGATGTCGGCATGCTCATGTAATGGCACCACAGGGATCGGGATACGATCTAGGATCTTCGTCAGAATATCATCTCCTGTCACATTGTCAGAAAGCGCTTCATACGAAAGGACAATACGATGCCGCATCACGTCCAGCGCCATATCAAGCACATCCTGCGGCAGGGCATATTTTCGTCCGCGCACAAAAGCCAGCGCACGACCCGTGAGGATCAAATTGATCGAAGCACGCGGACTTGCGCCGAACATGATGTATCTTTGCAATTCGCCCAAGCCCACATCTTTCGGAGTACGTGTGGCAGTCACCATACGGACGGCATATTCGATCAACGCCGGGTCTACATACACTTTGTCCACTTCCTTTTGCAAAGTCAGCAATTCATCGGTGGTTAAAATTTTCTGCACAGTCTGCAAAGCAGCGGTCATGCGCTCAACAATGACAAATTCTTCCGTGGATGTTGGGTAACCGATCAGCACCTTCAACATAAAACGATCCACTTGCGCTTCGGGCAAGGCATATGTGCCCTCAGTCTCAATGGGATTCTGCGTCGCCAACACCAAAAACGGACTCGGCACTTTATGCGTCTCACGCCCGATGGTGACCTGTTTCTCCTGCATCACTTCCAACAATGCGCTTTGTACCTTGGCAGGCGCACGATTGATCTCATCTGCCAGCAAAAGATTCGTAAAAACGGGTCCGAGTGACGTATCGAATGTACCGGTCTTCTGGTTATAGATGCGCGTCCCGATCAGGTCGGCAGGCACAAGATCCGGCGTAAATTGGATGCGCTTGAAATCTCCGCCAATTGATTCAGCCAGAGTCTTAATTGCCATCGTCTTCGCCAAGCCCGGCACGCCTTCCACCAGGATATGTCCGCGCGCCAACAACGCCACGATCATCCGCTCCAAAAGATGGTCCTGCCCCACGATCACCTTCTTCACTTCATATAAAACTTTTTCCATCGGTGTCCGGTTTTCAGAATTTTTGTTTAGCACCATAAGTTATCTCCTCATCTGCATATAAAGTCCCTTCGGGGCTTCGCGGAGCACTCCGTAGGAGAAGCCCCGAAGGGAACGGGCTAACAATCAATAAGGCGGCATCCCCACGCCACCCGCCGCAAGATTGATCGGCACAGCGAACGCAATGCCCACAAAAAAGTTGTCATCGGTTGGATTGATAAGCCCGGTCACGATCCCCACCACATGCCCATAGCGGTTCAACAACGGTCCGCCCGAATTACCCGGATTCACCGCCGCATCGATCTGGATCAAGCCCTGCAATTCGATATCGCTGGTCTTCGGTTGAAACGTGCGATCAAAACCCGAGATCACGCCGGCGCTCATCGAACCATACAAACCAAAGGGATGCCCCACCACGAACGCCTCATCACCCACCTGTAATGCGCCCGGGTTCCCCAATGTGGCTGGCACATACAACTCCGGCAACACCCTTGCCTGCAACACCGCAATATCCATTTCCGGCTGCGCCGAAGCGATCATGCCATCAGACTGGGTGCCGTCTGCAAAGGTCAGCAAGATCTTCGTAGCCCCATCCACCACATGCAGGCTCGTCAAAATATCGCCCATATCGTCCATGATCACGCACGTCCCCAACCCCTTCTCGCCATTCTGCAACTCCACCCGGATCAAAACCAGCGAAGGCTGAATGATCTGATACACCTCCGATGAATACGCCGGACGCGGCGTGGCAGAAGCCATCGCATTTGCGATCGCAATATTGACTTCACTCTCGGTTACTTGATTGGCAGGGAAAAGGAAATTATAAAGAAACAAAGCCAGCAACGTCGCCAGTACACCCGATGCGAACGGAAACATGCCCCTGACCCGTTCGCGCAAGCGCGGCAAGCGCTTCCCCGCTGGATTATTATCCGAAACATTTGGTTCGTTCATAGTCTCCATTCATCACGAAACTGCATCAATAAAACAGTCTTCAACGAACAACCACGAACTTGCCCCAAACTTATTTCACCAAATATAGAACTTTACAATGAGAACCACATGAGAGAACAAAAAATACTATTTAAATGCGGACGCACCGAACGCTAAAATGCTTACGAATTTGGATGACGTACAGCGCCTCAAACTGACCCTCAACCTGCCACTGTCCGAATTGCCTGCTCTTCCCCTTTAGCTTAACACGTCCACCAACGCCCTCAACCCTAACATATATGATCTCCACCCAAATCCCGTGATCTTCCCCTTACACACTGCCGAGATCATCGAAACATGCCGAAACTCTTCGCGTGCATATACGTTCGAGAGATGCACCTCGACAACAGGAATCTGGATCGCCGAGATCGCATCCCGCAACGCAATGGATGTGTGGGTATAACCGCCTGGGTTGAACACCACGCCGTTTGCCCAAGTCCGCGCGTCGTGCAGGGTATCGATCAATGCGCCTTCATGGTTGGATTGCAGGCACTTTATGTCCGCACCTAATTCCTTTCCCAACTCGATCACCTTGTTGTTTATGTCATCGAGTGTCATCGAGCCATACACCTCTGGCTCCCGCGTGCCTAATAAATTCAAATTCGGTCCATGTAAGATTAATATTTTCATTGTTCCTCCAATTTTCGTCCTGAGCGGAGCCGCATGTTTTTGCGGCGTAGTCGCAGGACATGCATATCAATCACCTGCGTTACGATTCGCTCACATCGTCCCGATGTCCTTCGGGAGCGTGAACATTTACTCCAAAACATCTTCCAAATCCGTCACGTCCACCAACTCCACCCTACCAATCTCCACCGGCAACGCAAAGCGAATCGCCTTCGCGCTCTTCTTCTTATCCACGCGCATAGTGCGGATAATTTCTTCGCGCGACATTTCTTCTGGAATTCGAATCGGCAAACCCAAAGCGGACATCGTTTCGCTAATCTTATCTGCCAGTCCACTACTTGCAATGCCAATTCGTTCAGCGTATCGCGATTCCACGACCGTTCCAATCGCAACCGCTTCGCCATGTCTCAACTTGAATTTACTCACCAACTCAACTGCATGTCCCACAGTATGCCCCAAATTCAGCGCCGCGCGGATTCCTTTTTCATAGGGGTCTTCCTCAATAACCTTGATCTTCACCGCCATTGCCCGTTTAACAACTTCTTCTAAATTGTCTTTGACCCAATCCAATCCGCGCGAGCACAACGCAAACAATTCAGGGTCAGATATGACACCATGTTTTACCACTTCCGCCATACCAGAGATCAACTCTGCAGCGGGCAGGGTGAGTAAAAGGCTTGGGTCTGCAAGCACCAGCTTCGGGGGATAGAAAGCGCCGATCAAATTCTTGCCTTCGGGTAGATCAAATCCCGTTTTCCCACCCAGCGAAGCATCCACTATCGAAAGCAGAGTCGTTGGCACACCTGCCCACACAATCCCACGCATATATGTGGAAGCAGCAAAGCCTGAGAGATCACCGATCACACCACCACCCAAGGCGATCACCGTGCTTTTGCGATCCAATCCGTTTTCAAGAAAAGACTTCCAAAGAAACGAGACAGTTTCGAGATTTTTATGTTCTTCACCAGCCGGGATCGCAACTACCTTTGGTTCATAACCAGACTTGCGAAGCATAGCAACCAACTTTTCTGCATGAAACTTCACCACATTCTCATCGGTCACCACAAGTGGATTTTGCAGTCCACGCTCGTGGAACAAATCGCCAATTTGTTCTACACTGCCAACCACCGCATCATACTCCTCCATCGCGGACAAATGATATCGTCCCAAGGCAACTTGCACCTTGTGGGCATTTTGTTCAACGGGGTTTCCATTCGCATGCACATTCAGAGAAAACGATGAATAATGTTCACCGCGTTTTTCAAGCAATGTAGTTAATTTCGCGCGCAAATCACCTGCCAACAAAGGACGTTTATTGTGACTTTCATTAATGCGTTGAAACAACGTCTCCACATCTGCCATCAACAGAACAACTTTACCGTGGCTTTCTGCAAAAGCGCGATTTTCCTCTCGCAATAAAGCACCGCCGCCTAGCGCAATTACACTTTCCTTTTCATTTATTAATTTTTTCAATGCATCAGTTTCCAAATCGCGAAAAGCGGATTCGCCCTGCTCTTCCATGATTTGCGGAATGGACATACCCGCGTCTGTTTCGATGACGCGATCCAGGTCAATGAACGGAAGCTTGAGATTCCGCGCGAGTATTTTGCCAATAGTGGATTTGCCCGTGCCAGGTGGACCGTAGAGGAAGATGTGAGTCATAAGGTTTTCTTGTCATTGCGAGGGCGATAGCCCGAAGCAATCTCCAAATGAGTCGGGGATTGCTTCGTCGCAGCGAACACTCCTCGCAATGACATAATATTGTTATTCCCAAAATACCTGTGGGATGTTATCCATTGGTAGATCATTGAGTGTAGCTTTACGCAAAGCATCAAAGCGCGGTTTCATTTCGTTGAGCGAGTCACCACCAAGTTTTTCGAGAAGGGCATCCGCTAAGACGAACGCAACCATCGCCTCCAAAATCGGAACCGCGCGCGGCACGGGACAAAAATCAGAGCGTTCATATTTGGTGGGAGCATTCTCGCCAACAGCAAGATCAACGGTTTGTTGAGGCGTGAGGGTTGTGGCTATCGGCTTCATCGCGGCGCGGATGATGATAGGCTGTCCATTAGAGATTCCGCCTTCGGTTCCTCCCGCGCGATTTGAATTACGTATTACGTATTGCGTATCACGTAATTGGATTGGGTCATGCGCTTGCGTACCGATTCGTTTAGCGTTTTCAAATGCATCGCCTACTTCCACACCTTTGATGGCTTGCACAGACATAATTGCCATCGCCAGCTTCGCTTCGAGACGTTTGTCCCATTGCATGAAGCTCCCTAGACCAACTGGCAGATTCAATGCGACGATTTCGAGAATCCCGCCAAGAGTATTTTTTCCATGAATGGTCTTTTCTATTTCATCCCGCATCTTCTGCGCGGACGAATCGATAGGGCAACGTACATCAGATTCCTCAGCGCGGGTGAAGCGTTCTTCATAGGGCATATCGCCAAAGTCAGTTTGGATTTCGCCAATGGAGGCAACATATCCGCCAACGATAATACCGAACTGCGTCAGAAAATGTTTGCACACCGCACCTACTGCAACGCGCATGGTCGTCTCACGCGCAGAGGCACGTTCGAGCGCGGGGCGCAAATCCTTGTAACCATATTTGACTGCACCGGTTAAATCGGCGTGACCGGGGCGTGGAGCAGTCATCGGCTCGACGGCTTTACCTTTCCATTTGATATGGTCATCGTTTTGGACGAGCAAGGCAATCGGTGCGCCGGTTGTTTCGCCAGCTATAACTCCACCAAGAATCTGCACGGTGTCTTTTTCAATTTTCATGCGCCCACCTGAACCATAGCCCTGCTGGCGGCGGGCGAGTTCCTTGTTGATAACATCTGGCGTTATGGCTAAGCCAGCGGGCATACCATCCAGGATGGCTGTGAGGGATGGTCCGTGTGATTCACCTGCGGTTAAAAAACGTAATGGCATTGAGTTCTCCGAATATTATTCGACAGCGTTGCGAAATATTTCGCTGGAAAGTTTTTTTCCTGTCCACAACTCAAACCCGAGCGCGGCTTGTTCGATAAGCATGCCCAACCCCGTTGTTGCTTGTAATCCCTGGGAACGCGCGCCTCGCACAAGTTTTGTTTCGCGTGGATTGTAGACCAAATCATATATTTTGGTGTTCTTTGAAAGAGCTATATTTTCCGGTAAA
>Ga0137334_1000149_pt1 | contig 10716 bp, 9 predicted proteins | sample EasRivERMLT262_2_FD_104776 | JGI IMG/M metagenome (GOLD analysis project Ga0137334, IMG submission 104776) | Soil microbial communities from meander-bound floodplain in the East River, Colorado, USA - East River MetaG ERMLT262_2 | ecosystem: Environmental > Terrestrial > Soil > Floodplain ...
ACGCGTTCAATAAGCGGGATCGCTGAAAGCATATCCAGACCTTCTGAAAAAGTTAACTTTTTCCCAGCCGGTTGAAATTCACCATCATCCATCGCGTAACGTTGACCGATCTGAATTTGATTCGCGCCAAGTGATGCGAAGGTCGCATCCACAGCAGCACGCGCGCCGTTACCCAAAGCAAGCATTGCGATCACCGATGCCACGCCAATGACTACACCCAACATTGTAAGAGCGGCACGCAGCTTATTCGCGGAAACACTTCGCATCGCAGTCCGCAACAGATCAGTGAGCGACATTCAACTCTCCATCACGCATTTGATAAATGCGATTCGCATACTGTGCCACATTCAGATCATGTGTCACCATCACGATCGTGCGCCCCTCTGCATTCAGCGCTTTCAACAAACGCATGATCTCAATGCCTGTGTTGCTATCAAGATTGCCAGTCGGTTCATCGGCAAGAATGACCGCTGGCTGCGTGACTAATGCCCGCGCGATCGCCACGCGTTGACGTTCACCGCCTGATAATTCAGTTGGATTATGTTCAAGACGATGTTCCAATTGGACGCGCGCCAACGCTTCACGCGCACGATTAAGTTGATCCTGTCCCCGAAACTCTCCCTGGCGATAAGCCAGCGGCAAGGCAACATTCTCCCACGCAGAATAGCGCGACAAAAGGTTGAAGTTTTGAAATATGAATCCGATCCGTTTGCCGCGCAGGCGCGCCAATTCATCGCGCCGTAAAGTTGAGACCGCCGTCTCTTCCAGCCAATATTCACCCGCTGTCGCGCGATCGAGCAAGCCCAAAAGATTCAATAACGTAGACTTTCCGCTTCCCGACGCACCCATCAACGCAATGAACTCACCCGCATGGACAACCAGATCCGCCTCGCGTAATGCCGTAACCACATTGCCACCCATCGAATAGGCGCGCGTGAGTTTTTCAGTGCGCAGAACTATCGCACTCATCGCGTGACCACCTGTTCACCTTCATTCAAACCCGAAACGATCTCCACATAGGTGTCGCCGCGCAAACCAATGGTGATCTCTCTTTCGGTTTCTTGCACGCCATCCCATACTTTCACGATGGTGGTTTCGCTCCCCGAGGCTCGCACCACCGCCCGCGGCAGACACAACACCCCGGCATGCTTCGCGATCGTAATGGCTGTATCCGATGTCATACCATCTGCCAACCCATCAGGGACTTCATTCAACGTGATATAAATTTCATAACGCGGACTATCACCCGCGATACGCTTGGGAATGATGCGCTCCACTTTACCCTGCACAGTCACATCCGGTCGGGCATCAAAATAGATCTCCACGCTCTGCCCTACAGAAATGATCGGATAATCTTCCTCCGTCACATTCGCGATCACTTCCAAAGCTTTCGGATCACCAACCGTAAATAACGGTGTCTCCGCTGGATATGTCGCGCCAATCTGTGCATTGACCGAAAACACTACGCCATCAAACGGAGCCACGATCTGAAGACTATCCAACAACGCCTTTGCCGCATCATACTTTGCCTGGGTAACGGCAAGTTCCGAATCCGCATTGATAATGTCATTGCCGGTCGGCTTGCCCAAATACCAACTTAAATTGGATTCAAGCGTCTTCAATTCCTCTTTTGCCATCGTCAGGCCATCTAATGCCTGTGCTTTAAAAATTGGATCTTCCGCCTTCTTGAATAACTCTTCAAATTCTGAAACAATCTGTTTCTGCAAGCGGATCTTTTTACGCAAGTCTTTAATATAATCATCCGTGGCACGCGGGTAATTCAGTGCAGTCCGAGTACGTTGAGTCTTTTCCAATGCGGCTTGTGCTTCCAGCAGATCCAATTTTGCCTGCGTTGTAGCAACCGCATCAAGCTCAGCCAGGATCTGTCCCGCTGTCACAGCATCGCCCACACGAACGTTTACTGTCGCCAGTTTGCCTGTCACTGGCATTTTCACTTCAACAACATTCACATTGGTGAGATTGCCCGGTGCCGTAACGGTCTGGTCTACATCACAAGTCGTCACAGAAACCGTTTGCGGCGGCGGTGCCGTGGGTTCAGGCGCCTGCGTTGTTGAAAAACCGAAATAGCCTGCCGCACCAACGACCAAGGCGGCGATCAATACAAAAACAATCACAATAGTTTTGTTCACAGTGAAACTCCAAATAAAAATACAGACAAGGGCTTGCCTTATCTGTAAGTCTATCGCTTTGGGATTTCAACCCGATTGTGATGTGATTAAGATTTCGTAACCCCCATTCCAACCTTCCCCCAAATTCTAAAGAACGGAATTTGGGGGAAGGAGTTACTTTGCCAACCGATACCCAATCCCAGGCACGGTCAGAATCAGGGATGGCTGATCCGGTTTCAATTCGATCTTTTCCCGCAACCGACGGATATGCACATTGACCGTCTTCTCGCTTTCGATATCGGGAGCAAAGCCCCACACTGCCTCCACGATCTGCGCACGCGACAACGCTTGTCCGCGATGGCGTGCCAGATGCATCAACAAACGAAACTCGATCGGAGTCAATGGGATGATTTCATCGCCGCGTCGCACCTGACCCGTTGCCTGCTCCAGCACAAGATCATTGACCACCACGACAGCTGACTCTGCTGAAGAATAATCCCCATAAGCTCTGCGCAACTGCGCCCGAATTCTGGATACCAACTCGCGCATACTGAAGGGCTTAGTCATGTAATCGTCGGCGCCCATTTCCAAGCCAAGGACCTTATCCAGCTCATCATGTTGTGCTGTTAACATGATCACTGGCTGACGTAACCCCAACTGACGCATCTGACGACAAAAGTCAAAGCCCGAGCCATCTGGCAGGCGCACATCTAATAGAATCAAATGCGGAGTTTGCCTCTGCGCATACTCCACCCCGCTGGAACCTGTTTGGCACAAACTCGGATTAAATCCATGCTGACGTAACCCATCCAACGAGCTTTGTCCGATGGCGGTGTCATCTTCAACAACCAGAATGCGATATATCTCCATATGTTACGAAATTATAGCATCCAGCATGCTCAATCGATTTGAGAAGGTGTCACCTGTTCTTCAACACATCCAATGCCGCTGCATAGACCAGTTCAAGTGAGTGCAGAATTTCATTCAACCGTTCGGGCACCTGCCAACGGAACTCAGCCAGGCTATCCATCCCCACCACCACTGAGACAGTTGGTATATTGCGCACCTGCCCCACTGTGAACAATCCCGCTGATTCCATTTCGACAGTTTTCACACCCTCAGATTGATACTGCCGAATTTCTTCGACCGTTTCACGAAACGGCGCATCCGTAGTCCATGTGGTACCGCGTGAACAGGTTCCTCCGCGAGCCTGAATCGCCCTAATCAATTGATCCGCCAACTCGGCATTTGCATCAACATACCTTGCAGGTGGCAAATAATGATAGGAAGTCCCTTCATCGCGGATCGCCCTGTCGATCACAATGATATCTCCCGGTTTTAAGTCAGGCTGCAGGAGTCCGCCCCAGGTCATGAGGATCATGGACTTCACGCCCATTGCGACAAACTCCTCTGCCAGCTCAACTGTCATAGGGGAACCACCGCCAAACCCTGTCATAATTCCGATCTTGTCCTTTGGCTTCTTCAATGCATAGAGATCGCCATTCATTCCGCCTGCACGCGTAACCGGGATTCGCCAGCGCAGGCGCCATGGCAATCCACGCTCTAAGCAAAACAATACACCTTCAGGCGCGGATAGGGAAGGCATTCGTCCAATCTGCTTGCGATATCCGACAATCTCCCGTGCACCATACAATTCTTTCAGTTTATGTTTATCAGGATAAATCGGAAAGCTCATAAGAAACTCCTTTGGAAGGGATGTCGTCTGTTTGGCGGAGAGGACTGTTCAGCCATGCCAACAAAAATAATATCGCTTGTGCGATCTCAGCGATGAGAAGTGCCCAACCTGCACCCAGTTGTCCAGTGCGTGGAATAAGCCAAAGATTCAAACCCAAAAGTATCAGCGAAGAAATCATCAGAATTCGTAGAACACTCTGCTCTCTTTTCCAAGCCAGAAATAAAAGGGCGAGGAACGAATTTACTGTATAGGGAATCAATGTAAACGCCAGAATTTTCAACACAGGAATAGATAATTCATACTCTGTTCCAAAGAAAATTTCGACGACCGGCTTTGCAAATAAATAGATAAGTACAGAACCCACCACCGAAATCAGAAAGAGTACGAGCCAGGAAACTCTAAATGTTCCGGAGAGTTTGGTTTGGTTCATGTTCGCCATGGCGGGATACAAAGCTGTCAATACAGCCATGTGACCAATCCGCGCTGCTTCCACCACGCGTGCCGCTGCTGAGAATAATCCCACCATGGAGGCGGTACCCAAAAAAGAAAGCGCAGCGATACTCAATTTTTGATAAACGATTCCTACGATGGCGATCAGCGCAATTGGCAGGCAGGCAACGAACAGGGAAATCAATTTATCAAACGAAATGTTTAATTCCTTTGAATTTGAAAAACACAAAGAGCATAACATCCCAGCTAAGATCGTTCCCGCTGTTTGCACGCCCAGTAACAAGTACGCCAGCGATACGATACCAGCTCCACGCTGAATAAAAATAAATATAGCGATGACTTGAAAAACTGGAATGGCAAAGTTTAACCAGGCATAGGCACTCATCCTTTGTCTCCCACGCAGCACTGAGGTGAATACTGTAAAGAACGCCAATGGAATCAGCGCAAAACTGTACACCTTCAAAGCCAAGACACGATCAGGTGTTTGGTGTGGCAAATAAGGCGCAAGTAGGGTAACAAATCCGATGAACAGACAGGACAAGATAAGCTGAAGAACGAGAACCGACGGCAGTTCAGAAAAATTAGATTTCGCCGCGATCTCACGGATGAGATACATGTCCGAACCGAAAGTCGTCAACGTATTGCCGACCACAATGGCAGTGGCGATGAAAGCATATTCCCCAAAACCTGCCGTGCCCAACCTCCGCGCAAGCAGATAAGTGACGATCACCATGGAGACTTGCGCCCCCACACGCGCCATTAATAACCATAGACTATTGCGGGCAAGTCCTGTGAGCAGATTCATTTTGGTTGATAACGCATGGTGATGATGAAAAAATCACCCCAACCCCGCCACGGGGAGCGAAAGGCTAATCGGTCATCGAACCAGCTCAAAGCGCGGTAGAGGCGTGTATAGCGCTTGGCAAAGTTCTTTGATTCAGCAGTCGGTGTGATGACGGAGAGTCCTTCTATCGCAAGACAGTCATATTGATTCCCAAACCATTGCAACACTTTCTTCGGTGTAAAGTAATAGACCGTGAAATACAAACCTTCGAGGTGAGCGCGCGTGCCATTGCGGGCAAAGCGGCGAAAAGCCAAACGCGGATATCCGCGAAAGATCTCAGCCATTTCCCACAAACAGACGGGCGGCATGAGCACCCACGTGATGAGACCGCCCGGGCGCAAGACATATGGGAGTTGTGCGATGACTGGCGAAAGATCGGGAATGCAATTCAAGCCGCCGAGATCGGAAAAGACCGCATCGAACGGCGCGCCCTGCACCTGATCCAACTCGGTGAAAGAGCATTGTTGAACTGTTATCTTTTCACTCAAGTTTAAATTTGCGACTTTGTCCCTCAAGCGTTCCAACATTCCAGGTGCGATATCGGTAGCGTGAATGTTGTAGCCGCGGCGAGCAAGCTCAACCGCATCGGTACCCGTACCTGCGTTCAGTTCAAGGATGCGTGAGCCCACTGGAATGAATCTTTGAACGTGTGCATACACTTTGTTACGCATGCGCGCCTGATTGGGATGATCGTTCGCGAACGCGTCATATTTTTCAGCGGTGCGCGAGAAGGCTTCGGCAATATCAGAAAAAGAAGAATCAGGCATAATTAATTATAGATTGTCTTCAATTTGTCGATCTCGTTTTTTGGGATAAGCCATATGCGAGTTGGACCAACGGTATATAGTTGCGTGTTAATCGTTCCAGCTTCCAAAGTTTTCAGGAGATTCAGCTCTTTCGCAGATAAGCCGTTCCGGTTCCGATATGATTCGACGATGTAAATTAATTGCGCATTCGAAAGCTGGTTGGAAATTTGTTGGTCATCAAAGCGGTCGTCTAGGATGGTGTCATATCCAAGTCCAGTGTAAGTCGCCAGAGCATAAGGTTGGAAAACATCATCTGTGAGAGCTAAAATCGCATTATCAACATTGAGACGTTTATGTAACCAATTGCCAACATAAGCTGGGCCGGAGAAATCCTTCTCGTGTGATGTCACTTCTACAAAATTAACAGCCGAGGAAGCAGAGTTCAAAGCAATTAAGCACACGGCAGCGCCCAAGATCCAATTTTCCCAATTTGACGAGTTCTTATTTTGAAGGGCCTCATTAACCCTTTGAAAAACAAAATGGATTAATTGTTCCAATCCATGAGCAGCATAAAGTATCAAGAACACCTCACCGATAAATGCGGTCCTTAAATTCGTGAAATCCCAAGGTTGCCAGAGGGCAAGCAGCAGCCAATCTAAAATCACAAATATGAATATCGACCAGTGTATGGTACGACGTTTGGCAGATAATAACACCAGCAGCCAGCCAAGCCCACCCAGGAAAATGATCCATGGGCCTGCCTGCCAACTCAAGAGATGCCAATAATTGTTCGCAAAGGCTCTTAAATAATCCCAGTTCAAGTGTGAAACGAATTGCCCACCAATACTTTCAACATCGGTCATGATCTCAAAGGCAATGATCGCCTTTAATCGATCTAGCAAGCCACCTGCTGCGGAGATCCCGAATATAAGCCAACCCAGGGGCATGATACTGGTCAGAAGCGTTACTTGAATAAATTTCATCCAGTTTTTTGTTTGGAGTGTCTCTCGTGCTGTATTCACTATGTAAATTCCAGCCAACAGCCAGCCTTCATAACGAGTCAGGCAGGCAAGGTTGAGTGCCACTATGCCCATGAAAAAATACTTATCAGAAGGCGGGTCATTCAACAAATAAAAAGCGCTTAACAGCAAACCAACAAACACAATCTCAGGGTACGGAACTGTCGCCAGGGCGGTAAACATTATATTTGTGGCAAGAAATATCATCGCCACCAAGGCAGTCCCCAAGGAAAATAGGTGACGCGCAAGCATAAACATGGAAAACAACGCGCATCCCGCAATGATTGCCAATAGAATTCGCAGAACAAGCAGGTCATGCGTGAATTTTGAGACCAAAACGATCAAGAGTTGAATAAGCGGAAGCCAATGTCCGAGAAGGACCTGATCGCGAAGGGCGAGGCGAATATGCGCATCGTACCAATGAACAACCGGAAAAGTCCATGCAAGCAGGGAGTAAAGCACTGTCGCGAGACAACAGACTATAACAGCCGCCGCATTCACATTGATCCTCAAGAAATTTTCCCTGGGAATTATAGTCATCCTACTCAAGCCACAGCAATGGATCGCAAACGATATTCAGCACGCGCGATTGCAAATAAATAATAAGGTACGCGTGCCAACCGAACCCAGTCTCGCTCCCGCCAAGCCTGACGCATTCTGAACTCACAATGGACCCGTCCATGCAAAATGCGATAAAACTCTGTAGGATACGGACCATGATACAACATCGCTAGGTCTTCCGAGTCGGTCCAGTTTCGTTTCTCGCCCAGTTCCAACTTCACACGTTCAAAGAATTTTGTTCCCGGCAGCGGATATGAAACTGAGATCCCGATATCATCAGGCGCACATTCGCGCACCATCTTCAGTGTTTTTTGCACATCATCCCATATCTCGCCAGGATAACCAAACTGCAAAAAGAATCCAACTTCAATGCCATTTTCACGCAACAATTTCGCAGCGCGATAAATATCTTCCACCTTGTCGCCTTTATCCATCGCATCGAGAATTTTTTGCGAACCAGACTCTGCGCCAAGCCACACTGTTTTGCAGCCCGCTTTCGCCAGCGCGCGCGCAGTCTTCTCGTTGACCAGATCCGCACGCTGTAAACATTTGAACGGGATCACCGCATCGGCTTCCTTCAACAACACCGCAAGTCGTTCGATCCAATTCGGTTTCAACCCCAAAATATCGTCTGCAAACCAAATATGATCGGGCGCAAAATTTTCCTTCAACCACTTCAGCTCTGCCGCCACATTCTCAGGCGAGCGCGAGTTATAACGCTGCCCCCAGATCGGCTTGGCGCACCAATTACAATGATACGGACAGCCGCGCGTCGTGACCATATTCATTGAAAAATAGCCATGGTGCTCGAGCCACAATTTTCGATAGCGCTCTACATTCACCAGATCCCATGCTGGGAATGGGAGTTTGTCGAGATCGGATATATCGGGACGACGTGAAGGACGCAACGTGTTGCGGGATGCTACGCCGATGACTTGCCCCGCGTCCTTCCCAGCCGAAAGCTGATCCAACAATTCGATCAACGTCTCCTCCCCTTCCCCAAGCAGACAGTAATCCGCACCCTTCTCTAAATATTCCGCATAATGGTCGGTTGCATCCGCACCGCACAAGATGACCACACAGCCGCGCGACTTTGCCATCTCAACCATGGTGAATGCCGCTTCACGCATTCGAAGCAAACACATCTTGGAAAGATAATTGAAGTTGTCTTCATAAATGATCGCGTATTGCGGCTTATGGACGTCGAGAGCCTGTGCCCATTCATCTTCCGACTCTGCCAGCATCGCATCGAACAACGCGACCTCATACCCATGCTGACGCAACCAACTCGCAGCATACATGGTCCCCAACGGCGGATAGGGTTGCATTGCTTCCCAGAGTTTGGGGTCGAAGCGCAAATAGTAGGATTGCCCGAGGAGAAGTTGGGTCATAACCTGTATGCTCCAATCGCTGTCCTCGGCGATTGTTCTCCAACCGATTCTCTACTGGGGATGGCGGCTAAAGCAGATAAATTATTTTCGAACATTTCCTGCGTCCATTTTTTATGATGATCGAAATTCCCCTGACATATATCTGTGTTGAAAATGGTCTCCTCGCCGAAACCAACCTGCCTCGAGAAGCGTGCGATCTTGCGGTTCATTTCCCAACGCTCGATGTGGTCACCCCGTTTGCCGCGCAGAGGCAATTCAATTAACTTCCAGACCTCCGAGGTCTTAAAGACCTTGGGGGTCTTCGCATCAGCATTCGGCAGAAAATCCTTTGTCCACTTATTCGCTCTCATCAACTTTCGATATACATCCATGCCCGTGATCGGAATCATCTGACACAACTCGCGTGCGGAATATAAATCATTCGTGGACCACGTCAACGCATTTTCAGAAACGATCAGGTTTGGGCAAAGCGTGTGACCGAATAAACGTGTAAAACGATTCAGCAACAAAGCGAACGCACGCGCCGTCCACACACGGTTCGGAGCGGCAACAAGCATATAATCGAAATCCGAGTCCCTGGCGCTGTTCATTACCGCCAACGACCCGGTCAACGCCACCATACGGATAAATGGCAAAGCGCCAAGCATGCGCCCATACTTCAAGGCATCTAACATCAATTTTTGTGAATGAACTTCACGTTGCTTGCGGATCTCTACGATCTTCTCTCGTCCAGCCAGAAAATAAAAACCATCCTGTTCCCCCAACCATCCATCCAATGAATGCAACGCCTCAGACACTTGATCGGTCTCTGCGCGTATGGGCAGATAACGATGTACCTCGTTCAAACGCAGAGGATATTCAAAAACATCTGAATATGCCAAAGTTTCAAGAATAGCGCGTTCAAGCATACCAGTAAACATGTTGCACAAAACTATAATGCCCGCACGGACTTCTGTCAAACGCACATTTCATGATATACAGTTATATTCATGTAGCTTCACCCATATTAACATTAATTAGTTCTAAATCCGAAACCATGCTAACCAACGTAATGTATTAAGTAGTACCGTTGTCTGTATTGTGTTCCCAAGAGATCACTCACCTCATGCATCTTGTCATTGTCAGCCCGTTCCCCCCTGCAATTACTGGTATCGGACAATATGGGTATCATGTCACGCGTGCCCTCGCAACGTCAGGGGTGTTTGCACGTATCACGGTTCTGGCAGGGTCACACCTCAATGGGAAAAATCCCAACCACCTCGGCTCGACTGAATTGGAATATTGCTGGGCACCCGGTCAATGGCAGGCACGGACAGCCATTTTGTCACGCGTGAAGCGCTTGAGTCCCGATCTGGTTTGGTTCAATGCCGGGGCGAGCATCTTTGGGAAGTCCCCCTGGGTAAATGTGTCAGGATTACTTACGCCAATGTTCGTGCAAAGGCTGGGATACCCGACGATAGTTACATTGCACGAGCTGGTTGAATTAACTGATTTACGCACTCTGAACGCGCCCGGTGGTCCCTTTGCAAGAGCGGGTGCTCAGTTGCTAACAAAGATCACATCCCAGGCGGACTTGGTCTGCCTGACGATGAAGAATTATGCAGACTGGCTCTCCTCACGAAAAGTAGATTGCACCCACATTCCGATTGGCGCTTATCACGAACCTGAATTGCTCGCCGAATCCGATTCGCAGGAACTTTTATTTTTCACAACACTCGCGCCTTTCAAGGGTCTGGAATTATTACTTAAAGCATTCGAAGTGCTACGCAGAGAATATCCAAATTTAAAATTGACCATTGCGGGTTCGGAACATATACGCTTCCCAAATTATGCGCGCGAATTGAAATCACAGTTCAGCAATATGGTTGGCATTCAATGGC